>Ga0307516_10003305_pt1 | contig 20866 bp, 10 predicted proteins | sample 19_EM_MG_FD_203310 | JGI IMG/M metagenome (GOLD analysis project Ga0307516, IMG submission 203310) | Populus trichocarpa ectomycorrhiza microbial communities from riparian zone in the Pacific Northwest, United States - 19_EM | ecosystem: Host-associated > Plants > Roots > Unclassified | place...
TTGCGAGCCGGAGCATGGTCGTAGCCGTTTTGGGTTCTAACAAGTTGGAGACGAAATGATTGATCACTACCTACAAGTCGAGCTGATCGTCCCGCAAGATAGGGCCGATGCCTTCGAACGGGCATCGGACGCTTTTCTCGTGAGTGGTGGCTTCAGCGGCGTCACCCCGAACCCGGAGTACCGGTTCGAGCTCGGTTTGCGAACAGTTGAACCCTTCGTCTACCGTCCCTACGGTCGCTTTTCGCGAGCTCTGTCCGACGTAGCTTTCAATGCCGAAAATCAGCCGAACGTCTTCCGCGATGGGCGACTGATTGAAACCGAACTTGTCCATCGATACATTCACCTTTGGTCCGTGCCCAACCTAATCGGCCTGGACCTCGACGCGATCATGCGTGCGTGCGTCGACAACAATCTCTATCTCGACATCGACGATCAGGTGGTGCGGGAGGTTCAGAACTTCGTCCGCCTGGTTCACCAACCTGGCTTCCCGGCGCCCATCGATCCCGACCCCGTCAACACTCAGTTCGTGCGCGTGGTGCGACGGCTAAAGGGCGTCGATATGGCCAAGTACTTGTTTCGCTGGGGCGCTCAACTCCCAGTCTGGGCGGCCCAAGGCTGGCATGCCCTCGGGCAATTTCAGAACATCACCGGTCTGCTGAACGTTGTCACCGAGTTCTGGCAAACGTCGGAAGGGAATTTGCCTGCGCTGCGGCTACCGGCTGAACGTCCGCGCAAGGCGGGAGACACCCCGTTTCCGGAAGGAACTGGGGAGGCGCGCGAGCACTATGCGCTCAGCGTCTACTTCTTGAACGAAGTAGCCAGGCGCGACGCAGCGGCTGAGCAATGATCCCCGCCAGAGTCCTCCTCGTTGGTGCTACGGGTCGCCTGGGGCTTCGGGTCGCTGGCCTATTGCGGGCGCGTGGCATGGAAGTACGCGCCCTACTGCGGGCATCCGCCGCGAGCGAAGGACGAAAAGCCCTCGAGCAGCTGGGCTGCCAGGTAGTCGCCGGTGATCTGAAGGAGGAAGAGTCGCTTGGGACGGCCTGCGCTTCGCGTGACATTGTCGTCAGCACCGCAAGCGCCATGCGCTCTTCGCAGCTTCAGCGAGACACCATCGACGCCGTCGATCGACTCGGGCAGCTCTCGCTCATCGCAGCGGCAGAGCGCGCCAAGGTGCGGCACATCGTGTTCACTTCCTTTCCTGAGATCGACCTGACCTTCGAGCTACAAAGTGCTAAACGCGCCGTCGAGACGCGACTCGGGGACAGCATTTTGGACCATACGGTTCTCAGACCCAGCTACTTCCTCGAGGCCTGGTTCGACAAGGCGCTTGGTTTCTGCCCGCGCGAGGGCACGGCACGAATCTTCGGCGACGGGAGGCGACTCGTTTCCTGGATCTCAATCGATGACGTAGCTGAGGCCGTCGCAGTGATCTGCGACTCGCCAGCGCGGCATACAAGGCGAACCATCGATCTCGCTGGGGTGACCTATTCACAACTCGAGATTCTCGAGGTCTTTGCAAGGCTAGGAGCCACTCCATTCAAGATCGACGTGACCAGCGACCAAGCCCGCTTGCAACGCTATTTCGAGGAGAGCACAGGTGGGCCGGTCCAGGCTCGAGCAGCGATGGCGCTTACCTTGGCGCGAGGACTCGTCGTGGCATCAAAGCCGGCGGAAACACTCCTCGGTCGTGACTTACGAACGCCACATCAATTCGCAGTGGAGTTTTTGCAACAACCCTTCTAAGGAGAACGACATGTCTCATGAATTCGAAGACAAGCCCGAGCTCGCGGTCGTAATTGTGGCTCCCAGCGGCAAGATCTACAAAGTCGAGGCGAGCGAGTGGAGCGATGAGGGTAACCTCGTCCAAAGCCCCCAAGCGCAAGGCATGGTGAACGAGCTTACCCAACTCGGAACATACCTCGCATCCGTGCCGAACGATTTCGCAGCGGGAGCAGGCATCGAATGCATCGTCGTCAATGTGAAGTCGATCGTAGGTGAATGAGTCGACGCTTTGGTGAAACGTTGGCAGCCAAAAGGTGGTTATTCGGTGCTGACCAAGCAGGTTCGACGCGGTACTCATCGAGGAGCGACGCTTGAAGCGTCGCTCGAGCGCGCGCGCCGCGTCTGCAAGCCGCTCGGTATCACCCGGGTAGCCAACGTCACCGGCCTCGACTGCGTCGGGATCCCCGTAGTGACCGTCTGCCGCCCCAACGCGCGCTCGCTGGCGGTGTCGCAGGGCAAGGGCCTCTGCCTTGCCGCGGCGGAAGTTTCAGGCCTGATGGAGTCGATCGAGCTGTACCACGCCGAGACGATTCAGCGGCCGCTGCTGCTTGCCAGCTGGAACGAGGTGAGGTTTAGCCGCCACGCTGCTGACATAACCCGCTTGCCGCGCGTCGTAGCGAGCAACTTCCATCCTGATCGTCCAATGCTTTGGCTCGAGGGCAAAGAGGCGACTTCAGAAGCGCCAGTCCTCGTACCGTTCGAGCTCGTGCATGCGAATTTCATGTTGCCACTCCCAACCGGCAGCGGTGCCTTTGTCATGAGCTCCAACGGCCTCGCGTCGGGCAATGACATGCCCGAAGCCATACTCCATGCGCTATGCGAGGTGATCGAGCGCGACGCCGTGGCGCTGTTTCGTTGCCATGCCCCCTCGCGGCAGCGAGCCCTGATGCTCGATTTGAAGACAATTGACGACCTGGATTGCCTGGAGCTCGTGCGAAAATTCGACCAGGCCGGCATCGCCGTCGGGCTTTGGGACATCACCTCAGATATTGGGGTCCCCGCTTTTCGCTGCGTCGTCCAGGAACGCGACGCGGGGGCGCTACGGCAGGTAGGTCCCGTGAGGGGCATGGGTTGTCATCCAGCAAGAGAGGTCGCAATGCTGCGAGCCTTGACCGAGGCAGCCCAGGGGCGCCTCACGCTCATCTCGGGGACTCGTGACGACATCGGGAGAGAGCAACACGCTGATGTACGCAGCGTCGAACGCCTCAAGCTCGGGCAAGAATGGCTCAGCCTCCGAGGACAACACGATCTCGCCTCGGTCCCAACCGCGCGCCACGACACCACCGCGGAAGATCTTGCGTGGTTGCTCTCGCGCCTGCAGCAGGTCGGGCTTGAGCAAGTCATCACGCTTGACCTCACGCGACGAGAGTTTGGAATATCCGTCGTCCGAGTGCTCGTGCCCGGCCTCGAGCCCCACCATCAGGACGTTGACTGCATCGTTGGCGCGCGGGCGCGCCACGCCCTCGCCGAGCGTGAGAAATGCTTGGCATGAAGCCAATCGTCTTTCTCGGTCCCAGCCTCTCGCGAGCGGTCGCCGAGAGCGAGCTCGACGCCGAGTTCCGGCCACCTGCCGCGCAAGGCGACGTCTACCGGGCGGCGCGACACCATCCGCCGGCCATCGGTATCATTGATGGCTACTTCGACCGTGTTCCTGCGGTCTGGCACAAGGAGATCCTGTGGGCCCTTTCGAAGGGAATCCACGTCTTGGGGGCAGCCAGCATGGGCGCGCTGCGTGCGGCGGAGTTGGCTGAGTTCGGCATGCGCGGCGTCGGCAAGGTGTTCCAAGCATTCGCCGTGGGCAAGTTAGCGGACGACGACGAGGTGGCCATCGCACACGCCAGTGCGGAGCACGGCTACCGAGCAGCGTCCGACGCGCTGGTCAACATTCGAGCCACCCTCGAGGCCGCGCGGCAACGCGACATCCTGACTCGAGAAGAGGAGCAGGCGTTGATCGGCGTGGCCAAGACCATGTTCTATCCCGATCGGTCGTACCCAGCTCTACTTCGCCATGCTAGCGGCATGCGCTTCACGCCCGAACGAATCGGCGCGCTCGAGAGCCATTTCGCCTCACATCGCATCGACGTCAAGGCAGCCGACGCACGCGAATTGCTCATCGAGCTTCGTCGGACGTGTGAAGCCGCGTTGCCACCGCCGAGACCGGGCTATCTCTTCGTCGAGACGGAGGCCTGGCAACGCTTTGTAGACGGCGCGGGGCACGATAGAGAATCCTGAACGGAACGTGAGCTAGCCTATGGGCGCTATCCGCGACAACAGACTTGGGGTGACGTATGAGCTGGAACACGAGCATTTGGTGGGCCGTGCGCCTCGTGCAGCGCTCCGGCTTCAGCAGAAGCACGTGTCAGCGCAGCACGCGATCGTTCGCTACCACGCCGAGACTTGGTGCGTGCGAGATCTCGGCAGCCTCAACGGCACCTTCGTCGACTGCATGCGCCTGAAACCGGGAGAAGAACGTACCCTGGAAGTAGGGGCGAAGATCGCCTTCGGAAGGCTCGAGCAGGATTGGGAGTTCGTGGACGACTCCCCGCCTCGTGCGATGGTGGTCCCCGTCGATGGTGCGTCGCCTATCGTCGCCGAGGGCGACTTCATCGCCGTACCATCGAGTCAAGACCCCGTCGCGACCATCTTTCGCAACGTGGAAGGCTCGTGGATTCTCGAGCAATCTGACTCAGTGGGACCTATTACAAATCAGCAGACCTTCGAGGTCGACCACCGCGCGTTCAAGTTCACTTGCCCAGAAGACATTTGCAAGACCTCTTTGGCCGATCCCTTGGGGGACCTAGAGGTGCGTCACCTGCACTTGGCATTCTCCGTTTCGCGCGATGAAGAGCACGTCGAGCTCAGGGTCACCTGCGGCCCTCGTAGTTTCGACCTCGGTGCTAGGAACCACAACTATTTGCTACTGCTGCTGGCGAGGAAGCGAATCGAGGACGCTAGGGACGGCACATCTGAAAATTCGTGCGGCTGGCTCTACCAGGAGGATTTGGTTCGATACCTCAAGGTCGAGCCCACACAACTGAACATTGACGTATTTCGGATTCGCAAGCAGTTCTCGATGATTGGCGTAGAAGATGCGGCCACGATCTTGGAACGGCGAGTGCGGACGCGACAGGTCCGCCTGGGAGCTAGCCGCCTGACGATCGTGCAGCTCTGACGTTGCTTCGCTTCGGCGCTTCGCGAAGCCGGCCCTCCGGGCAGCGCGCATGCCGGGTCCAGTTTGGCGGAGATCCCGTCCCGAGGGCTGATGCGATCGCAGCCAAGTCCGGCGAGGCCTCCACGACCAAGTCATCCACGCCGCCGCAACCTCGCTGCCCACCCGCTGCCCAAACCCAGTCGATCCACGTCGACTCACGTCGACCAGCGGAGGGAGGGCTCCGAATCCATTTCGTCTACAGTTTCACGGCGTTGGCTCGCAAAGTCGCGTGCCGCTTTGAGTTATTGCCAACACCGTACCGAGGGTTCGAATACCTCCCTCTTGGGTCGATCCCTCCCCCCGGTCCTCCCCCCTTAGTCGAAACGCGTGGAACGCTCGGGAAACGCTTCGACGGTCTAGTTGTTGTTATTTCACCCAGTTAGTAACGGGAAGAAACGAGGCGAAACGCGCGATTTCACCTTGCCAAGGTGGACGTCGAGAGTTCGAATCTCTTCTCCCGCTCCGTAAGGAGACCCGAAAAAGGCCGACGCAAGTCGGCTTTTTTCGTTTTGTCAGGGCGGCCCTCCCCACTGCCGGAACGACCCTCCCCACCACCCTGCCCCTCGGGGCGGAGGCAGCGGTTTTGGGTTTCCGATCCAGAAGCCCCTGGGCCACGGCCTTCGCATCACCCCACGTCGAAGAAGCCGTCGCGGAACTCGGTGACCCTGAGGACGACGACGATGACGCGCAGGCTGACGACCAGACGACGAGTCGGAACGCAAGGCGAAACTTGAAGCCCGCGGCTCAAGTTCTGAAACTTCTGCCATTCGACGCGGTCGTCGAACAACGGCTCACTAAGACCGTCCGGCAATTCCTTGAGTCCCTTGGTGTGGCCGTCGACCCGGTTCCTCGCGCCTGCGACGCACCGAGGCGGCACGCATGCTCGGCGCGAGCAAGAGCACGCTGAGCAGAACGGAAGTCACGGCACTCACCTCCGGCGTCGGCCCCAAAACGTCCTCCCGTCCAGCGAGAAGACGAGGTGCGCTCCGCATCGTCACGCGGCGTGCTCGTATCGACACTCAAACGAGCGCTCTCGGATGCCAACGTCGACGTTGTCGATGCCGTCAAGCAGCTTCGTGTCCCGCCTGACGTAGTGGAGACGCTTTACGAACGCTGGGCAAGGGTAGACGCGCGATGTTGGTCCCCTCGGCGCGAGCGCGCTCTGAGATCACCACATTCTCTTGGGGGCTGGGGCGATCGCTCACTCGAGAACAGAGGCCGATGTGGGTGCCTTCCTCAAGCACGATGATCGACGTGACCCCGCGACCTTGGTTGCGCGGATCGAGTGACATTTTGCCCCAACCATCCAACGCGACTACTGCTGTCGGCATCGGCGACGATTGGGAGGCCCCTCGAGCGCGACGACAAACGTGTGAGCGAGTGCCCTCCACACCCCAGGCGTACCAGTGGAGTAGCAAAGAGCGTCATTGGCCTCATCTTCGAACGCAGAATAGGTCGAACAAGTAGTCCAGTGACGTTCGACGCGCGAGCAAGCGCAGCACGTTCAGCTTGCGCGCAGTCATCCCACGAGCTGCATCATCATATTGTTGAGGTGGACGCCGGAGTTGCTTTCGTCGGCTCGTCGGCGTTCGCTGTCGCTTGACTGCGGTTCTCAGCTCCCGTAGAAGACGAGGACGCTCGAGCGACGGTAGCGAGCGGTGGTGGTGGTGGCGAACTGCGGGCGGCGGAATTTTGGAACTCTCGTCGCCCTTGGCGCGGGCTCTCACACCTTGCGCGTGGCGTTCGAAACGGGCGACACCAACCTCAACTATGTGGACATCGCGCCGGGGACGCTGGATCTTCCTGCGCGCATCGAGGCCGAAAACTATCAGCGCGCCAACGAGAGTTCCCCGGCGACCAATGCGGGCGGGGCCTGTGATCGGGGCGACGGCGTCGACAAGGAAACCAGCTCCGACGCGGGCGGCGGCTGCAACGTCAACACCACGACGGCCGGCGAGTGGTTGGAATACGACGTAAAAGTCGCCCAAACCACCGCGTTCGACGTCACTGGGCGACTCAGCGCCGCCGTGGCCGGTCGCACCGTGCGCCTCAGCCTTGACGGAACCGATATCGGCACGTTGGCAGCGCCGAGCCTGGGCTTCAGCACCTTTCAAGATCGGACGCTGCCACGCGTGAACATCGCAGCGGGTGCTCACATTCTCCGCGTCACGTTTGCGCAGGGCGAGGTCAACCTCAACTACGTCAACGTCGCCAAGAGCGCGCCGGGCTGCACTAGCGATGCGCAATGTAGTGACGCCAACGCGTGCAACGGCGTCGAACTCTGCAATGCTTCCGGCCAGTGCGTGGCTGGCCAAGCACCGAACCTGGACGACGGTAATCCCTGCACTCTCGACGCCTGCGCGGCGGCAACCGGTCCAAGCCACGTCCCGGTGGCGGATGGGGCTTCCTGTGACGACGCCAATGCCTGCACCCGCACCGACAGCTGCCGGGCAGGGGTCTGTCAGGGTGGCCCAGCGGTAGCGTGCGGCGCACAAGACGCGTGCCACGACGTTGGCGTTTGCAACACCGCTACTGGGCTTTGTTCCAATCCGCTTCGCCCCGTCGGCGTTTCGTGCACGGATGGCGACGCCTGCAACGGCGCGGAGCTTTGCAATGCTCAAGGGGCGTGCGTGCCTGGCGTGGCCCCGGTGGTCGACGACGGCAATCCGTGCACCGTGGACAGCTGTAGCGCGGCCAACGGAGTGGTACACGTCGCCGTAGTGGCCGGCACTTCGTGCACGGACGCCAACGTTTGCAACGGAGCCGAAGTGTGCGACGGCAGTGGGACCTGTCGGGCCGGCACGGCGCCCGTAGTCGACGACGCCAATCCGTGCACGGCCGATAGCTGCGACGCTATTCAGGGCGTGCGGCACGTCGCCCTGGCCAGTGGCACTTCGTGCTCGGATGCCAACGCCTGCAATGGAGCCGAAGCCTGCGACGGGAGTGGCAGTTGTCGAGCCGGCACGGCGCCCGTGGTCGACGACGGCAATCCGTGCACGGTCGATAGCTGCGACGCTACTCAGGGCGTGCGGCACGTCGCCGCACCTAGCGGCACCGCTTGCGACGACGCTACCCTGTGCAACGGCCGGGAAATTTGCAACGGCCAAGGCGCATGCGCCGCTGGCACGGCCCCGCCCGTCGACGACGATAATCCATGTACGGCCGATGCCTGCAACGCTGTCAGCGGAGTGACGCACGTTGCGCTCGCAGCCGGCAACTCGTGCTCCAATGACGACGCTTGCGATGGTCTGGAGACGTGCAACGGCAACGGCAGCTGCGTGGCGGGCAACGTGCCGCAGCTCGACGACCACAACCCGTGCACGACCGACAGTTGCCATCCCGCGACCGGGGTGAAGCACCAGCTATTGGCGGCCGGCAGCTCGTGCTCCACCGGGGATTGTCGAATCGAAGGCCAATGCGACGCCCAGGGCGCCTGCGTGGGAGGGCCACCGCGCAACATCGACGACGGTAACCCGTGTACCGTGGACGGCTGCGACGCGGGCGGCGGTGTCGCCCACCAACCGCTTCCGGCCGGGACTGCCTGCTCGGACAACAATGTCTGCAACGGCTCCGAGGCGTGTACGGCGCAGGGCACGTGCGTGGGGAGTGCGCCACCCGCACTCGACGACGGTAACCCGTGCACCGTGGATAGCTGTGACGCAGTGCTGGGTGTGTCCCACGTACCGGCCCCAGCGGGACAGGCCTGTGACGATGCCACTTTGTGCAACGGTCGCGAGACCTGCGACGGCGTCGGAGTCTGTATCCAGGGTACCGCGCCGCCGGTAGACGACGGCAACGAATGCACCGCCGACCAATGCGACCCGACGCTAGGAGTGAGTCACACGGCCTTGGCCAATGGCTTTCCGTGCGACGACGACAACCCCTGCAACGGCGAAGAAATCTGCAACGGCGCCGGGCAGTGCAAGAGCGGCACGCTGCCTGTGCTCGACGACGCGAACCCATGCACGGTCGATTCGTGCGACGTTTCCAGCGGTGTGCGCCACGTGGCCGTTGCGGATGGCACTAGCTGCTCTGCGGCTGACGCTTGTCATGCAGCTGCCGTTTGCGGCGCTGGGCTGTGTCAAGCCGGGGCCGCGGTTGCACTAGACGACGGCGATCCTTGCACGGCAGATTCGTGCTCGTCGCAAGGCGGGATCATTCACGCTGCGCTTGCTGCGGGCAGCTCTTGCTCGAACGGCGACGCCTGCGATGGCGCCGAAGTGTGTAACGCCGCGGGCGCCTGCACGCCGGGCGTTGCGCCCGCTGTCGATGACGGAAATCCGTGCACCAGTGATAGCTGTGACGCGATCGCGGGCGTGCGCCACGTGCCAGTTGCGATCGGAACCGCTTGCGCCGACGGCGACGCCTGCAACGGCGCCGAAGCCTGCAACGCGAGCGGCGTCTGTGCCCCTGGTACCGCGCCGATTGTCGACGATGGCAACCCTTGCACCACCGATTCGTGCGACGCGTTGCTCGGACCTCGGCACACGCCCCTTGTTGCCGGTACCAGCTGCTCCGATGGTAACGCTTGCAACGGTCTCGAAGCGTGCTCTGCGTCGGGCGTCTGTCAAGCGGGCTCAGCTCCCCAGCTAGACGACGGCAACCCGTGCACTGTCGACTCTTGCAGCCCTGGGGCCGGCAGTGTGCAGCACACGCCGCTACCAGTCGGCTCGTCCTGCCCCGACCAAAATCTTTGCAACGGCGCCGAGACCTGCAATGCGGTGGGCGCGTGCAGCGCGGGCCCGCCCATGGTCGTCGACGACGGCAACCCGTGCACTGCAGACAGCTGCGATCCGCTGAGCGGTGTCCGCCATGTGCCACTGACCACTCACGAGTGCCAAGCCCGAGCTGGCTGGGCGCAGATGCTGAGCAGCCAACCGAGCCCACGGGACGGCGCCGCCGGTGCGTTCATCGGCACGGGAGAGCTGCTGCTGTTCGGCGGCGACAACGCTGGCGCCGCGCTGGGCGACGCCTGGCTGTGGAGCCCGGTCACGCGCTCTTGGCGACGTGTAGCCTCGGGGCCTGCGGCGCGCGCTGGAGCCGCCATGGCGTACGACGCGCAACGTCGCGTCGCCGTGCTGTTCGGCGGCGCAGATGCAGCTCTCCCCACGGCCGCCTACCTGAACGATGTTTGGGAATACGACGTCAGCGCCGACAACTGGACTCAGCGCATTGCGAACGGCGAAGCGCCCGCCGGCCGTGCGTTGGCCGCATTCGCATTCGACTCGAGCCGCGGGCGCGCGTTGCTGTTCGGTGGGGTTAGTGGCAACGCTTTCGCCGACACTTGGGAGTGGAACGCCGCTCAAGCGCGCTGGACACAGCTCGGAGCCAGCGGACCGAGCGAGCGCTACGGGGCAGCCTTTGCATTCGATGCCGCGACCGGCACGTATGCGCTATTCGGCGGCTCGCCCGGCAACGCTTCCGGGGCGCTCGACGATAGCTGGACGTTGAACGCGGTCAGCGGCGTGTGGCAGCGGCTTTTGCCGGCCCAAAAGCCGCCAGCGCGCGCCGGCGCGGCCCTGGCTTTCGATCCCGCTGCAGGCCATTTCGTACTCGTCGGCGGTACCGGCGCGCCGAGCCCCCGCTTCGACGACACGTGGGAGCTGGACGCGGCCAGCAGCTCCTGGCAGCAGCTGCAGCTCGATCGCGCGCCCAGCGCCGATACCGGCGGCGTGCTCGGATTCGATGCGCAGACGAGCCGACTGACGTTCGCGAGCGGATTGAGCTACTCGGCCAGCGGCGCGTTCACGCCGCAGTCGAGCGCGGTGTGGCAGCTCGATCGTCAGGCCGCGCGCTGGACCGATCGTGCGTCGCGCCAGGCGCCCACCGAACTGCGGCTCGGTGCAGCTTTCGACTCCAAGGCACAAGCCATCGTGGCGCTCGGACCCGTCCCGCCGCCCGAGCGACCGCTGATGTGGTCATTCGAACCGCGCACCTCCCAGTGGAGCGCGCAGGACATCACTGATGTCGACCATCCCTTCAGTGACGGGGACTTCGGGTTGCCTCAGCCGGGCACCACGAACCTGATCTACTCCGCTCCACTCTCGCGCCTGATTTCGGTTTCGAGCGACAAGCTGCTCGAGTTCGATGGCACGGCCTGGTCGCGCCGTTGCAACTTTGCGGATGTCGCTCAGGGGCCGCCGCAGCTCGCCTCCGCGGGCATCGCGTTCGACGCTGCGACGCAACGCATCTACGAGCTCGGCGGCCGCGATGTCGGCGTGCTCGGCTCGCCGCGCAACAACCAAACGTATCGCATCGACGCTGCGACCTGCACGGCCGAGCTCGTGCCGGCAGTCTTTCCCACGCCCAAGAGCCTCGACGACTCGGTCGCGGTTTGGGACTCGAATCGGGGTCGCTTGATCCAATTCGGCGGCGCTGAGTTGGTTGATTACTCGGCCGAAACCTGGGAATTCGACCCCGGCGCGCTCGCCTGGACCAAGCTCACGGGTACGGCCCCACCGGGGCGCAGTCAGGCCGCCGCCCTCTACGATCCCGTGCGTCGTCGGGTCATCTTGCACGGCGGATTCAACGCTTCGGGGCGCCTGTACGACACGTGGGAGCTCGATCCTGAAGCACGCGTTTGGACGCAGCTGCAAACGAGCGGACCTTCGCCCGGGGAGCTAGCTGCCTTGGTGTTCGACGAGGTGCGGCAGGCGCCGGCCCTGGTGAGCACGCGCGGCGCCGTATGGCATTTGTTGGCTGGCGTCTGGAACGCCGACCTGAACCCGATCGCGCCGAGCGCGCGCAGTGGGATGAGCGGCGGCTGGAGCCCGACTAGCGGTTTGGGCATGTTCTTTGGCGGCACCAGTGGCGACGGCCAACGTGATTTTCTGGGCGATCTCTGGCTATGGCGCGATGGCTGGCGCGGCGTCTACCCGGGTGCCGAAGGCAACAGCCTGATTGCGAGCGGGCAAGGCACGGCGTTTCTCAACAACGTACCATCCGCGCGGACGGGTCACGTGTTCGCGACCGGCTTGGTCTTCAATTCGGCGCACACGGCTTTGCTCTTTGGTGGTGAAGGCGCGTCGGATCAGTTCTTCGGTCTCTTTGCCGACACCTGGACATTCGACGAGAGCACGATGCAGTGGCACGCTCAGCCCAAGTCGCTCGCCCCGCCACCGCAAGGTCGTACCGGTCACGCCATCAGCGTCGTGCCGACTCGGGGTTACCTCATGTTCGGCGGCCTCACGCGCGAAAAGGTTCAGATCGGCGGTGGTTTGCCCGATCAACGCAACTTCTACAAGAACGACACCTGGCTTTGGCAGCCTTCGCCCGCCAGCTGGACGTCGATCTCGAGCAGCGCCGTTCCAAGTCCTCGTTACGGTCACGCCATGGTGACCGACGAGTCCACCAACGAGATCATCTTGTTCGGTGGTCGGACTGCGGACGGCGTGTCCGGAGAAACATGGGCGCTCAGCGCGAGCAGCGTGGGTACCTCGAGCGCCGTCTGGCGCAAACTCTCGCCGCCCACGTCACCGCTGCCGCGCTTCGGACACAGCATGGCCTATGACCCGGTCCGACGGAAGGTCGTGTTATCAGGCGGTGAAGGCTCTTCTCCGAGTCAAGTCTTCGGAGACACCTGGGAGTGGGATTCGTCGACGCAGCGCTGGACGCAGCGCAATACCCAACCATTTGACCCGCGCGTTGGGCACGTCACGTTCTTCGACCGCACGCTTGGTCAGCTGATCGCGTTCGGGGGTTTCGCGCCTAACGCTGGCGGTCAATATGCGCTCACTTTCGGTGACACGTTGGCCTTCATTCGTGCGAGCGAGACCGACGCTGCGACCGGCTTTGCCAGCGGTGCACGCTGTGCAGCAGCGGGCGACTGCGCCTCCGGCAATTGCATCGACGGCTTCTGCTGCAACTCGGTATGTCCGGAACAGTGCGGAGCGTGCGATGTTTCAGGCTACGAAGGAACCTGTAGCCCTGTGCGCGGACTGCCGCACGGCACGCGAGCCTCTTGCGACGGCGACGGCGACGGCGACGGCTCGGAATGCGCGAATCAATGTGACGGCATCGACCAAAACGCCTGTCACTTGCCAGCAGCCGGCAAGGCGTGCGGCCCGGCCACGGGCTGCAACCCCAACGACGTGCTCGTCGCGGGCCAGGGCACTTGCAACGGTGCAGGCGCTTGCCAGGTGCCTGCGGTGTCGTGCCTGCCCTACGCTTGCTGCGCGCTCTGCTCGCCGACCGCTTGCTTCCAGGACTGCGCCAGCGGTTCCGACTTCGCGTGCGGCGCGGGCTACAAGTGCAACAATCGCGGCCCGCCTCCTTATGGTGTCTGTTACAAGCCTACGAAGATTTTGAGCTTCACGGCTAACCCGCCGCAGCCGGTCGTCGGGATTCCCGTCACGCTGACGGTTACGGTCACTGAGCCGAATACCGAGTATGCCTGGTCGTCGCAGATAGGCGGTACGCTCAACACCGATGTGCCTTGCACTGGCTCGACGTGCGTTTGGACGCCGACCGCGGATCAGGTAGGGCAGACGGCGTTCTGGCTTGTGCGCGTGGACGCAGCACCCGAGATCAGTCGACTGGACGACGACAGCAGGACGCTGATGTTCACTGTGGGGCAACCGTGATGTCAACCAAACGTGGAGCCAAGCTCGCTACGGCAGGCATCCTTTGCGCCGTAGGCGCTTTCCTGGTGAGCGCTGGCGCATCGCGCGACCGCTCCGTCGTTGCGCAAGTACTGAAGCAGGTTCCGGGAGCCAAGGACGCGCTCGCATTTCATGGCACCGGCTTCCAATCGCGAGGCAAGCAAACCTACGAATCAGATCGCTCGGCAGCACCCGGGCGTAAGCCGGAAGACACCATCCTGGTGAGCGCGCCGCGACGCGTCGGCGGCGCGTTCGAGGTTCACGACGGCCGAGGCGGTGCTCGAGCAACCGTTCATCTTGCGCGCGCCGCCGAGATTCAACCGTCGCTGGTCGAAGCCGGCGTCGTGACGTACCGCGACGCCTATCCAGGCGTCGACGTCGTGGCCGTCCGAGACACCGACCGCTTCGAGCTGGGCTACGTGGCTCATTCGGAGCAGCTGCCAAGTTTGGAGCTCGATGTCGCCGCAGATGGCGGCCGGCTGCGCCTCGAGCCGCAAACGGGTGCGGCCTTGCTGCAGAGCGCACAGGGCCGCGCCAAGCTTCGCATCGCCCCGCCCGTCGCGTTCGACGCGAGCGGTGCCAAGCGCCGGGGCTCCTACGTGCTCGCCGATGCGGACACACTGCGCATCGTTCTCGACGTGCGCGGCATGCAACCACCCATCTTCATCGACCCTGCGTTTTACATTCCGTACTGGACGCTGGTGGAGGACGCGCGCGCACCGGGCGGGGCGGTCTACGACGAAAACAGCCAGTCGCGCCAAGGGCAGATCGTCATCAACGCTGGGACCGGGCGACCATGGCTGATCCGGCCCTCGGCTCCGCTTGACATATCGGACGTCAACGAAGCCGTCGGAGCGGAACGACGTGAAGACTGGTATTCGTCCATCTCCGACACGCCTCGTACGCCAGGACAGAACGCGCCTGGGCCTCAAGATCCGCTGGCCTCGCGAGATTTCGAGCGCACCGTCTCTCGCGAGAGCGAAACCTACGAATGGCGCGATAACGGCTGGCAGCTGCTCCCGCACCTCGGGCTCCCAGGCTTCATCGACCCGACAGTCGCCTTCGACCCTGCTCACAGCAACATGTTCGCGATGGGCGGACAGCTGCACGCCACCACGGCGCAGGAGGCGCTGACCGCCGCGTCAGCAGTATTTCAGAACGACGGCACGGGCTGGGTGGCCAAGGGCTTTCCGGGCGCGCCCCCGGCCCGCACGCGGGCAGCCTCCGCCGCGTTCGGCTCGAAGCTAGTGCTGTTTGGAGGTCGCTCACTGGCCGAACCCTACGATCTGTTCAACGACACTTGGACCTTCGATGGCTTCGCCTGGAAAAAGCTCCCGATCAGCAACCCGCCCCCCGCGTGCGAAAGCTCTCAGCTCGTCTACGACAAACGCCGCGAGCGATTGGTTCTGATCGGCGGCAATTGCTCCGTCAGCACGCTCCCGTTTCAACCCTCGGACATGGATGGCTTTCGGCTCTGGGAGTTCGATGGAACCGATTGGATCAAGCGCTTCGACATCGTCGATCCGACGTTGCCGCGGTCATTCCAGCTGCGCCGAAACGTCGCCGCTGCTTGGCATCCGATCCGGCAGACTACGCTGTTGTTTGGCGGCGCGATCGACGTCACCGAGCAGTGCGCGTTCACGCCCGCCGAGGTTGCCGCTAAGCGCCACCAGGCGGCCATCGACTCGCAGGTTTTTCACGACTTCACGTCGACAATAGCGCTCCAAAACCAGGGTTGCTGGGGCGGGTACGTCCACGACACCTGGGAGTGGGACGGCACGACGCTCCGCCAGCTCACGGGCGTCGCGTTTGGGGGCAGGAACCCGCCTCGCCACAGCGAAATTCCCGTTTTTCGACAGCTCTCGGGAGCCATCGCCGCGCCTCTTGCCGGTACCGATAGTGTTACTGGGTCAACGACGAGCAAACTCTGGCCTTGGCGGTACGACGCAAGCTCTACGCATTTTGCCCCGCGTTCGGCGCTCGAACGCTCCGCCACGCAGCCCGGTGTTCCGGACGCGGCGCCGGTCTCGCGTAGCGCGACCGGCGCCCTGGCCGCCAATCCCACGACGCCACCGACCATGGTGTCTCCGATGTTCGCGCCCCAGGCACGGCCGCAAATGGTGGTACTGCCAGACAGCGGAAGAATTCTGATCTTCTTTGCGAATGACGGGGAGGTCTACGAGACCGATCTGACAACTTGGATTGACCGCACGCCGTCAACCACGCCATTCGCCAGTGGGCAGAATGATTTCTTCGCGGCCGCCTACGACACCACGCGACAGCGCACGGTGCTGTTCGACCCCGGGGATGGCGTCACCTGGGAGCATGATGCGCAGGGTTGGCGACGAGTCAACGTTGCGACGTCTCCCGGCATTTGGACTTTTGTGAATTCGATCGCCCAACCCTGGTGGCGCGATCTGCACCAAGTGTACGGGCCGTCGACCAACTTCCCGTTGCGCCCGCCGCGAATGGTGTTCGATCGCGCGCGCAACCGTTCGGTTATGCTGCATGGCGATGCGCTGTGGGAGTTCGACGGTACGGACTGGACTCAGTTCGCAACCCCGGCCGCCCTCAAGAGCTGCAAAGTGTCAACGGTGATGGCCTTCGACGGTGCGCGGAACAAGACCGTCGTCGTCGGCTGCACCGTACCCGGCCAGACCTGGGAATGGGACGGCGCGAGCTGGGCGGGACCATTTCCCAGCCCATTTCAGGACTTGCTGATTCGGCCCCTCTACACCTATTACCGCGGCACCGTCGAGCTGGAGTACCTCCACCCGAACGCGCTATTCGAGTCCGCTTCGCTGGGGGGGGTTGGCATCGTCGATGCCGGAGGGACCCTCCGAATCTGGAAGGGCACGGGCGCTTGGGAGACGGGGCCATGGGCAGGCGATCCTGTTGTAACTCAGGCCTATGACAACTACCGCCGCGGCCTGAGCCAAGCCCCCACATTGGCTACAGCTTTCTACCCGCCGGTAATCGAGGACTACGGCGCAAACCGCTTACTGCTCTTTCGCGACGGCATCCGCGCCACGCGCGAGCTCAAGCTGCTACCGCAGCCTGCCACCTCGTGGGAAGACGCGTTTGTCGGCAACACGGTGTCAGGCGGGACCGGGGGGCAGGGCATCGCGAGCGTCAATCCTTTTCCGATGGAGCTGTTGCCGCTCGCTCTGGTGTATCCCATCGTCTACAGCGATCTCGCAACTTCGACGAAGAATGGGAGCCCAAGCCCCGAGGTCGGTAACCTCAACCAACAGTACCAGAACCTCTTCTGGCCGCTGCGTTTCCTGCCAGATCCCGTCGCCAAGCGCGTGCATGTACTCACTGACCGGGGCGTTTTCTGGGAGCTAGGCTCCGAGCGTGTCAGCGACAATGGCGGGGCGTGCACGACGAGCGACGACTGCAAAGACGGACTTCCGTGCGCGCAAGGCGTCTGCTGCAGGGGAGGTTGCAACGGCCGCTGCCTCACCTGCAACGGCGCTCACCCCGGAACCTGCGAAGCCATAGCGACTGGCTCCGTAGAGCCGCTGGGGCGTTGCGGCGCTGGCGATTGCGCGGGCGTGTGCTCCGGCGTGACCCAATTCTCCGACAACGGCTTCCCGTTCTCAGCTTGCACGTTCCCGCCGAACCGCTCTTGCGGCACTGGCGCCACGTGCAGCAACGGGCAGATCACCGGATCGGGCACCTGCGCAACGACTGGCCCCACGTGCGTTGTCGGCCCGCCGACACCCGTCAGCTGCAGCGGCGGTGTCAAGTGCGCAGACGGCGCCAGTTGCAAGCCAACTTGCAGCACGCCGGCAGACTGTCAGCAGCCAAACCAGATTTGCTCGCCGGATGGCACGAAATGCATTCCGGACGGAAAGCGCTGCCACAACGACGGCGAGTGTCCCAAGTTCAACGGCTGCGCGCCGGATGGCTTGAGCTGCATCCCGGATGCAGTGCTGGCAGAAGCAACTCGACGTGGGGTCACGCCAAGCACATGGGAGGCGCCTGCCGTCCGAACATCTGCGGAGATAGCAGACTTGTTAAGGACGGCAGGCTTTCGATCCGACGACCAAGGCAGAATTCACTTCGATGACTTCGACAACGGCGGCGTGGCATCCATCTTTGACCCTGCCGAGAAGTCTCCATTGCTAGGACTTCGAAGCTGCGTGTATCGGCTCGAGGCGTGTACGTTCGAGACGGGCAATCTGGACGCTTGCGTCGCGGCAGCACCTCGCTGTTCGAGCGCTCAGCCTTGGCTCGGCGACCCTGCCGGCAGCGATTGCTGCCCGGCGGCGTGCCTTCTGGAATATTTCTCACAGCGCGACGGGCATCGCGACTTCTCGTCACTGCGCAACGTGGTTGATGGCACTTGCTACCCCGGCCTGAAGACGTACTACGAGGAACTCCGATGATCCGACAATGGTCCGCAGCAGCAGGCATCGTGCTGATGATTTTGGGGTCGGCTTCGATCGCAAACGCTTGGGTGTGCAGCACTCGCGAGGCCACCCAGGTGTTCCCTGCAACAACGCTACCGTTCGGCGCTACGAGCTACCTTCGCGACCCCGATACGTTGAACGACATGCTTCGCTTCCAGATGCAGTACGTGGGAACGGCGATGGGCGGCCCAGATCCCACGGGCGCGAGTGAAACGGCGCCCGTGGGTATGTACGCATGCCGAGACGCCTTCCTGGACCAGCCGGACCTGCAGAAATGCCGGCTCGCTGTATCCTCAGACCTGAGATCATGGGGCTGGGTGACGGCTCGACAGATGTGGGACGCGGGCGAACCGGCGGAGCACTACCAGATGGCCCGTCTGACAGCCAGCGTTGCCGGTTTGGATTCAACCACGCTCTTCAATCGCTTCTGGGTGCGCTACCCGGGTGCGAGCAGATACGTCGCCTCGAAATTTCGAACGGCGACGAGCAATGACCCCTACACACAACTCGTCGCGCCGAGCACATCGCCCATGAGCTGGCCCGGCATGGGTACGCTGGTAACGCGGGGCGTGTCGTTGCTCGATCTAGCCGAACTGCCAGACTTCTCGAACAGCCTAGATGATTGGTTGAAGGGCAACGAAACTTGTCCCATCGCAGGCACGGAGAACGCCTACCGAGGCGTCAGCATTGTCAATAGCTGTCACGAGTTCAAGCAGACGATGGGCGCCATTAACGTCACCCACTTCGCGCCAATGAACCGAGAGATGTATTGGTACTATCACCGACTAGCGAAGTCTCACATGCGCGATTGCGCCGACCTGACGTCGATCGTCGCGGAGTTCTACGGTACCTTCAACAGCCCTGACAATACCGCTGAGCGACCGTATTCAGCCAACGATACCGAGGCCCACGAGTGCGAGCGATTCGCGTTTACGTACGAAATGATCGCCCAGCATTTCCTGCAAGATTCCTGGTCCACGGGCCACATGTTCAAGCGCTGGGGCTACGCTAACTACTCGCAGTTTCCCACCGACGTGCTGCTACCCGGCGAAAGCGCGCCGCCAGACTTCGAACCCGAGAACGAGGCGCCACGACGCGCGGGTATCGCGCTGAGCGTGGCGGCGCTCGCGGGCACGATCCACGGCGCCAAGTCGGTCGTGTACGGGCTCGCACGCGAAAAGCTAAACCCCGTCTTAGCCGACCAACTGGAAAGTTGGCATGTCTTCGACGATCCGCTCTCGGGTCCATTTTTTGAAATTAATTCACCGATTAGTCCGATATTCGACACGATAGAACGCACCAGCTGGACCAACGGCGATCAAATTCTGCCTGGCGCGGGCGACATGTTTTGGAATCCGCCAGGCGCGCGGGCGAGCGTGCTGCGTGATAGCGTCTACGCGGAGCAACGCACGACTTTCCTGGCTTGTGCAGCCGGATCAATGCGCGACGTCTACGAGACGACGAGGCACGGCGTCTATCCACACGGCAAACCGACGGAGCCTACGTTGCCGCTGCTCGACCCAGAGAGCGACGACTGCTGGGAGCACTGGGCCACAAACCGCTCGATGCTGGGCGCTATCGGCGCCATACCGTTGACGCACTTCCTCTACAAACGAAACGTTGGCGTTGAGAACGTGGCGCTGCAGGCCCTGTACGATGGCTTGGCAACCAACAAGATCTTAGACGACCGAGCAGGAACCACTCCGAACTTCCCGATTGGCCAAGACGGCGATCCGGACCTTACGGAGGACCAACTGCGTCTGATTCGCGATCGCGACAAGTACCTTCAACGGCTCAAAATTAGGGCCATTGTCGACTACGCGGACATGAGCGCTACCTACGCCGCTAACGTTATCGACTCGCCTAACGGCACCGCCTCAGCGAGAAACGACGACGAAGTAACGCTCTTCAATATCGGCTCGCGCCCCACGAACGACGCCCCATTCGACCCCGACGTAGACTACAAGGATCCCCTCGACGTGACACAAGCCGCCGTCGGCCGGGCCTTTTGGCGAGGGAACCTCAAGCAGACATGCACCGAGCCGCCGCAGACGATCCTCTCTCTGCGCGATCGGTGCATCGCGGGAGCGGAGCACGGCAGCGACGCCGACGCTTGCACTGCGTGCGTAGATCTCGCCGAACTCCACATTCCGACGTGTTTGAGAGTCGACCCCGCCGCCACATTTCACTCGAAATGTTCAGTGGTCGGCGTTGACAATATTGCGTCGCCGCCAGCGGGTTTACCTCATTGGTGGTTCGACATCGCACAGCGAGCCTCGACCTTTACCCACGATGATGGCTCAGAGGGAAGCGCCGTCGATTGTGGCTTTCAGAGCTACTTCGTTGCCCTACGTTGGTGCACTGGCACTACTCAGGCCCAATTCGATGCGGGTGACCTAAGCGCTTACCATACGATCACCACCGAGGGCATTACGACGAGCTGCGGCGTGCCCGCTGAGCCTCCCTACCAGGAGCGCGTCGGCGTCGCGTCGCCCGAAGTCAACTCCGACGGGACGCCGTCACCCTTCATTAGCCCGATGGTTGCCGCGTTCGGCCGCACGCTGAAAAATACGCCAATGCCTTCCCCCAAATGCGGCATCGCGGTCGAATCGTCGCAGGACGCGCTGGTACAAGCCGCCATCGCGCCGGCCAACTTGTGGGACAATCGGCCCCTAGGCGTCCGGGAACTCCAGACCACACAGCAATACAACGAGCTAGCGGTCCCACGGTGCGGCACCGTTCAACGGGTGTCGCTTTGGAATCGCGACTGCCTGACGGCCATGGGCCAGGTCGGGAGCAATCAATCGTTGGCAACGGGGTGGAACCCGGCGACCGGCGCGCAAGTTGCGGAA
>Ga0307516_10003306_pt1 | contig 20865 bp, 31 predicted proteins | sample 19_EM_MG_FD_203310 | JGI IMG/M metagenome (GOLD analysis project Ga0307516, IMG submission 203310) | Populus trichocarpa ectomycorrhiza microbial communities from riparian zone in the Pacific Northwest, United States - 19_EM | ecosystem: Host-associated > Plants > Roots > Unclassified | place...
AACCCATCGTCATCGGAAACGTTCCACGGGGAATACAACACGAAATGCCACCACGCACTTGGCTAACTGGGCAAACAGATTCGGTCCGATATTTTGTCCGAACTATGAGAACATGCATGGTCAGGTCTCAGGGTCTTGAGTAACGTAGACTCTGGCGCGTACGAAATCCATGACGTTTGGAACGTCCTAAGTCGTGTCTTGAGGATGAAATAGTGACCGCAGACGATTGTGGTTGGGACCCGACGTGGTGGATTGGAGGCAAGTACGCAAGCGTTCTGTGGAGGCCACGTGAGACCAATCGCGATCTTCCTCTTCTTCCCATCCCACTTACTCAAAAATCGGCAGCTGTTTACCATGGCTACGCGGACAACAGCTCTGACGCCAGCTTCTGTAAGGTCTGGATCGAATGCTGCCTTCAATGACAAGGTCTGATCTCGCACAAAAACCCGAGAGAAATTGCGATTGACCTGCAATTGCGGTAACAGGGCAAACCAATGGAAGTGAGGTTGTCGAATATGGTTGCTGCTAAAGGTGCGTTGGAATATCCGGCGAACTTCTCTGTCTGGATCCTGACTGCTCCCTGGGCGTGGTCGTAATGCAGCGATCAGCGATGCCGTCAGAACCTCGCTTGGCCCAAGGGGAATGGACAAAATGGTGATCCATCAGTCACTCATTGTCCATCCTGCTTTTAAACGCGTTTTCCGTCAAGATCCAAACCTCCAAGGGAGAGGTAATCGTCACTAACGATGGAGCTACTATTTTACGGAGTATCCAGGCGCTTCATCCCGCCGCCAAAATGGTGCGTCCCGGAAAAGTCTATGCCAACCCTGCCAGAAGTCAACGAGAGTACACACTTTCGGCAGCTCGTCGACTTGTCTGCCGCTCAAGACGTTGAAGCTGGCGATGGTACTACTTCCGTCGTTGTATTGGCCGGAAGCCTGTTAGGCGCAGCGGAGAAGATGCTCAATAAGGGCATCCACCCCACCATCATCGCGGAATCATTCTTGAAAGCTTCCGCAAAGGCTGTAGAATACCTCACAGAGATCTCGGTCCCAATTAATTTGGATGACAACGCAGCCCTTCTGCGAGCGGCTACCACATCGCTCAACTCGAAGGTGAGACCCCATACCGTCTAACTGTTATTTATTCACACTAACGGGACGCACAGATTGTATCACAATATTCCTCTACCCTTGCTCCCATCGCCGTCCAAGCCGTCCGCCGCCTCGTCACACAAACCTCCTCGAATGTCGATTTGCGGGATGTCCGTATCGTTAAAAAGGTTGGCGGTACCATTGAAGACACTGAACTCGTGGAGGGTGTCGTCCTCAACCAAAACGTTGTCGTCTCCGCCGGGGGTCCGACACGGATGGAAAAGGCCAAGATCGGTCTCATTCAATTCCAACTGAGTGCTCCCAAACCGGATGTGGGTGTTGATGGCGTGGATTTCAGTGAAAGCCTCACACTCCCTGCAGATGGACAACACCGTGATCATCAATGATTACAGACAAATGGACAAGGTCATCAAGGAGGGCCGGCAGTACCTCCTGAACATTTTCAAGAAGATCAAGAAGGCTGGTTGCAACGTCTTGTTGATCCAAAAATCAATTCTCCGAGACGCAGTTGATGAGACCGCCCTGAGTTTCCTGAAGAAACTCAACATCCTTGTCGTGAAGGATGTGGAGCGAGACGAGATTGAGTTCCTGTCGAAGAGTCTGGGATGCAAACCGGTTGCGGATATCGAGGCCTTTACCGAGGATAAATTGGGTTACGCCGAGCTGGTCGAGGAGACGAGCGATTCGGGTCCAAAGGTGGTCAGGATTACTGGGATCAAGCACAAAGGAAAAACGGTGAGTATCCTGGCAATGGGAAGCAACAACTTGGTGTTGGAGGAATGCGAGAGGAGTTTGCACGATGCTCTGTGTGTTGTGAGGTGCCTGGTCAAGAAGCGGTGAGTTCGCCGTTTGTTGTTGCCTGGAGCAATTGCTGAAACCGAACCTTCCCAGTGCGTTGATCGCTGGCGGAGGATCACCTGAGATCCACGTTTCGCGATTGTTGGCGGACTACGCTCATTCGCTGAAGGGCATGGAAGCGTACTGTTTCCAGGCTTACGCGGATGCACTTGAGGTTATCCCGACGACCCTTGCAGAGAATGCCGGGCTTAACCCTATTGCCATCGTTACCGAGCTTCGGAATCGGCATGCCCTCGGTGAGAGAAACGCTGGAATCAACGTCCGAACGGTATGTTCCACCTCTTGGGTCAGATCTACCACTCTTACAAGCGACCGTAATCTCGCAGGGTTTGATCTCCAACATATTGGACGAAGATGTCGTTCAACCTTTACTCGTCTCCACAAGTGCGATAGAACTCTCCACCGAGACGATTTGTTTACTGTTGAAGATCGATGACTATGTCCAGGCCCGGTAGACCCTTCCGCTCCCTATACAAGTTGATGTACCGTAGATTTTTGCATTTGTTGGGAGGGCGACACCTTCGTTTTCCGTACGTTCGTAGATGAGCAAACGTGAGAACAGCCTGCCTAAACGGGGGTTATCAGTCCATCCGACCACCACTCCGTGATCTATAGTTTCGTTGATCCCTCCATTGTCCTCACCTTGGATCCACACTTTGATCCACACTTTTTTGTTTTCGCGCACGACTGGTGAAGGTACTTGAACAAACATGTCTGGAACCGGCCCAAGAGAAAGTCTCTTTCCCACTCGGATGGCGTTGACGAACACAAAGTTGAGGCTAAAGGGAGCCCAGACTGGACACTCGCTCCTCGCCAAGAAGCGAGACGCCCTTACCAATAGGTTCCGGGCGATTCTGAGAAAGGTGGATGAGGTGCGTCCTTTTGTTCCCTCCATTGTCCGCGGTCTGGATCGCCCCAAACTTCTTTCCGTCTATCGGATGGATCGTGTTTGGGAGTTGAGATTCGAGGATGTAGGAGAGTGGGTCTAGTTGACGTGTGTCAGCTTGTAGGCTAAACGAAAGATGGGACGGGTTATGCAACTCGCTTCGTTCTCACTGGCGGAGGTGACCTATGCTACAGGAGATATATCGTATCTCGTTCAAGAGCAAGCCAAGACTGCGTCGTTCAGGGTAAAGGCTAAGCAGGAGAACGTATCTGGTGTCATGTTACCTGCTTTCGACGTAGATCGCGTTGCTGGAAGTGGTAAGAGCGAGTGACTCGAGTGTTCAAGGCTATCGTTCGCTTATCGGAATTTTTGTCGCGCAGATTTCAACCTGACCGGCCTCGGACGTGGTGGTCAACAGGTCTTACGATCCAAGGAGGTCTATGCGAAAGCGGTCGAAACGTTGGTGGAACTCGCATCACTCCAAACTGCCTTCACGATCCTGGATGAGGTTATCCGGGCCACAAACAGACGTGTAAACGCCATCGAGCACGTCGTAATACCCCGCCTCGAGAACACCGTCAAATACATCATCAGCGAACTTGACGAGATGGATCGAGAGGAATTCTTCAGGTTCGAACCCTGCCTTATTGGTCACAAAGGAACTGTACTCAATCTCCGTGTAGGCTCAAGAAAGTCCAGGGAAAGAAGAAGAGAGATGCAGAAAAGGCGGAGGCTGCGAAGAGGATACTGGAGGGCGCCGCTGGTGAGACCGATGAAGTCAAGACGAAGGAAGCCCCATCGACGGGAGAAACGGCAGGTGACCTGCTGAACGATAGGGACGAGGATATCATTTTCTAGCCTCTTTCGCAAAACGATGGTCCTTTATACCCTTACACCCCGTTCCAACAGGGTCCCTCCGGGAAAAAAATGCATACGATGCTCGAATAATACATGTATATTATCACGTTGCATGAGGTCACAGGCGTATGAAATGAGAGGTTTACTGTAGCGGGGTGTAAGAGTAGTTCAGAGAACGGATAGCGGAAGCGACTGACCTCGGCAGCTTCATCCACGGTAGTAGACTTCTTGCGGTCTTTTCGTTCAAGGATCGCTCGCCTATCCTTGTCAAGCTTGAGGGTGGTGATCACGACGTTGCTCGGGTGGACGCCAATGGGGACAGAAGAGCCGTTTGACTTGTCCCTCTGGACACGGTCGACATGGATAACCCACTTTTTACGGTAGACCTGGGTCACCTTTCCCTCGCGACCCTTGTACTTTCCACGGACAATCCTGACTTCGTCATCCTTGCGAACGGGTATCGATCGTGTCTGGACGAATGTAAATGTCCAGTCAACATCACCGCGAAGGTTGGGGTAAATCCTAGAAGACGGTACAGACGTTGTATTTTCCCCTCAGCTCCTTGGAAAGGGAAGACGACATGATCTTCCTCCGCACGGAGGATGGAGCAGAGAAGTGAGCCTTGCGTGACTTGCGCCTGGCGGAGGAAGTGTCTGTGCCAAGCGTGGGGTCATTAAGGAAACGTATAGATAATGGTTGTGAGGCCGAAGCTGACCGGCGTTGAACTTCATCGTTGTCGAGGTTTTGAGGGGATGGAGTTGTCGGTTATCGGTGGGACTGGGAAACCCTAACCTTACCGTCTGGTGGCTGGCCCCACTGTATAGCCCGTCCCGGCATCCTCCGGTGGCAGGACACCTCCGGCCCGAGTTGGGCGTCTAGTGCCTCACAAACCCAAACCTCGAACAAACGGCGAGTATAGTTGGGCTAACACCCATCGCGGCTTATTCTTGCCTGAGTTGCAACCTCACGCATTGATATTCGCCTCCTGCAAGCCGTCGTGGATCTACTGGTGAGCGTTCTTAAGCGCCCGTAAATCGGTTTACTGGTTGGCTAATCTGATACTTCATCGACGCTCGTAGCCGTCAATCAGAAGAACTTGTTCGCTGCTGGGCTTGCAAACCTTGAGTTCGTTTTTCGACTCCATTGTATCACGCCGCGCCTGAAGCTGAGCGCTGAGCCTTCGAACGTATGATCCGATAAAACAGCGAAGCTCCACTCAGACACCATCTTCAGCATTCCGTGGGCGATATGGCGAATCGGGGATACGTTTTGGATCCCCATATAGATGGTGAACTTGTCAACTTCTCGCCCTGACACCTGACGTGGTTTATGGGGTACCAAGAGGGACACGGCCAGGGTTACTGAGTCCCTCAGCTGCTTCTAGATCAGAAGCTTAGAGATAATGCGATTGCGGTGTTCCAGATTGTAAGACCTCGAATGTGTTTCCTGGCTCGTTTCGCAGCGCTTAATGGACGACAGATTCTGCAACCGAACTAAAAATTGCGGCATAGGTCGGAGGGTGCAGGGCCTTCCGAGATCCCGGCCACCAACGTGCTGGCAGAAGGTTCTGGGTTTCTCCTATCTCGGCCATACAAAACACCTGGGCGACCAGGCTGCCCTCACGAAAGCGGGGTTGGCGCGAGCCTGATTCGAGGGTGTGTGCTCCGTTCAACCCTGAGTTTACACACCCCTTTGGAAGCTCTGCGTTAGTATAGGCCGGCCTAGCTGTTTTTCTCAATGATCGTCGATCATTGGATCTCACATCGTGGACGTCCATTAGGCACACTCGGCGGGGAACGGACAAGAGTGCGGGTCATAATCCCGATAGGATGAAACAGATGCGAGATGGGCAAGCAGTCGAGAATGTGGTCGCGGTCGAAGATCCTCCCGCCTCGTTGTTTCTTGCATAAACATCCAGGAATCTAGGCTTACTTACATTGGCTATTCAAATTATTTGTGCGCCGCCGGGCGGTCGTGGAGGCGTGGGAGCGTTTTGACCCATCTTCCCGGTCTTCCAGTCGCATCAGCCAGCAATGATACAGCCGGCACGGGCAGAGCGGGGGTGTCGCGTACTCTCTGTTTGGGATGGCTTCGCAGCCCTCGCGGTGCCTGTTATGTTCGCTCCCTGGTTTATCCTGTGGGGTCCAAACGCAGCTTGAGACACCAAAATCAGCCTAAACCCTATCAGAGCTGCCCCGAGAGGAAAACAGAGCGCGGTATGGAATCGCATCTGATGGCATTGGAGATCCCCTGAGGGCCTTGCTCTGGCCGAGGTTCTCAACACAACTAGTTTTGGATGCCAGATACTCCCGACTCTACACATCGGGGCACCGCGGCTTGCTATCGTATTAGTCTTGGATGTAGAAACAGTGTCTGCCTGTGGGCGAGCTTGAGCGCACTCAATTGTGGTGGACGTTGACTCTTGCACAAGTGTCGAAATGGACAGTTGCCTTTCGGTGACCGAGCCAAACCGAAGCATCCCCGATGCTTCCATCTTGGTGTCGATCAATTGTTACTACTGGCGCCACCGTCTCCATCCCTCATCACTCCACCTCACGCTTACACAGGTTCATGAACGTTCATCATCGATCACCGGTACGAGCAAGTAGCAACGACATTGGCGTCTGTCCCGTGTACATTCTACCGGGGGCAACCGTTCCGACGTCGTGTTTCAAATCCTCTTTTTGTGATGAAGCACCGGGATGACACCAATGTTCAGTACGTATGCAGTGGCGTCCACCGCGAGATCGTTCGATATCATCAGTGTTCTGTATCGGTCCCAAGAGGGGAAGATGTGGGAGCAACTCGGATAAATACCCCACGCCTTGGCAAGTTTACCTTCGTTTCCCAGGTCCCACCTCCCCCTTCCCCTTCCCCTTCCCTCTCCCAACACCCATCCACCCTTGCCATCATGGGTTCTCCTCGTGAGTACATTTGCACATTGATCCAGGGGATACCTACTCAACACAAGTAGACTCGGCTGGTCCGAACGTTGACGAGATCTCTCCCTATTACGGATACGTTCCCTCCCTAACAGTGGCGGCGGCGATAACGGCCTTATTTTCCATTTCCACCGGTACCCACAGCTCCTCCCGGGTTCACTCTTCCCGGCTTACCTGAATTTTGCAGCCTTTCACCTGGGACAGGCTATCCGCTACAAGGTTTGGTACATGTTGTTCACTGCGGTTGCCTGTGGACTGTTTGAAGTGACCGGATGGGCTTCACGCCTGTACTCTCATTTCCACCCCGACAAGCTCGTACCATATCTTGTCCAGTTAGTTTCCTCCAGGCCCGGGAATCAACCCCTCTAACACACTCTTCGCAGAACCGTCTCCACCATCAACGGTCCGACCCCATTGATTGCTGCTTATTTCATAATCCTGGCGGAGATCATCCGACGCCTTGGGCCATGCTACAGTCGCTTGAAGCCAAAACTTTGTGCGTCTCCTTTCAAGCTATTCGAAGGATGAGCGGACCAGAGTTAAAACGCATTCACAGATACGATTGTGTTCGTCACCGCTGATCTTGTGTCTTTAACTGTCCAGGGTGTTGGTGGAACCCTTGCCTCGATCGCGGCCGCAAACGACAAAAATCCAGAGAAGGGTGGAAGGATCATGTTGGGTGGTATCGTCTTCCAGCTATTCGCCATCACGATATACATGGCCTTGGGGATCGAGTTCGTCTACCGATTCTGGCGTAATAAACCCTTCAAGGGTCGTGACGACGTTCCCACATCCGCCCGATACATGGACCGTAGCACGAAACTGATGTTGCTTGGGGTTACGTTTAGTTCCCTTGCGATATACGTCAGGTGCGTCTAACCAAGTTAACCCAATTCCTTGCCATCGTGTTGATCCCCCAGGTTAGGTCAGTTTACAGGACTATTGAGCTTGTCGACGGCTGGAATGGGCGTATCATCAAGAACGAATTGTACTTCAATATCATGGATGGTGCAATGATCGTTGCCGCAATGTTCTGCCTCAACGAGCTCCATCCCGGGCGGCTCCTGAAACCTGACAGCGTTCCTGTGAAGGAAATCGCGAGCATTAGCTCGAGTTCGGGTTTCATCGAGAAACCGAAGGAGCCCGGTAGGTTTTGTAGTTGTATACCACAACACATCGTTGACGAATGTTCCGAAGCTTAACGTTTGCCTCTTTTGATATACCTGGACCTTGTTGAGGGCAGCTCCCTTAGGTGCACACTGTACTTACGATGTATATTAGACCCACGTATTTAACTCCGGACCTTTACTCGGTCTGTGGCCCTCTTCTGCCGGGGGAGGGTTGTTAGTCGAGACTTCAAGAAACCCTTCGTGCCACCTCGCCCGATTGAGAATAGCCTTTACCGCATCAGGCTGCATCGTCACGTGCGCATAATTACCCGCGCGTCGCGACGCACCTCCGTTCCACTCGCCGCTCCATCTGCGCCGATGGCACACAGACAACCCTCGGTATCCGTAGCTGAGGCTTATCAAGTCCTAGGTGTCCCAAATGTCTGTATTCGGGCGTGGCTTGAGATGCGATTCGATTCTGACTGCTTCGCACTCTTGTTCGCTGCTTAGGGGGAACCCTTGGAAGTAGTCAGGAGTGCATACAAACGGGTGAGTGACTCTTTACAAGTTTGATCGTTGTATGATCGCTGAAGTTTCGCGAACCTTACAGCTTGCGCTTACGACCCATCCCGATAAGAACCCCGATAACGAAGGGGCCACTCAACAATTCCAACAAATCAGTGAAGCGTATCACGTCTTGGCAACATATCTCGACAAGTCGGCTCACAGGCACGAATACGCCGACCCATTCGATCCATACGATGATGATGAGGACTACGACGACGATGGCGGAGGTTTCTTCGTTTTCGACCTCGAGGAACTTGAATTCTACCTGTGGGTAGTCCCGCCTCTTTTTCGGGAATGGTTTGCTCATTCCCGCCTAGGTTTATGTACGAGCAGATGTTGGGTGGAGGTCGCAGGGGTTTTGGGATGAGAAACCGTAATGCCCGCCCTATGGTTCATTCCCCAAAGCTGATATACCCCCACAGCATTTTTCCACTCCCAGAATTTCGGCGGTAACCGTGATCACCGGAACTACGTCCCAAACTCCCGTCGCACTCAGGGCTCCAACGGAGAGACCCGCTTCAAGCCAGACTACAGTCGTGACACCAGTGGCTTCGCAAGGGAAACGCCGGAGCAGGCAGCGGCCCGCCGTGCAGAGGAAACTGCACGTGCCAAGGAACGCATGAAACAGCAGAGAGAGAACGGTATGTTCTTGGTGAGCATTTGTTGAGGGATCCATTACCAACGGACGCCACCAGAAATGAAGGATGCTGCGACCCGCCAGAAGGAAAAAGCGGAACGAAAAAGAGAGAAGGCGAAACAGGATCGCCAGTCGGCTTCGAAAGTTCTTGCCTCTCAGCGAGAAAAGATGCAGGCTCTCCGCTCGAAGGTGTTCGCCGCTGCTAGGAACGGGGATGCCGCCACCGTGAAGAAAGGGGTTTGGGAACAAGATGTCGACCCGTCTGGTGGGGAGACCAAACCCGGTTGCGACCATCTGGTCCGCCAGAAACCCGCAGATCCCCGCGAAACGTTGATACACATTGCAGCCCGACGTGGCGACAAGGACCTCGTCGAATGGCTCGGGTCACACAGTCTGTCTCCCTTCTCCCGTTGTCGGTCACTTCCGATTGCTCAGATGTGATATTAGGTGGTGATATGGAAGAGCGGACTTCCGAGGATCATACTGCGTTTCACGTCGCATTGAGCCATGGCCATATCCAGGTGCTCGAGTACTTCTTCGAAACGTATCCTACGAACGACGAAGACACGGATGGCATCTACTCCCTCCCTGGATCCTCCTCACTTCTCAGCCTTGCCGTTGGATCTTGTGTCCCGGAGGCCGTCTGGATGATCCTTGACAATAAACTTTTCCAGAGAAAGGAAATCGTTGATGTCTGGAAAAACCTTTCATCACCCACTGGAACAGCCACATTTATCAAGGGCATCGAGCGGAAGAACGTGAAAAGCGCGGCCAAGAAGAAGGAGATTTTTGACGAGGTTATCAACCTCATCACGAGTTTCGGTGGATTCACACGTCCCCCGACGCTGGGAGTTTACGATCCAATGAACCCGTCTGACTCGATTCCTCCTCATGAACCGCCTGCAACTTCATCTTCCAGCTCTCGACCCGAACAGTTTAATCAGCGGACACCGAAACGGGGCGCCAGCGCCAGCGACAAACCTCCCTCCGAGACTCGGCCTGAGGCGTCACAAAACGCGCGCGGTGGTCGGGGTCGGGGTCGTGGGCGGGGGCGAGAGCGTGCCCGTGGTCGTGCCCGTGGTGGGTCTTAATGACCGCGGGATTGATATGGTTTGATCCTCCTTCCCGACCATAGCACCGGACTTATACGTAGCATCATAAACCCAGCATTTGTTCATAGCCACCTCTTCAACTCGACCTTCGATGTTTGTTACCGTATTATCAGCTTCGTTTTCATGTAGGATACGTTAGTGCCCCCTCAGCACATCACTCCTGTTCTTCCCTCTACTTTTTGCCCATCAACCAACGGCTTTCACCAGGGTCTGGTCTTACGATCGGGATGCGAGAGTGGCGAGGTCACCTGACCAATCTAGACCAATTGGGTTTGGAGGTAAACACAAACAAATTGGCGCCTATTTACTCTCATCTGCCACCCACCGTCAGCCTCATTCCTGCGCGCTCGCGGCTGTAATTCTCACCCAACGCGACGGTATATCCCCACCAAAGGAAAAGAAGGAAACCCTAATTGTACAACATGGGCCGGCTTGCGGAAATGCAGAGGAGGCTCTTGGAGGTGCGTAATCGGTTCTCGTCGTGGCACCAAACACCCGACAACGAAAGCCTCGTTGTTGCCTGGCGGGGTCTAGGTGTTGTTTCAGCTCGTAGTTGACCCTGGTCATTCATCCTTCGCAGCAAATGATGGGCCCAGAAGCGATGGGCACCGCAAACGCGAACCTTCATTGGTCCGATGAGAAGGTTTGTAGGAACTTCTTGTGTGGGACATGTCCCCACACGCTCTTCACGAACACGGTACGTTTCCGCGGTGTCGTGCACTATTACACTTACTGATCTATCCTCTTTGTTAATTCCATCAATTATTGCCTCGTTCCACCATATCTTCACCTTTTCCTGCACGTCGTGACTTGCACCTTGCTCCTTTGATCACGCCCGCTCCTGATGTCGCCGGCCTGGCCCATTCATACGGGGCCGGAACTTGAATGTCACGCAACGCATGCTGCCTGTGGTTCCGACGTCTCATGCAGAAAATGGACCTCGGCGCTTGCCCGAAATCTCACACTGAGCGGCTAAAGACCGAGTACCTGGCGGCCAAGGCGGCCAATCCCGGCGACCCGACATTCGGTCGATTCCAGAAGGAGTACGAGGCGAATATCTTTCAGTTCGTCGACGAGTGCGATAGGCGCATTCGTGCTGCGCATAGAAGGCTGGAGAAGACGCCAGAGGAGAATGCTAAGACAACGAACTTGGTGAGTACAGATTCCTGGGACCGGTCACCAGACAGACATGGGATTCGACAGTGATGATCGGGGATGGCCTGCATCAAGCGGCTAAACAACACGTCCTAACCACATCACAAACCTTCTTCGCTGTTGCTTTTCCTTCTTGCCTCGAATTCACTTGCATTTACGTTTTGGGAGTTGTCATGCAAACAGAATGCTGACCTGGTTGCCGTACAACCTCTAGATGCGCGAGATTGCGGAAATCGAATTGGCAATTCAGGGAGGAACAGAAAAGATCGAGGTCTATGGTCCGTCCTGTTCCCTTTCGACGTTTCAGCAGGGGGAAACGCCGTCGTGCTTGTTGGAGTTTTGCTGAATTGACCCGGGTCCGCAGGCGAACAAGGAAAGGTGGATGAATCCATGCGGGAAATGCAAGCGATTGAAGCCCTGAAGAACGAAAAAGCCGACAAGGAGGTCAGTTCCAATGGTTGACACTTCTGATAGACCAGTGGACTGTGAGCTTATTGATGCCATTCTGTTGTGCAGCGAGAACTGCAACAGCTGACAGATACGTCTGGCGCCTCTGGTCACCAAAAATTACGTGTATGCGATATCTGCGGCGCATATCTGTCAGTGTTGGATTCGGATCGACGGCTGGCAGATCATTTCGGTGGTAAAGTAAGTTCAGATAGCTGGAGATCGCAACATAATCCGCACAAGCGGAACGACAAAGAACGTATTTTGACGTGGCGAATTGATTATTTATTTTTAGATGCACCTGGGTTATCACGAGCTACGGAATATGTTGCAGAAGTTTAAAGAGGAACGAGACAAGGCGAAGAATGCGCCTCCCCCTCCTCAGACGATGTCATCTGGCCCTGATGGTCCCGGAGGCGGGCCACCGGGACGGTATGGGTCTGACCGAGACCATCGATCGTCGCGAGACGATTACCGGGAACGGGATAGAGGCTATCACAGCTCGCGCTACGAGTGAGTAACATGACGTTCGTTAGCCAAGATAAGAATTTTGGTCACACAGACTTAATATTTTAGCGACCGCCGGAGGGAAAGGTCCCGTTCCCCGAAGAGGCGGTACTGAAACATTTGGGAGTGGGGTGCACTACGGGAGGGAGTGACCTCCGACTACCATGTGCAGGTACAGGAACGAGGCGGTAGGGGCTTATTAAGAACTCGCTGTATGTATGCTCCGTGTGGGGGGTGGTACGGGCACACTGGATTTGTATGTCAGCTTGGACGCTATGAAGAACGAGTTGTGGTTATCACCGCCTTTGCAGGAGGCCGCTGGTGGGACTGATGGCAAACCGGAGGGTGCTGTTTCATTGGTGTGGACAGAGGTTAAATTTGTCCTGGTTTACAGTAGGTTGCCAGGGTAGACGGACTCGAGAGGTGTTGCGGGGTCATACCTGCCTAATTGCAAGAGGCATCGTGGATCAGAATGCTCACCGTTGGATGACAGCGGGGGGAAGTTAGGGTTTTTAGTGGAGGGGACAGGGTCTATCAGCCGATGTACGTGAGTCCATTATCTAGATAGTGCTAGGTTACTTCGCCGTCCCCTTCCGCCCCGTCCTCCTTGCCCTCCACGATGCGCGTGCGCTGAGCCTCAATTAACCTCGGGGGCGGTTCTTACAGATTTAATATATATTAAACTTTTTTATTTTCGGGTAAAATTAAATCTAAAATCTGTAGACGGTCTAGCCTCCCATTCGAAAATCGTGATGGCGTGTCACGGCGCGTCACGGCTGCCCACCCCCCCTGCATTTCCCCAAATAATTAAAGCCGGTAACTCGTCCCAATCGACTCGCCTCGCCGCCGTCGTCGTTGTAGGTCTCCCTCTTCTCCATCCGACCTCTCTCTCACCTCCCCAGTCATCCCCGACCGACCCAACTTCTCCCATAGACGCAAGCCCGTCTTGCAACCAAAAGACCGGCGCGTCAAACGGCGCCTCTCACGTTTAACCTCTCCCTTGGCCTCTGCCCGCCTTTTTTGCTTCCTTTTGCCAACTAAGCTATCCTCTTCCCGCCTTCGATTACGGTCAGCCAATGCTCGCTTCCGCTGCGCACCCGATTTCGTCTCCTTGCTGACGATTTCCCCCGCGTTCGTTCCCAGTCGTGCACAAAACAACCGATCTCCGTCGCCTTCTGCCCTGAAGATCCGGTCACCCTGAGCATTCGAGCTCAAACACTCCTTCAGTCTTGCTGATATCCACATGGATACCCTGACAGATCCGCAGCTCGTCGAGCCCGCGTCTCAGATTAATCCCTTCTCCAACGCAATCGTACACGATGGATCTGTTCCTCTCCTCCCTCAGATGTTAACCACAGACCTCGATACCCTGGCGTCCATCCAAGGCACTCCTCCGACGATAGAGACAACATCCCCAATGGATACCTCTGGCCGGGTTCCTCCGCCAGGTTCGATTCCGGATTTTCCGCCGCCTTCAGCCAATTTAACCTTCTCTGCTTCTGATCCAATCGATATGCTCGAAACAGCTGCCTCTCTTTCGACACGTTCATCGTCTTCTACTAGCGGGGTCAGCAACAACTCTCACCCCTCATCTTCCCCCGTCAACAGTATGCCCTCCGGATTTGTTCCCGGCACATCGTCCTTGGCCTCGGCGCTTGACGACCTGGTCGTCAATAGAACTCGCACGAATTCCTCTGCCTCACCGCCTCGCTTCCCTGGCTCAACACAGATTGAGTCACTTATCCCAGAGCCTGTCATCAACTTCTCTGCGGAGATCGTCAGGTCGGTTCTCGGGGTTGAGGGATCTTCAATGGGTGCGCCCACAAAAGTTGCTCCACTTCAAGCTGTGGACAACATGCTCCGAAGGTGGGATGTGTCATTCAGTACGTATGTACGCGTTCCTGATCGACAATTTTGAATTTTAGGGTTCAAGAGTCAGTATTCTCCGCACGAGAGGCGTGTTCTATGGGACAACCAATGGAGGCGAACATACGCGTTGAGGAACTTGTAAGGACAGTGCAGGCTGTCTCAGACCTTATTGCGTCAACCCATATCGTAGACGGTCCTGTTCCGGCTCCGAACGCGAACAGGACCGCGACAGGGTATTCACCTCCAGACCACCCTCCACCTGGTACGACTGAATCAATGGAGTATGATCATAATGTTCTAGACCAAATTGCCGATCCATCTCGTAAACGGTGTGCTTCTTCACTTGGGCTGGAACGTGTAATAAAGGCACCCAAGTTAGAACCCCTCGATGATCCACTACACTCTATCCAGCCATCAATTGGGGTCGCTCCACCCCTCCCACTCCCGACCGTCTCTTCCGTCATAAATCCCACTATCCCGGCTTTAAATCCCGGATCCGTCTTCCCCTTCGGCCTCTCTCATCCGCTCCCTGACCCCGTTCCACCCCCTGCCCCCTCCCTCCCACCTTCACAACCAGCCTCCCGCCCACCAAGCGCCGATAGCGGCCATCCTACCCTCGTCACGGCCAACCACATCCCCTCGCCACTCGTGCTCAACCAACGAGGGGGCAGCGGGCTCCCGTCTCAAATCCCACCTGCTCCGTTCTCCTCTCCGCCCGTCCCAGGTGTCGCCTGGGCCGACACTCGGGCACCTTTCCCAGGTCGTTCCCATCACCAGCATTCGCATTCTGGGAGCTCCATTCACTCTATGATCCCCATTTCAGACCCCCCTGCTCTCGGTTACCCACAGATCGGGAACGGCTTCTCGTCGGCGTTGCCTCCCTCCTCCCATCCTCCTCCTCTCCATCCACCCCCTGCGATGCCGGGGTCCATGGTACCGGTCCCGTCGCCCCCGCGTCCGGTTCACGCCGTCCGACCGTCTCGTTCGTCATCCTTATCGAACGCGTATCTCCCCTCGACGTACGATATTCATTCCGGGGTTATCACGGCGGCTTCAACGCCACAGACCCCGATCGCTTCTTCGCCAGAGGATGAATGTGATGACTCTGATGGTGAGGACCACAGTCACTCACCCCCATTGACGACGTATGGAAAGAACAAGAGGGCTCGCCCTGACGATGCTGGACCTTCATCGGGATCCCGACCGAAGAACGGAAGGAGAACCTCGACGACGGATGCGAATGAGATACCCACTGAGTATAGGGCAGAAGTGGATAGGATATTCTTCGAATTTTTGGGCAGCATCTGCTCAGATTGTGGGTCTTTTCCCCACAACACTGCACGCGTGCACACTAACGGACAAACCTCCCCTTCCTCATCCATAGTGGACTCTACGGATGCAAAAGGCGAGGCGATACATCAGACCTTGATGGCTAAAAAGATGCAGCGACTAGACGAGTCGCCAGATTTCCGACCCTTCAAGTTCAGAATTCAGGCCTTCACCAACGCCTTCCTCGAGGAGGTGGGTCGAGTAGTAGCCCCTGGGTGATCCATTACCAACTACGCCATTTTTACAGCTCGCTAGACAGAACCTGTCCGACGATAAGATCCCCATGAAAAAGATCCGGAACTACCTGTGGAACCAACCCTATATCTCACGGTTCAACGAGGAGGGGAAGAAAACCAAATCCAAGGGGAACCACATCTGGCATATTGATGCGAAAAAGGGCCAAGATGGTGGTTGGAAATTCAGGCCATTCCACCGTAGGCTGGCTGGGTCCCCCCCGACTGTCGCATATGTTGGCCTACGATGGTCGTGGCAACCACGCGTGTGGGATCCGCAGGGAGCCAAGTTTAGCGGTACAGTCAGGTATAACTCGCCCTCGTTGCCAGCTTGGCTCTCGTGGAAGGATGATGTGCTATCCGGGATACCCCCGCCGGATGCACAAAGCTGTGAGGTTACGGTGACCGCGGACGTAGGTGTTCCCTCTGACATGAAGGCTCTAACTCACTTTACCCCTCAGTTCAGCGTTGATGGTCAGGATGAGCTTCTGTCACAAACCATCCAGATCACCATCGCGCCCATGACAGCGATCGACTCGACACTTTCCACTTCACGGCGCCCTTCCTTGATCGGTGCCGCAGACGCGAGGAGAGTTCAGAGCGACTCTGTGGTGCAACAATCCGGTCCTTCTAACCAGACTTGGTATGCTTGCTCATGACGGGTTTAAGTGTCCGGCGCTAACCCCTGTGGTTCCCTGTAGGATGGGACAACGGCCTCCTGCCCCTGCTCCACATGTGACGCCGAACGCACAAATCGTCCAAGTTTTGAACACGGCTGTTGAGCAGGTTTCCCAAGCTGTGCAAGAGCAAGTCGTCGCCTCCAGGCATCCCGCCGAACACAGTCCAGAGCTCCAAGCATTGGTACGCGATCCCAGTCTTGCGGGTTATTTTACGTTATTCACTTGGCACGTTTGACGTTTTGATCGCTGTCTTAGGCAAAACAACAGCACGTCTTGAGCGTTTCGGCTCAGGCGCTCGATAGCAAAGGAGCAAACCCGGCTGGATCTTCATCGGCTGCCAACGTCCTCGTTGCTGCTGCACATCAGGTCGTCTACAAAGCCGCCGTACAGGTCGCGACGACAAATTCTGTGATCCAATCATTGCCGGTTACCACGACCCAGTTATCGGTTCAGGACGTGTCAGCTGCGACTTTATCGGCTGTTGCTCAGGCGGTTGATCTCGTCGGACCGCTGTCCAGCGAGGTGGATGTGATGATGACTGCAAGTTCCTTGTTGTCCCACCAAGCATCGATAGTTTCTCCTCCGCCCGGCAATGTCTCCATGTCGGGACCTTTACCGGGTGCCCCCGTCGAGATGCGGCATTAATGCTAACATTATAGCATGGCAATTATTCTTGGGTTTCCTCTCCTCTCATGGTGTCCCTGTCGCAATTTGGACTATTCGGACCTCGTTGTTTACTTAATGATGCGGACGCAAAGTGCGCTTAAATCTCGGCGCATATCCCTCTACATCACATCCTGTTGTTCGTACCCATCCACCACGCATCCATCCTTTCACCTTTCATCGTTCGGGCTTCTCCCCTTATGCTTACCCCCCTACCCTCCCCCTTTTTTGTTCGGCTGCGTTTCTGATCAGGGCTTCGTGTTACCACCATCCTCACTTGCACGTTTTTGTCAAAGGGATACATGTTGTTGCATACTACTCCGTCGCATTGCTGAGTTTTCGTGCTTGTTGAATTTGCTAAATGACGCTTAATTATTTCATTTCTGCTCTCTTCTGTCACACCTTCACACATCCACACTGCACTCACACTCATTCTCATCGTTCACTCTCGTTTCCTTTCTCTTGGGTCTCAGTTCCTCCACACAACGCATGTACGCATGCAATTCAACCTCAAGAACGACAAGAGTCATTCACCGTTCAACTGTTTCAGTGTGTCTAGGCACCTTCACACTTCCCACCAATCGACGCCAGTTCTATCCCTTCCGCTCCCCGTTTTTCTCCCCCCTTTCAAAATCACCCCATTCTATAGACGCGGATTGCAGGTGACTTGTTGGATAAGTCTTCCCCGCCCTCTGTCCATTGCAATTTACCCTTTCACATATGATCTCCTCTTTCTTCACTCCCACCAGTTTCTTCATTTCTTTCCCTCCCCTGTTGTGTAAGAGTATCCCCCAAAAGAAGTCAATCACGCCATGTTTCAATATCATTCAAGTTCTCGCATTGTTCCCTGATGTTTGCCTGCCTGTTCGGCGGTGGAGGGTGTTTGGTAAAGTACAAGTCGTATTGGCAATCTGTGCCCCCAAGACAAGGGTTGCGTGCTGTAAACTATGCTGTTGGGGTATCACCGGAAATCGGTGGTGTCCAGCGAGAGTGGAGAGAAATAGTCAATCCACGAGTGAATTGAGGCAAATCTGGCAGTTCTTATCCTGAGACGGGTTATCGAACGTGCACGCCGGGCATGCCTTTGTACCCGTATAATGGGTAGGACTGGAGCTCGGGGGAGGTTCGTTTCCGTCCCCGTTCACCCTGGACCCGCCCGGCGAGGGAGCTAATTCATCCGCATCTGATCCTTCAGTGCCGGTGGTAAACCCACCCAACAGTGTCCCCCCAAACCCTTCAACTTCATTAGCTCGGGGTTTCTGGATATCTTCAATATCGCTCGTCTGATCGGTTTCTTGATCTTGGCGAAGGTCCAGCGTGTCGTTGAGCAAGAGCCCGATCTCTGCTACGGTTTCAGAGCCATCCGCGAGCTCTCGACCGTTCAGGAAGAGGGTTTGGTAGCCCGGCGAGATATCAATTTCTTCGTAGACCTGAGCAAGAGGATCACGGATGACATAGTGAGGCATGAGTCATGGTAGGGGGGGGGGCGAAGGAGACCGACCATCATCTTGATTTCCTTCACTGTCGTGCTCTTCCCGATCACGAACCGTCGTCTCTGAACGCGGGATTTTCCATTCCTCAACCGCCTCGACTTGCGGTAGGTGATGATACCGTCCGCGCTTCTGTACTGAGCGACATCGAGCTTCGGTACGCCACCTTTAGATGTCTGGGCAGGAACTGGCTCTCCAGGAGCGTGGATACGGATCATGATTTCCGCCTCCTCGTAATCCGTAAGCCTGTTGTGGAGCCAGTCAACCAAGTTCTCCCAAGCAAGGGACTCTTGACGGCACACCTTCGAGTTCGGCAATCTTGGCAAACCTCGATTTCGTGCGTGAAACCAGGATAAGCCTCTCCAACCGTAAGTCGTTCGATGGCCACCACCGGACCCGTCTTGTACAATCCTCCGAGGATCTCCCAGTCCGCCACGGCGACCACGGATAGCGAGTCCATATCTCCGGGGGAGTTCGGGTCAACAAGCAAGAGATTGTGCTCGCAGAACAGGGCCGCGGTATCGACGGAGGTCGGTCGGGGAAATTCGGTCGGCCGGAAAAGCCATTGTTTCCAGTCCTGTAAGAACCCTTCAGGAATTACACATAGCGGGGTGTCTTCGGGGAGTGAGGTTTGGCTCGAGAAGTCGTTATCATACATGCGCCTCAAGCGATGCTGCATCGAGGAGTATTAGGTCAGAACAAGTGATAAGGGCCAAAGTTACCTTCTCATCCTCCGCTTGTTTTCGAAGACTGCGATTACTCTCATGCCATTTGGACACCGAAGCCTGGCACACGGGACATACCCCAACATCGGTGGATGGCGGATTCCAAGATGGGTACAAAGTGCGGATTATTTGAGCGCCTTCTTCAGATACCCGCCTACGGTACGCAATGTTTGGACACAGGCCCCCATGTTCGCACCGTACATGGACATTGTACTCAGGAAAGTCTGGAGCCGGATCGTCCTGGTAGGGAATGTGCATCTTTGGTTTTGCGAGCCTCCAGTCTGATGGCGTTTGGGTGAATATAATTTGGAGGTTGGTTTCCAGAGGATCGTTTACCTTTCAGCCACGGCTTCGATATCCAGAACCCAGGCTCATCCAGGGTAACATCACAAACCTCATTAAAAGCAGAAACCAAGCGAGGGTGTTCTTGCTGGTATCGCTTTTCTATATATTGTGGGAATTCGGCACCCAGCTATCTCTCGGTTGACCGTGGGCTACGAACCTTGATACGTTTTCGTAACGCAGGCTGAACAGATGTTGCTTGTGTAGAGCAACGGTGTGACCTTGCATCCGGTGGCCGAAATCTTCTCGTAGGCCCCCTAATCCTGCGATCTAGTTTTCTGGTCTTGGCGGCGGACTCTGCGCTTACCTCATTTATGCACTTCATGCGACTGGCTTTGGATGGATCGAGGGCATCGTGCTCACAAAGGATATCTGAGACAGATATTTCTTCCAGGGCTTCCCCCTCCTCGTCGGGTTGTGGGAGGTGGGTTTGGTTGCGAGCGAGCCATTTCTCCAAACTCTGCTTGCTCACTACGACAGCCTGGGGTATGGTCAGGGAGGGGATGTGAAATCAAAGGAGTTCCGAACCCTTGCGGGGGATGACACTTCCCATGAGCGGTAAATATCCATGACCTGTTCTCGAATCTGGGAAAACCGCCCTAGCTGGATCTTTTGCCTGTGAGACGTGTTAGGATTTCATAAGCATCAGGGTTCCCCCAACGACCTTGTGTTGTATTCCTCGCATTTCCTGTGATAACGCTCGTTCAATTCGTCGACCGCTGTCATAACGTGGTGTGGAGGCATGTGAGCGGCGGGTTTGGCTGGGGTAGCGTCTGCGTTCGCATCTGAGCGGCGGACATAAACTAGCATGTAGGCGTCCTTGGAAGAAACACGCCTAGGCGAGGGTTAGTTATAAGATTTTGACCACTTGCGCCCACGGACCTTGGGATAGTCGGACTAGACGTGCGTAGGATTAGAGTGGGTGAACCAGTTATAGGGTCGATACGCACTCGTCCTCGTCGTCGGATTCAATCCGACGCTTCTTCTTCCCTCGGCCCGAGGTTTGTTTCCTAAGGGATGTGAGATCACACAACCAATACGCAGGAAGGTAACCCCTCACTTCACAATCCCCTCCTCGGTGATATCAATCACATCGGTGGGTTTCACCTTGGCGCCCAGAGTACCTATGTACGTTACAACTTCATCGTTGAACTGATACCATAACTGGTTTCTGCGCGCTGAGGTTAGCCCCGGTTACTGAGCAGAGCACATGCAGCACGTACAGCACATCAAAAACCTGGGCTTCATAGTGGCCGTGGTAGGCGCTGGCACCCTTATGGAGTAGCACACCGCGGAGGTCGTACATGAGCGGATCTGCGGTTTGTCGTTCAACCGCGAGGA
>Ga0307516_10003307_pt1 | contig 20859 bp, 13 predicted proteins | sample 19_EM_MG_FD_203310 | JGI IMG/M metagenome (GOLD analysis project Ga0307516, IMG submission 203310) | Populus trichocarpa ectomycorrhiza microbial communities from riparian zone in the Pacific Northwest, United States - 19_EM | ecosystem: Host-associated > Plants > Roots > Unclassified | place...
CAAATTTAAATGCGCCTGAACCCCCACAAACCCAACCCCCCCCCCCCCCCCCCCCCGGCTCCCACCAAACGTCAATCTTCCGGGCCCCTCCCGCCTCCCTCCCGTGTTCTTCTCCCTTCCTCGGCCCGTTCGTGGTTTTTCGATCCTCGAAATCGCCCGGCCTCTTGACTCTTGCTCTTCGGCTGCTCGCATCGTTCTCTCCTCATACGCACTCCTGTTACCCGTGAACGCCACCACTACCTTCCGGGGAAAAAACAACCTTGGTCTCGGCTTTGAAACGCATCGCGCGACATTCCAGAAGAAAATCGCGCGCTCGCAAAAAAAAAAGGGGGGGGGGCATGACAATGGATGGCAATGACGGGCGGAAGGACATCATCATAATTGGTGCGTATGATTGGTTTCTCCCGAGAGCCACTGCAACACTCCATCACAACTTCTTCACCCACAGAAAACACCCACTTGGTTGTTACCAGCTATACCGTGATCGCTGACTGGCGCGCGCACGCAAGCAGGCGGTGGAATCATCGGCTGTGCCACAGCATACTACCTGACCCGGCATCCTTCCTACGACCGGAAAAAGCATCGGATCGTCGTCGTCGAAGCCACTCGAGTCGCCGGAGGTGCTTCCGGAAAGGCGGGAGGGCTGTTGGCGATATGGGCTTACCCGAGCAACATCGTGCCATTGAGCTTCAAGCTGCACCAGGACCTCGCGTTGGAACACGGTGGCGAGGAGAGGTGGGGGTATCGACGGGTGTCGTGTGGGAATCTGGAGGCGCACGGACGCAAGCGCAGCGAGTTGGAAGGTCTCGGTGCGACTCCTGGGTTCTCCTTGGGAAAGCGGGCGGGAGACGCCAAGAAGGGCGGGAAAGCGTGGTCTGGCACCGGGCTGCCGAAGGATCTGGATTGGATCCTGCCGGAGCTGGTGCAAGGGTATGAGAAGATGGGCGGAAGCAGAGAGACGGCCCAGGTGCATCCGTACTATTTCACCATGTCCCTGATCGATCTGGCCAAGGCGAGCGGGGCGGAGCTGGTCATCGGATCCGTCACCAACATCAACTACAGAGATGTCTCGTCGCCGAGGTCAACACCACCGCCAGTCATCGGACGCAGCAGGGACAAGTTGCCCTCCACATCATCGCTCTCGTCAACGTCACACTCCCGAAGCCGGAAGAAGGCGGAATCCGTGACGTACATCGACAAGGAAACACAAATGCCGGTAACCGTGCCAGCATCGCACGTCATTCTTGCCGCTGGTCCCTGGACGGCGCGGCTGTTCCCTGCGGCACCCATCACCGGACTGCGCGCCCACAGCGTGACCATCACCCCCGTCGGGCCGGTCAGTGGCTATGCCCTCTTCACGGAGATCTCGATACCTGCTTCCACTGAGTCCCGGCACCGCGGACCCGTTTCGCCAGAGATATATGCCCGTCCCAACAACGAGATATATGTGTGCGGAGAAGGAGACGTGGATATCGAGGTACCGGAAACCACGGCGGACGTCGAGGTGGATGAATCGCGTTGCGACGAGCTTATCGCTCAAGTGTCGTCCATAAGCGACCACATCCGGCTCGGAAGGGTGACACGGAAACAGGCCTGCTATCTGCCGGTTCTGAACATCGGGGGCTCGGGGGGTCCGTTGATAGGACAGACGGGAGTTGACGGGCTGTATCTGGCGAGCGGGCACAGCTGTTGGGGCATCAACAATGCGCCGGCCACCGGATTGCTGTTATCCGAGATGATCTTCGACGGCAAGGCGAAGAGTGCGGACATCAGACAGCTGGATCCACGGAGGATACTATAGGACTACGTCTGGTTTGCCAGTTGCCGTTTCGTTTTTTATTGGCTTTGGTTTCGACTACGATTTTTTTCTCTCCGGATTCTCGGACTCTCGCGCGGCGGTTGCTGCAGGGTGCCGGCTTAGACATAGTGGGCTAGCGCAGCATAACTCTTTGAACGTGGGGGAGATTCATGTCTTCTACGTTTTTTCGTCATCCTATCCTCATCGTCGCGATCTCCCAAGGTTTTTTTTTTGACGCCTATTAGTGGGAGCCACGGATCCGCTGTTCTCTCGTACCAGAGCCTCGTCTTGCGATCCCGAATTCATTTCTCCTGCTTTTTGCGAGGTCGGTATAGGGTTCATCGGCCTCGTGAAAGCAAAATTCCTGCCGCCCCTCTGACACCTTCTCCCATCCGGTAGCATCTACGCCTCGTCGGTCTGTCGGTTATTTCTGGTCTCCTTGCGTTATTTCTGATGGCTTGAGTCTCTGGATTGGTTGCCTGCTTGGGGGTCCGTCTTTGTCCTCCTGTATTGGTGTTGGCGGTGTTGCGTCGTTGGGTTGCATTGGTAGATTGATTCATCGTTATTAGCTGTCATCTTTTTTTTCTTCTTTTTTTCCCCTTCCCACTGGATCTTGCCTGCTCGCTGGTGGTTGAGGTTTTTTTGTATCGAATCTGTCCTACGGAGGTAACAGCCAGTAGAAACCGAGTGAGGACCGGCATATCGGGATGGATGATGATTCATTAAGACCTTAATCTAATCGGGATGGAGGGCGGACTGATTTCGTTCGGGTTGGTCGCGCGGCGAGTGAGAACAGGTGACAGTCCCGAAAACGGGCGGGACCGCGCTGGCCATTGTGGCTCTACCTCGGGCCGAACGCCGAATTCGGTACTTTGAGGCTCGTGGGGTACATAGCACCTGGAACCCTGTTACCGTCGACGTCACTCCATCACTACACACCCCCACCTCAGCGTCACCACCACCCGATATCCCACACACCACCACCCAATCATGTCCGCCACTCCCAAGCGCTCGCTCCTGATCGTCAACCCCAACTCGACGGCGGCAATGACTTCGGCGCTGGAGCCGATCGTGGCGCCACTCCTCCCGGCCTCGTTCGCGGCGCACTATTTCACGGGCCCGCCGTCCTCTCCGCCGTCGATCAACGACGACGCCGACGCGGCCACGTCGGCGGCCGAGTGTCTGCCGCTGCTGCTGCCGCTGCTGGCCGACCACGACGGCGTCCTGATCGCGTGCTACTCGGCGCACCCGCTGGTCGCGCAGCTGCGGGCGGCGACGACGAAGCCCGTGCTCGGCATCCTCGAGGCGAGCGTGTACCGCGCGCTGGCGCAGCTGCGCGCGCCCGCTGCGACGCTGGGGATCGTGACGACGGGCGCGGCGTGGGAGCCGCTGCTCGCCGTCGCCGTCGGCGCCCTCCTCGGCGGCCGCGGCCGCCTTGCCGGCGTCACCAGCACCGGCCTCGACGCCGACCAGCTGCACCGCGTCGGCCGCGACGAGCTCCACCGCCGCATCGCGCACGCCACCACCCGCCTCCTCCGCGCCGACGCCGCCGCCGAGGCCATCTGTCTCGGCTGCGCCGGCATGGTCGGCCTGCGCGACGTCGTCGCCGACGCTGCCGCCGCCGAGGGCAGGTCTGTCGTCGTCATCGACGGCGTCGAGGCCGGCGTCGCCTGGCTCGTCGGAACGATTGGCCCGGCATAGTGTGGACGGGATCTGTTGGCAGTCACAATATTTTATAGCTGAATACTGTTCTTTCCATCTCCCCAGTGCACATGCTGTCACTCCATGAGAGGCCACTGTACATACATAACTAAGTACCTGTGTATGTACACTGTCGGCAGCTCGCGCGGCTACAACTACATAAGTGGCTCCGTGTGAGATTTGAAAGTCGGTTTTCCGTAGAGAGTAGATAATCGCATCCCAGAAAAAATAAATCGGAGGGGGGCGACGGATACGGGTGATGGGTCGTGGACTAGACTGCAAGGTAACTCCTATGTTATGAAGCACCGCAGACAAGTCGCCAGGAGGAATGGATACAACGCGCAAACGTACAAGATCCGTCACCACTGTGTGATGGCACCGGGGGGGGTTGTGTGTATGGTACGTCATGTTCCAAAAGATACTTAATCAGAGGGCTAGTTACACACTACTAATGAAGAACATGAAAACCCATCAAAAAAAACCCCCGGCTGAAAAAAAAAGATGAGCCTCAAACATGCATTCGTTCCAATCATGAAAGGAAAAAAAAAGCCACCTCTACCTTCTACACTACTCTGGTTCTAAAGCTTGCATGTGTGTGGGCGGGTGTCCATTCTCTAGTCTAAGACTTGTACGCAGGCGGAGGTCCATTCTGCAGTTCTATGACCTTGGCCATGGCCTTGGCGAAGTACTCATGGACAAATGACTCACTGAATTCCCACCGTTAAATATCTCGTGCATCCATTGGAGGGTAAACGGGGCGAGGGCTTACCAATAAAAGGAATGATTGCTTCCGTGCTCGTGCACCAGGTTGTGCGCAAGCTCGTGGCATATCGTGACCCACCAGTACGTGAAGGCGTCCGCGGTCCAGCGCTTCTCGGCCACATGCTGGGCATGCAACTGGAGGAAGAAGCTGACGTTGCAGAAGATGGAGCCGGTCATGTTGAAGGCGATCGCACTACTGTCCGGATCGTAAAAGATGTGTAGCACGGAAGGGTTCATGGAGAACACCTCCGCAGTGCTATGGAGCAGCAGCGAGAACACCTGGAGTGCAGCGGCGTTGGTGCTGAGAAAATTGTGGCGCTGAGTTTCGTCCAACGATTTGTGCACGTACACGCGCACGCCCGTGGGCGTCTGGGCGGCGTACTCGATGTCTTGGCCTGAACTGCCGTCACAGAACGTGCTAACCTCTTTGACGTCGAATGTTTTGGGAGGTGAGAAGAGGATCGGCGAGCCGTAGTCACGGCCGGACTGGATTGCCTGTTGGAGGTTGGCGGCAAGACGGTGAGGCTCTGTCGCCTTGGGCTGCTCTTCGACGGCCCGAGTAACTCGCTCCTTATTGGGCCCAGGCTTCCCTTGCTGTTCGTGTCCAGACTCGACCTGTCGTTGCTGCTGCGGCTGCCTGTCCTGTAAGAGCTTCGAAATCCTGCTGATGTTTTTCGCGAGGAAGCCACCGTTTTCCACAGCGGGTTGCTGTGCGGGCGGCCGAGGTGGTGAGGGTTGGAAACTACCGGGCATGAGAGCGTTATCCTCTACCGAAGCCTGCTGCTGCTCCAACCTCTTTTGTGCTTCCTGGTATCTTCTCTCCTGTTCCTCCAAGCCCTCGCGCTGGGCTGCCACTTGTTTCAATCGCTCCAGCTCCATCGACCGTGCCTCAGCCTGTTTCTTAGCCAGGATTCGTCCTACGTTGTAGCCACGCTGCTTGAGCGTCATCAAGTCTACAACAAATGTCAGTACATACACAGATGAATGAGTCGGCGCACCCAGGAAGTACCCTACCATTGCTAAGCAAACTCTCAAACAGTAATGCGTGGTGAGGTTTTGGCTTCTGCAGAATCAACCGCACCAAGCCAAGCGCGACATCATAGTACTCCATTTCTGGCGTGACAAACAGTGTGAACGGCTTTAGCCCGCTCTGGGTACTAACCACGGCGGCAGTTCGATCCTCATCGCGGGACGCCCGGGGCTTTCCTTTGGGCTGCAATGTTAGTTTGTACTTAATATACCTGACTCCTTGGATTATCAAGTTGTTTTCCAGCCATCTAGCATCACGCGATACGCGCTCGCTATTATTGTGCATGAAGAGACGCGCTCGTTCCATGACTAACTGCTGAAGGTTGGCAATCTGCTTGGTTGATGGTAGATTGGCTCCCAGCACGACCCGCTTGTCAATGTTGGAAGAAAGAGTGGTTGATCCTAGCGCCTATTTGCTGTCAGCGCCTGCGGTTTAATATTGCATTCTTGAATCGACTTACTAAGTAGAATTTCTCGAGGACGTCCTCTTCCGGAGCAACAGAAACCTCAGCTTTGAAGAGGTGGTAGTTCGAGATGTCGTCGATGAGGTAGATATCCTTGGCCCTGAGGAGCACGAATTCTCGCATGCCCTCTTCCTCCTCATCCGCAAACTGAGCAGATGCCGTCTCCCCGTGCGGTGAGAGTGATCTGTACGCAGCCAGGCAAGGACTAGCTTTCATTTCCCTTACGAGTTGCTTATCGCTGCTGAGAGAGCCCCAGTCGTGTGCAATCGTCGTGAGCAAATTGAGATACCTCGCCTCGCTGCGGAAAACTTTATAGATGCGGACAGGCTCCTGCGCCAGGCGATACGCGACTTCTATAGTCGTCGGCTCGCGCTTACTGCCGCACTTCATCAGGAAAGTGTTCGCGACGGAGCCGAAATCCACAAAGTCGAATACTTCACCATATTTATCCGAGAACTCTCCGCCGATGTAACAGATGCGAGGAGGGATATGATTGATTCCAGTCTTGTCCTTCACCGGAACAATGGAGGAATATCCTAGTTCAGTAGAAAGAGCAACAGTGAGCTCCCCCATCCGGTTTGCGAAGTAGCTGAATTTCTCCTGTGCATCTTTTAGCCCAACGGGAGGGGTCTTCTGTAGACGTGCCAAGCACTCCTTGATATCCGGATCCTTCCTCACTCCGAACTTAGTTGCATGCTGTTGAAAATCGCTCCTGATGACATCGTAGCCCATTATCGCGCACTCGGGATTTGAAAAGCATTGAGTCGGCTTGACCAGCTTCTCTTTATCATTCTGCACCGGCAGGAACGCAGTAGGGACCATGGAAACGTAATTTGAATCATAGGCGTTGTCATGGAAATAGTCCGTGAAATACCGCATTGCCTTCTCACGAAGCTTCTTATCCGAACTCGCAGCAAGCTGGACGACGGTGTCCTCACGGGGATATTTCATCAGTCCGAGACTGAACAAAAAAACTGCCTCCTTGCCTTCCTTTCTCCATTCGCCGGGCCACAGGATAACAGGAAGACCTAGCTCTCTCATCTTTGCCTGAGGCTCATATAGGTCCGAAACCTTCCACATCGTGGTCGAACCGGCAGGTTCTGCTTTGCACATTTCCATGCTACAGAGTTTTGTAATATCCTCTGCGGGTATGTCCTCTGCAACGCCGGCCAGGTATTTGATGAGACCGACATGACTCCATTTCTCACTGATGCCCGAAGTACTCCCTCCCATCAACCGCTCGAAAACGAGTGCCAACTCCACAGTCTTCCTTAGCCCGAGGGCTACTAAGAACTTCTCCTTGACATTGCGCACTTCGTGGATGATGGGCAGATCCGCGAAGAGCTTGACTGACGCGAAGTACCCTTCTCTGGGCATCTTCATTCCCTGCCTTGTCGGGATGCACGTCTTGTCCTTGAGAATATCGACTATTTCCGCTCTTTCGTTGACTGCCATTTTGTCCCAGCCCTTGGAGACAATTCCGAGCATCGTATTGGCGAAGGCGGGCGAAAGCTCAAGGCTCTGCCCTACTGGCAGAGCTGAGGTGTTATCCGCGACGAATTTCACCCAATGAACAACCGGCAATTCCGTCCACATCAGCCTCTCGAGTTCGGAGGACAAAAGCCTCTTTGTAAGAGCGAATGGCAGACAATTCGGTGGCAAAGGAACATCAGATGCAAGCTTGTGAGCGTTTACGTAGTACTTGACGTTCGCGAGCGAAACTGGAAGCCCGTTTTCCACCACTTGCCCTGTGGGATTCGTAATTGGCGCCATTGCTATTGCTCCACTCAGCAGCATCGAGGCTTGAAGATCATCGGTCTTTCCACTTGCAAGTTGCCGCGAGAGCCACTTCAAGAACGCGTATGACTGTTCACTGCTGAGCGGCTTTTCCGCTAGCGAGTTCTGGATGTCTTTAAAGGTGATTTCTGTAATGTAGCCACCACGTTCGAGCGTGCGTACGAACTCTGGTGCACCTTTCAGGATCCTCTCCGGAAGGAAAGCTAAGCCTTCCAAGAAAGTAACTTCGTTGACGAGACGGATCTCACTACTAAGCAGCACCCCTTTGGTGGATAGAAGTTCAATGCTCGATTGCGAGCAGTTCCAGAACCCCTCCCTGATGTAGTCTCCGACATGGACCGACGGAGTGGAATCCTTGAACGTAAATTGTTGCATGATGTGGATTGCCTGGTCGTACAGGTTCTCCAGGTCAACCGATTTCAAGCCGTTCGCCCGCTTCCGCAGCATATCCATTTCGTCCCAATAGAGAATGCGGGCTAGAATCCCAGCAGCCCGAAGCATCTCCGCATTCCAGGATTTGATTATCTTGGCATTCAGGTCGATATTCTCCCGCTCCACGGTGGGAATCACCGAGTGCGCGGCAATGTGAGCGTTAATACCGGTAGTCTGATGTGTTGGAAAGCCGATGAATATCCTGCCGCTCTTGGCCGGTACTACTCCCGCAAATATCTCGGAATCGCTCTCCGACGCATCTTGCTCATCCTTTGACATCGTGAGACATGATATTGTTGTCCTCTTCGGGGGCGGTTTTTTGGTAGCCCGTTCAAGCTCCTGGGCAAACTTTTTACCCACCTTGGGCGCGACCGTGGCAGTGGCTATCCGTAAGAAAATGGATACCGAGGTATATTCCGCAAGATTGGACAGGTTAACGTGCCCATTCACTGCCACAGGCTCAGTCTGACCAAAGAGTCTCCGCGCGAACCCACTCATCGAGATGTCTGCTGGTTTTTCAGGCTTGTAGTACGTTGCGTTCATATATCTAGCATCAAGCTGTACATTTGAGGTCATCACGCTCTCGACCTTTATGATGGCATTGGTCGTGACTGGATTGATCGACTTCGGTATCGGAAGGGCCGCCGGCGGCAGAACTTTTTTGTTTAACACCAGCATTTGAATCTCATTTATATAGAGCGAGATTTTCGTCAGGTTGACGAACGTAATAGAAGTGGCGAAAAACTGGCAGAGCGTTCTAAGCTCTGGAAGCTCTCCAGGTTCTCGGTATTCGAGGTAGAAGGTGGTGAATGAGTCTGTGTTATCCATCGTAGCCCTTCGGGTGAACAGCGAGTTGCCTTTCCAATAGAACGCCATAGTTTGGTTTCCCGACGACACGAAGGGATCATCCGTATCCGCAAAAACACTGTAGAATCCGACACCGAAGGCACCGATCTGCTCCTCGGTAGTATTAGAAACAACTGACACAGTCAATAGGTTCGTGTTCTTCGGTTTATCGCACCTTTTCCTCGTCCGGATTACCCTCAGCAATCCGCTTGAGTCTCTGCCAGTCCTCCTCCCTGAAAGCTTCTCCATCGTTCTTGACTACTAGCCTCTTGACCTTTCCCTTCACTGTGCGTAGGAGGTCATCGCTCGCCCTAGCGTTACCGCTCTGGTCCTCAGCCTCGGTGGTGTATCGCACCTCCACTGAGGTCGCGCCCGCATCCGCCGCATTTTGTATCAGTTCTCGCAGAGTCGTGTTTTCGCTCGAGTATCGTGCGAGAACTTTGTCGATCAGCGCCCGAGTGTTGACCGTAACTGCTTCCTCTTCTTGAGTTGAGCCCAGTGTCCGCGCGCGAAGCTCTTGGTAATTCGTCATGATGGACGAAGTGACGGATGTTGCGAAGGGGAGGTGATCTACTCGATATTTCAGGTGCTGAGGTGTCAGAAAGCAAGTGGCGGAAGAAAGCCGGCAAGGGTAAGCTCCAATCATGCGTGACCCATGTAGAAGGATGAAGCCCCCCCGTTTGGGTGGGCACGTCCGTTTTGGCTTTTGGTGGGAGGCTTCGCTTCCGTTTACATGACACAATAGCGTCCGTTCCGCAAAAAAACCAGAGTTTGGGCAGCCACGGTCCGTCTCCCGTTTCCATTCCTCTCATACACCCAAATGACTTCCGTTCCCAAATTGGCCCCGCGAGGTCTCTGACATCAGATTAAGTTCTGTGTGACCTAGGGATGTCGTGAAAACTCCCCACTATCCTAGAATGACAAATGAAAAACTCACCCAAGGAGGTTTTGGAGTGGAAATTCCACATCGTGCCAGATGTACTCACCTACCGACACCTTAAGGTACCTCGCTCCATTTAGGGCTTCTCAGGCCCTGGAGTGGATGCCAATCCTCTCTTTTCCTCCTCGTCAATACTGAGACCTTCTCAGGCTCGCCACGATCAAAAATGGTCGCATGCGAGTGATGATTAAATAAAAAACCTCGCGAAGTCTTTTTTGCCTACTGCGAGTTTCCTCTTTAGATTCAGTCATCACGGCTTTCGAAATCAGCCGGTGCGGATGGAGGTGCGGATAGGATTTCGCAATAGAGATCCTTGATAATGGAGTATCAGAGTAAGATAAATGTAGTGTAGGCGCCGCTTCTTACAGCGTATCATGTTGAGTGAAAGTGCTATTGGGACGCGTGGGGTGGGTAGTTGTAAGAACGGAATCAATGAGAAACTCCTCCCTGTGCAAATGTTTCCCAATTCAGCCCAGCTTGATGACCCTAAAGTCAGCTCTACGGCAGCTACTCTGATCTATGTGTTCTGTCACGTTGTGTTAACTACATATCATAGAACTCTTTTTTTGGCAGGGCAACAGGGGTCTTTTCGTGGCGGTGCGCGCCAACATCGGAGGCTTTTGTCCATTTGTGTGCAGTCCGTTCGCAAGCCGCGAACGGACACATCCAGGAAACGGAACGGCGGACGTCCGTCTCACCCAGACAAGGTCTATGATATCATAACCTATAGCTCATCCGTGGCGGTGCGATCGTTCGAGGGTCCCCACACCACCGGTGTCAAGAGTTGTAGGGCCCGCATTTCTTGGGTTGTGGGTGGTTTTCGGATTTTGGGCTAAACCCATCTAGTTATTACTAGGAGGTTTCGGCCACCGAGCTAAGCAACGTCCAGCTGCAGAACTTTGAATCCTGACCGTGTTTACACTGAAATCTACTTAATTCACAGCATAAGGACTCCTGGAGTTGCAAACCCTGGAAATAATAATGACTGCCGGCATCAGTGCTTAAGCAGTTGTTTTATCACATTGTCTGCCCTGATCGATGGTATCGCACTCCCGAAAGGCAAGGAAGTTCTCAGCCCAGCAGTGCGTGTGGTCACATAGCTCCGTCTGGAGGAGATGGGCGTCAGCCTGACGCCCATAGGTAGGCGCTGCCGCCATCGAGAAGCAAAGGGCCACGCTGGAAGAGTACATGAAAGCATGTGTACGTTTAGCGTTGACCAGTGTCCTCCTCTACGGATGATCCCCACCGCTTTAAATGATCAACTCAATATTCTGGCGCCCTGTGCTAACGCGTTCCTCAAAGATGTGCAAGAGTGACGACCGTTAGGATCTTGAACTTTTGACCATCACTAGTGGTCACTCGCGGTCCGACTCCCTCTAGAACGCCAATCTTGGTCTGGTACAGGACCGGATGGACCGTGATGAGTATTGGTTTTTGTCCTCAACTAGAGAGCCAGACGCGGTACTGGATTGTATCGAACCTGCAGTCATGCGCAGTCCGGTACATAACGGTTTTTGAACTTGGGTCCGTTGGTGGTAAACTGCATAATCGAGCTTCCATCACAATCGAGGGCCGATGGGTTTCACACTCGCAACCAGTGAATCGAGAAACCCCCCGTTGTCAATAGTTGTTGTTCTCGTCCCCGTTCTCCACTACTTTACATAGATTTCGATGAAATTGGTCACACAAACGACAATGGAACTCCCGTGGCGTTTCCACTCTGTCTCCGATGCTCAATTCGCCATTTCAACCACCGAATCAGCCTGACTATCTTCCGAGTGAGATTCGTTGCTCTCGCAACCTGAGCGAAGCTAATCCCAGACTCCTCGATATGCGGCGTGACGACCCAGTTCTTTCTGGATGTCGGGAGCAGTGTTTGCAACGAGCAGCAAGGTTGGGCAATCACTGCTTTCTATGGTACTTGCCTATTACTGGTAGTTGTAGCACACTCCCGGCGGAGATAATCCGGGTTAAACCACGATGACAGCTCCGTGTCCGGAAGCGCTGGTAGCCCAGTGCTCTACATATTGACATAGATACATGCCATTACATACCTACCTATCGCTACCTTCACCTCACCGTCAGGAGATCAAGCAACTTTGAATTTTAACTTCTCACTATGTTCCTCTCTCGATAATAGCCTCAATACTCGATAACCGTCTTACTTTGCCTCTTCTCTGACGTTCATATCCCTCTTGTTCTTTGCTCCTCCGGCAGACCGCTGGATATTCAGCGCTCGCCATGGTCCGGTCCGAGCGCCGGCCATGACCGGATGGACTGATAAGGACGGTAGTCGACAATAGTCGACCGCCGTCTTTGAGGCTCAATACTTTGTGTCAGTTGTAGGCGCCTGATAGTAATGGGGATATATGGTGGAGGAGGCAAGGGCTAGTAGGTAACTAGTGGCTGGTGGTAGAGTCCACGGGCCTTGCCCTTTTGTTGCATGATTTTACTGTCAATAGCTGTGCGGCGCCATAGCTAGAGCGCTCGGCGGGGCCGACCAAAGCGGGGCGATGTAGAAGCCAGTAGAACCGGGTAGAGCGCCACAGCAAGAAACCGGTTTGTTAATGTCATTCGGAAAAGAGTGCGCTTCGGTGTAGAAGCTATGTATGCTTTGAGTTCGAGGGTATTCAACTTTGGTAGCAGTGGGGAACCCCACCTCATCCGAATACAACCACCAACACGGAAAAACAGAATGCTAAACACTAGCACGATTGAGGTGTGTAAAGAATCGAAACCCAACTAGTAAGAACCCACTTCCGAGCTTTCACTTTAATGCATTCCACCTAGCCAGTGAGGTTTGGTCTGCCAAATGTAGGATCAGCATCGCCTCGAGATATCAAAGCGTGAAAATGTGCAACTCACGTTTTGGCGGAAATTAGTCCTCCTCAATATGCCTATTCGGACAGTTCACGCCCCGCCTACACCCATCCAAATCGTTATAGAATTGGCAGATTTTGACCGGCCTTCCCTCTTCGTCCTCGCGCTTCTCGCGAGCTTCGCGGGCGATTTGGTCGAAGCTCTTTTCGTTTATGGCATCTTTTCTGACCTCCTTCTCCGAGATCCAACGAGACCTGGGGACATCTGGTTTCTGGGATCCCGGAGCCTCGTGGGAAAAGTAGCACTCCTTTCCGTACTTGCAACGATTGTTCTTGGCGAAGTAACGGCACACTGGCGGCTTCGGAAGAACGTGGTCGCCTTCGTCGTCCTTCGCCGCAAGTGAAGTAACGTAGATTTTCGGCTTGTCTGTACCCATGCCGATGCGGTAGTCGACATTGCAGGTGCCGTCCTCGTTACGCATCCAGTCGGGGATATCGATGAGTCCCATCCTCTCCATCCAAATGGGCACCTCGTAGCTAGATCCAGGAAGATCGTTCCAGCCATAGTTGTCCTCTTCGGGGGGGAACTCCTCATAGTCGAGGTAGTTGGGAACCCGCGGCATTGTGAGTCGAGATTGTTTGTTGGTGATTCGTAATGATGATTGCCTATGTGGTTGTGTCGGGGGGGTTGTGGGTGGGGTATCTACCGGCAGGGAGGAGAGCTTAGGATGGATTGCTGTCCCACGTGAGCTAGTTAGAGAAGCTGTCCAATCGGGCTGCAGCTGGGTTCCCTCGGCTGGTGTCGAGGTCCGAGGAAGGGTTCTCCCTGAAAGGAAACTCTAGATAGATACTGAGGAATGACAAAAGCCTTGACCGGATGCCTTGACCGAACGGTCGAGGTCTTTTGTCATCCCTCAGTGCGGGCGGTAGTTCGGGCTGGTGGAGGATGTGGCGGTGCTGTCTCTGTGACTTGCCCCAGTGACTTGGGTTAAGGTGTTGCTGTCCTCATCCCCTTCGCGTAAGGTCAATTTAATCCGCCATCCTACTGCAATCCGGCCCAATCACTGGAGAAGACGTCCTCGACAATCGAAGAATTTGGAAACCGACACACACTCATTCCCTTTGACGGCATCCAACTGCTCTATGATGACCCTTTGAGTTTCCTGGGAATCTGCACGCCCTCCCCCCGGCAAAGCTCAAGATCTCAGCTTCTGCAACTCTGTCCTCTGCAACTCCCTACATACTCTCGTTAACGCAGCCAACGAAAGAAGGGTGCACCCAACTACAAACACGACTAATTGCCATGTCCGACAACGACGGCTCTGCCCAACAGGACCAACTCTCATTACCGCCAAGGGAACCACGACCGACGTCCCTCTCCCGGACCGAGTCTGGCACACCCTCGGCTTGTCACGTCGAAGACGTCACTCAGCCTTGTACCAATCCTCACTGTGGTGTCCACACATCAGCCAATACTCCGGCGACCTCGCGAGCGGTCTCGCATGTCAATCTAACAGCCTTGGCCGAGCAGCCCTACGGCAGGTGCGACAGTGATGACACGATGAGTGCCGGCGGTGTGCCCGATGGCGGTCAGTTGCATTCTTTGTCATCCCTCAACGCGCTGCTTTCCTTTTGCCACCCTGTCTTGGGCAGAGCTTCCGGTGGATCGTGTAGCTGACCAATGGGATGTACAGAATGTGGATCGCACCCACAGATCGCTGTGGAACAGGTTCAAAATGGCGGTGATCTGCAGGAGGACACACTACCTGCCGTGACTATTGCACCACCACCATCGCAGGAAGATCATATGAAAGAATCGCCGTCGGCTCTAACATCGCCACCATTGACTACAAATCAGGTCGAAACTATCCCCGTCGAAGCTGCGGCTCTTGCACAACAGGACAGTTGTTCTGACGAACTCCCACTACAGATCACACCTAGCATTACGCCATCGCCGTCACCGGAGGAGCAGCAGCAGCAGCAAGAGGAAGCACCCCTTAACTGGAACTTCGACGACCCCGAGTCACTACAAGAGCACATTTCCGGGGGCTCTGACCCGTTTGTGCAGTTGCACGAGCAGGCACCTGAGCGATCGGCTTCGTTTCCATCTGTACCTACACTTGCGCACGCGGAACCAGACGAAGAGAGTTTAATGACGATGATGGCTTCGGAGGTTGCAACGGATAGTAGAGGGCTGTTCGATTCACCGACAGTCGAGCAGGGTGGTTTCTTCGGAGCAGAGGGTGTTGCAAACGACGAAGACGACTTTTTTGCTAAGGTTGCTCAACAGGAGACGTCACTGATGCCGCCGATGGGAACTAGCAATCCAGATGCTTTCGGATTGCAGAGACAGGATACTACACAACAACGGTACGAGGAAGGCTTACCACTGGTTCGAGATGCTGAGTTGATTGTCGACTCGAAAAAAGAAATAGATTTTTTCGGTTCAGAGCCGGATTCCCCGTCGTACGAAGAGGCGATATTTGCCGGTATGGACCAGGTCGCAGCGGAGCCTGTATTCGTAGGACTCCAACGGAAGAGCACCGAGCAATTTATAACTGGACATCACCATCACTTCGGTGGGGATGCAACCGCGACCATGCCTACTGGTATAAGCCAGGCTCTTGGAGTCGCGGATGAGGAGGTTGCTGTCGCGGGAGAGGAAGTTGCAGTGGTGGAAGAGCAAGCGATGGCACCAGTAGAAGAGCCGACGTGTGCGGCGGAAGAGCAGGCTGCAAAGTCGGTGGTAGCTCCAGAGGAGCATACAGCGTTTACAGCAAAGCCAGTAACGGAAACGAAGCAGACGTCGGCTGAGACTCTTTTTGAAGGGCCTATCGGAGCGGGCAGAGAAGACTTCTTCAGTCAGCTGGATCAGAGTGAGCAGCCAGCAGAGCCGCATATCGATGAACCGCCGAAGGATGATGTTGCCGCAAAATGGCAAGCCGCTTTGGCTGATGACGAATTCTTGGATGACGAGGACGAAGGATTTCTGCCGAGTGACGACGAAGGGTTTCTACCAAATGAACCTTTGGTATCGCCGCAGGCACCAGCAGAACAGGTATCGACATTATCACAATATATGCCTGCGCCCCAGCAACAACCGCAACCACAATGGCCTGGTCAGCAACCTGCATCGAATTCATACACTCCCCAACACAGTGCCTATCTGGTAGGGCCGACGCAAACTCTTCGCCATACTCAGTCAGCTTATTTTGCACCACCTGCACCCGCCGCATACGGGGGCGTCCGTCCCCCAGCACAGCCAGAAGTTAAGCCCCAGAGCTTCGTGAACAAAAACGAAGGTTACCAGTCCCCTTACGACTTACCAATGGACATTGCATCTACGCTCAAACACAAACAAAGTAACCCCACCCATGTTCATAATACTATGGGACTGGGCGGTCCACCAGTAAGGAGCAGTAGTGTTGGAGCAATGCTACAGCCTCCCGTAACCAGCCCTGCATCCCCCTTGGGTCCCCCGAAGCCAAATATCGTAGCCCCGCAGAAGCAACAATTCTTCGAAGAGCTTCCAGTTTCGCTGCCAAAGGTTAGGGCTGTTAGTGCTCAGGGTCGACGTGCACCGAACATGGGTGGGCTTCATGCCGCCCAAGCACCTATGTCGCCGTACAACCCTCGTCAACAGGTGCCGTTTGCACAAGCCCCTCGCCAGAGTCCTCAGATGTCACTGCAACCAAATCAATATCCGCCAGCACCTCCGCAAATGCCTAGTCTGCCTTCTACGGGAGCGATTGCGTACGCTCCCCCACCAGCACCTGCCGCAACGGTGAATCGGTATTCGCCTGCCGTCCCTAAGGGACAGGTCTATACGGCTCCTCCTCTGAACCCTGCGTCAGTTATCACGCAGAGTGGTGGATACACTCTTGCTCACACGCCGGTAAAGGCACCTGGATATACTCCCACCCCTGCCGCAAACCCAACCCTCCCTCCAGCTCAGGGGCAATCGATGGCGCCTCCGCCGGTTGCGAGTAAGTATGCACCCAGGTCTTCAGGTCCTCCCCAGTCTGCTCGCCCCGCGTATGCACCTCCACCTGCTGCTCACCCGCAACTGCAAGCCGGCTACACTCCGTCGTCGGCATCCCTACCGATTTCACACTCGCCGGTGCTGACTAGCGCCCAATATTCCCCCGAAGCCCAACCACGCCGGCATTTGGCTGAGCATCATTCCTTGCACTCAATCAAGCCAGGAACAGGAACAGGACCGCCGGCCTTAATGGAAGCGCCAAAGGAGGAGGAGGAGGGCAATGTTACCAAAGGGACACCTAGCGATCCAACTCTGCCGCACGCACAGAATCGATTCTCTCCACCTCCACCGCGAAACACCTCAACACCCCCACCCAGCGGCGGTGTTGTATCGCCTCCGATGAGTGCAGCGCAGAGACAATTCCCACCTCAGAAACAATCACAACCTGCATCGCCCGAAAGTTTCCAACCGCCTCCGAGAGCACAGACTAGTTCGCCCGGGCTCCACTATGGCCGACCGAGGGCCGCACAGAAAGCAAGGGATCCGTACGAGCGGCCTTCTTCTGCGCTTGCACACTCGATGGTTCCTGATGATTACGCGTCACATGATAACCAACCGAAGCAGCAGCCGGTTCACACCCGGAAGGAGCCAATGCTGGTCAATTTTATGCCTCCAAATGACTACACAGCGGAGGATCCCTTGAGCAGATGGCAGGGTGCACCCGTGTTCACCTGGGGCTTGGGAGGAACCGTGACTACAATGTTCCCTATCCGGACCACACGCTTTGCCAGTAGGTTGCCTAGTGCTGCCATCAAGTGTTCTCCCGGTGGGGTCAAAGTTCGGCCGCTTAAAAATTTGATCTCTCTCTCGGAGACTATTAACAGCTTCCCTGGACCGGTATGGACCGGCACCAAGTCCATGAACAAGGCGAAGAAAAAGGAGGTGATCACATACATGGATTCCAGAATCGAGGGGTTCGATAGGACGCTGATGGATATATATGATCCCACGGAGAGGCGAGCAGCGGAGGAGAAATGCATGTTGTGGAAAATTGTTCGGATTATGATTGAGCATGATGGCCACATCGAGGGGACTCCCGAGATCGACGCAACGGTGCGCGGCGTTCTTACCCCCGATATAGCTCAGTCGATCGATGGCGGAGAAAATATCGGCTTCGTACCGATGACTGGGATCCCCACAATGCGCCCCGCAAATGCGGAAACCGTTGACTCTGAAGCGCTGAGGGAATTCCGAAAGAAGCTACTTACTGGTGATCGCGAAGGCGCCGTATGGTTTGCTGCCGATAAGAGACTCTGGGCTCATGCCCTCCTGATTTCGGGCACCGTTGGGAAGGACCTGTGGAAGCGTGTTGTCGAAGAATTCGTCAAGAATGAGGTCAAGACACTAGGCGAGGGATCCGAGACACTAGCTGTCCTTTATGCGACGCTCGCCGGAAACTGGGAGGAAAGTGTGAATGAACTTGTTCCTCTGAGTGCACGATCGGGAGTGCCCATGCTTTCTAGTTCACATGAACAGGAGCAGTGCATTGAGGACAGGCTTGGAAAGTGGAAGGAGTCACTAGCTCTCATCCTCAGCAACCGCAGCCCTGGCGATCAGGCGAGCGTTTTGGCGCTTGGACGGCTGCTCGCTAGCTACAATTGGACCGCGGCTGCTCATATCTGGTAGACCATCCCTCGGTACTTAGTGAGAATTAGTGTTGATGAGACCCTAGCTTCATGTTTGCCCGCCAGTCTCCGCTCGGTGGCGGGGGTGCTCTATTCGGTGGGCCTGACGACCCGACAACCGATTTCTGCTTGCTCGGTGCAAATCATCGATCAAAGGCGGAGCTCGGAAGAGACCTTGATTCGATTATCCTCAGCGAGATCTACGAGCTTGCCGTATCTCTTGCACCCCATGCGAGCACCGCCACTCCGATATATCCGCATCTCCAGTTATGGAAAATCTATCACGCGATCATTCTTGCAGAAAATGGCAACAAGAGGGCGGCGGAGAAGTACTGTGACTCCGTTGCTGCTGCAGTCAAGGCGTGGAACAAACCTAGCCCATACTTCAATCAGTCCTTCGGGCATGTCCTCGAAGATTTCACGAAAAGGTTACAGGAGGCTCCCAGGGATACGTCTTCCACCGCTAATGGCACTGGCTGGATCCCCAAACTCACTTCGGATGCTGTGTCGTCGTCCATGTGGGGCGCATTTAACAAGTTCGTATCTGGTAACGATGAGGCTACAGAGGTTGCTAGTGGCCTTCAGACGGAGACTGAGGGGCCTTTTGGCAAGATTACACCCAGTGCTAGCAGGGAGCAGTCTAGCGCCGACCTTTACGGAATGTATAGCGGTGGTGCTCCTGCATCAATGTACTCGCCTCCTATGCCAGGAAACAGCTCCCCGACAGCGACCCGGACGAACACGGCTACAAGCAGATATGCACCACCGACGACAACCGCCCGGAGCTCGATGGAGGGCGCCCGACCGAATTTCTACGAACCACCGGCTGCCCGTCGTCCAAGCTCGGACAGTTACCGTGGCTCAGCCATGAATGGCAACCCCTATGAGCCCAGTTCGAACCCCTACGAGCCGCAAGCACCTCAGTATGGCAACCCGTATGAGCCGTCGGCCACTCCGTACGGATCAGCCCCTAGTTCGTATAACCCTCGAGCCTCGCTAGAAATGACCCCGGAAGTGCCGGAGAAGTCAGATACTCCCGCTCAGAACCCGGGATACGCACCGTATTCGCCCTCGGCCCAGAGCGGTGGATACCAACCTTCCGGCAACGCCGGAGGCTACGAACCCCCCTCCAACTCTGGTGGTTATAAAGCTCCGGCCTCCGGCGGAGGCTACGCACCCCCGAGTAATGACTATATTCCCTACCAACCCGAGCCTGACTCTGATGCCGAAAATACGGACCAGGCTCAGGATAGGGGTAAAAAGAAGAAGGGCATAATGGAAGATGACGACGATGATGAAATCTTCCAGCGTGCGGAGGCTGTCAGGAAAGCGGCCGAGGAAGAGAAGGCGACCGAACAGAAGAAGGGTACGATTCCTTTCTATTTCGTCCGAACATGACTAACGCTCCTCTAGCAGCAGTAGAACAAAATGGCGGTAAAAAGGGCTGGTTCGGCGGTTGGTTCGGCCGCAAGGATCCCAACGAACAGTCCGGTCCCATCAAGGCCAAACTGGGCGAGGAGAATGCATTTGTGTATGATGCTGAACTTAAGCGCTGGGTCAATAAGAAAGCTGGGGCAGTCGCACCGGAGGCGGTCAAAGCGGCGCCCCCGCCACGGCGCCCTACACCAGCTTCTGCTACAACTTCCACCGGCGCCCCCGGGCCATCTAAGCCCCCTCCCCCGGCCTCCAACCAGCCACCGCCACCGGGTCCACCAGCGAGTGCGCCGCCTCCTTCCACCGCTGGTCTAGCGCCACCTCCGGGTCTGCCTAGAGGTCTGACTCCCAGCCCAGCACCCAGCCTCGACAAACCTCCCATCAGTCGCCCATCCGCTTCCAGCGGGGACATAATGGATGAGCTTCTTGGTCCGCCGACGGCTCGTCGCGGGACTCCTAGTGGTGGAAGGAAGGGACGGAAGGGTGCTAGTCGGTATGTGGAGGTTATTCCGGGACAGCAATGATGCTTCTTGAGTGGATGTGGTTGCTTCACTTGTAAAATTACCGCTTTTTCTTGGTTACGTGTTCTTTTCTTTTTTGACGGTGTTTATGACAGTGACATGAGGATGTAATTATGGATGGATGTGAAATCTCTTGAAACCATAGATGCTACATTCTGTTCGAACTATGTGATATGGTCTGCGGTGCTCTTCCCTGCAGATCGAGTGTCCATCTGATGAATAAGACGTGCTTCCGAGAGTGGAGTAGCTATCCGTCGTTCCAAAAAGCAGCAGCATTTGTTTTTTTTTCTTTTCTTCAGCCGCTCGTTCGTCACACCACACATGCCGCATGCGCACTCGATCACTATGTACCTCAACCACCACCGCTGCCACAGACCGCAAGCTACAAACTACAAACCACGACGTGACGCAGCCCGAGGCTAGGGACCAGTGACAGTGGGAGTGGCACGACGGAGCTGGGAGAGCTGGGGGAAGTGTGGAAGGTGTGGGGGACAGACAGACAGAGGGTTGACGGGGACCGGCGACGTTGGCGGCGGGCTCCCGTATGTATGTAGTATCTACATGATGTATCAACATGCCGATAAATTTTTATTTTTTTTATTTTTTTTCCCGGCAAGCGTATGTATGTACTGAGCAGCGCGCGGGGGGG
>Ga0307516_10003308_pt1 | contig 20859 bp, 17 predicted proteins | sample 19_EM_MG_FD_203310 | JGI IMG/M metagenome (GOLD analysis project Ga0307516, IMG submission 203310) | Populus trichocarpa ectomycorrhiza microbial communities from riparian zone in the Pacific Northwest, United States - 19_EM | ecosystem: Host-associated > Plants > Roots > Unclassified | place...
ACGCCCGACTACCTGAATGTGCAGCTGAGTGCCGAGGCCGGCCCGATGGGCACGAAGAACTATCGGCTGATGCTGGAGGCGGTGCCGCTGGACGCGAAGCGCAGCTTCATCCACATGTCGTACGCCTACGGCTACGGTTTCGCGGCGCGCATGGCGATGGAGGGTTACCTCGCCACGCTGGGGCGCAACAAGGTCGGCTTCACCATCACCGGCCAGGGCAACGATGGCAAGCCGGTGTACATGGGCAACGTGCGCGGCGTGGTCGAGCGCAACACGATGCGCTATTACCTGGCCGTCGAGGCTTACCTGGGCGCGCTCGGGCTGCCACCGGCCGAGCAGAGCGAACGCCGCATGCGCGACTGGTACGCGAGCATCGAGCGTTACCCGGTGCAACTGCACGAGCTCGAGCGCAACCAGTACCTGGAAATGAAGCGCAAGGAAATACTGCGCCAGCAGGCCGCCGCCAAACCCTGAGGTCTGGCGTGCGGCGCGGCGTCAGTGCACCGGCACGCCGGTCTTGGCCTTCAGTTCGTCGAGCGTCACACCTTCAGCGAGCTCGACCACCTTCAGCCCCTGCGGCGTCACGTCGAGCACGGCCAGGTCGGTGATGATGCGGTTGACCACGCCCACGCCGGTCAGCGGCAGTGTGCAGTTCGGGATGATCTTCAGGTCGATCGAACCGTCCTTCTTCTTCGCCACGTGTTCCATCAACACGATCACACGCGCCACGCCGGCCACCAGGTCCATCGCGCCGCCCATGCCCTTGACCATCTTGCCGGGGATCATCCAGTTCGCCAGATCGCCCTTTTCGCTGACCTGCATCGCGCCCAGGATGCTCAGGTTGATCTTGCCGCCGCGGATCATCGCGAAGCTGTCGTGCGAGCCGAAAATCGACGAGCCCGGCAGCGTGGTCACGGTCTGCTTGCCGGCGTTGATCACGTCGGCATCGACCTGGTCTTCGGTCGGGAACGGGCCGATGCCGAGCATGCCGTTTTCGCTCTGCAGCCAGACCTCGATGTCGGGCGAGACGAAGTTGGCCACCATCGTGGGCAGGCCGATGCCCAGGTTCACGTAGAAGCCGTCTTGCAGTTCCTTGGCCGCGCGTGCCGCCATCTGATCGTGTGTCCAGGCCATGGTGGGCCTCCTTCGGAGAAAGTGGAGAGCGGGTGCCTTACGGCACCCTTCAGGGTGGAGTCTGGCTAAGCGCCGGCCTTTTCCGTGAGCGTGCGCTTCTCGATGCGCTTCTCGGGTTTTGCGTTCAGCACGATGCGGTGCACGTAGATGCCCGGCAGGTGGATCGAGTCGGGGTCGAAGGCGCCGGTCTCAACGATCTCTTCCACTTCGACGATCGTCACCTTGCCGGCCATCGCCACGGCCGGGTTGAAGTTGCGTGCGGTGCGGCGGAAGATCAGGTTGCCGCTCTTGTCGGCCTTCCAGGCTTTCACGAGCGACACCTCGGGCAGCAGAGCGCGCTCCATCACGTACTGCTGCCCGTCGAATTCGCGCACTTCCTTGCCTTCGGCCACCAGCGTGCCGACGCCGGTCTTGGTGAAGAAGGCCGGAATGCCGGCGCCGCCAGCGCGCAGCTTTTCGGCCAATGTGCCTTGCGGCGTGAACTCGAGTTCGAGTTCGCCGGCCAGGTACTGGCGCTCGAATTCCTTGTTCTCGCCGACGTAGCTCGAGATCATGCGTTTGATCTGGCGGGTTTCGAGCAGCAGGCCTAAGCCGAAGCCGTCGACACCGGCGTTGTTCGAGATCACGCTCAGGCCCTTCACGCCCGAGTCGCGCAGCGCTGCGATCAGCGCTTCGGGAATGCCGCATAGGCCGAAGCCGCCCACTGCCATCAACTGGCCATCGCGCACCACGCCCTTCAGAGCTTCGGCGGCGCTGGGGAACACTTTTTTCATCGAGGGTCTCCGTCGGATTCGCAGCCGCAGAGCGTACTACGTAGTCGCCTACGTAGTCGGTACGTAGAATCGCCTAAGCAAAGCTCCGCATCCACGCCAAGGCATGAGCAACGGGCTCGATTACCGCACCGCGTTCGACCTCGCACCCATCGGTCTGGTGCTGTCGCGCAACCGCCTGATCGTCGACTGCAACCAGCAGGTGCTGGAGATGTTCGGCGCGCACCGCGACGAGCTCGTCGGTGGCAGTTTCGAGCTGCTCTACCCTTCGCACGCCGAGTTCGAGCGCACCGGTGCGCGCATCGTCGCCAGCCTCAACAAGAGCGGCTGGTACGCCGACGAGCGGGTGATGAAGCGCCTCAAGGGGCCGCGCGGCGGCGAGCACTTCTGGTGCCATGTGTCGGGCCGCTCGCTCGACCCTTCGGCGCCGCATGCCGAAGGCATCTGGTCGTTCGAAGACTTGTCGGCGCGGCGCCAGATCGGCGTGGAGCTGACCCCACGCGAACGCGAAGTGGCGGCGTTGCTGATCGAAGGCCTCACGAGCAAGCTGATCGGCAAGCGCCTGGGCATCAGCCCGCGCACCGTCGACGTTTACCGCGCGCGCCTGATGAAGAAGCACCGCGCGTCGACCACGCCCGACCTCGTGCACAAACTGCTGCGCACTTGAGCGCCCCGCGCTATTCGATCAACTTGCGGACGCTCTCGGGCAAAGGAATGGACTTGCCTTGGGCGTAGTTCACCCACACCGTCTTCGCGCCACCCGAAGCGTAGACCATGCCCGGCTCATCGCTGCGCTCGAGCGAGATGTAGGTGTCGAAACTGCTTCGACCGGGGTTGGCCACGTAGTGTTTGGCGAGCACGTCGCCAGGGAACTTCAGCTGAAGAATGAAGTTGCAGAAGGCGTTGACGATGACCGCGCCTTCGCCGCCCGGTTCGAGCGGCCCCGCAACCTGGTGCAGCCATTCGAGGCGAATCACCTCCATGTAGCGGAAGTAGATCGTGTTGTTCACATGGCCCATCGCGTCCATGTCGCCCCAGCGGATCGGCATCACCATCTGGAGCGTGAGTTTCTTCTGTTCAGGAATGTCGAAGCGCATGCCCGCCCCCCCCTTCATTGACGTTGCACACCAAGCTCGGCGTAGAGCCGCTCGACCAGCGCACGCAGGTCGGCCAGTTCCTTCTGCATGGCCGCTTGCTGCAGCTTCAACGCCGCCACTTCGCTCGCCGCCACAAAATCATCCGACTCCGCCGCCACCGGCATGGCCGACACATCGACGGCCCCGCAGACCAGTTGCGCCCAGCGCGGCTCGCGGGCACCCGGCGCGCGCGGCAGCTTCACGACCAGCGGCCCACCCTTCTCTGCCGAACGCGTGGCCAGCTCGTCGAGAAACCCCTCGACAGAGGACATGTCGGCAAAGCGGTGCAGCCGGTCGCAGTTCGCCCGCAGTTCCGGGCCGGTCTGCGGCCCGCGCAGCATCAGCACCGCCAGCAGCGCGACCGATTGCGACGGCAGTCCCATCGCGCGACCCATGTTGTGCTCGTAGCGGGTCACGCGCGAGCCGCTGGCCTCGAACACGAGGTGCAGGCTCTTGAGCGCATCGACGGCGGCCTGCACTTCGCTTTCGGTGGCACTGAGCACCGGGTCGCGCGCGGTCTTCTGGTTGCAGCCTAGCGTCAGCGAGTTGATCGACAACGGGTAGCTGTCGGGCACCGTGTGGGCCTTTTCGATCAGCACGCCGAGGGCGCGTGATTCGAGCAGCGAGAGCGGCCTCAGCGCCGACATGTCTAGAGTGCGAACCCGTCGTCAGCCTGGATCACAGCGCCGTTGATGAAGTGGCTTTCGTTCGCACACAGCATCATCAGCACCGAGTCGAGGTCTTGCGCCTGCCCCACGCGTTTGCGCGGCAGCATCTCGATCAGCTTCTTGCCCTGCTCGGTTTGCCAATGGTGGTGGTTGATCTCGGTGTCGATGTAACCCGGGCAGATCGCGTTGACGTTGATGCCGAAGCGGCCCCACTCCAGCGCCATCGCGCGAGTCATGTGAATCACCGCCGCCTTGCTCATGCAGTACACGCCGATCTGGCCCAGCACCTTCAGCCCCGCCATCGACGCGACGTTGACGATGCGCCCGCCCGTGAAGGTGCCCGGCGCCGCACCCTTGGCGCGTGCCAGCATGCGCTTGCCCACCTCTTGCGCCACGAAGAACGCGCCCTTGGTGTTGGTGTCGAACACGTAGTCGTAGTCTTCGGGCGAGACGTCGACGAGCTTCTGGGTTGTGCTCACGCCCGAGTTGTTGATCAGGATGTCGAGCGTGCCCATCTCGGTTTCGGCGTGCGCCACGGCCGACTTGATGCTGTCGTGGTCGGTCACGTCGAGCGTGACGACGTGGGCGTCGCCGCCGTCGGCTTCGATCTCGGCGCGCAGCGCCTTCAGCCGCTCGATGCGGCGGCCGGCGAGCACGACGCCGGCGCCGGCCTTCGCGAGCGTCTTCGCGAACTGCGTGCCCAGGCCGCTGGACGCGCCTGTCACCAGCGCGACCCGGCCCGACAGATCGATGTTGTAGCTCATGGTTTACTCCGCGACTTCTTCGAGTGAATGCGAGGAACGATAGCACGCAGCCCGTGTCTGGAGAGCTCGCTCCAGGGCGGCCGCAGCCGGTGTCTCGCGATGCGCCCGCCCCGTAGAATCTTGCGCCAACGGACAGCACGAGGAAGACCATGACCCCCGCAGAACTCATCGCCGCACACGGCCCGCGCGAAGCCATGGAATACGACGTGGTCGTGATCGGTGCCGGCCCTGGCGGCCTGGCCACCGCGATCCGCCTGAAGCAGCTCGCGGCCGAACAGGGCAAGGAGGTGTCGGTTGTGGTGCTGGAGAAGGGCTCGGAACCCGGCGCGCACATTCTGAGCGGCGCCATCATGGACCCGCGTGCGCTGACCGAACTGCTGCCGAACTGGAAGGAACTCGGCGCGCCGCTGAACCAGCCCGTCACCGGCGACCAGATGTTGTTCCTGACGCAGAACGGCGCCATCAACACGCCGCAGTTCCTGATCCCGAAGTCGCTGCACAACGAAGGCAACTTCATCGTCAGCCTGGGCAACGTGGTGCGCTGGCTGGGGCAGCAGGCCGAGGCACTGGGTGTCGAGATCTTTCCCGGCTTCGCGGCGGCCGAAGTGCTTTACAACGAAGACGGCTCAGTCAAGGGCGTGGCCACCGGTAACCTCGGCGTCGGCAAAGACGGCGAGCCCACCGCCGAGTTCCAGCTCGGCATGGAGCTGCACGCGAAGTACACGATCTTCGCCGAGGGCTCGCGCGGCCACCTCGGCAAGCAGCTGATCGAAAGGTTCAAGCTCGACACCGGCCGTGACCCGCAGACCTACGCCATCGGCATCAAGGAGCTGTGGGAGATCGACCCGGCCCAGGCCCGACCCGGCCACGTGATCCATTCGCTCGGCTGGCCGATGGACAGCCAGACCTACGGCGGCGCGTTCCTCTACCACCTGGAAGACAACAAGGTCACCCTCGGGTTGATCACCGGCCTGGAATACAGCAACCCGTGGCTGAGCCCGTTCGAGGAAATGCAACGCTGGAAGACGCACCCGTCGATCCGCCCGATTCTGGAAGGCGCCAAGCGCATCGGTTACGGTGCGCGCGCCATCACCTGCGGCGGCTTGATGAGCTTGCCGAAGACCGTGTTCCCCGGCGGCGCGCTGGTGGGTTGCGACGCGGGTTTCCTCAATTTCGCGCGCATCAAGGGCAGCCACGCGGCCATCAAGACCGGCATGCTGGCTGCCGAAGCCGCCTTCGCTGCGGTGACCGGCGGCCGCCAGCACGACGAACTCACGGCCTATCCCGAAGCCTTCGCTAAGAGCTGGCTGTTCGACGAGCTCGATGCTTCGCGCAACACCAAGCAGTGGATGAAGAAGGGCTTGTACCTGTCGTCGATCATGAACGGCATCGAACTCTGGCTGCTGCCCAAGCTCGGCTTCAAGGCGCCGCCCTGGACGATCCACAACACCGTGCCCGACCACGCCAAGCTCAAACCCGCGTCGCAGTGCCCGCAGATCGCCTACCCGAAGCCCGACGGCAAGCTCACCTTCGACCGCCTCTCCAGCGTGTTCATCAGCAACACCAACCACAACGAGCACCAGCCCGCGCACCTGACGCTGAAGGACGCGAGCGTGCCGGTGAACATCAACCTGGCGCAGTACGCCGGCCCCGAGAGCCGCTACTGCCCGGCCGGCGTGTACGAGTTCGTGAAGAACCCCGACAACACGGATCGCCTGCAGATCAACGCGCAGAACTGCGTGCACTGCAAGACCTGCGACATCAAGGACCCGACGCAGAACATCGTCTGGGTCACGCCCGAAGGCGGTGGCGGGCCGAACTACAGCGGCATGTAGCGCGGCGGGTCAGTGGGCACCGGCAGCGAGCATTGCCCGCACCGTGGCCCCGAAGGTCGCCACGTCGATCGGCTTGGAAAGGTAGGCGTCGCAGCCCGCTGCACGCATCTTCACTTCGTCCCCCTTCATCGCGTAGGCGGTGAACGCGACGATCACGATCGAGCGTGTCTTCGGGTCGGCTTTCAGGCGCCGCGTCAGTTCCAGACCGTCCATGCCCGGAAGCTGGATGTCCATCAGGATCAGCTCGGGCGGTGCCACGGCGATGCGCGCCAGGGCCGCATCGGCATTGATGGCCGTTTCCACTTCGAACCCCTCGTTGCCGAGCACGAAGCTCACCAGTTCGATGTTCATCGCGTTGTCGTCGACGAGCATGACGTGCGGGTTGTTCATGTCTTGCTCCTGTCCACCGGCACCGGGGCCGGCGGGTTCCAGTGCCGCAGGCTTTCCAGCACGAGACTCATGCCGCCGCCCCCTTTGCCCAGAATGGCGCGCGCCGAGCGTGAAAGGCTCGCGTATTCCTCTTCGGTCAGGATCATGCTGGTCCAGATGAACACCGGCACGTGCGCGTGCTGCGGTAGACGCCGCAGTGCATCGAGCACCTCGAACCCGTCGAAGCCCGGCATCATCAGGTCGAGAACGATCGCGTCGGGGCGCTGCGCATCGATCTCGCGCAGCGCGGCGTGCCCATCGGGCATGCAGACCGCCGCGAGGCCCATGCCGGCCAGCGCGGCGCGCATCAGGTCGAGCGCCATCGGGTCGTCGTCGATCACCATCACCTTGGCGCGGTCGCGCGCCGGCCCCTGGAACCGGGCCATCGCCGCGACCACCTCGTCGGTGCGAATCGGTTTCGACAGGACGTCGGCAATCGAAAATGCCGCGGCGCTGCCGTGCTGCGCCGGCATCGTCACGCCCACCACCGGCGAGTCGCGGCTCGGCCCCTGGGCGCGGATGCTCGCCAGCACGCTAAGCCCCCGCTGATCAGGCAGCAGCAGGTCGAGCGTGATCGCGGTGTAGGCGGTGGTACGCGCCTTCGCGAGAGCCTGGGCCTGAGCGCCGGTCGACGCGGCGTCCACCTGGAAGCCGGCGTCACGCAGCGACTGCACGAGCCGGGTCTGCTCGTCCCAGTTTTCGATCACCAGCAAGCGCCGCTCGGGTGACCCGGCAGGCGCCGCAGGGTCCGCGACGGGCGTGGCGCTGTGAACGCGCGCGAGAACGAGGTGGAACACGCTGCCGGTGCCGAGCACGCTGCGCACCCCCACGCTGCCGCCTTGCGCTTGCACCAGCCGGCTCGTGAGCGACAGGCCGAGGCCGGTGCCCTGGTGGCGCTTGCTGTAACCCGAGTCGAGCTGCCGGAACTCGCTGAACAGGCGCGGCAGGTCGGCCTCGGCGATGCCGATGCCGCTGTCTTCGACTTCGAGGCGGAAGTGGTCCGGCCCTTCGGCCAGTGCCCGCACCGACACCCGCCCGCCTTCGGGCGTGAACTTGATGGCGTTCGACAGGTAGTTGTAGAGCACCTGCTTGAAGCGCGCCGGGTCGAGCACCAGCCCTTCGAGCGCAGGGTCGACCTCGGCCGTGAACTCGATGCGTTTGTGCTGCATCGCCGTGAGAAGAATGTCGCCGGCCTCCTTGATCAGCAGCGGCAGATGCACCGGCTCGGGGAAAAATTCGAACTTGCCGGACTCGACCTTTGACAGATCGAGCACGTCGTTGATCAGCTGCAACAGGTGGCGACCGCTGGTGCTGATGTGGCCGAGGAACTGCTGGTGCTTGGGCGATTCCGGCTTGACCGTTCCCGAATGCAGCAGGTCGGCGAAACCGATGATGGCGTTCAGCGGCGTGCGCAATTCGTGCGACATGTTGGCAAGAAACTGGCTCTTGAGCCGGTTCGCTTCCTGGATCTGCCGGTTCTCCACTTCGAGGCGCTGGGCCGTGATGCGCGCCTGCTCGGCCAGCCTTTGTTCGGTGACGTCGACAACGATCCCGAGCATGCGCCGGGGGAGCCCGTTCTCGTACTGGAGGCTGGCATTGCCGCTGACCCAGTGCACGCTCGCGTCGGGCCAGATTACCCGGCAGTCGAAGCGCCATTCACTGCCCTTCTCGATCGCAGCGTGAAAGGTCTGGACGACCGTGCTCCGGTCCTCGGGGTGCACATGCTGCACGAAGGTCTCGAAGTTCCATTCAGGTTGCGGCTCGTCATAGCCGAAGCAGCGGGCATGGCGGATCGAGTGCCGGCCCTGTTGCGTGGCGAGGTCGAGCTCCCAGTCACCGATCTGTGCCGACTCGAGCGTGAAGCGCAAGCGCGCTTCGCTGTCGCGCAGCGCGGCTTCGGCGCGCCGCTGGGCCGACACGTCGCGCACGATCTTCGAGGCGCCGACGATCCGGCCGTTGGCATCGTGGATGGGCGACATCGCGATCGAAACGTCGATCAGCTCACCGGTCTTCGTGCGCCACACCGCGTCGAACGCGGGGATGTGCAGGCCGCGGGCCAGGTTCGCCAGAATGCGTGTTTCCTCGGTCTCGCGGCCAGGTTGCATCAGCATCTGCACCGGCTGGCCGATCACCTCGTCGGTGCTGTAGCCGAGCAGGTTGCGCGCCGCAGCGTTCCAACTCGTGATGCGGCCGTCGAGCGTTTTGCCGATGATCGCGTCGATCGACGACTCGACAATGGCCGCCAGCTGGTTCGCTTCGACTTCGGCACGCAGACGCTCGGTCATGTCGCGGAACACCATGGCCAGGCCGCGCACGGCGCCGTCTTCGCCGCGCGTCAACGCCGCCTTGAGTTCGACCGTGGCACGCACCCCCTGACGCGAGATCGCAACGACGTGGTGGGCCGTATCGATCGTGGTGCCGTGTTCGAGCATCACCTCGACCGGGTTCATCGTCAGGCGGTCCACCGGGCGATCTTCACGATCGAACACCTGCCAGAGGCTTTGCCCGAGCGCCTCACCCTGTTTCCACCCGGTGACCTGTTCGGCCACAGCGTTCATGCGAACCACCTTGCCGTCGCGGTCGGTCGCGATGAATCCGGCACCCATGCTGGCGAGCGTGACGGCCAGGTTCTGCTGCAAGTCGACCAGATGGTCTTCCGCACTGCGGCGTCTGCGCACTTCGGTTTCCAGCGAGCCGATGACCGCCTGCAGCCGAGGCACCGACGGAATCTTCAGCGCTTTCGGAATCAGCGACCACAGTGCCAGGGCCGTGGCGACCGAAAGCGCCGCGGTGACGATCTTGGTTGCGGCCTGCAGCGCGTAGTCGGGTTGCCAGATGGTCCAGATGTCCATCAGGTGCGTCACGCCGCAGGCGAAGATGAAGGCGCTGAAGAGCCACGCCACGGTCGTGAGCGAAGGGTCACCCCGCTTGCGCATGAAGCTCAGAATCGCCGCAGGTATGGAAAAGTAGGCCGCCGCGATCAGGCCGTCGGCTCCGACCATCGACCACAACAACCCGGGCGTCCAGGTGAAACAATAACCGTGTGGCAGGAAGTCGCCGCGCCCGAGAAGCGACGTGAGCAGGTCCATGGATGTTCCTTTGCGCCAGTTGCCCGGAGCCGCCCATCAAACGGCCACAGTCGAGGGTTCTTGAACACAGCTTAGCAGCGGGGCTGCGCAACAACCGTTCCCCGACCCCCCCAACATGCATTCACTGAACTACCTTGCCGGCTACCCTTCCGAATTGCTCGCCCGGGTGCGCGAGCTCATCGATGCCGGCCGGCTCGGCGAGAGCCTGCGCGAGCGGTACGACCAGGCCCACGAGGTGCGCACCGACCGTGCGCTGTACGACTACGTGGCAGCGCTGAAGGGCCGCTTTCTTCGCAACGCCGCGCCGCTGTCGAAGGTGGCTTACGACAACAAGCTGCACATCATCCAGAACGCGCTCGGCACGCACACCAGCGTGTCACGCGTGCAGGGCAACAAGCTCAAGGCCAAGCGCGAGATCCGCGTGGCGAGCCTGTTCAAGGAAGCGCCAGCGCCATTCCTCAGGATGATCGTGGTGCACGAACTCGCGCACCTGAAGGAGCGCGCGCACGACAAGCCGTTCTACGCGTTGTGCACGCACATGGAGCCGGCTTACCACCAGCTGGAGTTCGACGTGCGGCTGTGGCTGACTTCGCTGGAGCTTGACGAGCCGAGCATTCGCTGAGGCGTTTGCGATTGCGTGCTTGGCAAGCGCAAAGGCGCTCGCCACACAGAAATCGGGTTCATTGCGACCTGGAAACGAGCAGCTCGAATTCGCCAAGATCCGTGAAGACGACGTCGCCGTTGTTGGCTGTGACGTTGAGTCGGTAGTAACGATAGAAGCTGGGATTCGCGATCGCGTAAGTCTTCAGCTCGAAGCGTTTGGCAAAGGCCTGGTTGCTTTGCGTGTCGAGCGTTGTCCAGGTGGCGCCGTCGTTGGAGCCCTGGAATTGCCAGTCCTTCGGATCGCGGGGGACCAGGCCGCTGGCGCTGCGGATGGCATAGCTCTGGACGCGCTCCGTGTGGCCGAGGTCATACCGCAGCCAGCCGGTCGTGCCCTTATAGAACCATCCCGACCCCGTGTTCTGGTCGAAGGCCCTCATGGCGCCGCTCGTGCTCGCGCCGTCGTTTGCTTCGCCACCGGTGGCGACGTTCACCATCGGATGAAACGGTGTGGCGCTGTCCGCCGGAGAACTACCGCTCGTTCCAGCGGAGTTGGTCGCCGTGACTGTGTAGTAGTAGGTGGTGCCATTGGTCACGGACTTGTCCGTGTAACTGCTGCCTGCGACGCCCGACGCGATCGTCTCGGAGGGCCCCCCGCTGAAGGTGGAGCGGTTAACGGTGTAGCTGGTGGCACCGAAGGATGCCTGCCAGCGCAGCGGCACGGCACCATCGCCCGGCGAGGCCAGCAACATGGCGGGCGCCGCAGGGATGACGCTCGGCGCACCTCCATCGCCTCCAGTGATCCGGACGTTGCTGAAGACGCTGTTGTTTAGCTGGCTTGTGACCGACGAGACCACCAATCCGACATAGATCGTGTCGGGAACGGGCGCGTCGATGCGGCCGACATTGGTGGCAGCCCAATTTGTGCCATCGGGCGAAACGTAGCCGGTGATGATGTTCCCGATGCGCTCGAGCTTCACCCAGTAAGTGGGCCCGGAGCTCACAACCTTGTTCGCGTAGTTCGAGCCGCCATACACCGCCAGTTTCGTCATGTTCTGTAAGGCTTCACCTTTGTAATTGATCGCCATCCAGGCGCGCGGAGCGTCTGGATCCAGGCTTGTGCGCATCATCACGCCCGCCACTGCGGACGGGTGGGTGTTCTGGAGCGAATCGACTTTCGCGATGATGGCGCTGTTGCCGGTGATGGCCTTGTAGGCGAAGTGGGAACTGTCGAGTGCGCCCCAGATACCCCAGCCTGCCCCAGCCACGTTCCATATGCCGTTGGCGTATGTAGCCGCGCCGGCCGGGCTGGCGCCCCCGATGTCAGCACTGCTGAACCCCGAGGTGATCGAGGTGGCCGAAGGAATGGGCAGCGCCGGCGGCGGCGTCGCCTTCGAGGTGTCGGACTCTTTGAGGAACATGAAGCTGCCGCCATCCACGGGCGCCCAAAGGCGCCTCTGAGCGATGAAGGGTGCCTGGAGACCCTTGCGGAGAACGTAGGCGTTATAAAGCTGAGTGAGCGTCCCGCTCCCGCCATTGGCACCGTCCCAGCCGCGATTGGTGACGTCGGAGGTGTAGTAGCGATCGGTGGTGCCGAAAGGAAGGGCTGTCGTGGGAACGAGCTCGTTCACCCGCGCGAAATACTCACCCGCCGCCAGCAGGCGGTTGTCAAAGTCGGAATAAATGTCGATGCCTTGGGTCCAGAGCGCCTCGGCCAGCATGGTCAGTGACGCGAGCTGCCCATACGCGTGCCCCTGGTCCCGGAGGTAATCGCCGAGCATGCCGATGTCATTGGAATTTCGCAGTCCGATGTGGGCCAGCGTGCGCGTCTGGTAGACGACCTTGTCCAATATTTCGATGTCGTCGTTGTAGATCGCCATCAGTCCAAGAGCGAGGAGGGACAGCGCGCCTTTGTTGGCGGCGCCGAACGAGCTTTCGCCATAGGGATTCGCTGCCGGCATCAGGACGTTCTTGAAGTACTTCTTGACCGTCGCCGTGTCGGCCTCCGTCCAGCCCGGGTAGGTGCTGCGCAGGATTTCCGCACCGCCCACGAACGCGAAAGCGTAGTCGCCCAGATCAAGCATGGACTCGCGACCTGAGAACTCAACGTGGGTGGTGGCCCACCCAAGCAGCAAGTTGCGCGCATTCACCGCGTATTGCTCGTTCTGGGTGAAATACCACATCCGCGAGAGGTCCGAGATCGCGGCCATGTCGCTGCGCCAGGCCCAGAGATTCTCGTCGGGGGCGCGGCTCACCTTCGCGAACGGGCCACCACGCCCTGCGTAGCTGAGCCTGGACGTGGGACTGTTCGCCAGTTGATTGAAGGCGGACTTCCACGGCTCCTTGCCCTGATCGACGTTCGCCTTGAGCGTCTGGAGATCCGAGAGGGTGAGTCCCGCGCCTGGATGTTTGATTGCTCGAACCTGCGGCAAGCCGCCGCTTCCCGCCGACCCTTCGCTTGCTGCCGCCCCTCCGCTTGATGCCGACCCTTCGCTTCCGACCGGCTCGTCACCGCACGCGATGAGTACGGCGGAGGTCAACAGCAGCAAGGCGCGGGTGAAGTTGGTGGTGTTGAACACGTAGCGCTCTTTCGTAAGGGCAGATCGATTGCGGCGTCCGGCTCAGGACGCAAGATGTGTGCTCGCTCCGACATCAGGGTGACGGGATTGCGGCCTTGCGCAAGGCGATGGACTTGGAACGTGGCGGAATGCCGCCTTTCGACAAATCGTTACCAGATTCAGCGCCCGCTTGGCTTCTGAAATCCGCTTTCGATCCAGGCCGTCGCACTGCCCACGTTCAGCTTGAAGGCCGCACCCACGCGCACCTGCGCCAGCGATTCCCCGAGCGCGTCGTTCGCGCTCAACAGCGCATGCGGGTCGTCTTCATCGGCGACGATGTCGAGCGCCACCGTGATGCGCTGCCCAGCCACCGTCACCGCCACGTTCCGGTGCAGCGTGGCGTGCAATTGCTGCTCGTGGCGGCGGATCACCTCGGCCGCGGTCTTCACCAGCGTGTTGAAGGCCGACACGTCGAGCGGTTTCGGGTTCTTCTTGTCGCGCCCCATGGTCCACGGGCCGACGAGGGCCGGCTCGGCTTCGCCGTCCTTGACCATCTCGACCGCCCAGCCGTCGTCGTCTTCGTTCTTGATCACGCGCGCGGTCCAGCCGTTGTCGCGCCACAGGCGGTCTTCGTGCACCACCTCGGGGGAATCGGCGTCGGCGTTGCTCATGCAGCACCTTCGGCCATACGGGGTTTGGAAAGACCTCGCAGCACACCGACCAGCGGCCACAGCAGCAGCACGATCGCGAGACCTGCGATGCTGCCCACCAGCGGGTTCGACCAGAAGATCGTGACGCTGCCCTGCGACAGCAGCATGGCCTGGCGGAAGCTGGCCTCGGCCATGTCGCCGAGCACCAGCGCCAGCACCATCGGCGCCAGAGGGTAGCGCAGCTTCTTGAACAGGTAGCCGACCACGCCGAACACCAGCATCAGCCACACGTCGAACATCGAGCCGTGCACGGTGTAGGCGCCGATCGCGCAGATCACGATGATGACCGGCGCGATCACCGAAAACGGAATGCGCAGGATCGCGGCCCAGAAGGGCACGGTCGTCAGCACCACGAGCAGGCCGACCACGTTGCCGAGGTACATCGAAGCGATCAAGCCCCAGACGAAGTCTTTCTGTTCGACGAACAGCATCGGCCCGGGTTGCAGGCCCCAGATCAGCAGGCCGCCGAGCAGCACGGCCGCGGTGGGTGAGCCGGGAATGCCGAGCGTGAGCATCGGCAGCAGCGCAGAGGTGCCGGCCGCGTGCGCTGCGGTCTCGGGCGCGAGCACACCTTCGATCTGGCCCTTGCCGAACGAGTCGGGATCTTTCGACATGCGCCGCGCCATGCCGTAGCTCATGAACGACGCTGGCGTCGCGCCACCCGGGGTGATGCCCATCCAGCAACCGACCGCCACCGAGCGCAGCATCGTCAGCCAGTAGCGCGGCAGCATCGCCCAGGTCTGGAACACGACCTTGAGGTTGATCTTCGCGGTCTTGCCTTTGAAGGCCAGGCCTTCTTCCATCGTCAGCAGAATTTCGCCGATGCCGAACAGGCCGATCACCGCGATCAGGAAGTCGAAGCCCTTGAGCATTTCGGGAAAGCCGAAGGTCATGCGCAACTGGCCGGTCACCGTGTCCATGCCCACGGCGGCAAGCGCGAAGCCCAGCATCATCGACGCGATGGTCTTGGCCGCGGGCTCCTTGCTCATGCCGACGAAGCTGCAGAAGGTCAGCAACTGCACCGCGAAGAATTCCGGCGGCCCGAACTTCAGCGCGAAGCGCGCCAGCAGCGGCGCCAGAAACGTGATCAGGATGACCGCGAACAGCGCACCGACGAACGAGCCGGTGAACGCGGCCGTGAGCGCCTGCGCCGCCTTGCCTTGCTGCGCCATCGGGTAACCGTCGAAGGTGGTCGCTACCGACCAGGGTTCGCCGGGAATGTTGAACAGGATCGACGTGATCGCACCGCCGAACAGCGCGCCCCAGTAGATGCAGCTCAGCATGATGATCGCCGAGGTCGGGTTCATCGAGAACGTGAGCGGCAGCAGGATCGCGATGCCGTTGGCGCCACCCAGGCCAGGCAACACGCCGATCAGCACCCCGAGCGTGATGCCGATCAGCATGTAGACGAAATTCGGCAGCGTCAGCGCAACGCTGAACCCGTGCATCAGGTTGGTGACTTCTTCCATGGCCTCAGAGACCCAGCAGTCGTTCGATCGGGCCCTTGGGCAGCGGCACCAGGAACCAGCGCTCGAAGACCAGGAAGAACACCAGCGGCACACCGACAGAAACCCCCACCGTCCACGACCAGCCGAACTTGCCGTGGCGGCGCATGAAGTAGGCGATCAGCACCAGCGACGCGGCATAGATGCCGGCCAGTGCGATGCCACCCACGTAGACGACCATCGGCACCAGCACCGCGAAAACCATGCCGAGTTGCTCGCGCTCCACAAACACCGCGTCGGCCTTGCGCCAGCGCAGCAGCGTCGTCACCAGCACGGTGCCGCTGGACAGCAGCAGCAAGAGCCCGATGTAGAACGGAAAGTAGCCCGAGCGTGGCCCTTCGTCGCCCCAGCCGGTGCCCACACGAATGCTGTCGGTGATCACCAGCAACGCCAGCAGCATCAGGCCGCCGGCCACGACCACTTCGGGCCAGCGTGTGCCCAAGCCGTTCGAACTGCCGCGGCCTGGATCGGGGGCTTCGTCACTCATGAACATCTCCGGCGCCCGACTGTGCGGCCGGAGCGTGTTGCATCGAACAGGGGGAAGCCCGTTGCCGGGGTCAGAGCCTGAGAGTTTTTCGGGCGTGGCCGAGCAGCGCGTCAAACGGCCCCCGATCTAGGCGCAAAGCGCAGCCATAGCTCGGGCTATGGCGAGCATTTGCAACGACGAGCGGGGGTCGTTTGGCGTGATGAGCGGGCATGATCGAAAGACTCTCAGGCTCTTAGTTGGCGATGAAGCCCGCTTCTTTCATCAGGACGCGGTGCATCTGCTCGTTCTTGCCGAGCCAGTCGACGAACTCCGGGCCACTCAGCGCGGTCTGGTTGAAAGCGCCCTTTTCCATGAAGTCTTTCCACTCCGGCAGCGCGCGCACCTTCTTCAACAGGTCGGTGTAGTACGCAAGTTGTTCCGGCGTCACACCCGGTGGCATGAAGATGCCACGCAGCATCACGTAGTCGACGGGCAAGCCGGCCGACGCGCAGGTCGGCACGTCTTGCCACGATTGCGTCGGTGTGAGCTTGTTGGGGTACGGCATCTTCACCTTGTCCATCACGCACAGCGCGCGCAGCTTGCCAGCGCGCCACTGGCCTTCGGCTTCGATCGGGTTGTTCACGGTCGAGTCGACGTGTTTGCCGACGAGCTGCACCGCCACTTCACCGCCGCCTTTGTAGGGCACGTAGACCAGCTTCTTGCCGACCGCCTTTTCGAGCATCACGGTGATGATCTGGTCTTCCTGCTTCGAGCCGGTGCCGGCCATCTTGAAGGTCTTGTCGGGCTGCGCCTTGATGGCGTCGAGGTAGGCCTTGGTGGTCTTGTAGGGCGACTCTTCGTTGACCCAGAGCACGAACTGGTCGAGCGCCATCATCGTCACCGGCGTCATGTCGCGCCAGTTGAAAGGCACCCCGGTCGCCAGCGGCGTGGTGAACAGGTTCGACAGCGTGATCACGATCTTGTGCGGGTTGCCCTTGTCGCCCTTCACGTCGAGAAACCCTTCCGCGCCGGCGCCCCCTGACTTGTTGACGACGATCAGCGGCTGGTTCATCAGCTTGTGCTTGAGCACCACACCCTGGATGAAACGTGCCATCTGGTCGGCACCACCGCCGGTGCCGGCCGGCACCACGAACTCGACCGGCTTGGTCGGTTCCCAGGCCATCGCGGCCGGGCTGAAGACACTGGCCAGCGTTGCCGCAGCAGCCAGGGCGTGGAGTCGCATCTTGTTCAGGGTCATGACGGGTCCTGTGGGTCTTGAGCGAGGCGCGCCGGGCCAAGCCGGGGCACGGATGGAGCGCGGAGTTTACACAGCGCACATGTCGCGGTGCACCCACCGTGAGCCTTCGGCAACCCCGATTGACAGGCCGCCCGCGGGCCGCTCACCAGCGCGGCGCGCGCTTGTCGATGAAGGCCTGCACGCCTTCGAGTGCGGCGTCTTCCATCATGTTGCAGGCCATCGTGTTGCCCGCATCCTGGTAGGCCTCGGCGATGCCGGTCTCGAGCTGCCGATAGAACAGCGCCTTGCCCATCGCGACCGCGACCCGCGGCTTGGCGACGATGCTGGCCACCAGCGTTTCGACCGCAGCGTCGAGTTCGTCGGGGGCCGCCACGCGGTTGACCAGCCCCTTCTCGAGCGCCTGCGCCGCACTGATGAACTCGCCCGTCACGAGCATCTCGAATGCCGCCTTGCGCCCGAGGTTGCGCGACAGCGCCACGCTCGGTGTGGAACAGAAGAGGCCGAGGTTCACGCCGCTGACCGCGAACTTCGCGGTGCTCGCGGCCACCGCCAGATCGCACATCGCCACGAGCTGGCACCCGGCTGCCGTGGCGATGCCCTGCACCTTGGCGACGACCGGCACCGGAAGGCGCTGGACGCTCAACATCATCTGCGCGCATTGCTCGAACAAGGCCTGGTAGTAGGCCAGCGACGGCTCGGCGCGCATCTCTTTCAGGTCGTGCCCGGCACAGAAGGCCTTGCCGGACGCGGCGAGCACGACGACGCGCGCGCCGGTGTCGTCGTGCAACCCATCGAGCTCGGCCTGCAAGGCCGCGAGCAGGCCCTGCGAAAGTGCGTTGAACGCCTGCGGCCGGTTCAGCGTGAGCGTGACGACGCCGCGCGCATCGCGCGAATTCAGAACCAGCGCTTCGGTGGTGTCGGACATGAGCGTTCCTGTGGGCTACTTCAACGCGACAGCGGCGCGGGCGCGCTCGCGCAGCGTGAACTTCTGGATCTTGCCGGTGGAGGTTTTCGGAATCTCTTCGAAGCGAACTTCGCGCGGCACCTTGTAGCCGGCCAGCAGGCTCTTGCAGTGGGCCACGAGTTCGGCCGCGCTCACGTTCGCGTCGGCGCGCAGCTCGACGAACGCGACCGGCGTTTCGCCCCATTTGTCGTCGGGCCGTGCCACGACTGCGCAGGCCAGCACGGCCGGGTGGCGGTAGAGCGCGTCTTCGACTTCGAGCGACGAGATGTTCTCGCCGCCGGAGATGATGATGTCCTTGCTGCGGTCTTTGATCTTGACGTAGCGGTCGGTTTCCATCACGGCCAGGTCGCCGGTGTGGAACCAGCCGCCTTCGAAGGCCTGCGCGGTGGCGGCCGGGTTCTTCAGGTAACCCTTCATCACGATGTTGCCGCGGAACATGATCTCGCCCATGGTCTCGCCATCGGCCGGGGTTTCTTTCATGTCGCTGGCACCCATCACCGTCATGCCTTCCTGCAGCGCGTAGCGCACACCCTGGCGGCCGTTGAGGCGGGTCTGCTCCGACAAGGTCTCGTCGGCCCAGCTGTCGCGCTTCACAGCCACGGCCGCGGGGCCGTAGACCTCGGTCAGGCCGTAGACGTGGGTGATGTCGAAGCCGAGTTTGGCCATGCCTTCGATCATCGACGCCGGTGGCGCCGCACCGGCAACCATGCCGCGCACCTTCTGCGTGATGCCACTGCGCATCTCCGCAGGTGCCGCGATCAACAAGTTGTGCACGATCGGTGCGGCGCAGTAGTGGTCGACACCGTGCTCACGCATCGCCGCCAGGATGTGCGGCGCATCGACGCGGCGCAGGCACACGTGCGTGCCACCGAGCATGGCCACCGTCCACGGGAAACACCAGCCGTTGCAGTGGAACATCGGCAGCGTCCACAGGTACCTGGGAAAGTGCGGCATCGTCCAGGTGGCCGCGTTGCTCACCGCGTTGAGATACGCGCCGCGGTGGTGCGTGACCACGCCCTTCGGGTCGCCGGTCGTGCCCGAGGTGTACGACACTGCGATCGCATCCCACTCGTCCTGCGCACCTTCGAGCCGGGCCAGTGGCGCGTGTTCAGCGAGCAGCGCTTCGTATTCGTAGCGGCCGAGGCGCTCGCCTGCGCCGCTGTATTCGCTGTCGTTCACGTCGATCACGAGCACCTCGCGCCCGTGTTCGTCTTTCAGCAAGCGCAGCGCCGCCGCCATGGTCGGTGCGAACTCGCGGTCGGTGATCAGCAGCTTCGCTTCGCAATGATTCATCTGCCAGGCCAGCAGCGAGGCGTCGAGACGCGTGTTGAGCGTGTTCAACACCGCGTTCAGCGCCGGCACCGCGTAGTGCGCTTCGACCATCTCGGGCGTGTTCGGCAGCATCACGCTGACCGTGTCGCCGCGGCCGATGCCGAGCGCGCGCAGAGCTGCCGCCAGGCGCGCCGAGCGCTCGCGCAGCTGGGCCCAGTTGTAGCGGCGCGCGCCGTGCACGATGGCCGGCAGGTCGCCGAACACCTCGGCGCTGCGCTCGACAAAGCTCACCGGCGACAAGGGCACGAAGTTCGCGGAGGTCTTGTCGAGGTCTTGCTCGTAGATGTTGTTCACGTGTGTCTCCTGCGGACGCCGGCCTGGCGCGGTACCGGCACAGCATAGCGCTGCGTCAAAGTGCGGGCTCAAGGAAACGCCGCTCGAACTCGGCGCGTTCGACCCAGACGAAGCGGACGGCATCGACCCAACTCATCACGATCGGCACGCCCAGCGGCAGCATCGCCGCATAGCGCCAGCCGCGCCGGCGCTGGCCCAGGTAGAACCAGTGCGCGCCGAACCAGCCGAACAGCAGTGCCAGCCCCACCGCAACCAGGCGCTGACGGCGCCGCGGGCCGGCGCCCCACTCCAGCCCGAGCAGCACGAACACCTCGCGCCAGGCGTGCCGCAACGGCCCTGCAGCGGGCCGCCACGCCAGCATGACCGCGAGGTCATTCAATCCGATCGGCCACATGCGCACCGGTACCGCATGCGCTTTGCCGTCGGGCGTGAAACACACGACACCACCGATGCGCCGCTTCGGGTTCGACAGCAGCCTGCCGACCCAGCCGCTGCGCCGCGGTGACGCCAGCGCCGCGGGCAAGGCGCCGCCGAGCGCCGGCGCCAGGCGCGCCGCCACCTGCGCCGAGAGCGGCTCGTCGCCGAGCATCACGAGCGCCAGGCGCTCGCGCGGAATCTGCGTGAGTGCCTGGCCGATCTCCCACAACACACCCGGCGACGGGCCGACGCGCACGACCACGAGCGCCGCCTGCCTCATCAGCGCGCCGACCACGGCTTGCCACTCTTCGTGGCTCACGTACAGGCGCGCCGCGCCGAGCTCGGGCAGTTTTTCACCGGGCTTGCCGATCGCCACCACCGGGCCGATGCGCCGCAGGATGTGGGCCAGTTCTTCTTCCGACGAGGCCGGGCTCGTGGCCCGTGTCAGCGCCTGCACGCCCGGAAAGCCGGCGTCGTCGAGCAAGACGCTGCCGTCGTCCTGGAACGAGCGCAGGTACAGCACTGGCGGGCGCGGATCGTCGGCCATGGCCTGTGCGGCGCTGATGGCCTCGTGGCGGCGGCTGCGGCGAAACAGCCCCATGCCGACAAGCATCAACACCACGCCGAACGCCGACAAGGCCAGGTCCCAGCCCGAGTCTTCAAGATCGGGGGCCGATTCGGCGTCTGACAACAATCCGTAGACCAGCGCCGGCACCGCCAGATTGGCGATCACCAGCTTGAGCACCCAGGCGCGCCGCGAACCCGCGCTGCGCCAAGGCCGCGGGCCACCGCAGCCGACCGACAGCGCCAGCAGCGCGAATGCCCCGAGGTTCAGCGCCACTGCACACACGAGCACGAAGCGACCGAGCTTGTCGGCATCGAGCGGCCACTGGTGAACGGCGTCGGCAGCGAGCCACGCCAGCATCGCCG
>Ga0307516_10003309_pt1 | contig 20855 bp, 3 predicted proteins | sample 19_EM_MG_FD_203310 | JGI IMG/M metagenome (GOLD analysis project Ga0307516, IMG submission 203310) | Populus trichocarpa ectomycorrhiza microbial communities from riparian zone in the Pacific Northwest, United States - 19_EM | ecosystem: Host-associated > Plants > Roots > Unclassified | place...
AGCGGCCCAGGTAGTTGAACCCGATCTCCGCGGCCGGCCGCGCCGCCAGGATCCGCCCGGTCTCGGCGTTGAGGTGACGCAGCATCCCGTAGCCGAGCCCGCCGTCGGGCACGGCTCGCACGTTCTCCTTGACGCCCTTCAGCAGGCGTCCGGCCGCACCGCCACCCGCGATCACCTCGGCCGTGTCGATCCCCGCCACGTCGAGCCGCAGCGGATGCACGTCGGTGAACCAGCCGACCGTCCGCGACAGTTCCATCGCACCGATGGGCCGGCGGCCATGACCTTCGACGTCCACCACGACGGCGGTGCCGCCGCGCCATCGGGCCACCGCTCCCGCCAGGGTGGCCAGCAACACCTCGTGCACACCGCAGTGGAAGGCCGAGGTCACCTTCTCCACGAGCGCGCCCGCCCGTTCCCGCGGCACGGTCCACGATCGCCGCCCCGCGGTGGAAATGGTGTCGCGCGCGGGATCGAGGTCGCCCAGCCGCGGTTCCTCCCCGCCGAGGATCTCCGTCCACGTCTCCAGTTCCGCGGTCCGGGCCGCCGCCTGTTCGGTCAGCGTCCGCGCCCAGCGCCGGAACGAGACCTCCACCGGATCGAGCGCCGGTTCCCGGCCCGCGGCCACGGCTTCGCACGCCACCCGCAGGTCCGGCAGCAGGATCCGCCACGAGACCGCGTCGACCACCAGATGGTGCGCCACCACCACGAGCCGTCCGGCGCGGCCGGGTCCCGCGTCCACCCACACCGCCCGGACCATCACGCCGGCGGCGGGATCCAGCCGTGCGGCCGCCTCCTTGGCACAGCGCTCCGCGAGGTCATCGACCTGGCCCGGGCCGGCCTCGACCCGTTCGACCAGGCCCGCCGCGTCCACCGCGCCCCGCTCGGCCACGACCAGCTGTGGCTCGCGTTCCCCGGTCTCGACGACCCGGCTCCGCAGCATGTCATGGGCGTCGATCACTGCGCCCAGCCCGGCCACCAGCACGTCCGTCGACAGATCGCCGGGCGCGCCCACCGTCGTCCACTGCGCCAGGGCGCTGCGGGTCATCGCGCCGGGATCACGTTCGAGCAGCGCCCGCATCACCGGCGTCCACGCGACCTCGCCGACGCCGTCGGCGACGCCGGCCCGCGTCTCACCGCCGTGCACGGCGATCGCCGCGATGCCCGCCGGTGTCTTGTGCTCGAAGACGTCCTTCGCGCCGAAGACGACATTCTCGCGGCGCGCGCGGGCGGCCAGCTGCATCGTCAGGATCGAGTCCCCGCCCAGCTCGAGGAAGCTGTCGTCGGCACCGACCCGGTCCAGCCCGAGGATCTCGGCGAACAGGTCGCACAACACCCGCTCGGCCTCGGTGCGCGGCTCGCGGCCGGCCGGCTTCGCGGTGAGTTCGGGGGCGGGCAGGGCGTCCCGGTCGATCTTCCCGTTGACCGTCAGCGGGAAGCTGTCCAGCACCACCACCGCGGCCGGCACCATGAACTCCGGCAGCCGCGCCGCGAGCCGCTCGCGCACCCTGGCGGGCTCCGGTCCCGGGCCCGCCGCCGCGGTCACATAGGCGATCAGCCTCTTGTCGCCCGGGCGGTCCTCCCGCGCCACCACAAGCGCCTGCCCGACCTCGGGGATCCCGGCCAGCGCCGCCTCGATCTCCGCCGGCTCGACACGGTAGCCGCGGATCTTCACCTGGGCGTCGGCGCGCCCGGCGAAAAGCAGCTCGCCCTGATCCGTCCAGCGCGCCAGATCGCCGGTGCGGTACATCCGCTCACCGGGGACGAACGGGTCGGCGACGAACCGCTCCGCGGTCGCTGCGGCGGCGCCCAGATAGCCACGCGCCAGGCCGGCGCCGGCGAGGTAGAGCTCGCCGGTCACGGCCGGAACCACCGGCTGCAGGAACGCGTCGAGCACGTACGCCCGCCGGCCGGCCAGGGGCCTGCCGATCGGCAGGGTGTCGCCCGTCGCGGCCCCCGGCTCGATCAGGTGCCAGGTGGCGCAGAGTGTGGCCTCGGTGGGGCCGTAGAGGTGCCGGACCCGAACCTCCGGGCAGGCCTCGCGCAGCCGTGCGACGGAGCCGAGGGGCACCGCGTCCCCGCCGGTCAGGACCTCCCGCAGGCCGCGGAAGGCGTCCGCCGACTCCTCCGCCAGCACCCGGAAGGACCCGGCCGTCAGGTGGACGGTGGTCACACCGCCGGCGATCGCCTCCCGCAGCCGCTGCGCGTCGACCGCGCCCGGTCCCGCGACCGACACGCGGGCCCCACTGACCAGGGGCACCCAGATCTCCAGCAACGACGCGTCGAACGCGTGCGAGGCGTGCATCAGCACGCAGTCGCCGGCGCCGACCGACCAGCCCGGGTCGCTCGCCAGCGCCGCCACGCTTGCGTGCGGCACCGCGACGCCCTTCGGCACCCCGGTGGATCCCGACGTGTACATCACGTACGCCACGTCGTGCGCTCCGACCGCGAGCGGCGGCGCCTCGTGCCGCGCCTGCTCGATCGCCGGTGCGTCCAGGGCCACCGGCTCGACCCCGTCCGGCACCGCGTTCCTGGTCGCTTCCACGCAGACCGCCACCGATGCGCCGGCGTCGGTCAGCAACCGCTCGATCCGTTCCCGGGGGTAGTCCAGATTCACCGGTACGTAAGCGGCCCCCGCCTTCCAGACCGCGAGGAAGGCGACGAACAGATCCGCGCCGCGTTCCATCACCACACCGACGTGGTCGCCGCGCCGCACGCCCATCCCGGCCAGATGTCCCGCGAGCCGATCCGATTCCCGGTCGAGGCCGGCGTAGGACAGGGTGCGTACCCCGTCCATGACCGCCACGGCGTCCGGCGAGCTCTGCGATCGCCGCCGGAACAGCTCCACCACCGAGGGCCCGCCGGCCGCTTCGCCGGTCGGGTTCCAGCGCTCCACCATGGACATACGTGCCGGCTCGCTCGTCACGCCCAGCCGGCCCACGGCGAGCGAGGGCTCCGCCACCACTCGTTCCAGGACCCGCACGACCTGCCTGGCGACCTCGGCGGCCGTCTCCGGCTCGATGCGGTCGGGACGGTAGGACAACCGGATCTGCAACTGCTTGCCGGGACTGGCGCTCATGGTCAGCGGATAGCTGGTGCCGGTCCGGGTGAGGACCGAGCTGATCGCGACACCACCGTCGTCGCCGAGGCCGGCCGCGTCCATCGGGTAGTTCTCGACCATCACGATGGTGTCGAAGGTCGCGCCCGGGCCCGCCACCTTCTGGATCTCCGACAGCCCCAGGTACTGGTGCTCCGTCAACGCCGACTGGCGTTCCTGCAGGTTTTGCAGCAGGTCCAGCACCGGCAGGCCGCCGTCGAGGCGCACCCGGACCGGGACGGTGTTGATGAACATCCCCACCATCCGCTCCACGTCCGGCACCTCCGCCGGGCGTCCCGCCACCACCGACCCGAACACCACGTCCGTCCGGCCCGCCAGCCGCGCCAGCACCAGCGCCCAGGCACCCTGCAGGATCGTGCTCAGCGTCAGTCCCTGACCTCGCGCGAACTCGGTGAGGGTCCGGGTCGCCTCCTCGGACAGCCGTTCGCAATGGTCGTCCGGCAGCACCATCGCCTTGCCCGCGTCGGCGTCCACCACGGTCGGTTCGTCCGACCCGGCGAGCTCGGCCCGCCACGCCGATCGGGCCGCCGCCTGGTCCTGGCGGCTCAGCCACGCCAGGTAGTCCCGGTAGGAGGGCGATGTCGACGAGCTCTGTCCACCCGCGTACGCGGCCGACATCTCACCCAGGATGATCGGTGTCGACCAGCCGTCCAGGACGACATGGTGCGACGTCACCACGAGCCGGTGCCGGTCCTCGCCGAGACGGATCAGCAGCAGCCGGAGCAACGGCGCCGCGGTGACGTCGAACCGCTGCGCCTCATCCTCCGCGAGGAGGCGTTCGACCTCCGCGGCCGCGCCCGCCTCATCGAGTTGCGAGACATCTGCCATCCGCCAGGGGATGTCGGTCTCACCCACGACCACCTGCACCGTTTCGCCGGACCCCAGCTGCCGGAAGCTCGTCCGGAGCGATTCGTGCCGGGCGATCACCGGTTTCCACGCCGCGCGCAGCCGGTCCGCGTCGAGCGGCCCGTCGAGGTCGAGGATCCGCTGGCTCTGGTAGACGTCGACCCCTTCGTCGTCGAGGGCTCGTTCGAAGAGCATGCCCTCCTGCAGAGGCGACAAGGGCCAGAGGTCCGTGAGCCCCGGCGCCGCGGCCTCCAGCTCCGCCACGTCCCGCTGCGCCGCGTCGACCAGCGCGAAGTCGGACGGGGTGTGTCCGCCGGCGTTCGGTGCGTCGGCGTGGGTGGCGAGGCCGGTCAGCAGCTCCAGCCAGGCCTCGCCGAGCCGCTCGACCGTGCCGGGGTCGAGATCCCGGCCGTCCAGGGTGAGCCGCAGCCGGGGCCCGGCCGGGGTGTCCTGAACATCCGCCGTGGCCTCCAGCGCGTGGGCCAGGACCACGTCCGGGCCGGCCCCGTCGGCGCCGAGCGATCCCTCGCGCACCTGCCACGCGATGTCCTCGGCGGCGACGCCGGCCCGGCCGAGGTAGTTGAAGCCGATCTGCGGGGACGGCAACGCGGCCAGCCTGGCCCCGGTGTCCAGGTTGAGATGGCGCAGCAGCCCGTAGCCGAGCCCGTCGCCGGGCACCGTGCGGGCCTGTTCCTTCACGGCTTTCAGCAGGTCCCCGGCCGCCGCGTGCCCGGCCGCCGCGGCCGCCAGATCGACGCCGGAGACATCGAGGCGAACCGGGTGAACGCTGGTGAACCAGCCCACGGTGCGCAACAGATCCTCGCCGCCGGCGGCATGGCGGCCATGGCCTTCCACGTCCACCAGCACCCCGGCGGCGCCGCCGCGCCGGCGCGCCACCGCTCCCGCGAGTCCCGCGAGCAGGACCTCATGGATCCCGCAGTGAAAGGCTCCCGGCACCCGGCCCACCAGGCTGCTCGCTTCGGCTCCGGACAGGGTCCGGGACCACGAGTACGTCGGCCCGGTGTGCCGCTCCAGGGACGGCTCCGCTCCGTCCAGCACGCTGATCCAGTGATCGATCTCGGCCACGGTGCTCTCGCGCAACGCCTGCTCGGCCTGCCGCAGCGCCCACTGCCGGTACGACGTCGCCGCGGGTTCGAGGGCCGGGGCCCGGCCGGAGATCACCTCGTCGTACGCCGCTCGCAGATCCGGCAGCAGGATGCCCCACGAGACCGCGTCGACCACCAGGTGATGGGCCACCAGTGCCAACCGGCCCGGCTCGGCGTCGCCGGCATCGATCCACCCGACCCGCACCATGATCCCCGCCGCCGGGTTCAGCCCGGCCGCCGCCGTCCTGGCCGCGCGCTCGGCGGCCTCATCGAGGGACCCGGTCCCGGCCTCCACCCGCGTGATCAGGCCTGCCGCGGCCACGGCGCCCCGCTCGGGCACCATCAGCCGTCGATCGGGCGCCACCCGCGCGCGCAGCAGATCGTGCGTGTCCAGCACCGCTTGCAGGGCGCCGGCCAGCGCATCCGGGTCGAGGCCGGCCGGGGCGACGACGACTCTCGCCTGCGCGAAGCCGGGGCGCACCGCGTCGTCCCCGAGGGCGCGCATCACCGGCAGCCACGGAATCTCCCCGATGCCCGCATCCGCCGCGGGGTCGTCCCGGCGCGTCGACCGGGCGTCCGGTACCAGCGCCGCCAGCCGCCCGGGCGTCCGTTGCTCGAACACCTGCCGCGGGGTCAAGGCGATCCCCTCGCGACGTGCGCGGGCCGCCACCTGCATCGACGAGATCGAGTCTCCGCCCAGCGCGAAGAAGCTGTCCTCGGCTCCGACCCGTTCCAGGCCCAGCACCTCGGCGAACACTCCACAGAGGATCCGCTCGGCCGCGGTGGCCGGCGCCCGGCCGCCCGGCTTCGCGGCGAAGTCCGGTGCGGGCAGGGCCTGCCGGTCCACCTTGCCGTTGACCGTCAGCGGCAGGTGGTCCAGCACCAGCACCGACGCCGGGACCATGAACTCGGGCATGGTCTCAGCGAGTTGTCCGCGCAGCCGTGCCGGGTCGAGTTCCCGGCCGGCCTCGGCGACCACATAGCCGATCAGGTGCTCGTCCCGTACGGACACCACGGCCTGGCCGACACCCGGCAGGCCGCCGAGGACCGCCTCGATCTCGCCCGGCTCCACCCGGTAACCGCGGATCTTGACCTGGTCATCGGCCCGTCCCGCGAACACCAGTGCCCCCTGGTCCGTCCAGTACGCCAGGTCTCCGGTCCGGTACATCCGCCCGCCAGGGACGAACGGATCGGCGACGAACCGCTCGGCCGTCAGCACCGGGCGGCCCAGGTAGCCCCGGGCCACACCGGCCCCGGCGACGTACAACTCACCCTTGACCCCCGGAGGCAGGGGCCGCAGGAACGCGTCGAGGACGTAGCCGCGCCGTCCCGCGAGCGGACGTCCGATCGGCAGCACCGGCCCCGTCCCGGCGCCGGGTTCGAGCAGCCACCACGTCGCGCACAGGGTGGCTTCCGTCGGGCCGTAGAGGTGCCGCACCCGGACCTCCGGACACGCCAGCCGCACCCGCTCCACCGCCGCCAACGGCACCTCGTCGCCACCGGTCAGCACCTCGCGCAGACCGGCGATCGACTCCGGCGACTCCTCGGCCACCACCCGGAAGGCCCCCGCGGTCAGGTGGGCGACCGTGACGCCGCCGGCCACATGTCCGGCCAGGGCCGCGCCGTCCACCGCGCCGGATCCGGCGATCACCACCCGGGCGCCCGACAGGAGCGGCACCCACATCTCGAACAGGGAGATGTCGAACGCGTGCGAGGCGTGCATCAGCACGGAATCGCCGGGACCGATCCCCCACCCCGGCTCCCCGGCCAGCGCCGCGACGTTGCCGTGCGACACCGCGACGCCCTTCGGCGTGCCCGTCGACCCAGAGGTGTACATCACGTATGCGAGGTCGTCGGCGCCGGTGGCGACCGACAGCCGCGGGCCCGCCGCCACCGCCCGCCGCGTCTCCGGATCGTCCAGCACGATGGGATCGAGCCCGCTGTCCTGCACGGCGGCCCGGAACGCCTCCTCGCACACCACCGCCGCCGGCTCCGCGTCGGCCAGCATGAACTTCACGCGTTCCACCGGGTAGGCGGGATCCACCGGCACGAACGCCGCTCCCGCCCGCCATACCGCGAGCAACGTCGCGATCAGGTCGGATGACCGTTCCATCAGCACGGCCACCCGGTCGCCGCGCCGGACTCCCCGGCTGCTCAGATGGCCGGCGATCCGCTCCGCGTGCTCGGCGAGCTCCCCGAACGACCGCGTCCGGTCTCCGTCGGCGACCGCTACCTCGTCGCGGCGGCGTTCCACCTGGCTGCCGAACAGATCCAGCGCCAGCCGGCTCGGCGCCACACCGGAAGCCGCACCCCAGTCCCGCACCACCAGATCGCGCTCAGCCGCGCTCGTCACATCGATCTCGGCCACCGTGCTCTCGCCCGCACCCGTCAGCTGGTGCAACACCCTCGTGAACCGCTCGACGACGGAGAGCGCCGCAGGCCCGTCGAGCAGGTCCGTCCGGTAGTCGAGCTTGATGAGCATCGACTCGCCGGGGACGGCGACCATCGTCAGCGGATAGTGGGCGGCTTCCCGGCCCTGCTGCACCCGGATGCCGAACGTGTCGGCCGAGTGCGATTCGCCGATCTCGCGGGGGAAGTTCTCGAAGACGAGCAGAGTGTCGAAGACCGCGCCCGGACCGGCCGCCTTCTGAATGTCCGCCAACCCCACGAACTGGTCGGGGATGAGCGCCGACTGCCGCTTCTGCAGCTCCGCCAACAGCTCGACGACCGGCGTCGAGCCACGCAGCGGCACGCGCACCGGCACGGTGTTGAGGAACAGCCCGACCATCGCCTCCACGCCGGGCAGATCCGCCGGGCGCGCCGACACCGTCGCGCCGAACACCACGTCCGTCCGGCCCGCCAGCCGCGCCAGCACCAGCGCCCACGCACCCTGGACCACCGTGTTCAGCGTCAGCGCATGGCGACGAGCCAGCCCGTCCAGCGCTCGCGTGAGGTCCTCCGGCAGCTCGACCGTGACGCTCTCCGACGTGCCGGACGCTCGCCCCGGGTCGGCGGGCGCCACCAGCGTCGGCTCCTCGACACCACGCAGCTCCGCCGCCCACGCCGACAGCGCTCTCTCCTTGTCCTGCCGGCTCAGCCAGGCGAGGTACTCCCGGTACGACGTCGCCGCCGGCAGGTCCAGCCGGTCGCCGCCGGCCGCGTACAGCATCAACAGCTCGTCGAACACGATGGGCAACGACCAGCCGTCCATGACCGCGTGATGGCAGGTCACCACCAGACGGTGTCCGCCGCCGGCGAGCCGGATCAAGGTCAGCCGCAGCAACGGGGCCTTCGCGAGGTCGAAATTCGTCAGCCGATCCTCCTCGGCCAGTTCCCGGATGGCCTCCTCGGGATCGTCGAGGTGGGAGAGGTCGACCACCCGCCACGGCAGCACCACCTGGCCGGCGATGATCTGCACCGTCTCGCCCGTTCGGCGCTGCCGGAAGCAGGCCCGGAGCGAGGCGTGCCGGGTCAGCAGCGCTTCCCAGGCCGCGCGCAGCCTGGCCGCGTCCACCGGCCCGTCGAGGTCCAGGATCCAATGGCCCACGTAGACGTCGGGCCCTTCGTCGTCGTAGACGGTGTGGAAGAGCAGTCCCTCCTGCAGGGGGGACAGCGGCCAGACGTCCTCGATCCGCGACTGGGTCATGGAGATCTCCCTCGTTCAGAGAAGGGCTTAAGCGAAAAGGCTCAGCGGTCGTCGCCGAACTCGGCCTCGAGTTCCTCGATCTCGTCCTGGTCCAGGTCGAGGAGATCGAAATCGGACGCGGTATGTCCCCCCGCCGAGGGATCATCTGCCTGACCGGCCAGCCCGGACAACATGTCCAACCAACCGCGACCCACCCGCTCGACCTCGTTCTCCTCCAGCAGGCCGTCCGGCCAGCTCAGCACCAACCTGAGCCGCGGACCCTCCGGCCCCTCCTCGACCACCGCATCGGCCTCCAGCACGTGCGGCAGACCCACGCCCGGCCCCAACGCACCGCCCACGCCACCGACCGGCTCCCACTCCCGCACACCAGTGGCGTGCCGGCCCAGATAGGTGAACCCGATCTGCGGCGACGGCAACGCCGCCAACGCCGGCCCCGTCTCACCATTGAGAAAACGCAGCAACCCGTAGCCGAGCCCGTCGCCGGGCACCGCCCGCGACTGCTCCTTGACCGCCTTCAGCAAGTCCCCCGCCGCCGGACCACCGGCCAGCGCCCCCGCCCAGTCGATGCCCGCCACCTCCAGCCGCACCGGGTGCACGCTGGTGAACCAGCCCACCGTCCGCGACACATCCCACCCGTCGACCGGATGGCGGCCTCGACCCGCCACGTCCACCAACACCACGTCGCCGCCCCGCCACCGCGCCACCGCACCCGCCAGCCCGGCCAGCACCACCTCTCGCACCCCGCAGAAGAACACCGCCGGCGCCCGCTCCACCAGCACCGACGCTCGCGCCCCCGAGAGCACCCAGGACCGCGAACGCACCTCCCCGGACTGCGGGCCCCTCCCGCCGATCCGCCGCTCCCCCGAACCGACGACCGCTTGCCATTCCGCCAGCTCGCCCACCCGCTCCGCGGAGACCGCCCACTCCCCCAGCAGACCCGCCCAGTGCCGGAACGACACGGCCACCGGGCCCAGCTCCGGATCCCGCCCCGCGGCCACCGCGGCACAGGCCGCCCGCACGTCCGGCACCAGCACCCGCCACGACTCCTCGTCGACCGCGAGATGGTGCGCCACCATCACCAACCGCCCCAACCGATCCGGCCCCGCGTCCACCCACACGACCTGCAGCACCACACCGGCCTCCGGCTCCAGCCGCGCCACCGCGGCCCGCGCCGCCGTCCGCACCGCCTCATCCACCGAAGCCCCGCCAACCCGCACCCGACGCACCAGACCGGCTACCTCCACGGATCCGGGCGCACCCACCACCAACCGCGCCGGCTCGGCCCGCAGCCGCAACGTGTCATGTCTGTCCACAACGGCCGCCAGGCCGGCCACCAGCACCTCCTCCGTGAGGTCCGCAGGCACACCCACCACGACCCACTGCGCGAACCCCGCGGCCAGCACCCCGTCGCCCAGCAGCCGCATCGCGGGCGTCCACGCCACCTCACCCACGCCGTCGGCCGGAGCAGCAGCCGGCTCGTCTTCCGGCTCGACGAGCGCCGCGATCCCGGCCGGCGTCCGGTGCTCGAACACCTCCCGCGCGCCGAAGGCCAGCCCGTCCCGGCGGGCCCGCGCGGCGAGTTGCATCGAGGTGATCGAGTCGCCGCCCAGCTCGAAGAAGCTGTCGTCAACACCGACCCGTTCCAGGCCCAGCACCTCGGCGAACAGATCGCACAGCGTCCGCTCGGCCGCGGTGCGCGGCTCCCGGCCGGAAACGCGCTCGCTGAAGTCGGGATCCGGGAGCGCCTCCCGGTCCACCTTCCCGTTCGCCGTCACCGGCAGGGCGTCCAGCGCCATCACCGCCGCCGGCACCATGTACTCCGGCAGCACCCTGGCGACCTGTTCGCGGAGCCGTGCCGGATCCACCCCGGCGGCGGACACCACATAGCCGATCAGGCGTCCGTCCCGTGCCAGCACCACCGCCTGGTCGACGCCCGGCTGCTCCGCCAGCACCGTCTCGATCTCGCCCGGCTCCACGCGATAGCCGCGGATCTTGACCTGGTTGTCGGCCCGGCCGGCGAACACCAGCTCACCCTCGCCGGTCCAGTACGCCACGTCCCCCGTCCGGTACATCCGCTCACCCGAGGCGAACGGATCGGCGACGAACCGCTCGCCCGTCAACGCCGGACTGCCCTGGTAGCCGTGTGCCATCCCGACGCCCGCGATGTAGAGATCACCCGCGACGCCGGGCGGCAAGGGACGCAGGAAGACGTCCAGCACATACAGCCGCCGGCCCGGCAGCGGCCGGCCGATCGGCAGCACCGGCCCTATCCGGTCGCCGGGCTCGATCGTCGTCCACGTCGCGCACAGCGTGGTCTCCGTCGGGCCGTACGAATGCCAGACACGCAACCGCGGGCACGCCCGCCGCACCCGCTCCAGCGCGCCGAGCGGCACCACGTCTCCGCCCGTCGACACGGCACGCAGCCCCGAGAAGGATTCCGGTGACTCCTGCGCCAGCGCCCGGAACTGTCCCGCGGTGAAGTTCACCGCGGTGAGACCGCCCGCCACCTCGGCGACGAGCCGCTCCGCGTCGACCACGCCCGGCTCGGCGAGCATCACCCGCGCACCCGAGACGAGCGGCACCCACACGTCGTACAACGACGCGTCGAAGGTGTGCGGAGCATGCATCAGCACCGCGTCGCCGGCTCCCATCTCCCAGCCCGGATCTCCCGCCAGCGCCGCCACGCCCCCGTGCGGGACCGCCACGCCCTTCGGCGTCCCGGTCGATCCGGACGTGTACATCACGTACGCCAGATCGTCCGGCCCGATCGCGACCGGCGGGGCCTCTCCCTCGACGGCGGCCTCCACGGTGATCAGCTCAGGACCCGCCGGCACCGCACCCGAGGTCTCCTCCCGGCACAGCACCGCCGAGACCGCCGAGTCGGCCAGCATGAACGCCACCCGGTCGGCCGGGTAGCCCGGATCGACCGGCACGAACGCGGCTCCTGCCTTCCACACCCCGAGCCAGGCCGCCAGCACCTCGGGCGACCGCTCCAGCATCACCGCGACGCGGTCGCCGCGCCGCACGCCCCGATCCGTCAGGGCCCGCGCCAGCCGGCCCGACCACTCGTCGAGCTCCCGGAACGACCAGGACCTTTCCCCGGCCGTCATCGCCGTCGCGTCAGGTGCCTTCGCCACCTGCCGGCGGAACAGATCGACCACCGACGGCGCGGCCACCGCGTCGCCCGTCTCGTTCCACCGCTTGACCGTCAGTGCACGCCCGGCCGCACTGACCACATCCAGGCGGCCCACCACCGCCTCCGGCTCCGCGATCATCCGCTCCAGGACCCGGGTGAGCCCGTGCAGAGCCTCCTCGGCGACCCGGGCGTGGAGCACCTCCGGGTGATACTGCACCTCGGTCTCGAGGCTCTCACCCGGCATGACGCCCAGGGTGATCACGTACGGCGACGCCTGATGAAAGTCCCTCAGCGTCAGGCTGAGACTGCGCGGGGTGTGCGACGCCGCGGCCGGATCGGCGTAGTTCTCGAACACCACGATCGTGTCGAAACTCGCCCCGCCGAGCTTCTGGATCTCCGGCAACCCGAGATGCTGATGCGAGATCAGCGCGGACTGCCGCTTCTGCAACTCCGCCAGCATCTCCAGAACCGGCTGCCGGCCGTCCAGCCGCACGCGCACCGGCACGGTGTTGATGAACAACCCGACGCATTCCTCCACGCCGGGCAACTCCGCCGGCCGCCCCGCAACCGTCGCGCCGAACACCACGTCCGTCCGGCGCGCCAGCCGGGCCAGGACCAACGCCCACGCCCCCTGCACCAACGTGTTCAGCGTCAGCCCATGGCGGCGGGCGAACTGGACCAGAGCGGACGTGAACTCGGGTGGGTGGCGGAACACCTCCCGGGCCGGCAGTTCCGGAGCGCTGCCGGGTCCTTCGGGAGCACCCAGCGCGGATCCGTCGGCGCCGGACAGCTCGGCGCGCCACGCCGACCGGGCGGCCTCCTTGTCCTGCCGGCCCAGCCAGGCCAGATGGTCACGGTAGGAGCCCGCGGGCGGCAGCCCTGAGACGACGCCGCCCGCCTCATAGATCTCGAGGAGATCGGATTCGAGGATGGCCCGCGACCACCCGTCCATGAGCACGTGGTGGCTCGTCGTCACGAGGCAGTGCCGCTCCGGGCCGAGCCGGATCAGCATCAGCCGCAGCAGGGGTGCCTTCGCCAGGTCGAATCTCCTGGCGCGCTCCTTCTCCGCGAGCACGGTCGCCTCGGCCAGCGCGTCGTCCTCGGCCAGGTCGGACAGGTCGCACTCGGCCCAGGGGAGCTCGACCTGCCGGGGAATGAGCTGGACGGTCTCGCCGGACTTCCGCCGGTGGAAGCACGCACGCAGCGCCGCGTGCCGGTTGAGGAGGGTTTCCCAGGATCGCCGGAACCGCACCGCGTCCAGCGGCCCGTCGATGATCTGTGATTGCTGGATGAGGTGGATATCGGTGGCTTGTTCGTCGATCGAGGCGTGGTAGAGCATGCCCTCCTGCATCGGTGACAGGGGCCAGACTTCCGCGAGCGCCGATCCGGGGGATGTCGCCGGAGTATTCACGATGTTCTGCCTCCACCAAGTGCGGCTGCTATTGCCTCGAAGCTCTCGATTTCGTCCTGGTCCAGGTCGAGCAGGTCGAAGTCGGAAGCGGTGTGTCCCCCCGCCGAGGGGTCATCGGCCTGACGGGCCAGCCCGGACAACATGTCCAGCCAGATCCGGCCGAACCGTTCGATCCCGGCCTCGTCGAACAGGTCCGCCGGCCAGCTCAGCGTGAGCGTCAGCTCCGGACCATCGCGCGTGTCCTGGACGATCGCGTTGACCTCCAGCACGTGCGGCAGGCTCAGGTCCGGACCCATCGCACCGCCGATGGCACCGACCGGCTGCCACGCCCGCACACCGCTCCGCGCACCGCCGGTGAACCGGCCCAGGTAGTTGAACGCGATCTCCGGCGACGGAAGCGCCGCCAGCACCGGGCCCGTCTCACCGTTGAGGAAACGCAACAGCCCGTAACCGAGCCCGTCACCCGGCACCGCCCGAGACTGCTCCTTCACGAGCTTCAACAACTTGCCGGCGGCCGGACCACCGCCGGGCACCTCGGCCAGATCGATTCCTCCCACCGCCAGCCGCACCGGATGCACGCTGGTGAACCAGCCCACCGTCCGGGACAGATCCATCCCCGCGGCCGGATGCCGACCGTGACCCTCCACATTCACCAGCACGACATCCCCACCACGCCACCGCGCCACCGCCGCCGCCAGCCCCGCCAGCAGAACCTCATGGACCCCGCAGTGGAAGGCCGAGGTCACCTTCTCCACGAGTGCACCCGCTCGGTCGCGCGGCAAGGTCCACGATCGGTGTCCCGCGGTCGATACGGCGTCGCGCGTGCGGTCGAGGTCACCCAGCCGTGGCTCCGTTCCATCGAGGATCTCCGTCCACGCCGCCAGCTCCCCGACCCGCTCCGCGGAGACGGCCCACTCACCCAGCAGACCCGCCCACCGCCGGAACGAGATGTCCACCGGATCGAGCGCCGGTTCCCCGCCCGCGGCCACGGCCTCACATGCCACTCGCAGATCCGGCAGCAGGATGCGCCACGACACCCCGTCGACCACGAGGTGATGCGCCACCAGCACGAGCCGTCCCACCCGGCCGGGGCCCGCATCCACCCACACCACCCGGAGCACCGCGCCCGAGCTGGGATCCAGCCCCGCGGCCGCCAGCCGGGCACGGCGATCCGCGATGTCGTCCGCGTCGCCGGCACCGGCTTCGACCCGCTCGACCAGCCTCGCCACGTCCACCGACCCACGCTCACCCACCACCAACCGCCCGGCAGCCACCCGCGCCCGCAACATGTCGTGCGCATCCACCACCGCCGCCAGCCCCGCGACCAGAACCTCCATCGCCAGATCCGCGGGCGCGCCCGCCACCAGCCACTGCGCAAACCCCGGCCCGCCGGCGCCGGCGCCCAGCAACCGCGTCACCGGCGTCCACGCGACCTCACCGACACCGTCGGCCAGCGCGGCGTGACCGGATCGCGGCGGCCGCGATTCCGCCGCCGATCGCGCGAGCCGCTCCGGCGTCCTCAGCTCGAAGACGTCCCGGGCGACGAAGGTCAGACCGGCACGCCGGGCCCGCGCCACCAGCTGCATCGACGAGATGGAATCCCCGCCGACCTCGAAGAAGCTGTCATCGACACCGACCCGTTCCAGGCCGAGCACCTCGGCGAAGAGAGCGCACAGCGCCCGCTCGGCCCCGGTGCGCGGCTCCCGGCCGGCCGGCCCGGCCGCGAAGCCGGGATCGGGCAGCGCGTCCCGATCGATCTTCCCGTTCGGGGTGGTGGGCAGCGCCGCCAGCGCCACCACCACCGCGGGCACCATGTGCTGGGGCAACCGGGATGCGAGAGCTTCCCGCACCGCCTGCGGGTCGACGTCGCCCGGCGACACATAGGCCAGCAGGCGGTCCTCGCGGACGGTCACCGCGGCTTGGGCCACCCCCGGGTGGCCGGACAGGGCAGACTCGATCTCGCCGGGCTCGACCCGGAACCCACGAATCTTCACCTGGTCATCGGCCCGCCCGGCGAATACCAGCTCGCTCCGGTCCGTCCAGTACGCCAGATCGCCCGTTCGGTACATCCGCTCACCCGGGACGAACGGGTCAGCCACGAACCGCTCGGCCGTCAACGCCGCCCGGCCCAGATAGCCGCGGGCCAGCCCGATCCCGGCCACGTACAGCTCACCGCTGATCCCCGGCGGCAACGGGCGCAGGAACGCGTCCAGCACGTAACAACGGCCGCCCGCGATCGGCGTCCCGATCGGGACCACGTCACGGCCCGCCGCCAGCGGCTCGCTCATCGCCGAGCACACCGTGGCCTCGGTCGGCCCGTAGGCGTTGACCAGCCGCAGTCCCGCCGACCAGCGATCCGCCAGGCTGGGCGGGCAGGCCTCCCCCGCCACCACCACGGTCTTCAGCCCGGCCGGCAGCGCTTCGGCCGTGGCCAGCACCGACGGCGGAACCGTCACGTGCGTGACATCCCACCGCTCCAGCGCCGCGGCCAGCGACACCCGTGGCGGCATGTCCCGCGGGGGCGCCAGCACCAGCCTGGCCCCCGACAGCAGCGCCATCAACGTCTCCGACACCACGGCGTCGAAGCCCAGCGCCGCGAACTGCAGGACCCGGGACGACGGCGACACCGCGAACCGGTCGATCTGCGCCGCCGCCAGATTTCCGAGCCCGGCGTGCGTGACGACGACGCCCTTCGGGGTTCCGGTCGACCCCGAGGTGTAGATCACGTACGCCGCGTCGGCCGGGCCCACCCGCGGCGGCTCCCCGTCCGGGCCTCCGGCCGGCTCCACCTCGTCGATCACAACCAGCCGATCCGCGAACTCCGCCGGCACCGCGTCGCGCGTCTTCCCCACGCAGGCCACCGACACCGGATCCGCATCGCCGAGGATCAACGCCACGCGTTCGGCCGGGTACGCCGGATCCACCGGAACGAACGCACCACCGGCCAGCGACACCCCCAGCATCCCGACCACCGACCACGCCGACCGCCCCACCAGCACGCCGACCCGGCTCTCCCGGCGCACTCCACGGGCCCTCAGCACCGCCGCCAACGCCGCAGCCCGCTCCCACAAACCCGCGTAGGACAGCTCGCCGTCGCCGTCGACCACCGCGACGTCGTTCGGCCGCTCCCGCACCGCCCGCCGCACCAGCGCGGGCAGGGACTGCCCGACCACCAGCGCCGCGGCCGGGTCGAGCAGCCTGCCCTCGCCCACACCGGCCCGCCCCACCAGCGCGGAGGGATCGGTGGCCAATGCGTCGAGAGCGCCGACGAACCAGCCCAGCACCGACTCGGCGACGGTCTCCTCGACCTGCCCGGGCCGGTAACCGAGCTGGACCCGGAGGCGGTCTCCCGGGAGGATGCCGAGGGTCAGCGGATAGTGGGTACCCTCGACCGTGCCCAGATAGGTGAACTGGCCGGCGAAGTCCCGCGGATAGTTCTCGAACACCAGCAGCGTGTCGAACACCGCGCCCGTTCCGGCCGCCTTCTGGATCTCCGGCAGCCCCAGATGCTGATGCGGCATCAGGTCGGCCTGGCGCCGCTGCAGGCCGGTGAGCATGTCGACGACCGACTGCCCGCCCCGCAGCGACACCCGGACCGGCACCGTGTTCATCATCAGCCCCGGCATCGACTCCACACCCGGGAGCTCCGCGGGACGGCAGGCGACCGTGGTGCCGAACACCACGTCGGTCCGGCGCGCGAGTCGCGCCAGCACGATCGCCCACGCGCCCTGCACCACCGTGTTCAGTGTCAGCCCGTGGACCCGGGCCAGCTCCAGGAGCCTGGTGTGCAGATGCGGCGGCAGGAAGGCGACGCGGTACTCGTAGCCCGTCCCGGCGGCCGCCCGCGCGATCGTCGTGGGCCCGTCGAGGCCGGACAGCTCCGCCCGCCAGGCCGCTCGTGCCGCCTCCTGGTCCTGCCGGTCCAGCCAGCCCAGGTAGTCCCGGTAGGAGGCCGCGGCACCGGCCCGCTCCGGGAACCGCCCGCCGGCCGCATACGCCCCGGCCACCTCGTTGAGGATGACCGCGACCGACCAGCCGTCGGTCAGGATGTGATGGTGGACCACCAGCAGGCGGTGCCGGTCCTCGCCGCACCGGACCAGCACCAGCCGGAACAGCGGCGCTTCGGCAAGATCGAACCGCTGCTCCTGTTCCTGTCCGGCCAGGGCCCGGACGGCCGCGTCGACGTCGCTCCCAGCCGCCAGCTCCACCTCGCGCCACGGCAGGACGACGTGCCCGGCGACGGCCTGCAGCATCGTCCCCGACGCGAGGCGGACGAAGCTCACCCGTAGCTCGGCGTGCCGCGCGAAAACCGCTTCCCACGCGGCCCGCAGCCGGTCCACCTCCAGCGGGCCGTTCAGCTCCAGGATCCACTGTGCCTGGTAGATGTCGAGGCCCTCGTCATCGAGGGTCGACTGGAAGAGCAACCCCTCCTGCAGCGGCGCCAGCGGCCAGACCTCCTCGGCTCCCGGTACGGCGATCGCCAGCTCCGCCTCGTCCTCCACGGTGAGGGTGAGCAGGGGCCGGTCGCCGGGTACGTCGGCCGGCACGGGACGCGCCGCGGCCGCCAGCCGGGCGGGAGTCGGCTCCTTGAAGATCTGGGAGGGCGTCACCAGCAGGCCGGCCTTGGCCGCACGCGCCGCCAGCCGGATCGCGGCGATCGAGTCGCCGCCCAGCTCGAAGAAGCTCTCGTCGACTCCGACCCGTTCCAGGCCGAGCACCTCGGCGAGCAGGCCGCACAGGATGCGCTCCGCCTCGGTGCGGGGTGCGCGGCCCGCCGCGTTCGCCGCGAAGACGGGCGCGGGCAGCGCCGCCCGGTCCACCTTGCCGTTGCCGGTCAGCGGCAGCGCCTCCAGCGTGACCAGCACGGCCGGGACCATGTACTCCGGCAGCACCGCCGCGAGGCGCTCACGGAGGCCAACGGGGTCCGCGTCCCCTTCCGCCACCACATAACCGATCAGGCGCCCGTCGATGGCCGCCACCACGGCCTCGTGGACCTCCGGCTGAGCGGTCAGCGCGGCCTCGATCTCGCCCGGTTCGATCCGGAACCCGCGGATCTTCACCTGGTCGTCGGCCCGGCCCGCGAAGAGCAACTCACCGTCGGAGGTCCACCGGGCGAGGTCCCCGGTCCGGTACATCCGGCTCCCGGGTACGGTCGGATCCGCCACGAACCGCTCCGCTGTCAGCCCAGCCCGGTCCAGATAGCCGTCCGCCAGGCCGGCGCCGGAGAGGTAGAGGTCACCGATCACGCCCGGCGCCACCGGCCGCAGCGACGCGTCGAGCACCTGCGCCCGGCGGCCCGGCAGCGGACGGCCGATCGGCAGGACCGGGCCCAGTACGTCACCCGGCTCGAGCAGATGCCAGGTCGCGCACAGCGTGGTCTCCGTCGGGCCGTACAGATGCCGGATCCGCGTCCGGGGGCAGGCCGCCCGCACTTTCTCCACCGCGTGCGCGGGCACCACGTCGCCGCCGGTCAGCACCTCATGGAGCCCGGCGAACGATTCCGGCGACTCCTCCGCCACCGCGCGGAAGCTTCCCGCGGTCAGGTGCACCCTCGTCACCCCGGCCGTGACCGCTTCCCGCACGCGCCGGGCGTCCACCGGTCCCGGCCCGGCGATCACCACCCGGGCGCCCGACACCAGCGGCACCCAGATCTCGAACAGGGAGGCGTCGAAGGCGTACGGCGCGTGCATGAGGACCGCATCACCGGGTCCCACCGCCCAGCCGGCGTTCCCCACCAGTTCCGCAACGCTCCGGTGCGGGACGGCCACGCCCTTCGGGGTGCCCGTCGAGCCGGAGGTGTACATCACGTACGCCAGATCCGCCGGGCGCACCGTGACCGCCGACGCGTCGCCGGCCCCCGCGTCGGTGACGACGATCGGCTCGATCCCCTCCGGTACGCCGTCGCGCGTCGCGACCGAGCACACCATCAGGGAGGTCCCCGAATCCGCCACCATGAACGCCACCCGCCGCACGGGATAGGCGGCGTCCACCGGCACATACGCCGCCCCCGCCTGCCATACGGCGAGCAGCGTCACCACCAGGTCCGCCGAGCGGCCCATCATGACCGCGACGCAGTCGCCGCGCCGGACGCCCCGGTCGATCAGGCGCCCGGCCAGCCGGGCCGCGAGTTCATCCAGTTCCCGGTACGTCAGAACGCGGTCCCCGTCGACCACGGCCACCGCATCGGGTGTCCGGTCCGCCTGCCGGGCGAGCAGTTCCGGCACGGTCGGTGTGGTCTGTGCTGCGGAATTCATCGTCCCCCTTTACGAACCACCCGGTGCGCCGGGCCGTTGGCCGGTCCCAGCCCGTTCCGTGCCCGGGCATGCGCTTCCAGCAGATGTGCGCTGTGCCGGCTCGGAGCCTTGCCATCCGCGGAGATCGGTGTGCGGCCCGGACGGCTCCCACCAGAACCGGGCCTGCTCTTCTAGGGTTTGGTGCCGACGACCAGCGCGTGCTCGTATGGCAGGTCGCCAACGGACTCGATCGCGGTGCATCCGGCCTGCCGCAGCCAGCCCGCGATCTCGGGCACCGGCCACGCCATGCCCCGGCCGGTGGCGAGGATGTTCAGGTAGAGCGACAGCCGGGCGGCCAGCGGGCCACCCCGCTCGTCGTCGGCGGCGCTGAAGCCGTACACCGAGATCTTCCCGCCCGACGGCAGCACGTCGAACGCCTTGGCCACCAGCGACATCGCCTGCTCGGCCGAGACGGTGTCCAGGACGTGGCTGAACAGCACGTGGTCGGCGCCGGCCGGGAACGGGTCGGCGAGCATGTCGGCCGAGCAGAACTCGACCCGGCCGGTGAGATCGGCCGGCAGCCGGGTCTTCGCCATGTCGATCACGTTCGGGAGGTCGAGCAGCGTGGCGGTGAGGTTTTCGTGAGCGCCCAGCAGGTGGGCGCAGTTCGTGCCGGCGCCGGCCCCGACGTCCAGCAGGTGCCGGCTCGCCGCGACATCGAGGTGGGTCAGCAGGCCGGGCATGGTCTGCAGCGTGAAGGCCGACATGGCCGAGTGGAAGATCTCGGCCAGCTCCGCGTCGTGCGCCAGGCGCTCGTACAGCGTCCCCTCGGTGCCCTCGTGCGCGTGGATGCCGCTGTTCGTGCCGGCGGTCAGCGCCGCTGTCATGTGGTAGAAGGCCGGGTAGTACAGGATCTTCCAGCTGCGCAGGATGTGGCGCCAGCCCTCCGGGCCGGTGGCGGCGAGCAGTTGTTCGGCGACGGGGTGGTTGGCGTACCCGTCGGCGGTCTTGTCGACCAGGCCGGACGCGGTCAGTCCGAGCAGCAGCACCCGCAGCTTGTGCGGCTCTATCGCCGTGAACTCGGCGAGCTCAGCGGCGGTGGCCGTGCCGCGGCCGGAGAGGAAGTCGAACAATCCCAGCTCGACGCCCGTCACCACCGCGTTGAACAGCGCCGGGCCTTTGACGATCAGCTGGAAACGACGGTAGACGTCGTCGGACTCCCTCAACTCATTCATCAACCTGATCCCTCCTACGTATCCGCTCTCACGACACGTGAGGTCAGCGATCTCCATCATGCTGAGCGAGGTCGATGTCCACGAGGCGGTCCAAGCGCGCATTTCTGACGCTTGGACGCTGCTGCGC
>Ga0307516_10003310_pt1 | contig 20853 bp, 21 predicted proteins | sample 19_EM_MG_FD_203310 | JGI IMG/M metagenome (GOLD analysis project Ga0307516, IMG submission 203310) | Populus trichocarpa ectomycorrhiza microbial communities from riparian zone in the Pacific Northwest, United States - 19_EM | ecosystem: Host-associated > Plants > Roots > Unclassified | place...
CTGGAACGTGAACGGCGCGCTGAGCGCCACCGACCAGCCCAGCGCCCGCTCGGTCGCCCGGCCGGAGACATCCTGCTCGACGGCGAAGCTGGCGTTGATCCCCGCGCCGTTGGTGTCGGCACCCTGTAGATAGAGGGCGCGCACCGAGGCGCCCATGCCCTTCGGGCAGACGGCGATCACGTCGATGCCCTCCGGGAACCGCTTGCCCCGCTGGTCGAGATAGCCGAGCAGGAATCCGTGGGACAGCCCGAGCGTGGTGCCGGGGCGCAGCGCGGCGAAGATCTGCTCGTGCAGCGCGGTCTGGGCGGCGTCGGAGATGAGCAGCAGCACCATGTCCGAGGCGGCGAGCACCTCGAACATCTCGCCCAGCGTGCCGTCGTCCTCGGTGAAGCCGGCGGCCCGGGCGGCGCCGGCCGACGAGGATCCGTCGCGCAGCCCGACCACGACCTTCACGGCGCCGGCCAGCGAGTCACGCAGGTTCTGGGACTGCGCCGAGGCCTGCGGGCCCCAGCCGAGAACCCCGATCTGGGAGATGCCCTCGAACGCGCGCGGCAACCGGTCGAACAGATCGCGCCCGCCCCGCACGATCGCTTCCCGGCTCCCGGCCAGGTCGATGTACTCCTTGTCGAACACGTCCGTTTGGAAGTCCACTGTTGTTCTCTTTCTCGCGGGGAGTGGTGCGCCACTCATCACGGGCGCGACGAATGGTGGTCCGAAGACTCCACCGTGCCATCCGCCTGTGGAGAACCACTTGATCCACGCGAGGATCCGGACAAAGGCGGCCCCACCGACATCGGTCAGATCCGCCCGCAGCACGCCGGACGGACGGCAGCAGGTCCAGGTCCTTCTCAGGATCGGGACCTACTGCCCGGCCCACCCCCTTAATGCTTGTGGACGACCATGCCCCGGACGATCTCGCCGTTCAGAAGGTGCTGGTAGCCGGTGTTGATCTCGTCGAGGGAGTAGGTCCGGGTGATCAGCCCGTCCACCTTGAGATCTCCGGTGCGGTACAGATCGAGCAGATGAGGAATGTGGAACTGGGGGCTGGTGGAGCCGTACAGGGAACCCCTGATGACTTTCTGCTGGGTCAGCATGATGTCGGACGGCGCGCTGATCGAGAACGTCTGCCTGGCGAGTGCGGTGATGACCACCTCACCGCTGCGGCCGACCGAGTTCTGCGCGGCGAGGGCGATGTCACTGGTCACCTCGCCGACTGTGACGAGGGCCTTGTCGGCCATCACCCCACCCGTCAGCTTGGTGATCGCCGTGACGGCTTCCTGAGCCGTGGCGAAGGTCTGCGTGGCCCCGAACTTCTTCGCGAGCTCGCGTTTCATCCGGACCGGTTCGACGACGATCACCTCGGACGCCCCGCTGTAGGCGGCGCCCTGCACCGCATTCATGCCGATGCCGCCGGCTCCGAAGATCACGACCACCTGCCCCGGCTCGACGTTGCCGGCGATGGCGGCGGTGCCCCAGCCGGTGGGGATGCCGCAGCTGAACAGCGCGGCGGTCAGCAGGTCGGTGCTGGGAGCGACCTTGACGACCGAGTACTGCGAGATCACCGCGCGTTCCGCGAATGAACCCAGCATCGAGAAGCTGGACACATCCTTCCCCCGGTGGTGGAACCGGAAGCCACCGGCCGGAAGCTCTCCCGTGGCGAGACCGGCAGTCAGGACGCAGATCGACTGACGCCCCGTGGAGCAGTACTCGCAGACGCCGCAGCTTGGAGAGAAAGTGGTGATCACCTTGTCGCCTGGGCGTACCCGGGTCACTCGCGAGCCGACCTCCTCGACGACGCCGGCCGCTTCGTGCCCGCCGACGACGGGCAGCTTGGTTTGGATGTTCCCGTTGGCGGCGTGCACCTCGGAGTGGCAGAGCCCGGTAGCCGCGAATCTGACCAGAATCTCCTCCTCGCGGGGCTCGTCGAGATCAAGCTCGACGATCTGCCAGGGCTTCCCAGCCTCGAACAGCACGGCTCCCTTGGTCTTGCGTTTCATGGATCCTCCGTTGGTTGCGTCCGTGAACAACCCAGTCTGCGGATCCATAGTGGACAAAAGCTGGAAGGCGTTTCGTCGAGTGACTAATTCGCGATGCAGTGGCAATGAAGTTTTCGTTCACAAGTCGCGGGTGACCCTGCCGAAGTGCGATGCACCGGATGTTCACTGATTGCTCACCGCGACCCATTATCGTCGCACTCTCGACGTAAAGATCGACGTCACCGCAACTTCGGAATGGGAGAATGCAATGTTGACTCATCACAGGCTGCAAAATGTTCGCCGAACTGTCGGTGCCATCGCTGTCCTGGCCACCGTCGCGCTCGGTCTGTCGGTCGCGCCGGCCGGCGCCAGTGGTCACTCCGTACCCAAACCCACTGTCGTTTTCGTCCATGGCGCGTTCGCAGACGCCGGCAGCTGGTCCAGCAGCATCCGGGACCTGCAGGTGCGGGGCTATCCAGTGATCGCTCCGGCCAACCCCTTGCGCGGGCTGTCCAGCGATTCCGAATACCTGAAGAGCGTGCTCGCCACGATCACCGGTCCGGTCGTGCTGGTGGGCCACTCCTACGGCGGAGCCGTGATCACCAACGCCGCCAACGGCAACCCGAACGTCAAGGCCCTGGTCTACATCGCCGCGTACGCGCTAGAGGAAGGTGAGTCCGTCGAGCAGGCCAATCACCTCGGGGGCGCCAACCTCGATCTGCTGCCGTACATCGACCTGCGGCCGTACCCGGACGCTCCGGTGATCGATCCGGCCACCGGGCAGCGCGACCTCGACGCCTACCTGAAGCAGGACACCTTCCGCCAGATCTTCGCGGCCGACGTGCCGGTTGCGAAGGCATCTGTGATGGCCGCGACACAACGCCCGATCACGCTGAGCTCCCGGGGTGCGAGCTCCGGCCCGGCGGCCTGGAAGAACATTCCTTCCTGGTACATGGTCGCCCGTAACGACCAGGCTCTGCCCGCGGTGGCGGAGCGGATGATGGCCGCTCGTGCCGGTGCCAAGACGGTCGAGGTCAACAGCTCTCACGCGGCGATGGTCAGCCATCCTCAGGAGGTCACCGCTCTGGTGCTCACCGCGGTGCGTAAGACCGCCGCCTGATTCGAGACGTCGGTGCGATGGGTGGAAGGGGGTGATGGCCGCCTGGTCGGTGACCCGGCGGCGCACGACGCGGAGGCCTTCGGGGCCGCCGGCTCACGCGGTCGGGGTGGCGGAGCAGGTGTTGGAGAAGACGCCCTTGTCGTACATTTTCGCGGCCTGGAGGCGGTATTCGTAGGTGACGCCGTTGGTGAGCCAGACGCTGGGCATGGGGGAGTTCGCCATGGTGAGCTGGTAGACCGGGGGTTCCCAGGCGCCGCCGGCCACCCGTTGCTGGTACCAGTAGCCGGTGGCGCCGGGCGACTCGGTCCAGCTCAGCGTCACCTGGCCGTTGCCCGGGGTGCAGGTGAGGGTGACCGGGAGCACCGGGCCAACCGGCACGCCGGTCAGGGACAGCGCGAACGCGGTGCCGAGCCCGAACTTCGCGGCGAGGACGTCGGCCACGGCGTCGGCGATCCGCAGCTCACCGCGGGCGTTGGGGTGGGTACCGTCGTAGGAGTCGTGCGGGCTGACGTCGTAGTCGGCCTGATATCCGGCCGGCTGCGGCACGTAGACGACCGGCGAGGCGGTGGTGGTCCGGGCGGTGGCCAGGGCGGCGAGCCGTGCGTTGTAGTCGGCGACCCGGCCGCGCAGCGTCGCGTCGAGCTGGGCGCCGCGGGTGGAGGGGATGGCGGCGAGCACGAGCCGCACGTTCGACTTGCCGGCCCGGGCGTTGGTGACGAAGTCGGCCATCTCCTGGGCGACCACCGACGGTTCCACGGTGTTGAACCAGAACAGGTCGTTGATGCCTAGCAGGACCACCACGTAGGCCGGTTGGTAGGCCCGGACGTCGGCCTCGATCGTGTCGTTGGCGCCGGTGTAGTAACCCGGCCAGGAGCCCAGGAAGCGGCCCCAGCGGGCGCCGTGGTCGTGGTCGAAGCCGGGCACGGCGTAGGCAGTGGACTCGACGATCACGTTGCCGGCGGACCGGACCGGGTCGTACAGGCCCGAGCTGGGCCCGACGAAGTCGGCTGCGGCGCCCAGGTGCTGGGCCAGCCGGTACCGCCAGGTGTAGTCCCCGGACGACCCGTGCGTGATCGAGTCCCCGACGATCATGATCTTCGAGGGTGCGGCGGCCGCGGCGGGCGCCGCGGCCACCGCCGCGGTGCCGGGTGCCAGCGGCACGAGCAGGACGGCGGTCAGCGCCAGCGCCAGCCGGCCGCGGGCGTTTCGCAACGGCATGAGAATTGTCCTCCAGGGTGGCGGGAAATGGACCCGGCCCATTATCAACCACTGTCGCGCGCCGATGTCACTACACCGGATTGGCATTCTTCGGCGGTGGCACCGGCCCATTGACGCGGTCTGTAGCATGTGGAGCCGGCGACTTCGCCGCACGAAACCGGGGGTCGCGATATGCGCTATGAGTTCGAGCCCGTCGTCGACGACAGCATTATCTGCGCGACCTGACGGTCGATGCCGACCTCGCCGGCGCCGACGCGTCGCACGACGGGGTGCTCGCGGTCCTGGCCGGCGGCGCCCGGATCGGCACCGGTGTGCAGTGAGGGCCGGTCCGGGTGACGCTCGACGTCCTGGACGAGCCCGCGCCGCCGGGTCTGCCCGCCGGCGTCACCGCCGCCTGCGACGTCGCGGTGCCCAGCGGGGGTGATCAGCCTGTCCAACTGGGACGGTGGGAGCGTCACGCCCGTCGACCTGGGTGCGCCGGGCCTGCGCCGCCTGGTGGTGCGGGTCGCCGGCCGCGACGAGGCCACCGAGCCGGGCGGCCTGCCGGAGCATCACGAGTTGTGGCTCTACCAGGCCGCAGGGCCGGGCCCGCGGCAGCGCGGCGACGCGACCGACGCGACCGGCCGGGCCCTGCGGGCGACCGCTGACTGATCAGGCCCGGCTCAGCGCGGCCCGGACCTGGGCGGCGTCGGGGTGGTCGATCTCGTCGAGCCAGCCGGCAGGTGTGGAACCGGCAGAGCATCGACCACCCCGAACTCCGGCACGGCGACAAGAACAGCCGGCCCCGGGGTGGCAAACCCACCCGCGGCTGGAATCCGCGCGACCAGTGGGAGATCTCCGCACCGGGCACCCACCCGGCCCTGATCAGCGACGCCGACTTCCTGCAGGTCCAGCAGATCACCGCCCTTCCGACGCCCGAGGACGGCAGCACCGACCGGTATCAAATGACCGGCCTGGTGATCTGCGGGCTCTGCGGGCGCCGCGCCGAAGGGGCACTGTGCCCATGGCCAGGCCCGCTACCGGTGCCGGCACGGCCACAGGAGCGCCAGCGACGCCCAACCCGGCCGGCCCAAGACCCTCTACCGTTCGAAACCCGGTTTCGGCTACGCGGCCTGGGAATACTCGTTGATCAGCCCGTTGAGGACGCGTCGGCGGCCTACCCGCACGGTGGCCAGATCCGTGACCGGTGCTGGGGACATGTCCATTGCTGGTGGGAGTTGCTCGCGGCGGCGTCCGCAGGATTTCGATGCCCTCACCGGTGAGCACTTCGTCGAACATGTCGGTGTATTTGGTGTCGCGGTCTCTGACCAGGAACCGGAACAGCGGAGCCCTTCCCTAGACAGGAAGATCATCAACCAAGGGCTGTTTCCATGGTCAGCGTCACGACCGCGTGTGACGTGGTGTCTGACTGTGGCCCGCAGTAAGTGCTGGGCCTGTCTTTCGGGTCCACCACCAGACGATGGCGGTTATGACGATGACAGTGAAGGCGGGGACGAGTTGGTACGGCGTGCCAACTCCGGCCGAGCGGTCCTGCGTTGCACTACCGAGGTCTACCCGCAGGGAGGTGGCCAGGATGAAGGTAAACGTGTTGAGTACGGCGTGGAGCATGACTGCGATCTCAAGCCCGCCTGTGCGCCAGGTGATGATGGCCAGTCCGGTCCAGAGCACGAAGTACCAGATGGTGATGTACGGATCCGTTGAGCCGTGGATGGCCGTGAAGAGCACGCTCGAGACCAGCACCCCGGTGACCAGTCCTGCCCGTGGGCTGCGGGTCCAGCCTCCGATGACGCGGAAGATCAGCCCACGCACGCCGTATTCCTCGCCCGCAGACTGTAGTGGGGTGAGGAGCATCGTGGCGAGGAAGAATGGCGATCCGGCGTGCCGGGCAGCTTCGCCGAGCTGGAACGCACCCGGCTGGAGCAGCTGCGGGCGACCGCGGTGGAGGAGCTCGCCGGTGACGAGATCGAGCTCGGCCGGCACGTCGAGACGGTGGACAGCCTGACCGCGCTGGTCGCGGACCATCCGCTTCGGGAGCGTCCGCGCGAGCTGCTGATGCTGGCCCTGTACCGGTCCGGGCGGCAGGCCGACGCGCTGGAGGGGTTTCGGGACGTCCGGTCGATCCTGCGCGACCAGCTCGGTATGGAGCCGGGCCCGGCGTTGCAGGAGATGCACGCCCGGATCCTCGCCATGGATCCGGATCTGCTTGCCGCGTTACCTGCTGCCCGACCGATGGCGTCTGCGCAGCTGCCCGCCGACGTGTCCGATTTCGTGGGCAGGGTGGACGAGTTGCGCGCGCTGACCGATGCGCTGAAGGGCACGGGCACCTTCGTTCCTATCGCCGGCATCGACGGACTCGGGGGCGTGGGGAAGACCGTGCTGGCCGTACGCGCCGCGCACCAGGTCGCCGAGCAGTTTCCGGACGGGCAGATCGTGATCGACGGCACTGCCGGTGAGTCGGCGTCCGACGTGCTCGGTTGCTTGTTGCGTGCGGTCACCGGCGCGTTCCTGCCGGAGTCGCTCGCGGAGCGTGCGGCGATGTGGCGTTTCCCTGACGGCTGGTCGGCGCATCCTGATCGTTCTGGACGACTTCCGGGACGGCTCGGTGATTCCGCACCTGATGCCGGGCGCGGGCGGGCCGGCCGTGCTGCTGACCTCGCGGCAGAGGTTGGTGGAGGTGGCCGGGGTGCGCTGGCTGACGCTCGGTCCGCTCAGCCGGACGGAGACCGAGAGGTTGCTGGGCGCGATCGTCGGCGAGGTCCGGCTCCGGTCCGAGCCTGAGGCTGCGCGCCGGATCGTGTCGGGCACGGCCGGGCTGGGCCAGGCCATACGGGCGGTGGGTTTCCGGCTCCTCGCCCGGCCGCGGTGGAGTCTGGCCAAGGCGAGTGAGCGGATCTTCAACCGGATGCCGGTTGCCCGGGTGCGGGCACGATGGGTGAATCAGCATCTGCTGAAACGTGTTCGGCGGAATCCGGTCGTACGCTTGCTCCATGATCACGACCGTGGCGGTCATCGGTGGCGGTCAGTCCGGCCTCTCGGCGGCCTATCACCTGCGGCGGCGCGGCATCGACTTCGTCGTGTTCGACGCCGAGGAGCGGCCGGGCGGCGCTTGGCAGCACCGGTGGGAGTCGCTACGGATGGCCACCGTCAACGGCATCTTCGACCTGCCCGGCTTCCCGAAGCCGCCGCTTGACCCCGACGAGCCGAGCCGCACCGCCGTGCCACGCTACTTCGCCGACTTCGAGCGGGCCGCCGGTCTGTCCATCGAGCGGCCGGTCCGGGTCACCGCCGTACGCCGGGCGGACGCCGACCCCGACGGCGACCTGATCGTCGAGACCAGCACCGGCGTCTGGCGGGTGCGCGCGGTCATCAACGCGACCGGCACCTGGACGAACCCGGTCCGCCCGCACTATCCGGGCCAGGAGACCTTCGCCGGCCTTCAGGTGCACACCCACGACTACGGGTCGGCGAATCGTTTCGCGGGGCTGCGGGTGGCGGTCGTCGGCGGCGGGATCTCGGCGGTCCAGCAGCTGGAGGAGATTTCCCGGGTGGCGACAACGTTCTGGTACACGCGCCGTGAGCCGGTCTTCCGCGACAACGCGTTCGAACCGGAGGTGACCGGCCGCGAGGTGATCGGCAAGGTGATCGCCGACGTCGAGGCGGGCCGGCCGACCGGGAGTGTCGTCTCCTACACCGGCCTGCTCTGGACGCCCTACGCGCTGGCGGCCAAGGAGCGTGGGGCCCTGGAGCGCCGCCCGATGTTCACCGAGATCAAACCCTACGGGGTACGCGAGACCGACGGCGCCTTCACCTCGGTGAACGCCATTCTCTGGGCGACCGGCTTCAAGGCTGCCCTGACGCATCTGGACCTACTGAACCTGCGCAACGAGCGGGGCGGGATCCGCCTGGCCGGCACCCAGGTCGCCAGCGAACCCCGCGTACACCTCATCGGTTTCGGTCCTTCGCAATCCACCGTCGGCGCCAACCGCGCCGGGCGTGCCGCGGTCGCCGCTGTCAGCCGACGCTTGAGTGGTTGAGGGGAGCGGCGGGTCCGCGGAAGCCCGCCACACCCGCTCCGCGGTCAGGCGTTCCAGCCGCCGTCGACCCGCAGGTCGCCGCCCGTGAGGTAGGACGCCTCCGGGGTGGCCAGGAACGCGAGGCCCGTACGCCGTGCTGGCGTGCGCCAGGGGAGCACGGCGGCCGCCACGATGACGTTGGTGACGATTGTCGCGGTGGTGGTACGCGCGACCGCTTCGGTGAAACGGCTCCAGCGGAGGAGCACTCCAAAGAGGTGGTCTCCGCCGTGAACACCTTCTTCAACGGCAGCTGGCCCCGGGGGCCAGGCAGCTGGCCCGGAGGCCAGGCTGTGCGGGCGCGCACAGCCTGGCATTCCTGATCTCCGTCAGATCGGCTGCTGACCGACCACGGGCAGTCGTTTCCACCGGAACGGGTTGTCCTCCAGCGCCGGGCGGTCCCAGTTTCCGAGGTTCGCGGCGGCTTCGTAGGTGGTGCGGAGGAACTCGGCGACCGCGCTATCCGGGTCGGGTGCGGCGCGGGCGACCTCGTAGGGGAGCAGGAACTGCTGGAGCTCGGCGCTGAAGTATGCCCCCTCGGGGCCGGCCGGCTGATCGGCGAACCCGTCGGGTGCGGGGTAGGCGTACGAGTAGAAGGCGCCTTCCTCGCCGCCGCCGGGCCAGAACCCGCAGCTGGACAGCTCCCGCGAGTAGCCCTCGACCATGACCCAGTCCCCGCAGTTGGGTGCTCCGCCGGGGTGTGGCGGAGCCGACCGCCCGGAGAAACGGGTGCAGGCGAGGTCCATCGCTCCCCAGAAGAAGTGCACCGGGCTGACCTTGCCGACGAAGTGGGACCGGAACTCGCCGATCACGCGGTTCGCCTGCAGCAGTTGTCGCCAGAACAGGGTCACCGCCGCACCGTCGTAGGAGGCGTGTTCGTAGTCCTCGGCGAAGGGGATGGCCGGCTCGACCTCGTTGGGGCGCGGCCGGATCGGCGCCTCGATCCCGAGCTGGTCGAGCAGATCCATGATCTGGGCGTAGAACTCGGCGACCGGCATCGGCCGGAGCGGGAAGCCGCGGGTGCCGCCGTCGCTGCTGCGGATCTCGAGCCGGTGGCCGACGAAGTCGAACTCGATCTCGAAGCACCCGGTGCGGTACGGGATGGCCGACGTCGTCAAACCGCGGGAGCTGACGTACAGGGTGACCTGCCACCAGTGGTTGATCAGGGGAGCGTGGGCCATGCGGATCTTGCCAACGATCTGGGTCCACATGTGCAGGGTGTCGCGGGTGGGGGTCCAGTCCGAGACTTTGAGGCTCGGCCAGCTTGTCGTCACAGGGGTGGTCATCGGTTCTCACGTCCTTCGCTGCGGCTGCCAGAGGGTGGCCGGACCGAGGGTCACTCGGGGTTGGTGTCGTCGCCGGCTTCGGCCGCGGGCCGCAGTCGCTGGTGCGCGAGGAGGCTGGCCCGGGTGAGCACGTCGATCTGTGCGGGGTTGTAGAGCGCGACCACGGAGTCGACGAACGTCTGCATGGTGACGTTCTTGCTCTTGGCGAGGTGGGCGCCAGGATCGTTCAGCCACGGGTAGTCGGTGAGGTTCTGGGCGATGACCGGTGCGAGCCGTTCCGCCAGGTCCTGCCGGGTGGCCTCGTCCGCGTCCGGGGGCAGGGCGTCCATTTCCGCGTTGACCGGGTCGTTGTCGGTCTCCGCCATGCGCTGCAGGTCCTTCATGGCGTCATCGTCGTACAGCCGGGTGTAAACGTGGATGAGCGAGGTGTCGGCTTCGGACAGGCGTGGCGCGATCGACTCGAAGCCCGCCGGGGCGTCGGCCGGCGCTCCGGCGCGGAGGATCACGGCGATGTCGGAGCGGGCCTTGCTCAGGCGCTCGATCTCGGTGGCGAGTTGGGCATCGACCTGGCGCAGTACCTCCGGGGGGACGTCCCCGTTGGTCCTGGCCTCGCCGATCTCGGACAGGGGCACCCCGAGCTCCACGAGGCGCCGGATCCGCAACAGGCAGACAAGATGGGGTACGCCGTATTGCTTGTATCCGTTGTATCGGCGGTCCGGCTCTTCGAGCAGACCGAGCCGGTGGTAGTGCCGGATGGTGTTCACCGTGGTGCCGGCGAGCTCGGCGAGTTCCCGGGTGCTCCAGGCCACGTGCGGCCCCTTCGATCGGTTCCTCATGGCACGCTAGCACGTGAGATCCGATCGGTACGGAAGGTGCTGACCGACGGTGACCATGCGAGTCAACGGACCGTCAGCAGGTGCTTGCCCCGGCGCTCGGCGAACGTCTGTCCCTGCTCCGTGAACGGCTCCGGGGCGTCGGCACACACCGTGTCCCTGGCGGGTGGCTTTCCCGTCAGCAGGTAGGCGTCCATCGCGGCGGTCGCGCAGGCGCTCAGCGCGTACGCGGTGTGGCCCCAGTCGTTGCTGGACAGCAGCCGGGAGTTCGGCATCTGCCGGCTCGTCGACACCGCCCCGGCGTAGTTGGTCGCCGGGTCCCAGAAGCTGCCGACCACCAGCACCGGCGCGGCGGTGCGCCGGTCGAACGGGCCGGTGTAGGCGTCCTCGTCCCGCACCGTCCAGGTGCTGCTCGCGCAGGTGGTGTCCTTCCAGGCCAGCGCGCTGCCGCCGAAGTACGGTGCGGCCTTCTCCCGGGCGGCCACGGCGGCCGGCCAGTGCGCGGCCTTCGCCGGGAACCGGCCGTCGGCGCAGATGACACCGAAGATCGCCTCGTAGCCGTTGACGTAGGGCTCAGTCGTCGCGGCCGTCTCGAGCCGTCGGAGCAGGGCGGCGGTGTCACCGTCGAGCGCGGCCCCGATCTCGGCCACGAAGGTGGTGACCTTCTCGTCGGCGGTCGGCCAGAACATGGCCAGGTGAACGTCGCGGATGAAGTCCGCGTACGTGATGGTCCGGTCTCCGATCACCAGGGGCTTCGCCTTGAGCCTGAGGGTGATGGTGTCGAAGTTGCGCACCGGGTCGCCGACGGCGAAGGGGCAGGCCTTCTCGCCGGCCTGGTCGCAGCGCCGGAGGATCTCGGCCAGGGTCTTGGACGCGCCGCCGGAGGAGTTGATTCGCTCGTCCAGGATCTGGCGGGTGTTGCCGACCCAGGCGCGGGCGTCGATCACGCCGTCGATGGCGAGGGCGCGGAACCGGTCTGGGAACATCCGGCTGGATCCGATGCCGCGCGGGTCGACGCCGACGATGTCGAACCGGTTGAGCAGCTCGTCGCTCATGAACAGCGGCGCGACGAGCGCGTACTCGGTGGCCGACATGCCCGGGCCGCCCGGGTTGACGAACAGGCTGCCGATCCGGTTGGCCTGGTCCCTGGACTTGATCCGGAGGACGCCGATATCGGTGGTGGCGCCGCGCGGCTGGTCGTAGTCGAGGGGCAGCTTGGCCGTGGCGCACTCGGCGATCTCGAAGCATGCTGTCCAGGCGGTACGTCACCCCTGATCCCACCACCGGCCGGACGCCGACCGAGCACGAGCGGATCCAGGCCATGGTGACTATCGCGCTGAAGGCGGAGGAGGTCGGTCTGGACGTCTTCGCGACCGGTGAGCATCACAATGAGCCGTTCGTGCCGTCGTCGCCGACCACGATGCTCGGTTGGATCGCCGCGAGGACCGAGAGACTGCTGTTGAGTACGGCCACGACGCTGATCACCACCAACGATCCGGTGAAGATCGCCGAGGACTACGCGATGCTGCAGCACTTGTCCGGCGGGCGGGTGGACCTGGTGCTGGGGCGGGGTAACACCGGGCCGGTCTATCCGTGGTTCGGCAAGGACATCCGGGCCGGGATCCCGCTCGCGGTCGAGAACTATGCGCTGCTGCGCCGGCTGTGGCGGGAGCACGCGGTCGACTGGTCGGGCAAGTTCCGTACGCCGTTGCAGTCGTTCACTTCGACGCCGCGCCCGCTGGACGGGGTGCCGCCGTTCGTCTGGCACGGCTCGATCCGCAGCCCGGAGATCGCCGAGCAGGCCGCCTATTACGGCGACCGCTTCTTCGCCAACAACATTCTCTGGCCCACCTCGCACACCCAGCGGATGATCGGGCTGTATCGCGAGCGGTTCGCGCACTACGGGCACGGCGACCCCGACCGGGCCATCGTCGGGCTCGGCGGGCAGGTGTTCATGCGTAAGAACAGTCAGGACGCGGTGAAGGAGTTCCGGCCGTACTTCGACAACGCCCCCGTCTACGGCCATGGCCCCTCTTTGGAGGAGTTCAGCCGGGAGACGCCGCTCACGGTCGGGAGCCCGCAGCAGGTCATCGACCGTACGCTCGGCTTCCGCGACTACGCCGGCGACTACCAGCGGCAGCTGTTCGTCCTCGACCACGCCGGCCTGCCGCTGAAGACGGTGCTGGAGCAGCTGGACTTGCTCGGCGAGGAGGTCGTTCCGGTGCTGCGCAAGGAGTTCGCCGCGCTCAAGCCGGCGCACGTTCCGGACGCGCCGACCCACGAGTCGCTCACTCGCTTCGCCGACCGGTCGCAGGCGCACAGCGCCACCCGGTTCTCCGGGTGAGGTTGCTGATCGGCTCCGGTCAGCGTCAGGTTGCCGTGCAGCAGGATCGGCCCGCCTTTCACCGCGGTGACGACGGTGGGGTCGGGCGGCGTCCCGGAGTCACTCCGATGGCTCGAGCAGGGCAAGAAGAATGCGCTGCAGCTCAGAGCGATCGGCAGGCGTGATTCTCGCCAACCTGCGGTCGAAGCCGGTCGCGAGCGCTGCCAGCGCCTTGTCGCGCGCCGTCACGCCCTCGGAGGTCAGGATGAGGCGTTGCCGTCGCAGGTCCGCGTCGTCGATCTCGCGCCGCAGGAAACCCTTGGCCACGAGGTTGCGCACGTAGCCGGTCATGCTCGCCTTGGAGATCACCAGCTTCGCGGCCAGCTCGGCAGGGTACGGCGACGCGGCCACCTCCGCCAGGACGAAGAACTCCTTGGTCTCGAGTCCAAGTTCCGCCAGCTCAGCGGTGCAGGCGTCGAGCACCACGGTCAGTAGGCGATGGTTGAGCGTCCACAGTCGTGCGGCATCCACCACCATGCCAGCCCCCTCATCAAGTGGTACAGTTCCGTACTAGTGCAGCTTCGAACTTTCTCAAGAAAGTACCAGTACAGACGTTACGCGAAGGACGTTCCCTCATGCACATCACCATCCCGCGCGGACCGATCGAGCTCGCGGCCGACCTGTACCTGCCCGGCGACCTCACCGAGGCCGCGCCGCTGCGTGCCGTCGTGCTCACTACGCCCGGCAGCAGCGTCAAGGAGCAGATCGGCGCGAACTACGCGTCCCGCCTCGCCGCCCGCAACATCGCGGCCCTGGTCTTCGACCCCGCCCACCAGGGCCAGAGCGGCGGCGAGCCCCGCGACCTCGAGGATCCGTACCGCCGCGGTGAGGACATCTCGTACGCGATCGACGCGCTCAGCACGATCCCCGGCATCGACCCGCACCGCATCGGCGTCCTCGGCATCTGCGCCGGCGGCGGTTACGCGGTCCACACCGCCCGCACCGACCACCGCATCAAGGCCGTGGGCGTGGTCGACCCCGGCAACGTGGGCATGGCGTTCCGCGGCTTCCAGCCGGACGGCCCGGCGGCCGCGCTCGACGCCATGGCCGACGCGCGCCTGCGGGAGGCCCGGACCGGAGTGCTGACTCGGGAGAAGTGGCTGCCCGACACCCCCGAGGAAGCCGCCGCGGCCGGTATGAACGACGTCGACCTCCTCCAGGCGATCACCTACTATCGCACCGCGCGGGGCGGCAACGAGCACTCGACGAACCGCCGACTCTCCCGTGGAGACTCGCTGCTGCTCGGCTTCGACGCCTACCACCTGGTCGACCAGCTGATGACCCAGCCGCTGCAGCTCATTCTCGCGGAACACATCGAGGGCACGGGCTTCGACGAATCGGGCAAGCGGCTCTGGAGCCTGGCACCCCGCCCCGTCGACCGCATGGTGGTCGCCGGGGCCCGCCACTACGAGATGTACGACGTGCCGGAATACGTCGACGCCGCCGTCGACCGCCTCGCCACCTTCTACGAGAACAACCTGTAGTCATGCGTCCGTTTCTGCTGTCAGTTGATCGCCACCGGAAGCTTCGGGGGCTCGACCGCGGTAAGGCCACCGTCCACGGGAATAGTGGCCCCGTTCACGTACGAGCCGCCGGGACCGGCGAGGAAGGCGATCACCTCGCTGATCTCCTCCGGCTGGGCGACGCGGCGCAGCGGGATGAGGGGGATGTACCTGTCGAGCCATTCGACGGGGACGCCGGTGTAGACCGGCCCGGGAGCGACCGCGTTGACGCGTACCCCGGCCGGGCCGTACTCGGCGGCCCAGGCGCGGGTCAGAGCATTTACCGCTCCCTTGGTGGCGGCGTAGACCGCGCGCAGGTTGCCGTCGAGCATCGCGTCGTACTGCTCAGTGGTGATGCTGGCGCTGGGGCCGAAGCTGGCCGCCGCGGCGTTGTTCACCAGCACGTCCACCTCGCCGGCTTCCCGAGCCAGCCGGGTCACGTCCTCCTGGTTGGTCAGGTCGGCGGCGATGAAGCGCGTGCCTCGTCAAGGGCTGTGCGGGCCAGTGCTGCCCCAACTCCCTGGCCTTCGTACTCCGGCGAGACCTCGGTGTGGACGAACGCGACGAGCTCCGTCGTACGGATGTATTCGGCGACGCCCGCGACCTTGGGATCGCCCTTCTGCCGGGCCTCGTACCGTTTGGCTCCGGGAACGTCATTCACTTCCGGTGTCATATGTCCTCCATACGTCTTGCATGAACTCGTTTTCCTCGAGGAATGTGGGTGTTACCGGCGGGGTTCCCACCGGAACAGCCTCAGGGCGAGCACGATCGCCACAACGACCCAGCCGAGTGTCGGAGCCAGCAGCGGCAGCGATTCCGCGAGCGGCACGCCGCCGTTCCAGGTGTTCACGATCAGTTCGGTGGCCGACCCGCCGGGCAGCAGCCGCTTGAGCAAGGTGAAGCTCTCTGTGCCGGTGATGCCGACCCAACTGGCCACGGCGATGGTTGCCAGGCTGATCGGCAACGTGGTGACCTGGGCCTGCTCGGGCGAGCCGGTCAGGCCGGCGGTGGCCAGCGCCAGGGCGAGCATCATGACGAAGGTCGCCAGGATGGCCACGGCCAGGAGCGCGACGTTGGCCGGGCGACCGCTCACCACGGCGAAGACCCCGAGGATGACCACTACCTGGACGAAGGCGGTGAGGGCGACCGGCAGGGTCAGTCCGGACAGGATCGCCGGGTCGCCGGCGGCGGTGGAGCGCAGCCGCTTGAGGAACAGGTCCTGCCGGCGGGCGGACAGGGTAGTCACCGCCGTGGTGTAGAGGCTGAACGCGCCGACGGTGAAGACGAGGACCGCGGCGATGTAACCCAGGCTGCCGATCTGAGCGAACATGTCACGGCGGTAGATGAAGAAGGCGCTGGCCACCAACGGCATGACGAGGTTGGAGATCAGCACGGCGCGGTTGCGGAAGATCTGAGCGAATTCGCTGTACGCGATGGGGAGCATGTCGTTGCCTTCAGCGTGTCGGGGTGGGGACCGGGTCGGTCTCGATGGCGCGGAAGACGTCGTCCAGCCGGGTCGGCGCGGCGGAGAGTCCGTGCAGGTCGACGTCGTGCAGGTCCGCCCAGTCGAGCAGCCGCTTGAGATCCGCTTGCAGCTCGAACGTCTCGATCTGGTACGCCGGGCCCGCCGGCCGGGCGGCACCGAGGGGCGGCACGGGAGCGCCGGGGGAGAGCGAGAACTGGATCGCTGCCGGCAGTTTCCGGGTCAGCTCGGCCACCGTTCCCTGGCTGCGGAGAGCGCCCCGGTGCATGAGCCCGATGCGGTCAGCGTGCTGCTGTGCCTCTTCGAGGTAGTGCGTCGTCAGGATGACGGTCGAACCGTTGCCGCGCAGTTCCTCCACGGCCTCCCACAGGGCATCCCGCGACTGGATGTCCAGCCCCGTGGTGGGCTCGTCCAGGAAGATCAGCTCCGGTCGCCCGTAGACGGTAGTGGCGAAGTCGAGTCGCCTCTTCTCGCCGCCGGACAACTGCCCGACCCTGGTCGCGGCCTTGTGCGCAAGGTCGACGATGCCCAGGACGCGGTCGACCGAATCGGAGCGGTCGGACAGCCGGCCGACCAGCCGGACGGACTCGGTGACGGTGAGGTCGGCGGAGAACCCGCTCTCCTGCAGCATGATCCCCATCCGGGGCCGCACCGCCCGCCGGTCCGCCGGACTCTCGCCGAAGACGCGTACGGCCCCTGACGACGCCCTCCGATGCCCCTCGATCACCTCCAGGGCCGAGGTCTTGCCCGCTCCGTTGGTGCCGAGCAGTGCGTACAGCTCACCTTGCTCGACCCGGAAACTCAGATCCTTGACGGCATGGAAATCGCCGTACGAAACATTCAACCGGTCCACGTCGATGACGGGTCGGTACGGTGCGCCGGATGTCTTCTCCGCGTACCCCATGTCGGTCCTGCCTCCGCTGACTGGTCGTCTTTGATCCGGTCTGCTCACCGGGCTCGAACCAGTGCAGACCGTGTCCTTGGAACACAGTCAAGGCAGCAGTTGGGAGGCTCACCGCGCCGCCGCCCGCCGGGCTTGACTGTGTTCCGGCAACACGGTGTTGGATCCACCGGCAACGTCCGATGGACGGAGGCCCGAGTCGGAAGTTCCGGTGGCCGCCGGCCGTGTGACACCCGATACACGAAACCCAACCGCCAGGAGTGGAACGCGCCCATGAACTCGAAACCCATCGCGCCGCGAGTGGGCCCCGACCACGGATCAATACCGCGATCGGCCGATGACACGCGTCCGTTCGGAACGCATATCCAGATGGCGTGGTGGAAGTCGCTGATCGTCATCGCCGCGATACCGCTGACCCTGCTCCTCCTTCAACTCGGCTTCTACTTCCTGGCTGGTCTGGTCGAGGGCGGCGACCCACTCGAGTCGACGCTCACTCCACTCAAGCTGCTGGCGGCCAATCTCAGCACTGGCCTGACGGCTTTGCTTGCCGTGGTATTGGTCTCGCGGTTCGCGCGGGTGCCGTGGCGCAGCGTCTTCAGCTCCCCGCGGCCCTTCGATCCACGGCGCCTTGCGATCTATTTCGTCGGCTCAGTCGTGCTCGTCGGGGCCGGCACCGCTGCCGTGGCCGCCGTTGCGCCCGATGCCACGGGATGGGTGGGCTTCGGCGTCAGCGGCACCACCGTGGCGTTGCTCGCCGTCGTGGTCCTCTCCACTCCGATCCAGTCGGCCGGCGAGGAGATCATGTTCCGGGGTGCCATGCTCCCGGCTGCGGCGTCGTGGTTCCGCGCCGTGCGGCTGGCGTTCATCATCGGGCTCGTGGTCTCGAGTCTCTCGTTCGCCGTCGTGCACGCGGCGAGTGATCGCTGGCTTATCGGCTACTACCTGTTCTTCTCGGCCTGCACGGTCCTCATGGGACTGATCACTCGCGGCCTCGAGGCCGCGATCGCGTTTCACGTCGCCAACAATGTGGTCGTGACGACTGTCAATGTGCTCCTGGCCGGAGGCGGCTCTCTTGTCGTCGACCGCACCGAAGGCGCGGGCGGCGGTCCTGCGCTGATCATTCCGGCCGTCGTGAATCTGGGAGTGCTTGGGTTCGTCTGGCTTCGCGAGCGGGCCCGTCGTAAACAGGTGCGGTGAGGACAGTCCCGCGCTGGACAAGGCCAAGGTCACCCTCGTGGTACGAAGCTTCCTCGAACAGGCGCATCGCGACGGCCCGCTGCACGGCGGGATCGTCCCGGCGACTCAGTACGCGGCCGGCCCGCTGTCCCACCTGCTGGCCGCCCGCCGCCGCCAGCCCGGCGCAACTTTGGCAGGCATCGAGGCGTTGCCTCATCAGTGGTAGAAGCACACGAGCCCGTGCGACAGCCGGGCGGCGTTGTCGAACCAGGTCCGTATCCCGTGTACCGAGGCGCGTAGGCTGGCGTCCTCGATCGTGCTGAGGTCAAGCGACCTGACCGCGAGGTTCAGCGCGTGGACCTCCTCGGCCTCCAGATGACCGATGAGGGGGAAGTCCTCGGCACGGGGTAGCGGGACAGGCGAGCCGCCCCAGACCAGCCGCTCGACCGGCACGCTCGCCCCGAGACGCTCGAACTGCTGCTCGACGGCCTTCGCCCACTCGAGCGGCACGGGATACCAGGCGTTGTTGTCGAGCATCGCGCCGTAGGTCTCGATCAATGCTTCGAGGGCGTACGCGTACGCAAACCCGATACGATCGTCGTACGGCCCACCGTTGACCAGTTGCGCGAGCACGTTTTCGGGGGACGGCGTGCCGGAGCCGTAGTCGTCGAGTAGGTCGGCGAGCGATGCGGTGCGTAGCCGCAGCCGCGACTCCGCGAGAACCTCCTGGTCCGCGCTGCCCACGAACCGCCGAATCCGGTCAACATCGGTCGCGTAGGCGACCACGCCATAGCTCACGAACAACCACAGTAGACCACGCTGGCCTACCCGCCCGACGACGACGCCTGCGGGCGTGCGGCAGCGACTTGAGATAGGTGCGTGCCGTGGCGAGCCCTGTTGACAGGCGCGGTCGCCCGACGGAAAGCTTGAGCGGTGACGAGCGATGAGCCCACCGCGGTCCCCGTGCCGCCCGGCACGGAGGGCGCGACCAAGGCCCTGGTGATTGGCGTCGCCGGCATGATCGCGGGTCTTGTCCTCAACGCAGCCGCGTTCGGCGTGAACGCTGAGAGCCTCGGCTGGGTCTTCATTGTCGTCGCAGGCAGCGCCCTCTTCTTCCTCGGCCTGTTCACCGCCAATGCCGGACTGCAACGTCTGCGAGCCCGCCGGGGAGCGGTCCGCACCGGACCGCACGACTGGGCGGGCGTCGTCGTGCTGCCCCCGGGATTCATGTCGCTGCGCCTATTCGCCGTCAATGATTTCGGCACCCACCTCTACAGCGTGAGCGGTCGGCACCTACTGACCTGGCGTTGGAAGGACACCACCGAGGCCGTCGGCCTCCCGATTGAGATCAGGGGTCACGCCAGGCCAGGGCTGACGCTTGGGGGCACGAACGATCGGCCGGTCGCGTGGACAGTCGCGATGGGGTTCCCCGGGCGATACGGCTTTGGGTCCTCCCAGGAGGCGGCCGACGCGGCGCTGGCAGCCGTACGCCGCCGGCTGGGCAGGTCCTGACGCCGGCTGACCCACAGCGTAGGCCGCGCAAAGTGGCCTAGGTAGGGTCAGTGGCTCTACGCAGACGCAATCACTCGGCTGATGCCGTTTGGCCGGTCAGTTGTGGACGTACCACTGGCGTACCGTTGCGTCGGTTCCGGTTGTGAATAGCGTTTGGCCGTCCGGGCTGAATGTCATGTCGGTCACCGTGCCGGTGTGGCCGGTCAGCGTGGCCGTGATCTCTCCCGTGGTGGCGTCCCACAGTTTCGTGGTTCCCTCCTCGGACACGGCGGCGACGGTCCGGCCGTCCTTGCTGAATACCACGGGCGTGCGCACCCTGCCGCTCAGCGTCATTCGAGTGTCCCTGAAGGTGCGGTTCCACAGCCGGATCCGGCCGTCGGCCTCGGTGAGGTAGGCGGAGGAGTCCGGGGTGAACCCGGCGAACTCGCCGTCGTCCTTCACGGTCGCGGTGAGCTTGCCTGAGGGCATGGCGCGAAGCTGGAAGGCCTGGCCTGATGGGCCGTTGGCGAGGGTCTTGCCGTCGGGGCTCAGCCACAGCGGAAACCAGGCCTTCGTGAGCGTCGCGGTGTTCTTGCGGGTCGCGACGTCCCAGATTTTCGTGACGCCGCCGGCTGCGCTGGAGACGAGCGTGCGCCCGTCTGCGCTGAACACCATGCTCTGGATCCCGTTGCGGTGGCCGGGCAGGGTGGCCAGCAGCTTGCCGCCCGGGTTCCACAGGCGGATCGGCGCGTCGTAGTCTTCGTCGCCGGCCATGGTGCTGGCGGTGGCGAGGGTCTTGTTGTCCGGGCTGAACAGCACACGGGCGCCGCCCTGGTGGCCTGGGATGGTAGCCAGCTTCCGTCCGGTCGCGGTCTCTCTCACCTCGACGAGTGTGTCGCCGCCGGTGAACAGGCCCAACGGCTGGTTGTCCACCGTGGCGACGTCGCGCTGGCCGGTGAAGACGCTGGTGGCCACCATGGTTCCGGCTGGGCTGAACGCGGACTCACCGTCGACGTTGAACGTCGCGACGGACTGTTTCGTCGATATGTTCCACAGTCGCGCCGGGTGCGTGGCGGACTGGCTGGGGGCCTGGCTCAGCGCGATCAGCCATTCTCCATCCGGGCTCAGGCTCGCCGTCTCGACGGGGCCGTCGTGGTCGAAAGCCTGAGAGCCGGTGGAGCTGCCGAAGACCGGCTTCGCGTTCGAGGGGCCGCCGTCGGGCCGGCGGAGTTGCCAGACGAGGCCGGCCGTCCCAGCCAGGGCCACGACGAGGCCGGCGGCCAGCACGCGAGAACGCACGCCGCGCCGGCGGCCGGGCGTGGCCTGCACCGCCCGGGCCGGTGGCTGGGCCGTGGGGGGTGGCGGCGTGGCGGGCAGTGGCGTGGCGGGCAGTGGCGTGGTGACGGGTGGTCGG
>Ga0307516_10003312_pt1 | contig 20850 bp, 27 predicted proteins | sample 19_EM_MG_FD_203310 | JGI IMG/M metagenome (GOLD analysis project Ga0307516, IMG submission 203310) | Populus trichocarpa ectomycorrhiza microbial communities from riparian zone in the Pacific Northwest, United States - 19_EM | ecosystem: Host-associated > Plants > Roots > Unclassified | place...
TCCCGAGGCACAGCTGCAGCTGCTCCTTTCTGCTCGGGAACGAAAACCATGATACAGACGAGCAGCTCCTCCTCCTCCCCGTCAACCTGGACGACGCGCGTATCGATGAGATTGAAGCAAAGTCTCCTGTAGGGCGACCGGCCCATGGGCGAGCTCTCGACGGCGACTACGGCGCCCTCACCTATGACCGTGTCGACTCCCCAGCACGTAAGCTTTGTGACGGCGCCACGCCGGTAGTAGCTCAGCAGCGTGCACAGCAGGTTTAGATGGAAGTTCTCCGGGTACTTGTCCGTCCACCAGTCTCTCTTGACGCCATCCATGACTCCGCCAAAGGCTGACAGGTGCGTCGGGTTGACGTCACCCCGCTGATGCTGGTGGTTGAGTGCCCAGTTTTCGGTTCGGGTTAGCAAATCTAGTCGAGGAGTTAGTGGTGGGAGTAGAAGGAGAGGGAACACAGGGGGGATTACAAACGGTGGAGAAAGTTGTACCATGTATTGCACTCTTGGTGGCGTTTCCCCGAGGCTGCTGACCGGCCATTGCGCTCCCACAGTCCGAAGGCGATGATCATTTCCACGGGCTGGGTTGTGGTGGTGCAGTGGGTGGTGACGACGGGTGAGAGCGGCTTGATTGTGGCGACCAGCATGGTGAAGTGCGGATCGAAGAGATGGCCCTTGAGGGTATGTAGCCAGAAAAAGTAGTTGTCCTCAGGGTATCGGAGGCGGTTGGACCACAGATAGTCGAAGGTGGGGTCATCGAGGAGACTTTTGACGGCCACCCGGGCTATGCATGCGATATCTGGGGAGTCGGCTTCTCTGATCTCGATATGGGGATTGCTGTTGTCCGACATCAACAAGAACACACGCTTGGGTTGGATGGAAAGGAGAGGATAGACAAGGGGTGGGCCTTTTTGTGCTCGTCATTGTCTCGACCATCCCTTGAAAGTTGCGCGGCTTGTGGATGATGTCAGGGGTTATGGGGGCGGCGGGGGCAAGTCGAAGCAGGGCGATGGTGGCATAGTGGACTGGAGCAAAGTGCGGAGGAACACCGAGAGCATCAAGCAGCCGCGAGCGGAACGGCTGCTGCTGCACGACTGCGAGCAATCTGTGAGAAGGCTGCGGTGACTCGCGAGCGAAGGAGCGGAGCTCAAGTGGGAGCGGCTGGCGGCTGGACCCGTGAGCGGGTGAAAGGGGGGCGGGGGCCAGGCAAAAGGAAGTGCACCACTTCTTTCGTCCTTCCTTTGTAATTTCTTGAGACAAGCCTGGGGCAGACGGCGAAGGAGAACCTGCCGGTGAGACGCCCGAGGGTTAATAGCGCTTTGACATGTACACGCGCGCATGGTCAGTCTCTATGGGGCCTGACCTTTCTGGTTACCCCCAGATAGACTGCTCGCTCACTCTATTGGCGGTAGGGTTGTATGTAAAAGAGAAAACTCAGCTTTGAATCCATTTGTACTAAATATTTATTGTGCCATTGGTCCCGAACCTTTCTGTACCATCCCACCATCATATCCATAAAAGTCCTCGAGTACAAGACCGGCAAATTGAGTCAGCCCCAGGACACACAAATGTTGAGGCATGAGCCAAAGTGGGAAGAGCGGAGAACTGTAACCTCGATAGCATGCTCCAGGAATCATAGATGAAATCATGGAGGATGACGACACGGTAATGGTCTACGTATGACAAAACGGCGGCGACCTGGTAAAGGGTGTCTCCTACAAACGATTCACAATGCTATCACCATTCATCTCGACGCATTCCATTGGATGACAGGTGTTTCATCTTGCCATTTAAAGCGGTTGGGTTGCGGCTTGGAAATAGAAGGGGTGGTAGTGAAGTGCAGATGGAAGTGGAAGAGGTGCCGGAAGCGCTGGGATCGAAGAGGTGCTGGAAGTGCAGGGTGGAAGAAAATGGCGACTGAACTAACACACTGTTTGCCTGCTAATGAATGACCTACGTGGATGACTGGATGTTGCCAGGTAAGTCACTCGATTATCCATATTTTTCGGGGTGGTTTTTGTAGACAAAAGTGTTGCTTGTTTTGTACTTTGTGCTTTTTGTTACAATTTCAGTGAAGCGCGAAAGATGGAGAGGGAGCGTGTCGGCGGGACTGTTGGATACGTCTTGTCAGTTTCTTGCGTTTCGTCGGCGCAGTGGAGAAAGCGATATCGTTACGGAAGGTGTGTTTCTTGCTTCGTTTTGACTCGGAGGGGCCGGAGAGACTGTACGGGGGGGTGACTGCATTTGGGAGAGACGGGAATGTGTGGGCTTAGCACTTCTGCACGGTGGCAGATTACTAATGTGGCAGCGTTTTGGTCTGCCACATCACTCCACCCGTCGTGGCGTTACAGACAACATAGATGTACCTGGAGCACGAGGTGAGGGATAGGGTTTTCACCGTACTAACATGGGGTTACGCCAAATACGGCATTAACACCGTGTCAAATTTAACCAATTTTTTGCTACTGGTAAACCTTGTGGAGGGTCTAAACCGGGTCTAAAAGGGTTAAGCTTTGTCCTCTTCTCTTCGTCCGAGAGGCCCACTGAACCGCTACACCACCCATACACCTCTTTCCACTAACCACCAACCTCCATATTCCCCACCAGAACACACCCTACCACATCACCACCTGCCTGCAGCATGGAAGACGAAGATAGCGAGCTCCGCTCGGTGGACAGTGACTGGGAAGACGAGAGGGAGAGTAAAGCAAAAACGGCGAACAAGGTAAAACGCCCCTCCCCATCCCAAGAACTGACCTCCCCATCTGGCGCGATCCTACTACCACCTTCCGCAACGCGTTTACCTCGAGTTCGACCAAGCGTGACAACCAGGGCGACTCTGATGCCGGCGCCTGCAAAACCCCCGGTTGGCAGACCTCTTCCGAACCCCGACGATGTGCGCAGTTGGTCATACCGTCGCCTTCTGGACTATCTCGACCCAATCTTCTCTTTATTCCTTGACGACAGTATCAGAGCTGCGTTCCAAGATGGGAACATCAACGAAACCTTTTTCTTGGAAGTGTTTAGGGATCCCGACATCTACGCGGAATTCGACATTCCCCGAGCTCTGGGCTGGCACCTTGCGAAAGAAGAGAATGACATCCTGGCAAAGACCACTCCTCGATGGCAACCAAAACCTACGTATCTGTTAAACCGGCGGCCAAGATTGCAGCTGCTGAAATGTCTGTCTGATACCATATATAGGACAGCTGGAATCGGCCGAGCTGGCGGTGAATGTGCAATCTCAGAAGCGGCCGGCGCTGATGGTGGACCCGGTGGACACCGGTAGGGAGGGTAATTACAGATCTTCGTTGACTGGCGAAGTCCTTCCAACTGACTGTTCTAGCTTTCCTGAGATTACAGAAAAGAATTTTGGACACGGCATGCTCACTAGACTCCTTGCGAGATCCGTCTGAGTGGAGCAGCCTGCCCTTCCCTGCCTCATCCCGCAAGTTGCCGGTGGACCGCTTCCACCTTAATGAGGAAGAAGCCTTCCGCTTTATGGGAAGGAAAATCTTCAGTGAGGTCTACCAGATGGTGTCGAACATGTCGAGGAGATCCGGAACCATCTAGTCCTTACAAGGGACGTTGGGTTCCGGAAAGTCGCACATCTTGGCTACTCTGGTCTGCCTTCTCGTCAAGGAAGGTAAAAGGGTGGTTTACATTCCGTATGCAAGGGTGTTGGCAACCGACATTGTGAAGTACACAAAAGAGGCGTTGAAGTTCGCGTATGCGGACGATCAGGCGCTGTTCAAACAGATTCAAGGCTTGTCATCCATCGCGGACATTATCAAACTCGCTGAAGAACGCTCCGAGTGTGGTGAGTGGTGGTATATAATCTGCGACCAGATGAGCGCCCTTGATCACTTTACCGATAGCGCCAACACCCTTGGACTGGACGCGAAGCTGGAAGCCCTACAGTTCGTCCAGCGCCTTACCGAAGATCACTATTTCATTTGGAGTGCCTCAGGAAATTGCAGAGATGCAGCATCGGACAATGCGCGTCAGAACAGCAGAGCTAAGTGGCTCGTCATCCGGACAGGCTACACTCGGGTACGCTACTCTCAGTTCTTTTGTCTCATGTTCTTCCGACTAACATGGTGGATAGAATGACATGGATTGCGGGTGGGCCGAGTTGGAACTGATATTGTCGCTGAAGATAAAGGACCAAGGCAAGGCCGAGCTCGAGGAGCGGACTGGCTGTAACCCGATCCTTCTGCGTCCTCTCCAGAGTGCTTCACCGATCATCCCAGAGTTGCAGAGCACTGGTTCCGATGAACATCACGCGGCGGTGATGGATCTCTTTACCACGCTGGAGAATTCTGGCGAGGTTCGGAAGGTACGCAAAGACGTTTTGGCCTTCGTTGCCGACAAGTTTCACAAGATGACCTCTGAGCCAGCAAAGTGGAGATCGTAGATTTCCTTCTTCCGACATATGGTGGCTGGGGTGCGTGTGCTAAACGTAGTTTAGTTATCTGGACGCCGCAACTGCCTGCCTCCTCCAAACTGTTCTCGAGGGAGCGGACTCGGACCTGATAGACGCTCGCTACTTTTACTTCGACGATCAGTTCCAAGGGGATGCAACATCGATGATCGCGCGCACCGCCCTCGCAAACGCTCTGCAGCAATACTGTAATTATAGCCACTTCCTACACGCTTACTGGTACCAACAACTTGGCAATTCGGCGAAGAACCCCAGCATTCTCGGTTTCATTGATAAGCACATGTTGCTGAGTGCGATCTGTGACTTCGGATGTCCCTCGGCTTCCGAGGGTTTGGAGCCTGGGGATTCATTTGTGGGATCAGCACCGATCTCGTGGTTTTCGTGCGATTACCCGATATTGAGGCCGCCTGCCTATGATGAGTCGCCACCGACGCAGCTCTTCATCCCAGGGAGCCACAGATGCAAGTTCATGGATGGAGTCTTGGTCCACTGGAACTTTGAGGCCAAGTCCGTGACCATCGCACCACTGCAGATAACGATTGCCGCTTCTCCCAGCCCGTCCGATACCTTATTCATGGAGAATAACTGGGCGGGTATGGTTGACCTTCTCTCCCGGTGGAAAATCAACGCCCGCTTTGTGTGGATCATGGAAAAGCGTGATGGTCCCATCAAGGTGACAAAGGTACCTTCTGCGTACTCCGTGACCACGCGCGGAGCCAGTACCAGACAACTACATCCGGCCTATAGCTCCATCACTCTTTCGGTCATCGATGTGAATAAGAAAATTGGCAGTTCGCTACTTGATATGAGAGTAGAGGCTGCGAATGCGGCCAAGATCAAAACATCTCCGCTGCTGCCAGCTTGCGTTGTGTGTGCCTGTGTTGACTTACGTGTCTGCTATCATGTTTGTGTTCGGCTATAAAAGCGCATTGGCAGACAATTCTTGTTTATGGGGTCTGTGATTCTTTTCTCATTTCTTGTTTTTTTCTTGTTTTTTTCCGTGTTCTTTTCTAAATCTCTGCGGATGTTGGCCAATACCCTGTGTTGTCCCATAGTGACCGCGTCCGGGTCCACCTTTCTTTTCTCGTACCCGGCGTATAGAACGTAATTATGCAGGTGCTCATTAGATACTTCAGATACTCGAGGAACAGGTAGTGCGGGCGTGGGACTCATCGGCCCGAGTTCAACACCGGATTCATAGATCTATCCAAGTTCGGGCGTGTCGCTCATGGGCCCCGAGTTCAGCACCGGATTTATAGATTCATACATGTTCGGGTGTGTCGCTCACCGGCCCAGCACTGGATTTATACATCTATACAAGTTCGGCCGGGTCGCTCAGTGGCGGCGAGTTTAGCACTGAATTTTTAGATCTATACATGTTCGGGTGTGGGCTTAGTCGTTCGCCGGCCGTGAGTTCTACTTTGGATTCATAGTTCTATCGAGGGCCCCCCTGCTCTTCATGGGCAAGGTTCTTCCCAAACCTGTTAAGCGCCATGTGTGGGAGGCATGTACTATTTTGCAAAATAACCCCTTTGTGGGAATTTAGTTTTGCACTAATTCTCACATTTCGCTAGTTTTCACGTTGGGGGTGTGGTTTAGTGGTATACGATTACCACACCCGCGACGAAAACTAGCAGAATGTCAGAATTAGCATGAAACGAAATTCCTTCAAAGGGGTTATTTTGCAAAATAATTTGCGTCATGCGTCGGTGTGCAGGCTTCAGAAAGCGACAGGACATGGGCCCCATCATGCGGGATCAGCCCAGTAGCCAACACCAAGACCAACCAGGTTCCAGGAACCAGCATTGTTTCCCAGGACAAACAGATAGGGAGCGATGGTTAGGGGAAAAATTAGCGTAGCTTGGCGGAAATTTTCATCTAGTGGCACGCAGAATCTGTTCGTTAGACCTTCATGTGCCACAACTCCCCTCCAAGCAACCCCGCCCCAACCATTCACCATTAGGGGTAATCAAAGTGCTGTGGAACTTTTCAGGTGGAACTTTTAGCGTAACAATTCTGGCCAATAGTGGTGAAGACACTTTGATTCCCCCCAGGTGGAACTTTTGCGGTGGAGTTGGGGGCCGCTAGTGTCACGAATCTCGCGCGGCAGGCTCATAAGCGCCGCTGCCAGGGCCGCCGTCACCCTTGCCGCCCTATGGCTTGGCCTCATCAGCGCTGCCGCAGCCACGGTCATTCTCCGTGCCTAGGTGCATCAGGAAAAAAAATCTGCGTCTGGACGCACAGGCTGCGTCCAGACGCAACAGGCACTTGGAACGCGCTGGACGCACCCTGGCAGGGCACATACCGCTCCTAATGCGAATCGCACAGGCAGTGTGAATTCGGACGTAGCACGCCATGGCACCATGCATTCGGACGCCGTATGCCAGCGTGCCGTGCGTCCGGACACAGCATGCCATGGCACCGTGCATTCAGACACCGTATGCCAGGGCGCCGTGCGTCCAGACGCAGCTGGCCACGGCATCTGCTTACCGGATGGAGCGTGTCAGGGCATTTTCCTTCTGGACGCAGCCGTGTCAGGGCATTTTCCTTCTGGACGCAGACGTGTCAGAGCATTTTCATTCTGGGTGCAGCCGTGTCAGCGCAAATGGCGTCCGGACGACACGTGTCATGGCACCACGGTCACGCTGTCTGTCAAGGCATGGAACATCGTAGTAAATACTCTTGTCGCATTCGCAAACACGCAGCGGTTTCCAGGCATAGTCTCTCAGTCCAGTTCTATTCATTCTATCTAATGTTCATCTATATATGCTACTACCACACTTCGCGTGGAAACAAACGAAAGTTGGCAAATACGACACGACACATTGAGCACGATGTGATGAGCAAGACACGATGAGCACGACGCGATGAGCACGACGCGATGAGTGCGATGCGATGAGCACGACGCGATGAGCATGACGAGATGAGCACGACGCGATGAGCACGACGCGATGAGCACGACGAGATGAACACGACGCGATGAGCACGATGACTATGAGGAGGATGGCGATGAGCATGCCACCGGTGGCGAGGACGATAGCAAGTAGGATGCGGCAAGTATGATTGCGAGCTTTGTGACATGGTTAGCGCAGCTCTCAGAGTGACAGACAGTGGGAAGTTGTACAATACAACGTGACGAGTATGATGTCAGTGAGGGTGCCGGCAGCAAGAACGATAGCGGGTAGGACGCGGTGAGTATGATGTCAATCAGGGTGCCGGCGGCAAGAATGATAGCGGGTAGGATGCGGCGAGTATGATGTCAATGAGGGTGCTGGCGGTGAGAACGATAGCGAGTAGGCCGCAGCGAGTATGAGCGCGTGTAAGACGCGGTGAGTATGATGTCAATGATGGTGCCAGCGGCGAGGACGATAGCAAGTAGGACGCGGCAAGTATGATTGCAAGTAAAATGCGGCGAGTATGATGGCAAGCTTTGTGACAAGGTTAGCACAGCTCTCAGAGTGACAGAGACACCGGGAAATTGTACAATACACAGTGAGGAGTACGATGTCAATGAGGGTGTCAGCGGCGAGGACGATAGTGAGTAGGACGCAGCGAGTAAGTTGCGGCAAGTATGATGGCATGAAAGACGCGACGAGTATGATGGCAATAGAAAGCGCCAAGCCACTACTAACGCTTGCGCTTTCGGAAGGTTCGGCTCATCACTCATAGATAGACCCCTTTTTTCTTCTCCTTTCACATCGTCCTACTCGTCGACATTTTCCTAATCGACATCTTATTTGTTGCCCCTTTCTCGCCATCATACTCACTGCGTCTTACTCGCTCTCATACTTGTTGCATCCTACTCACCCACACTCGCCGCGTCCTACCCCCTATCGTTCTCGCCGCCAGCACCCTCATTAACATCGTACTCATCATGTTGTATTGTACAACTTCCCGCTGTCTGTCACTCTGAGAGCTGTGCTAACCATGTCACAAATCTCGCCATCATACTCGCCGCGTCTTACTTGCAATCAAACTCGCCACATCCTACTTGCTATCGTCCTCGCCGCCGGAACCCTGATTGACATCATACTCGCCGTGTCTTATGCGCGCTCATACTCGCCGCAGCCTACTCGCTATCGTTCTCGCCGCTGGCACCCTCATTGACATCATACTCGCCGTGTCCTACCCGCTATCATTCTCACCGCCGGTACCCTCATTGACATCGTACTCGTCATGTTGTATTGTACAACTTCCCGCTGTCTGTCACTCTGAGAGCTGCACTAACCATGTCACAAAGCTCGCAATCATACTCTCCGCGTCTTACTTGCAATCATACTTGCCACGTCCTACTTGCTATTGTCCTCGCTGCTGGCACCCTCATTGACATGATACTCGCCACATCCTACACGCTCGCTATCGTTCTCGCCGCCAGCACCCTCATTGACATCGTACTCGTCACGTTGTATTGTCCAACTTCCCGCTGTCTGTCACTCTGAGAGCTGTGCTAACCATGTCACAAAGCTCACAATCATACTCGCCGCGTCCTACTTGCTATCGTCCTCGCCGCCGGCGGCGTGCTCATCGCTATCCTCCTCATAGTCATCGTGCTCATCGCATCGTGTTCATCTCGTCGTGCTCATCGCATTGTGCTCATCGCGTCGTGCTCATTACGTCGTGCTCAACGCTTCGTGTTCATCGCGTCCTGCTCATTTCGTCGTACTCAACGCGTCGTGTCGTATTTGCCAACTGTCCTTTGTTTCCGTGCGAAGTGTGGTAGTAGCATATATAGATGTACATTAGATAGAATGAATAGAACTGGACTGAGTCACTATTCCTGGAACCCGCTGCGTGTTTGCGAATGCGACAAGAGTATTTGCTGCGATGTTCCATGCCTTGACAGCCAGCGTGACCGCGGTGCCATGACACACGTTGTCCAGACGCCATTTGCCCTGACACGGCAGCGTCCAGAAGGAAAATGCTCTGATACGGCTGCGTCCAGAAGGAAAATGCCCTGACACGGCTGTGTCCAGAAGGAAATTGCCCTGACACGACTGCGTCCAGAAGGAAAATGCCCTGACACCCTCCATCCGGTAAGCAGATGCCGTGGCGAACTGCGTCTGGACACACGGTGCCGTGGCGAGCTGCGTCCGGATGCACAGTGCCATGGCAAACTGCGTCCAAGTTAAGCAGGTTGCGTCCGAAGCGTTCTGAGCATCTAGTACGTCCGGACACTCAGGACACAATTTTTTTTTTCCTGATGTGCCTAGCCCGATCATATCGCTCTGGTAGCGATATTCCCCGACTGCTGGACGGTCTAGACCTTCTCTCCTTTGTTTTCGCTATGTTGCCTACACATCCTTTCTCATGTCTTCTTACGTATGTCGTTTCCAGTTGATTGTACTTGCGCGTCCTTCTCCTGTCATCGTTACGTATGTTGTTTCCTGTTGATTATACTTGCACGTCCTTTCTCCTGTCCGCTATGTTTGTTGTCTCTCATTGATTGAGCTTGCACTTCCTTCTCCCATGTTCGTTACGAGTATTGTTTTCCGTTGATTAAGTTGTACGTCAGTCTTCCTTTCCTTTACTGTTACTGCTTACGCGTCCTTTCTCGTGTTGCCGCGAGTAGAGTGTTGGCCGCGCGGCGGCCGAGTGCGATCATGTGTTTTCCTTCGGCACGGCGATCGAGTCATGATGTTAGACGGAGGAACTGTGTCAGTCTTGCGGGCAAGCTGTGATTCCACAGAGGGAAGGAAAAGTATAAAGGAAGGGTGTGGTAGCTAGTCTGGAGATTCCTCTCCACGCAATATATTATCTATACACCTTGACCTACCTTTACGCATCTCTGAGCGGCGTGACAAAACCAGCGGCGGGATCTCGGATCACTTGAGCTGATGACCATTGAGTCATCCGGCAGCGCGACGAAGTGATCCGGGATTGCCTATAACGAATGACATCGAGATACGATTATCTATCTACCTAGACCTACCTTCACACATCTCTGAGCGGTGTGACGAGAGTAGTGCCGGGATCTCGGATCACTCACGCCGATGATCACTGGGTCATCCGGCAGCATGACGAGTGATCCGGGACCACCTATGACGGACCCGCAACACCGCCGCGCTCACCGGGCCGCACCGGACAGAACGGAACACCGCCGCATATGCCGCACCGGGCAGAACAGAACACCGCCGCATATGCAGCGCCGGGCAGAACAGAACACCACCGTGCATACCAAGCCGCGCCAGACAGAATAGAACACTGCCGTGTATGTCGCACCGGGCGGAACGGGAGACCGCCGTGTAAGCCGCCCCGGCCGGAATGGAAGAACGCCGCACATGCCGCTCCGAGCAGAACGGGACAACGCCACGCATGCTGCGCCAGGCAGAACAGAGGACCGCCGCACACACCGGGCCATGACAGACAGAATGTAACACCTATTCCGCGCCGCGCAGAATGGAACACTGCCGTATATACCGCGCCGGGCAGAACAGAACACCGCCGTGCATACCAGGCCGCGCCAGACAGAACGGAACACCACCACGCATGCCGTCCCAGGCGGAACGGAAGAACGCCGCGCATGCTGCGCCTAGCAGAACGGAAGAACGGAAGAACGGAGGACCGCTGCGCACACCGGACCGCGTCAGACAGAACGGAACACCTATACCACGCCAGGCCGAACGGAACACTGCCGCGCACACTGGGCCGCGCCAGACAGAACGGAACACTGCCGTGCATACCGGGCCATGCCAGACAGAACGGAAGACCTCCACGTATGCCGCACCGGGCGGAACGGAAGACCGTCGCATATGCCGCCCCTGGCGGAAAGGAAGAACGCCATGCATGCCGTGCCGAGTAGAACGGAAAACAGCCGTACATGCTGCGCCGACCAGAACGGAAGACCACCACACATACCGAAGGGCGTACCGAACAGGACGGAAGACCGCTGCACATGAGGGAAGTCTGCCGCACATACCGCAGGCCATGCCGGGCATGAAGGAAGATGACAATGACGATGCCACGCCGGGCATGAAGAAAGACGACAACAACAATGCCACGCCGGGTATGAAGGAGGACGAGAACGACGAGTGAGTGGGAATCACTTGCGCCAAACGACACCGAGACACGAGTAGCGATCCGAGATCGCTCAAGAACAACAAGAGAATGATACCATGCTACTGTAAAGACCACCGGGTGGCAGTAAACGAAGACCGCGTAAGACCTAGCACGGCCGCACGGAAGACTGGGAGCACGACGCCTCGCCAGTGAGAAAGGCCACGTTGAGGGACATCCTTAGACTTCACCTGACACAGAGGGAAGTACTTGCCTGCGCCAGAGAGCTGAACAAACACAGCCCAAGAGCTGAACAAACGGAAGTCCTATAGAGTAGGCAGAACACGGGGCGCCAGAGAGCTGAACGAATACAGCCGGAGAGCCGACCAAACGGACTGCTGTATTCTCGCTGTCTTCACTGTCAGAAAACCGTTGTTTCGTTGTCTTAGACAGGCTTGAACTCTCATACGTTTACATCGCTGATTGTGTCGCAATCGTAGAGTGTATAAAGGTTGCAGGATTCGAGCTTTTCGGATATCGAATGTGAGGCATCATACACCGACAATATCCACAAGCAAAAAAAAATTATACATACATAGGTCTGCCGAGACTACACTAACGAGTGTTTAGTGCAGCCATGTTAACCAACTTCTGTCTAGTTTTTGGTTTTTAGCCCAGTGGAAAAGTTCCACTGCGCGTTTTCCAGCAGTGGAACTCAACAGCCAATCATTTCTATCCTTGGCGAAACTTGGCGATGCTAAAAGTTCCACCTGAAAAGTTCCACCGCACTTTGATTACCCCTATTCCCTTCGTGCTCAACAGCCTTCCATCATGACCTTCAACGAAAGCCAGAGACCACACCTCCTAAACATCTGGTTCTCACTGATGAAATCTTGTCTTCGGATATTCCATATCCAACTGATTAGTATGTTCATAGTGTCAACCCCTCGTTGATCCCAGTCGGCACTAGCAGACATCTGAATTGGCACCATCGGACGCCAGCGGCTGGTCACCACTGTGATTGCCTATATACCACGGTAGTTTCTTCATTCTCACTCGAAGGAAATGGAGCAGAACTGGTGGAGATATGGCTGGCTATACGTGAAGCACTTCATCCGACGGTTTGTATGAGCCCACAAAATATCACTCGATACCAAGCCATTCCATGAAGAGAAATCTAAGAGATTTTTCCTTGGTCGCGATCGTTCTCTTATTTAGAGCGTCGACTGTACCTTCAAGATTGTTACCCACAATGAAGCTTCCCTCGAACTCTGGAACTACTGCCCAGGGCCATGACTACAATCTGTACGACCACCACGCTGCCTTGATGATCTACCGCTCGGTTGAACCCCACGATTCAAACTGTCATTCGCAGTCCTCCCACGAACGAGATAGATTTTGGCCTCCCACGTCTCGCAATTCCTTCGCGAAGAACAGGACTTGCTGTGCGATCCAGTCGAAATGACACTGGGAATTACGGTACGTACACGGCGATGCCAGAGCTGCTGCACGCGCTCGATGATGGAATCGTGGGGCACACTCGATGCAGACAAATGGAGAGATTATCCCACCGATCAGCGTGGGAAATGGCCTGGTATCCAGGGGAAGCCTTCCGGTGAAGCACGTGGCAAGCAGTTGAAATAAGATTCCTTTCACTTTCCTTTCTTTGGAGGATGCACGCTCCTGTGGTTTTCCCATTAGGCTTTTTTTTTACAAGGCTAGATATGAGTTTTAACGAGGCATCCGAGGATACTGGGTTTCGCTGATTTTCCTCTGCAGCTGTTTATCACTGTCTAGCAGTGCTGCACGATATACTTATTTATCGTTTCCTTCTGCTGTCTTTTCTTTGCATCTTCCGTACGAGGGATGTCTGGAGAGGACGGTCCGGAAACGCTGGCTGCCCAAGTCTCTGAGCACAAGCTCGGGGGACAGTCTTCCATCCTTGCCCCCTGAGGAGTCCCAGAGGCTCATTGCATGAGAGAATGTTCTGCCTACGACCATGTATCTTAGTCCAATTCACTATCCTTCTGCTCGATATTCCAACATGCAGTTATCTGCAACAGGCGATGGGTGTATCCAAAAGTGTCAATTCCACAAGTTCTTTGAGCCCCCGAATTTCTCTAATTGTGTATCATGACGCGCAAAGGGTTCAAATGATTGGCATCGGAATTGGAAACCAGCGCGTGTTTTCGTTGGCTGCACTCCCAACGATATCAAGTAACACTGGCTACGGAGGTCATACTCCTACCTGATTACCTGTCCGCTACTACGCCACGTCCGGTTCCATTCCCGCTGCCAACAAGAAAACGGCTCGAAGCGGTATCAAGTAGCACCTTGCAGTACCGTACGCTCTGAGGGTTCTCGCCATCACCACAGGCGGTGCTGCTCGCTGGGGCAACTGGCGATCGGTATGTGGCGTTAATAGGTATACGGTACCGGACTATCCAATCACTCGCCGTATCCCCGCCAGTGGTGCCACTCTATTCTTCACTATTTCCAACAGATTATGAGCCCGGCCCAGCACCATCAATAACCTCGATTCCTACTCTACTATATGGATCCTCATCCATTGACTGCACAATAGTCAAATCCACCTTTCCTATTCCAACCCACCAAACCTGCATAGCATGTCGGGCGTGCGTATCCCTTCCACACCACCTGCATCATGGCAATGGCAAGCGCAAGAATAATAGCGGCAGCCTCACCCTACGCCGGAGCTACCTTGCACTCTCGAGGATGTGATTGCTGTGCGCGCTTGAGAATGCGGGAGCTGCTGCGGCTCCCCCATTCTGGAGCAGTCGCGGGCGCCTTACTATGTACGCTCAAAGCTGACAATGGACAGATTTTCATATGGATCAGCCTCGGAATTGGCCTGGTATCCAGGGGAGGCTTCCGGTGAAGCACGTGGCGGGTGGTTAAACAGGTTTTCTTTCCCTCTCCTTTCTTAATTTGGTGGATGCACTCTTTCTCCTATGTCCGTGACTTTCCCATGAGGTTTTTTTTACACGGCTATGAGTTTTAACGAGGCATCCAAGCATACTGAGGTTCAACGTATTCTCCTCTGCTGCTGTTAGTTGCTATAGAAATAATGTTCCGCCGATGACCGTGTATCTTTAATCCAATCCACTATGTTCATCTCTATCGATCCCTATATCAGCAAGGGGCACACATAGTCGGCCCAAGGAGAGAAGGATCAGAAAAGTTGAGAAAAAAGCGCGGGGTCTGCGCACAAATGGCGGACAATGCTCCCAGCGCTGTACCCAGTGGGGTAATGTGGAACACAACAGCACCACTTGCGATGAAGTCCTGTCAGCTTCCAATTGTATACCCTGTGGAATAGAGGGCAGTTTCAAATGGATTGATTCACTCCTGTCGACTGCTGTTAACCCCATTATTGTAACCGCGTTGAATTGAGGTACCATCAATGCTAACTCTGTCCAGAGAGAAAACTGTGGCATTTTAGACTTTTGCTGTTAGATTATACGTCACCATGGGGAGCACTGGGAATAACTAGAAACATATTTTGAGGGGAGCATTGTGGCCGAAGGGCGGCGGGAATCGAACCGGCCCCCAGGCTCGAGTAATTTTATTTTTCACTCAAGTCGTGCGATTTATTGACTTGCGTTTCTATACATGACTCGAGTCATTCTTCTTCTTGACTATAGCCGTTCGTTTTGTTGTCAGTGCAGCCCGAGCGAGAAAGGGTGCTGGGCGACCATTATGATCATTTCATACTCCATCACCACATCATACATATAAGACAATACCTATTTAATTGACCATTGCTGCTTGAGGTTTAAAGTCATTACGTTAAACTTTGCACCGTCCTGCCAACACAAAGATCAACTTAAGTAATGATCATTGGCAGCCAGCACACTTTCTCATGAGGATCACCCAGACATTTCTGCCTCATGCCAATAAAAGAATACCAGTTAGGTCACGTACAATTAAGTAATATCAAAAAAAAGAAAAGAATGTCTTCAATTCAGGGCATCGGAGAACAGACTGACAGAACAAACCCGAAAACACCAACACCTGCCAACTAACGGAGTTCAAACCCTTGATGCTCGCATTCCAGGAATTCAAGTCCAACAAATCTTGTCCATATGAATCTCCATTTCCCAAGTGAGTGATGGCTATATCGTAGCGTGACTTCCTAGCCAACTCATCACACCCCGGACGAAACTCAACGCCTGAAAACGCCAAGACTTCCAACTGACACACCAAATCTCGGGACCGATGAGACTTCACACGCTCCAAGATGTCCAGCTGAGCGACGCAACCGAGCGAGGCAGCCCCAATGGTGACTGCCAGTGCCGGCCCGAGCGAGGGCTCCCTACTGCAGGAGCTTGTGGGAGACAGACAGGACTATAGGGGGGAAGAGATGGAGGAGGACAGTGATAGCGAGCTCAGCCAGCTCGAGAGCAGTGAGGGAGAGATGGAGGTGGAGGAAAATTGGCAGGGAAAGGGCTGCGGGAGGCCAAACTTCAAGCATGCCACCACTGGCGCCAGGCAACAGCAGAGCACATAGGAATTTTTCCGGCGCGAAGGCGACAATATCTTCGACACTCCTGGGAAGTCGGCCATGGTAGGAGCACTCGCCCGCTCCCTGACTGCGGCCGCAAGCTGCGAGCAGTAGGGGGGGACAGCGGAAACCCTGAACTCTGCCAAGAGCTCCGGGGAGGGGGGTGGGAAATTGGATGTGGGGGTGGATGATTGGACGGAGGAGGTGGCCAATGAGGTGGAGATGGCGGGTGTGGCGGGCTATGAGAGGTCGATGACTCTGACCCCCACCCCAGCAAGATGGCCAAGTGCGACCCCAGTGCCGGTCACACCGACCAAGGGTAACAAGCAGATGGCAATGGGCACGCCCAGGCCCAACAGACACACTAGGCCAGCAGTGCGCCCGATGCCCACTGGTTTTGCGGCGGCCTCGGTACTGGAGCAGATCCTAGCAGCCATTGCTGGGGTGGAACAGAAGATGGAGGAAAAGGTGACTGCACTGGAGGTGCAGATGATGGAGGGAATGGGAGCACTGACTGCCGATGAGAACGAAAGGGAAGCGAGGGTGGCAGCAAGGCTGATGGTGGACGCAGAGGAGAGAGAGGTGAGGCTGGCAGTAAAGCTCCTGGCCACCGAAGGGATAGAGAGGGAGATGCTGGCGAAGGTGAACTGGGACATCAAGCAGTGGACGGACCTGGTGCAGCTGATGGAAAGAAGGAGGGTGGAAATAGGGGAGATAAAGAAGGCAGTGGAGGGAATGGCAGTGCTAGCAGCAGGGGGGCCCACGCTGCATCTGCAGGCTGGACCGGCTGCTGTAGAACCGGAGGCAATGGAGGGGGTGGTAGCAACCTGGCAGAAGGAGATAAACGACAAGGTGGAGGAGTGGAGTGACATGGAAGGAGTGGAACGGGAAGGTCTCTTTGGTCAAAGCATGCACTGGCGCCGAGAGAGCCAGTGTCCTCGATGCCTCCAGGTCCATCGACAGAGGAGAAGGAGAAGAAAGGGAAAGAGAAGGGAAAGGGCAAGGCAGTGCAGGTCGCGGCACCTCCTGCCATTGGTTGCGCAGCACGCCAATGGAACAGGCAGGCAGCAGTCGATGAGGCAAAGACAGGGAAGCCGGAGGAGCCAGTGGCACCCATCCGATCGATCCTAAAGCGACTGGAGACAGCGGAAGCAGAGAAGAAGGAGCAGGAGAAGAAAAGGAAGGAGGAGGTGGTAAGGAAGAAGGCGGAGAAGGCGTGGAAAAAAGAGGAGGAGAAGGTGGCAGCCATGAAGCGATGGGAGGAAGGGAAACTGAGCCAGGAGGAGGGGGAGACATACAGTGCCGCAGCCACGCTGATTTGGGACCTGGGACATGACGCCAACGCCATCGAGGAGGTAGCCGCGGGGCAGAGGATTGCCCACATAGCAGGAATGCGGGCGCTGTGAAGACAGTGTGAGGAGGATTTGGCTCGCGGTCTCGCGGCATCACCGTAACAGCAGCGCCAGCAGCAGCAGCGCCGGCAGCAGCAACAGCAGCGCCTGCCCGAGTGGCAACAGCAACAGTGGCTGCAGCGGTAACAGCAGCAACACCAGCAGAAACAGGCATCGCCGCGGGCGCCGCAGCAGTGGCAGCAACAGGGTAACTGGGCGCAGAGGGTGGCGGTGGCGGCGGCCCTCCCCCAGTCGGACTACAAGCAGGTGGGCTGGAACGGGAAGCCAGAGCAGGAGCCCACAGAGCTGGAGCCCATCGATGGGTCGATCCCACACGAGGAGCGTGGAATCGTGTTTAAGCGAGCGGCAGGGGTGCTGCAGATCAACCCAGCAGTGGCAGCAAGCACGGCGGCGTTTGTCAACATTGCGCTCAGCAAGGTGGCCCTGGCGTACGTCCGGACCGAGGCATTCAGAATTTCGGTGCAGGAAAGGCTGTCGACAACAGCGCGCTTCGGGGCATCGGCGACGATGCTCCTCCAGTTTAAGAAGGTCCTAGAAATGGCCCGTAAAGCCGTCAGAGCTATCATCAACGTTGTCGCGAATGAGACGTGGGTGGAGCTTAAGATCCTGGTGCCCTATAACCGGTACTGGGACCCCAACCGGCTTGTGGAGCTCAGGGAGCAGATCGAAGCGGAGAACTCAGGAGTCGTGGTACCCCCCCTCTCAATGAAGTGGATGCGGGCAGTAAGCACCATCGAGCACCACTACCAGGCTGGCCGACTCCCGAAGTATGCGGCATCAGTGATCTTCAAGGTGCCAGGCAAGGCGGCAGCCCAAAAGCTGTTGGTGGAGATATGGGTGGCAGGCAGCAAGTTCCATACCCTTCCCTACATCCCGGACAAAGCCAACACCCTTTGTGGCACATGCGGGTGGTGGGGACATTCAGAGTTCCGGTGCCAGCGAGGTATGGCGACCTGCACTATCTGTGCGGATAGCCACAGGACCGAGGAGCACTGGTGTCAGGTGGCAACGTGCGGCAAGGTCGGGAAGGTCTGCCCCCACACGGAGATGTACTGCCCGAACTGTAGAGGCAGACACCTAGCCCAGGACGCCAGGTGCCAAGCAAAGCAAGCCGCCATCGAGATTGCCCGAGGCAGGCGAAACGGAACAGCCCGCGTAGAAACATCGCAGCCGACGCGCCCGGCAGCAACCTGCAGCTCTGGCAGATCAGCCCAGCTGAACTGAGTCCCTGGAGGCGAGCTGGCAGAGACTTCTCCAGACTGGACAGAAGACGTAATGGAGGTAACGGCAACTGGAATGGAACCAAGTGGCACTGCCCCACCCGTAGCCGTCTGATGGCGGGCTTACAGGCTCCCAAGCTGGTGGCGCTCCAGCATAACTGCGCCAGGGGGGGACAAGTATTGGAGGCGGTATTGGAGACGGCAGTGCAGAAGAGAGAAGATCTGGTCCTGATCCAGGAACCACGCAGGGAGACAGAGAAGGACAGTACAAGGTCACATCCTAGCTTCCGATTTATCAGAGGGAAGGAGGGCGAGGCTGCCAAATGCTGGGTGGCAATCAACTAGGAGTCTCAGTGCCAGGAAACGGAGCTGAAGAACCTGACCTGGGACTGCGCAAACTATGTGCAGGCTCTGGAGGTCAAGCGTCTGAGTGGTGCCACAATCATCATTGTTAACGTGTATGATCGCGGACAGCAGGGGGGAAGTGGAGAGCGGCTGGCCCAGTGGGTGAACTGGGAGGCCATCACAAGGCACAGCCAGGTGATCATCGCGGGGGACATGAATGCCCACAGCCAGATGTGGAACGGGAGGGTAACATCAAGACGGAATGCGCCATTTTGGGAGAACCTCATAAGCGACCACTCCCTGGTAGTGTGGAACTCCGAGGAGGTGATCCGGGTGGGCGGTAACAACCACTCAATCATTGACCTCACGTTCTCCTCACCTGGTGTCGAGCTCAACTGGAGTATCGACAGCAAAGAAGCCACCGGCTCGGACCATGAGGTCACTATGTGGGAAATTCTTGGAGCGACCCCAAACAGCCGAGACAGCAGCAAAGAGGTCATGGGGTGGGACATCAGTGGCTGAAGTGGGGCTGGAAAGAGCGAAGAAGAGCAGAAAGCTGCGAGAGAAAAGGAAGTGGCTGCCCAGCAATGCTACCTAAGATCGGAGAAGGAAACAGCAGCACTCGATGACACCAGCTCAGCGGAGCAGGTGGAGGAAGCAGCAGTGTCGTTACGGGAGGCCATGGTAGGAACGCTCAATAGCCACGCCAGGGCGAAGAGGTGGTGCAGCAGATCAAAGCCATGGTGGACGGAAGAGCTGGCGGAGCTACCCAAGCAGCTGGGCAGGGCCAGACGATGGCCGCCAGGTATAGGGCGCGTACGGGATGCTCGATGCAACCTGCGGCGGGCCCAGTGTTCCGCATAGTCCGGTCTGGACGGCCTTCCACGCCGTCCGGAGGGGATTTTGGTAGTCTCGTCCGAGCTCCGGACGGACTGTACTGAGATAGTCCGTCCCGTCTGTGATGGGGGAGGACGGTGCCCGTCCCTGTCCTAGCTGTTGGACGGACGGCGCTAGTATTGGACGGATGGCGCTAGTATTGTTAGGTAATATGTCACGTGCAAGTACTAAGTGCATGAAAATTTTCCTAAATCCTCTGGCGAAGCATTGCACACTACATCTAGCGCCACCAGTCCACCACAATCATGCCGCGACCTCCGGCGAAGAAGTGCAACACACGAGATTGGGAGTTCCTTGCTTCTGTCAAGGAAATTCTAGCACCCTTCAAGGAATGGACGTTGAAATTACAAGTTCGATACAGCAATGGATGTGTTGCCGTTATCCTACCCGCAATGTATGAGCTGTTGGATCATCTTGAGATGTGCTGTGTACAGTTCCGTAGTGACGAGCACCTGCTTGCAATGGTCAACCAGGGTTGGGCGATTCTCGATAAGTGAGTACACACCGTGGGGATGGCTGCTTCTTACTAATGTGTGCTTCGTAGATATTATGCTAAGGTAGATCTTTGCCCTGCATATGTTATCGCCGTCGCACTTCATCCCAACATGAAGCATGCATACTTTCATGAGCAATGGAAGGAGAAGCCTGACTGGATTGCCTTCGCGGAAAGCTCTGTTGAGAAGGTCTGGAAGGAGTCCTACCATGGATACCGCGCAGCTCACCGAAGCCCTACACCACTACTGACTCATGAAGATCCTACACACTTGAGTCAGTGGGACCGAAAACCTCAAGGTCTCAGTCGGACAGATGTCAACGTTGACATGATGGAGCACTATCAGCAGGATCTACCACTAGCGGGTGAACAGATCCTCGATGTTGTCTCTTACTGGTGCGCGAAGATGTTGGAACCGCAGTGGAGAGATCTTGCAAGGATGGCGCTTGACTATCTGACAATTCCGGCCATGAGTGCGGAGCCTGAACGGGTCTTCAGCGCTGCAAAGATCACCTTAACTGACCG
>Ga0307516_10003313_pt1 | contig 20839 bp, 30 predicted proteins | sample 19_EM_MG_FD_203310 | JGI IMG/M metagenome (GOLD analysis project Ga0307516, IMG submission 203310) | Populus trichocarpa ectomycorrhiza microbial communities from riparian zone in the Pacific Northwest, United States - 19_EM | ecosystem: Host-associated > Plants > Roots > Unclassified | place...
CAGGGCGCATCCACCAATCCGCATTGCAGCAAAAGAACATCGAAGTGCCCCACGACGCGTATGACAGCCGGCGGGTGCCAAGGAGTGGAGCGTCGAAGCCCGTTGAAGAGAGGGGTTGGCGCGAAAAAGATTTCAACCCCGCCTACGCGAATAAAAAGCGCGATACGCTTACGATGGGGGTAGCGTCTGGGAGTACTCTCTTCGATGTAGTCTGCTGCCTATACAACGGTGCTCGAGGGCAGAGGAGTGTAGAGTCCATCGGTTCACACCCCGGCGCGTGAGGTCGTCGTTGCTAGAGTGATCCTCTCGATCTGGTGGCGCAAATTCGGCCAAAGGCCACTCCGGAGGAACAGGTCATGGAAGCACGCCTGCCGGACACGATCCCGTCGTGAAACAATGCATTGGACAAGGGAATCGACAAAAATAGGGCGGGACATACCCCATGGGCGGCGATTGCTCCCGCACAGGTGAATTGGAAGTCCAAATTGAGGCGACGAACGCTTCGCATCGACGTCACCGCCAGTCGTCTTCCAACTTCGCGGTTACACGTGTCGTGCCAGAAGTGTCGCTTCGGCGGAAGAGCGGCTTGTCAAAACCCATGCCAACGGCGAGCACGCTCGGTAAATCACGGAGATACACCCGTGGACGATCGAGCCCGCGCCACGAAGGCGTACAGGCGAACTAAACCGTTTTGTGGTCCAACTGGGCTTAGGTCCCGGCAGAAGAGGTTGTGAAGAGACGGAATTAGCGGGTGTGATCGTGGGATTGAACGTCTGATGCGGCCGTCACCCAACATCCCGCGGAATGCTGGGAAGCTCTGAGAAGCTCCACCCCAGGACTGGAAGCTCGATCGATCAAAGGCGGTGGATGCTTCTCCGGACTCGGATTTGCCCAACGAGGTGGACCGCTGGGACGGCCTGACCACATGACCTGCTCGGATTGTCTATAAAACCTGGACGACACGCTGGTTGAGTGTCTCATCGACACCCTCAGTCGCTCTCAGCCAAAGTAGCCTCCTCAGCCTCTTCGCTCTTCGCTCTTCGTCACCAGCCTCTTCACCATGCGTTTCACCACCATCTTCACCGTCCTCGCCGCTGGTGTCATGGCCTTCGCCGGTGCCGTCCCCGAGATCGTTGCGAAGAGGACGAACGGCGACATCATGAACGCCTTCAATACCCTCAACGACCACTGCGACAGCATCATCCCCGCGTTCGGCAGCTGCGGGAACGACGAGTGCACCCAGGAGATCACCGCCCAGATTGTCGCTGCCATCGACGTCTGCACCAACACCATCAGCAACCATCCCGGTGGTCTCGCTAACCTTGCGGTTGCTAATGTCATCGTCGAAATCATCACGGTAAGTGTTGGCAAGTTTCCAGAGCTCCACTTGACTCACCCGCCTCCCTCCCCAGAAAATTGTGGTCGCTCTCAACCTGCATGTGAGCACCTGTGGCAACGGGTGCCCCGGTGCTATCGGTATCTTCGCGGCCATCGACCTCTCGCTCTCGCTTTGCTTGAAGGCGGTGCTCAAGGTGTGCATCGGGTTGATTGCCATTCTCCCCGCCCTGTGAGTCCTCCACATCCACTCCTTCCCCCAGTTCCCTCGCTGACCACCTGACAGCCTCGTCAACTTGGTGGCCACTTTGCACCTCCTCTGCTTCGACTTGATCCTCAAGGTCTGCTTGTTCATTTCGTTGTAGTTTCTGTCGGGAGATGTCCTGTTTTATGTCTGGAACGTTTAAGAGTCCACGAATGTGATCCGATCGAATTCTTCATATATTTCCGTGTGTTCGAGACCTCTTTCAATAGCCACACCAGTTCCCTCTCACCCAGCTCCTACCAGTGGAATTGAAACCGCCTGCGAAGTTTGGCTCGATTTGACCCGCTGAAAGCCCGGAACTGTTTACTGAGGTTTGGGAAGCCGCGAGGACAGCGGTAGCTGTGAGTGGCACAACCAACATCGAGATCCCTGGGGCAGGTTCAAGACCGCCAACACGACCGACGGCACCGATGAACTCCATTCCGTTGGCTTGGCGGATCCTTTCCTCCGTTCCCCGACTGATCCGTCGTATAAAACCCTTTCGGCTATCTCCGAACTGCCCAAGCTTTCAATATTCGTGTGTACCGTGCGCTACAGGTTGAGTCTCGCAATCTCTATTCTCTATTTTACATCTTATATACAGGTACAGGTCCAACCAGTCACGCGAGTGATCCACCACGGCATGCTGATGGTTCAGTACTGCATGTCAACATGACACCACCGGTTGAACTCGTCCTCGCCTACAGATGCCATAGCCGGTGAGTCGCCAATGTGGTCAAACCCGCTGAAGTCCAATCCTTCAGTGGGCCTCACCAACCCGTAATCCTCCGAAAATTGTAAACCTCTATCGACGGTTTGGTCGGCGCCTGGTGTCATACAAGCTATGGGGTACCCGGCACTGGGGAACGCCGGCAGCACCTCGAACTCGGAGACCTGTATCTTCGGCGGAACTACCGTTGGTGGTGGTGATAGGGTAGGTTCTTTTATCTAGACAGGAGGTGGTCAGCCCATGAGATTCGGAGTCCGAACACCCTCAAACTCACGATAGCACCAATATACGCGGCAACCTCCGGAACCGGATCACGAAGCGGCTCCACCTTGTCCACAGGGGAGTTGCGAGAAGGGGGGAGGCTCAACACTGGAATCTTGTTGGTCGGGATGAACGGCGGAGTGGACGAATGAGAGGGATCGGCCTGTGATCGTGCCACTGACACCGGGATAACCGCGATCGAGCGCTTGCGGAGATTCCTCTTGCGTTTCTTGACAGGGGGTTTGGGGAGCTGGGGTTCGCCCTTGGAAGCCACCTCCACGACGGGGACGGGGGAGGCTGAGCGAGGTCGCTTCAGATCGACCTTTTGCTCGACGACCTGATCAAGAGAACCACCCTCGCTGTGGCCTGAGGTTTCCGGGGAATTGGAAGCTCTGACGACTCGAGCTACCTGGACAGCAATGACCCCACACGGCTCGTCGTTATCGTTCTCCTCCTTCTTCACCCTCCTCGCCGCCCTCTCCCTTGCCGGCAGATTATACCTATGTTGGGGGTAAAGTTGGGAGTGCTCGTCCTTGAGCTGCCTAGCCCGTTCCTGATACGGGACCCGCCTGGACTCTTCGAGGGCGTTCCAGCACAGTCCGGCGAGGCGGCTGATTTCACGGTGATCACGTTCCGGTATCCTTTCCTTATTGAACCTCCAAAAGTCTGACCGGAAGAGTATGAAGGCGTTAGGAGGACGAGGCGCGTTTCCATTCTTGCCCTTGCTCCGGCGGCATTGGGAATGGAGATCGGGCAAGGCGACCTCGCGCTGATCAGCAAACGCGGACAGATCCTCGATAGTCTGCGTCTGCGACGAGGGAGGTGGGTCATGGGTTTCGGTCGTGGCAACGGGATGTACTGGGAGTGGCTCAGTGACGGGGTAGGGAATGTCGAGGTAATCGAAGCCACCCGGAACGCACTGATCCAAAGCTATGATTGCCAAACCGAGGAATGATCAGTCTCAGTGATCTCTCTCATCAGGACAAGGACAGAGCGCACGATCAGGTAGGGTTTGGCCGGAAAGTCTCCTCGACCTTCGTACGATTGGCATCTGTGTGGCGTAAAAGCGTTCTTGCCTCGGAGATAAGCTCAAAAGGGATGGACGGGGAGGGCGGGGTGGAGAGACGAAGAGGGAGAAAAGAGAGAGTCAAGACAAGCGGATACTGGTCATCCTACCACTCGCCGTCTTTTATACCACAGACAGGAACCTGGATCCGCGGAGGGTACAGTCCACTAAAAGGTCACATTCCTAGACGCCCTCCGCCTCGTTTCTTCTCATCAACTCGTGCATCAACTTCTTAACTCTCAACGATTCACCCACGCGTCCCAGGAAATTTCCAATCCCGTTGGGTGATCTTTCGATTGGATTTTATTTGCTTCCGTGGGACCAGATATGGGTCCGGGAAGGTCCCCCCTTTGTGGTTTCGTCAAAGTGCGCCTTTCAATTGTTGTGCACTTTGTTCCGTTCGCGGGGCGAGACCCCAAGTCGGACACCAAGTCGGACGCTAACGACAACTGGTACCTGTCGCGCGATGTCTCGGACGCCGGGATGCTGTAATCCAGCCACAAAGGCTGCCATCTGTGGCTCAGACGGCCCTTCTGCCTCGACCATATGCACGGTCCAGACGGCCAGGCACCGAGGCCTCCATTTCTTGCAAGTCCGCAAATGGCCTCACATCTCGAGTGGCTCAAGGAGCGCCATAGAATTCGAGATGGCGGTCATCGGTAGGTGACAACTGCGTCAGGGAAGATCACTGTCGCTGTTCTCATTCAGCGTCCAACGTCCAGCCTTTACGCCACAGCTTCATGTACACCACTCTCAAATCGGTCACACTCTTATCCCCGCTCAGCCAGTCCATCCCCGACGATCTACCCCAGAAGAGGAACAAAGGAAGTCTCTGCTCAACTTCCTGCGCCAGTCGTCCCTTTTTCTCCCTCCTTCATCGTCTTCCTGCGCTTGGAACCCGCAATCATATCCCTGGAAATCGGTCGAGGCATCCAGTGGCTCAATTAATTTCGGCTCTCGGCACGTTCAGGGTTACTCACCGCTTCTTTAAAGCCTGATTACGTCCGATGGATCTGGCCTTGTTAACCGCATCCGGTCGTTTGACTCGGCCCATTTGCCTTCGCTTCATTTTTGATGGTTTCGGAAGCTTCGCCACCCATTCTGGTACGGGTGACCCCGATTGCAACAACACGTTTGCAATACTGGGGGACCGTCAGAGGGTGAGTGGCAAAAAAGAATAATCAACGAATAGGCTCACGGTTTCAGGAACGGTGCGTCGTCATTCGTAAAGTACGTAATAGCTTTCCCCTCCCTGCCTGCGCGCCCAGTACGACCTAATGGCAAGCTTAGCATAAACGCACGGACAATCACCCCCCACGTACCTATCCGATGAATGTAACTCTGCACGCTCTGGGGAAAGTCGTAGTTGATGACCTCCATGACCCCCTTGAAATCCATACCCCGAGCCATCACTTCTGTGCTTATCATGACCCAACTTTCACCTCGCCGCATCCTTCCGATCGCATCTTCCCGTTCCTTCCTTGTCATACCCGCATGAAGACAATCTACGTTTGGAACGTCGTTGATCACCAACTCTTCCGCCAGGGACGAAGCTCTGGGTTGAGTTGACGTGAAGACCAACACAGGCGGTTTATAAGGTTGGGACAGGTGGGCGAGGAGTGTGGGCAGTTTGGAAGAATCGTCGGCCACGTATGTCAACGATTGAGCAATCGATGGTAGAGGCGTATCCCTATCGAGTATGATGAGTGGCGGCGCGTCCGGATGACGGAGGAACAGTATCGTACTTTAATCCGACGACAACCCGGATCGGGTCACGAAGGATATCAAAGGCCACCTTCTCCGCATTCGCCGGTAACGTAGCGCTGAAGACAGCCTTTTGGATGTCCGGATGCGAGCACGCCGCAAAGATCTCTTGGATCTGATCCAGGAACTCGGAGTCTAGCATTCGATCCGCCTCATCGAGGATTAGGTGCCGCACACTGTCAAACCAGATTAGAGTCCTGTCTCGGAGCGCGCATGCAGCGGGCACTTACTTGCTCAAGTCCAGGTGACCCTGTTGAACGGATGTGACGAGCCGTAACGGAGTGCTGACTATTATGTCTGTACCATCACGATCATGAGAAAAGAACGCGCGAAAAAGCGTCGAGACAAACTTACCCACTTTATCCCTCACGTTCTTATCAGCCAGAGTGGACGCAGTAGCCTTGCTGAACAGGATTATCTTCCACTTCCGCCCCTCTGCCAGCTTCAAACACTCGTTATGGATCTGGTGCGCTAATTCACGAGTAGGTGCGAGTATGACTGCACGGGCTCCGGAACCGAAATCTTTCTTCCCTCTTGAGTTCGGAGAATCGAGAGCGATCATGGTAGGGAGAAGATATGAGAGGGTCTTCCCTGTACCCGTTGGCGAAATGGCGGCTAGATCTCGGCCCTACATCGATAAGAGTCCCGGTATGACGGCCGCAGAAGTTGCACTAACTCACCTCCAGAAGGATGGGAATCGCATATGACTGAATGCTCATCGGTCTCGAGTACCCATACTTCTCCAAGTTGGAGGAGATGTGAGACGTGAGCGAGTACCTCGTGCGAAGTTCTTCAAATGTTTCAAAATTGGGGGGCACATTCGAACCCTTCGTCTTGACTTGATGCCGCTGTGTAACCGGGTGTTCTTCTGCTCCGATGGTAGAACCGGCGTCACTCTGATCGTCCAAGCCATCCTCAACCTCAGAATCACTATCCTGTTTCCTTCGCTTCTTCCGGCCGCCAGGCTTGTCAGACCGCGACTTCCTCTTCTGTCCTATGTCATGGGAATACTTGAAGAAATCCAATTCAACCGGTAGGTGACCGTCCTCCGTTTTCTGGGCAGAAGGTGGGTTTTTGTCCGAGGTACTTGACTTCTACTTGGGAGCATGAACGATTAGACTCGTGCATGGTGGAGGTGACCCCGCTCACGTTGAATAACTTGACGTCGTCCCAGTACTTCTGCTTGTCGAACTTGATACCTCCACGGGAAAGCAGGTGGAAAGCTTCCATACCCGATGGTACCAGTGAGGTCAGTAGACCAAGTTCACGAGCAAGATTTTCGTGAGACGTGATCGAAATTCCCACGATAGCTCATCATTGCAGATTGTCCGCTGATGACCCAACCTAAGCCGATGTCCTGAAAAGGGGGGATCACAGTAACAACAGCACGTGGTAGATTAACAGCTACATGACAATTATGCTAGCAGGTCAACTCATGAGCGCCCTCCTTTCTTCTTCTTATTGACGACTTTGAATCCCCATTCGCTCTGCGCCGGCTTTGGTTGGGTCTTCACGACGTCAGCAATGGATTGAGTTTTCCCGGGGACGTTGGCGGCTGCGTTTCCCTTCGGCTTGGCAGTCGCGTCTGCCTTTCGCTTGCTGACGAATTCAGCAGCGAACCTACGGCCGTCCAGCGTCGTACTGTTGGCGTAGATCAGGTCTGATATGATCTCCACAGTGGTCGGATCTGGGTCCAACGAGAAGGACAGAAGCATGGACGTGATGTCCTCCACTAAAAGGGGGAGAGGAATCAATACAACCCTCGGAGACATCGAATGCCGGTCACATACAATTCACACTTTGATTTAACCCCTTGAGCGAGTCAGTGAGCCATTTGAGAAAATCGAGTGAAGGGTTCACTGCAGCATCCTCATTCTTGGTGACAGGTGTAGCAACCTTTGGGGGGGCAGGCGGACGTGAGGGCGGGTTAGTTCCATTCGTTGGGGGTCTTGTAACCAAGGAGGGCGTGGGAGAAGAAGAAACCACTACTGCTGGTCGAATGTGTTGAGAGGGGACAGAAGTCTTCCCATTGGCACCGACAGTCGTCCAGGCGGGACCAGGAGTAACTGCGGGTGTCTTGAGGTCTATGAGTATCGGAACTGGATATGACCAAGTGCAAAGGCAAATACCTTGGATACAGCTTCTGCATGGGATCGTCGCACAGCTGCGTTGGTAGCTTCCTTCTCCTGGGCCTGTTGCTGCTCTACCTTCTTACGCCGCTCCTCTTCTTGGATCTCCTTCATAGTCTTCTTCGTAGTCGGAGGTTTTACCACATTCGTCCAAACTGGGGCTGCAGGGGTCGGAGACCCGGCCGAGACAGGTTCCTTGCGACCGGTCTGGACTTGAGAAGTCGGGAGACCCCAGGAAGTGGTTGTGGGGACCGGAGAATCTTCTGCGGGCGTGCTGACATTTCGAACTGCGGCAGCCGCGCGCTCGCGTTCAAGGGTGGCCCTCCGCACTTCGGACTGTTTGGCTTCAGCTTCTTGAATTTCGCGGAATCCTATCGAAACACCAGAAGGCTTCTTCTTCCCATCGTCATCCTTAGACCAAACAGTTTTTACAGTCGGAGAATGAACGGAAACCGAAGGAGTCACCTGGGGCTGGCTAGGTAGCGAGGGTTGTAGCTGCTGCTGAATCTGTGGCTGTGGTTGAAGTTGGGACGTAGTCGTCTTTACGGGGGACGTGGATTTCTTGCGGGATTTAGCAACCGGAGGTTTAAGAACTTCATTCAATGTGGTCGGTAGGGTGTCGGTCGGCGGTTGTACCGTGGGTGTGCCTCGTTGCGGAGCTTCAGGGGTCTGGAAGTTTGATTCTGTTGTGCCAGAAACGACCTCCGGTAACACGGGAAGTGTGGGTTCCGGACGAAGCTGTTGTTGGTTGTGTTGTTCGAGGTTACTGACGGTTAGACTGCTAGTGCCGTCCCCAGTCGACCAACCATCTGAAGGATGTTCGGAAGGGGCTGTAGACCACGGGGTTCTGGCATTGCGTTCCCATGGAGAGGGCTGTTGAGGTTGCACGGGGTTATTGACATGTCGGGGCGGCTGATATGCGGGATCAAACACCCCAACACGTTTCAACGAAGACAAATCGGGCGTCCCCCAGGGCGAGGCGGAAGGAGTGTAGTTGTGGGCGGGCGAGTGGGGCACAGATAGAGGTACAGGTCGCGCGACATTCGTGGGGTGGTTTTGATGGAGCTGTACTGGAGGGGTTACGGGTAAAAAGGGACTTTGGCCAACGCCAGTGCTGGTGGAAAAGCTAAGATCAGGTTGATATGAACCGGGGACGCTGCTAGATCGATCAGGCGAAGAGCGGGCGTGAGGTAATTGATTCGTGACTAACGATTGCATGTGATGCCCGAGAATACTTTCGCGGTGAACATCTTGGAGAGGTGGTTAGGAGCGGCCCACCGGCAGTAGATAGGAACTTACCACTAAAGCCGTAACTGGTTGTGGGGTTGGGGTAAGGAGAACGGCCGAGGCCGTCGATGGAAGTGTCGATGTAAGGGCGTCTGTTCGCACCGATGGTATTAATAGAGGGTTCGGTGTTTCCGAATACGTGGCTGGCTGGTCCGGCAGAGGATGAAGGAGATGCCGACTGGGATTTGCCATTAATGTAGGAATCGAGGGTTGGAGTGCGCAGAGACCGTATGGGTACTGGTTGGTGAGGGGGGCCGAACGGACTCGGGTCACGTAGGGGATCGTTCGGGTTTTCGAGGCGCCTGATCAGCCCGGGCGGGCCAGGCGGGGCGGGTACCATGAAGGGTGAAAGGAATATCTTGGGCCCAGACGCTCGGCGAACGAGATCCCCCACAGAAATCCATTCGGTATCGATTTGTGTCCTCTTCATCAGGAGATCCGGGGTGAAGTACCCCTGGTCATGCCAGCTTTGCATAACATCGGCACGGAATGGACCTGCACTAACTTAGAAGTCAAGCCCTCCGGAAATTGGCGACCACTCACCTTGTACGATTCCCTGGGTGTCTAAGTAGGACCATTCGATGGCTCCAAGGTCCGTTGTTCCCGTAATGTTAGGAACATGGCTCTGTGTAGTGGCGGGAGAATCGGTAGAGGTCATGGTCGCTGATGGAACGTTCGAAGAATGTTGTTGAACGCTATCGTCGATTGACTGATTTTGACCATGCGCGTGACCTGCCTCAGATCGTTTGAAGGCTCCGTCATCCTGCTGATCCCGCTGCGGCGATTCGGCTCTGGACACCTCCAAAATTGTGGGCTTATCTGTCCGATCCGACCCTTGCACTCCGTTCACTTCCTCTTTCGACCTCATTTCCGATATCTCATCTGTTTGCCCACCGGAATCGCGCGTAGCTGATCCACCAATACGAGGTCGCGTTTCGGAACCCCTCCGTCGCATGTTCCACGACTCGCCACTCCCCAAGACACCATCAAAACCGGGCCCGTTCCTCCCTCTTGGGGGTGGCGGGGCAGGATCTCTGGGCGATGGAAGCGGTTGTTGGAGGCCAGAGACCGAAAGCCTTCGCGGGGTTCCGAGTGTAAGTTGTTCTGGGGAAACAATTGTGAGACGGGGGGTCGGTCTGCGAACAGGATCACCATTACCTCCGTTATCCCTCCTCCTGGCCCCAAGTAATGACCCGAACCTCTCCCGCATGGGGCTCGTCCCGCTAGACGCATCGCGACCCAGCTTCGGTCGATCGGGTCCAATGGTGGACAGAGGACTCAGATAATCGCTGGTTGACTGTCGCCTCCGCATCTCGGAATTGAGTGGCCCAGAGAACAGCTAGTGGTTCGCAGGGAGTGGGATATGGGAGGACCGCAATGAGTTGTGGGTACTGAGCAATGAGGACGGACAGCGAAGCGTACTGACCCTCTTCTCCACATCACTCATCTCCTTCGTCCCGACAGGATCTGCCGCGATTTCCCTGATAATTCCGTCCCAACGTTCCACTTCTGGACCCAGGGCCGTCCTTACCCCCTCCTGGTATATTCTGATCATTTCCTCCTTCGAATACCGGAGTGGGTGACCACCGTCTCGTTTCTCAGAATGAATGGCGCCAGAAGTGACCGAGGCAGAATAACCCAAGGTGGGAGGTGTCGGGACCGTAGGATTCAGGCCCGAGATCGCGGTTGTGCTTCCGGGGTGTAAATCCGGCTGTGAAGAACGCGAAGCTGGTATGGGTTGTTTGCGCATCCATTCCGGACCAAAGTGCATGGTTGTAGTCGCCATTTTATCGAGAAGGGTGTTTGAGCAAGAGAACTATTCGCGAGAATCGTTGTCGTATCGGAGGGGGTTGCACGACTTTCAGGGTTTTCTCAAGAACGGTCACCTACCCCAGGTGGGACTTGCCCTAAAGTGATCATGTGACTTAATTTACTCGTCCTTCGGTCACCCGGTGCGCGCTGTAGTCACTTGTGGTTGCACGACAGTGTGCATGGAGGTAACTGGTAGAACCACCACCATGCAACCATCAGATCCCACTGCCTTGTGCTTCCAGTCTGTAAACCCGCCTGCAAAGGACGCGTGGTTCGCGCATCCATTCTGAGCCAAATGACATGCCCATTGAACAAACCGTAAGGTTACTGCTGAACTCTTTGTTTAGTCCAAGGTGGTGATTCATTCAAAGGGTGTGGCGCCCTCTACCTACTCTCGGACGCGTGCTGTCCGCCGCGACGATGGCTTTGGCACAGATACCTTTTCCCTAGGGTGGTTCGCCACCCCGCCCTATTTGGAATGGCCACACAGACCTCATACCCAATAAATGAAGGTGACGGCGAGTCGGTTCGGAAAAATGAAGTGTTCATTTGCCCTCGTCACTTCCTTCGCTGGGTTTGTCTCGTTCCCGGCCGCTGGTACTGGAGTCTGCGGCTAATGTGGAGGTCTCTGTCCCATTGCTCCTCGACGGTCTGACCCCCGGTTTCCCCCTCGCAGTAGTTGAGGTTGAATCGAACGTCCAGCGTTCAACGACACTACAACAAAATGTGTGCGCGCTCCGCCACGGCTCTTCGTGCACGCGCTGAATGCCTGTCGGTTTAGCCTTTGCTGGCTCACCAGTCCAATACCATCTCGGCACTCTTTGCATAAAGGTTTTCCACGGTTCCCTAGGTTATCGACGAGCGTCGCAACTCGACCGCTATCCTTTGCGTTCTGAGTCTCCTTTGTTCGGTCGCTCCACCACTCGGTCGAGTGCTCGGCCCAGAGGTCCTATGCCTTCGGGGTGGCAATGCTAGACTATGAGGGCCCAGATCGCCAAGGTACATGACCCAAGAATGCGCACGAGCCGCCACCCAACCTGTGAACGTTCGTTGCTTCTTAACCGCCACCAAGCGGGCAACGTGAAATGTTGAGGCGCAAGGAGGCCAAACAGGGTCAGCCAATGGTGATGGTGACTGTGGTTGAGCCGGTGCACCTTGACCAATACTCAAGTCAAAGGCCCGGAATTCACATCGCGGATTTCTGCCTTTGAGTGGTGAGCAGTGGGGCCAATGTAACATTTGCCCTCTGTTGACATTCGTCAGTTCCGGGCAGAGACCGCAAGGATATGGTGCTTAGGGCTGAGGCCGTTCTTGTTGCTGTCATAGGACGGATCCGGTCCTTCCAACCGGAAACAGAGGGCGGGTAGACACTGTCGCAACCGGGAATTCCAAATAACAAGATAAGTTATGGGACAGGAATCATGTGCTGCTATGCTACACAGGTTACGATGTAGAGGACACCCGCCATTTCGCCACAGGGAGTGCTACAAATGTGCGTCAGTGATACACGAAAATCGGAGGCTGGTAATCGGGCTCACCTTCAAGGCGTCTGGCCGTGGGTACGATGAAAAGGGCGCAGGTCAAGATGCCCAAGATGATACAAATCGCAGAGACGTAGTAGTAGCCGTCCTGTTTGGTGACGCATTGACCGTTCATGCTCTCGCACAGTGATTTCCCATGGTCCGAAACGCACTCTTGGGCTGGTGCGAAAGTCAGTTGGGGTTGTGACAGAGAACAATTCACTCCATACCCTTTATGGCGATCCCCCCTCCGGCACCGCTTAGCTCGCAAGTTGCGACACTGAAGTAGTCGACACCCTTCAGGACGAAGAACCTCGGCCACGTTCCACCAAGGTTACTGAAAGTATTCAACAACTGTTCAACCTGATAAGTTTACATATCCCTCTGATTGAGAGAAGGGCCGACCGTCATGTAGGTTCCTCCAATCAGTGGATCCGAGATAATGGTGTGGAACGCGGATACGCCGACAAACTGGATCGTCCTGTAAGCAACGGTGTGAATTTGAAAAAGATTCGATGGGACGGAGGAGGTTACCCGGCAAAACTCTGGAGGACGCCGTGGGCAACGAGGAACGCAAGGAACGACTTCGTCATTGGTGGCACCGGGAAGAAATAAACAATTAGGGTCGATGTGAAGGCGAAACAGAGCCGGGGCCAAAACGCAAGTAACCAAGGTCGTAAGGCCCTATCGCCAGTGGAAAACTTTCCAGCAATCCACCCCCCCAGCATCTGGAAGGGGAAATCCAAAAGAACAATGATGGCGAGATCTTCTTTCTTGAGACCCTTTTCAACCATTTTGAGGTGGGTCACAGCGTCGTTCGCCTGAAACCCGATTTTGGCAACAAAATGCAAGACGAGAAGGGATTGTACATCTGGAAAATTGGATCGTGAACCGAGCCCCTGGGTAGCTCAAACAAATGTACTCACGTTTTAACTTGCAGATGTCCCAAATCGTGAGGTAGACTCGTTTAACATCCATTTCACCCACGTCGATGTCTTCTTTGTCCTGTGGGAGGGAGGTTAACAGGTCAAGTTAGTGCCGCATCCACAAACACACCTCCTTCACGAAGAACAGCCATCCGGTCACGGAATAACAGGCCAGCCCCCAGAAGCGAAGGTACGCGTCCATCGTTAAACGGGGGATCCCCCATTTGTTACTGAAAGGTACGTCAGAATACGGAGGAAACCAAATCCGGATCACGTACGCGAACGCCTCGCTGTTCAGAGCCAGGAAGACGGTGAATGAAGCGAAGTAACCGGTAGTTAACCCAATGGTTTGACAGGTGGAGGCGTATGAGAGATTTTCCTCTGAGAGCAGTGTGAGTGCCCAGCCTGCGGAACGTATTAGTTGCGGCTTACGGTGCCATGGAGGCTCATACCGTCTACTGCGATATCTATGGTCATAATCAGCGGTTGCCGTCGTAGGGGTGGGGACTCTACGAACCCTGCGTGGCTGAGAAGAAGACCAACCCAGTAAACGCGGCCGATAAGAGGTAAATATCATCCACAGGCTGGACGGAAGGTCAGGACCTCGTCATATGCGAGTGGGCTTGGCTTCTCACGTGTTGGAGGAGATCATCGGCGTGGAACGACATGCCGAGCATGATCGATCCGATAACTAATTGCATGGGTATGATCCAGGACTTGCGCCGCCCAATGGAGGGAAGAAATTTTGAATCGACGATGGGTGACCAAAAAAGTTTGAGAGAATAGGGATAACTTGCGAGGGAGAAGATGGCCAGTTGCGAGTACGATAAATGTTCCCTCAGTAAAAAGGGTACAGAGCCTTTGAAAAACGTCAGCATCGGATTGTGAACGATACAGGGTATTTACGGACCTAATGCAAGACCAAGCTACGACCTGGAGTCAATGGTACCTCCACGTCACGGACAAGGCAAACTCACAGGGACACCCTGAATCAAGTCTGATAGGAGTCAGTGACACTCCTATGACGATGATACGAAAACTTACAGAGGATGCATAAGAGACCCATCGACCGTTTATCCTTGGCGGACATTGGACGTTTGGGCCGAGCTGCCCTTGTAGAATCGCCATCCGAGGTGCCAAAAGCAGCCTGACGTTGTTCGTCCTCCCCGAGAAGGCTGAGCTCTACTTCCTCGGTGTCATGCTGGAGCCTGGGCGTGCGGGGCTGTATTCTGACGGTGTCCATGGAGGAAGTTGTGCCGTGAGCTTCGTTGTGGGAGTGGCCGTTGGGCATGTCTTGCGGTGCGAAACCTTGCTTCGGCGAGTCGGCGGCCGAGGTAGCTTTCCCCTTGCGTCGCCTCGAACTCATCAAGAGGGTAACTATCAGATGCTGTCGGGATCGGGATTGTCGTGGCACACCGGAAAATGCCGACGCATTGTGCCAAGATCAGAAGTTCAAAGTTCAACTCGCGGCCGCGACCATGCCGGAGGTCATCGAGATCGCGTCCGACAGTGAGGAGGAGAGAAAGTGAGATATGCAGCTTGTCTTCCGTCTAATGTGCTAACGGACGACGCGTAGAAGGGAGTTTGCGGCCACAGTCATCGAGATTTCATCCTCCGAGGATGATGACCACGTTGCCACAGTTCGACCAATCCCAGCAAGGTGCGTGCGTAGTCACTCAAACAGCCCGTAAACCCGACCGCAATCTAGGAACCAACCCCTGAGGCACCGTGCGACGCGAAAGATTGTCGAATCGAGCTCGGAGTCCGAGAACGAGGCTCTGCGGAATGAGCCATCCGCGAATGTCATTGACCTAACACTAGACGGATCGGACTACCAACACGTCACTCCGGCCAAAGACAAGGCGAAAACACCTACACGTCCAGCCATTGCGCCAAAATACCAGTCCCTCTATTCCGACAGCGAGGATTCAGACGACGACGTGTTCGAGGATGCCATCGATGATTCCATTATCACGTTGTGAGTCCAATATCTGAACCAACAGTCTACCCCGGTCTGATCCCCATTCGAGCGACCCTCCGAAATCAGCAAAGAAACCTATCAGAATAACCCCTCCGGTAGCGAAGTCACCGTCGCGTGAGACTGCCCCCAAGAAGCGCATTACAACTCCAAAACAACCCGCTACTCCTGTTACCAAGCCGACTCCTCCAGCCATACCCTCTACCCCACGCGGCTCGGGGAGGACCTCAAAGCGGGCGCGAGCAGTTGCGGAACAAAAGGAACGAGAGGAATACGCACAGCAGTTTTTTGACGACCTGAATAAGACCGTCTTCCAAAACGGACTCCCCCCCAACACCAAACTCGCCTGGAACGCGAGGCTGCTTACTACCGCTGGTCGCGCACGTTGGCATAGGTAAGTTCAGCCGCCCTGAACATGAAACGCCACCTGAACATTAATAGGAATCGACAAGGGGAAGAATCCTCCCAAATAGAACTCGCGATCAAGATCTTAACTTGTAAAGGTTGGGAGCCAAACACGTCGAAGCCTCACTCGCTGACCCTTTCGCAGAGCGTATCAGAAACACTTTATCGCATGAAATGTGTCACCTGGCGTCGTGGACGATCGACAAGCAGCTGAAAGAGGGACACGGTCAGATCTTCAAGAAATGGTGAAAATCAATGAATCTGCCTGGCCTTTCGTCCAGTTCTCACCAGCAACAGGGGGTCTCGTGTAATGAAAGCATACCCAGACATAGAGATCACGGTAGACTTCCTCCCAATGCCTTTCGGGTAATAACCACTGACCCTCACTAAAAGACGAAGCATACCTACGAAATATCATACAAATATGAATGGAGTACGTGCACTGCCCCTGTTCCTATGGGATACGTAGGACTCACGCCTAACAGAGTGTACCAACTGCGCTAAGATGTCCGCACGCAATCCTTGTTCCTAGGCCAGGCTGACAAGCTCCCCCAGATACGGTCGACACAGCAAGTCGATTAATCCTGACGAATGCTGTAAGATAATCGACGAATTTCGTTTTACTTCAGTCTCTCATGAATATCCTCCCATAGTGTGCGGAGCCTGCAAGACAGGAAATCTCGTTCCCTTATTCGCAACCCGCACACCCCAGAAACAGAAGAACAGCTCAAGCGGAAAGATGGCCACAACCCAACCGAGAGGTATGAGTTGTCCAGCTCGCGAACGCCTGCACGAAGCCTAATGAGACCGTCAGATTCGCCCCTCCGCGGACCAGACCGATGCATCAGCGTTCCAACAGACAGTGACAACACGTCCGACTTTTTGGACGATCTCACCGCTGCCGTTCAAGGTATCAGAATCTAGACTACAGTTCGCCGCGTGCGCGGTCAACTCCAATCCCCCCGCCATGTCTCCATTTTACTACGATCGTTTTCCCTTTGTCCAGGAGACACTGGTCCTCGGTCGATCTATTCGCCACACGCTATGCAACAAGCCAATAATACACAGATGATTCCGAGATAAATACGTGATAAATAACGCCTTCAGAGGTAATCATGGGATCTCGAAACCCTGATCGGGAGTTGAGCCCCGTCCTCGAGCCTGTCCTTGACATATGGTCTAGTAACGACGGTGTTGAACTTACGGATCTCCGCGACGGGTTCAAAGGTGAAATCCCGTGCCAGCGTAGAGATGAGAACCTTCATCTCCAAGATAGCAAATCTCCACCCGATGCACGAACTTGGACCTTGTGAGAACGACATGACGTTAGCCAGGCCGGGGTGGCGATGTGGTAACCTCTCAGGGCACATCCAGCGGTCGGGGCTGTGGATGTGATTGTCAGCGTCCGACACACTGTAAAGACGGTTTTTGTGGCTTACTCGAAGATTAGAGCGTCCTCACCCCAGACGTCCTTGCTCATATTCAACCCTTCTATGGGTATGTGCACATAAGAACCCTTGCGGATGCGAACCTCTCGCATGACCGTGCCGTCCCGTAGCTTGACAGGGTGAGAGAGGGGTATCATGTCGTCTCCCGTCGCCACACGTATCGTACTGTGAGCGGGAGGACAAAGCCGGAGAGTTTCCTGGACGACGGCGTTCAGGTAAGGGAGTTTGTCCACCAGGCTTATGTCCTCGATGGAGTGCAGCGACCGCAGCTCTTCCCTTAAGCGTTCCTGAATTCGCGGATTTAGGGAAAGGTGGTGAAGACACCAAGCAATTGCCAACGAAGTCGTATCCGACCCCGCGAAAATGAGTGAGCTGATTTGGTCCATGAGCTCCCCGTCGGACATCCGTCGAGTGGGGTTTTCTGACATGTTGGATTTGACTGTGGTCCATGTCAGAGACACCAAACACGCGAAGTTGACACGAGACTCACTCAGAAGACTCAATATGTCTCTTTCTATGGTATCGCCCACTTGGTGAGCTTTCGCGAGACCTTCGCGTTTTGCGGTAACTACGCGATGGCCAGCATCTGCTACTACTTTTCTGCTGTGGCGGATTGTTTTCGATGCGTCGTCAGGCTGGGAATGCAGGTTAGCCAACGAATAAGAGACTATCTCACCATCCCTACCAAAATATCTTCTATATTTGGGAACCACAACGCAAGCAGCTCCTTGAAACCAGGCGGCTTCTCCGCTGCCCGTAGAATTTCTCTGTAAGCAACGCAAACCTCTTCGCATCCGTCCGCCAAGGAGCCGAAGTTATAACCAAAGCCAGCTAGCCCAATGATATCCAGGGTGGCCCTGCTCATCCAGTTGCAGACGTCTACGGTGGTTCCCAGAGATCTGTTCCCTGCGGAAGAGCGATCGGCGGTGTTCCTTCTCCGCTCACCAGGTGGTGGAGTTGAAGGAGGGGTAGGGTATGACATGGAAGAGGAGGGGTCGATGATCTTATCCCAGCGATTACGTAGCTCTTCTGCTTTCTGTACGAAGATGGGATACATCTCCTTCAATGCTGCAGAGTTGAACGCAGGTGCCAAGAGACGCCTCTACAACCGACAGGCATTAGAATGTCAACGCCACGTCCGACAGAGCGACGGTGACAAGTTTCATACCTGCCATCTATGTTCTTGACCCTCCTTCGCAAACACACCTTGTCCGATCAATCGTGACAAGAACCTCTGCATCTGCCACGGTTTCTCATAGTTCGGTGAGTTCAAAACGTGGCCAACAGCGCGGAAGTCGAACACCATAAGTCTGAGATCAAACTTGTTTTGCCCCAGGCATGTCAGCCTCGTTGCGGTAGACGCCTACCAGAAGGACCTACAGCGCCGAAACCGTGGAACCGCCAGACCTTGCCGTACTTCCTCGTCCAGACGTCGTGGGTTTTAGGAGACTGGTTTGGACTAGAATTGAGACCTTCGTAAGCATCGTGAGAGACGGGGGGGGGAAAGATCGGACGCTCGTACTCCATAAGTTCCCAGAAATGGTCTTCCCAGTAACCCGCTCTCGGGCCTGGTAGTCGCCGAAGGGGATCAGACAGAGGTGCGAGAACAAGCAGATTTAGAGCCCATATCGCTCCTTTGAACGTTAAGGCGACCAAGGAGGCGAACAGCAGACAGAGAACCAGCTCGGTCATCGTAAACGAGGAGCACCGGAATCGCGAGTAAGGACCCTCTCCATCGCTGAGAGTGTTATATACTCGAGCACCGAGCGCAGATTAGATCCTGCGAGGCCAGAGGGCTTGCATCGGGGTGGTATCAAGTGAGGTCTAAGCATGTCGTGGCGAATTCACTTGGAAGATCTCCGGACACGCGCCAAAACCGCACGGCGGCTCCCCATCCTGGATTCAAACTCCGGATACACGACCAATCCATCTCCCGTTCGGTTTCATAAAACCGAATGACCTGTCGTTTCTTCCCTTGATTCGCGTGTGCGGAATCTTCTCTATCGGCTAGGTACCCGAGGCGTCTACAACGGCGATATCGATTGTACGAGCGAATACAACAGAGTACTATGCACACGCCAGGTCGAAAACAAGACAACACGATGAGAGAAAGTCCTTGCAGATGTATACGAGTGCCCGCCACAAGTGTGCCCAAAAAGATAAAGAAAATCAGATTCCCGTCTCTGCTCGCGCCCGGGGAGACAGGAGGTTTGGATATCTCGAATCCTCCGTTCGGCCGTCCTCGAGTAGACAAAGGGAGGAAAGTAAAGGAGGTTCACAGTCAGGAAGTTTCTCCTTGTATGATGCGTATGCATCGGCAACAACCTTCCACCAGTGTACCAGCGTGGCTGTCTCTTCCACGGGAAGGAGAGATATCCGGGTTTTGAATCCCTCCATGGCTCTCTTCCAGCATATCTGCGTTGACGTGGTGAGAAGAGCGCGTAAGCGCAGAGAGATTTTCTTACCCCGAGCAGTACATCAAAGTAACTGTACTCCTCCATCACCATGCCTTCGGTCAGCCTTCCGAGGGCCACTAATGTAGTGTCGCAGCAACGTTCCATGGCGGGAGCGGTAGGATGGTCCGTTGGGGCAATGGTGAGATAGAGGTTAGCCAGGTAGGCCAGACATGAGATACAGTTGCTCCGGATCACATCCGAGGATTCTCTATCCCCGATGGAGGTGAACCATTCCAAGTGTCGCTGCAACGCATCCGTATGTGCTTGGAGCCCACCGATCAGGCCACTGCAGAGCACACGCCAGTCCTTTAATACCTCGGCTAAAATTACCGTGAGTCGCCCTCTAACTCATGCTATGCCATGTGAAGCTCACTTTGTTGCGGGTAAACGCCAAGGACAAAGATCGCGTCCCGAATAAGCAGCACGCCACGGGTACGCATAACCAGCGGGCAGGTGTCGAAAACGAAAGGGTGCGATGCCTGTGTCATCTCAGCTACTCGTGTTAAATGTCTAGATCGCAAAAGATTTGTTACCTCGAGTTCAGTTCGGAACTCTTTCTCGAGCCTAGAGGTTGCATTCGGCTCGACACCGTTTCTGGTCAGGAATAGAAAATTCTCGAGGTATATCAGTTGGGAGAGCTGAACGATGTGTTCATGGACGTCTTCTGAGAATACTGGAGCGGGGCTATCTTCGGGGACGAACGTCATGCGACGTTCGTTGGCGATACGAATTGCTTTGAGGAGATACGTCTGAGTTATGTTGAGCCACCTCAACAGCACACACGAGGAGGCAAGGGCGAACATCGCCTCCAGTAGAAGGAAGTGGTCCTGGTCTTTCGAGATGTCGGCCATAGATTCCCAAGTAAGTTGAGCGTATCTTGCTTGCATTATGATCGCTGTTTTCCCATCTGGAAGCGTCGCGCAATAATGCATCCCAAGTGCGTGTGCTTGGTGGACGAAAAAAGGATGAACAACCGTCCCACAGAGGTCGCCACGCATGATGGCTTCTTGCTTGTCACCTCTCAAGCGCAGACCCATGCGCATGTACCGTCGCAGGGTGTTCAGCCGGCTAACAAAGCGGATCAGTCCCAGAAGCTCGAACTCGAACTCGCGTACCACGTACAAATTTAGGTGAAGATCACTGGTAGAAACATCAGAAACTTTCAGGTATTCTGGGGGCACCCGTGGCACCAACGCCGACGAGATTGGGTGGGGAACACTAGAGTAGGAGAATGATTGCGGAGGGGATTGTACGGTTGGTTGCTGTGATGGGGATCTGGCGCAAACCCTTATCCCCTTGAAAGCAACGAGTGATTTGCTGGAGGACATTGAACGCGAAGGGGTGGTTTCTTGGGACGCGGAGCTTGTGGGGGAATCTTCGTCGTAGGTGCACTCTTTTCGGGAGCCGCGGCACGGAGTACAGGGTCGGCCGGCATCGCATCTCTGTCCGCACGATCTGTCAGTTTCGTAAAGAGCGGT
>Ga0307516_10003314_pt1 | contig 20839 bp, 18 predicted proteins | sample 19_EM_MG_FD_203310 | JGI IMG/M metagenome (GOLD analysis project Ga0307516, IMG submission 203310) | Populus trichocarpa ectomycorrhiza microbial communities from riparian zone in the Pacific Northwest, United States - 19_EM | ecosystem: Host-associated > Plants > Roots > Unclassified | place...
CCCTGCCCACGTTCAAGCGCAGCGTGGCCTCCCTGATCGACTGGTTCACCCTGCTGTTTTTCACGGGTTGCGCGGCCATCATCTGGATCATCTGGATCGCCATGCAGACCGGCATGCCCAAACAACCGGCGGCCAACGTCGCCAAGCTGGCCCCGGGCTTCGAGCCGAGTTTTTCCTGGCTGGCCTTTCTGGCCGCCCTGGGGGCCACGCTGGCCTGGGCCTGGCTGGTCAAATGGCGCGCCGGTCGCCAGCGCGCCGCGATCTGGAAATCCATGGTGCTGCCGGCCGGCGGCGCCACCCTGTGCTGGCTGTTGCTGATGACCCTGTGGCTGCCGCTGCTGGACTACGCACGCAGTTATGCGCCGCTGTCGCGGCAAGTGGCGGCGCGTGTCGACCCGCAGGCCTGTGTCGAGGTCCATGGCCTGAACAGCGCCCAGGTGGCGGCCTTCCAGTACCACGGCCACCTCCAGTTGCGCCAGGCCGGCGCCAGGGCGGCCTGCCCTTACTTGGTGGTGGATGCCGATGCCATGGCGACGCTCAGTGACACCGTGGACATGCCCGAGTGGGCTTACCTGGCGACCTTGCGCCGGCCCACCGACAAAAACGAAAACGTGGCGCTGTACAAGCGGGTCAGCCTTCCCGAGGCGGTAGCATCCCCGCCCCTGCCGCCTCAGCGCCGCCCGTGAGCGAGTTCAGGGTCATCAGCCGGCATGCCGGCACGGTGCTCGTGGGCCAGCTGGCGATCATGGCGTTTGGCGTGGCCGACACGGTCATTGCCGGGCGTTACAGCGACCAGGCGCTGGCAGTGCTCTCGGTGGCCTCGGCCATTTACATCAGTGTCTACGTCGGGCTGATCGGCATTGTCCAGGCCCTGCTGCCGATCTGGGCGGAGCTGCATGGTGCGCGGCGTCCCGAGGCGCTGGGCGCATCGCTGCGCCAAAGCCTGTACCTGTGCGCCCTGCTGACCCTGGCAGGCGTCGCGGCCCTGCTGTCGCCCGGCCCGCTGCTGCGCTGGGCCGAGGTGCCCGAAGCCATGCAGGGCGAGGTCCGGACCTACCTGGCGGTGCTGGCGGCGGCGCTGCTGCCGTCGCTGGTGTTTCGCCTCTACAGCACCTTCAACCAGTCGCTGGGCCACCCGCTGCTGATCACCTGGCTGCAACTGGGCGCGCTGCTGCTCAAGGTGCCGCTGTCGATCTGGCTGGTCGCCGGTGGCGCGGGTGTGCCGCCCATGGGCGTGGTCGGCTGCGCCTGGGCCACGCTGCTGGTTTACTACGGGCTGATGCTGTTCGCGCTGCTGATGCTGCGCACCCAGGACCTGTACCTGCCGTACCGGATCTGGGACCGCATGGAAAAGCCGGACTGGCGCCAGATCGGGAACTTTGCGCGGCTGGGCATTCCCGGTGGCCTGTCCTACCTGGTGGAGGTCACCTCTTTCACGCTGATGGCGCTTTTTATCGCCCGGCTGGGGACTGTGGCGTCTGCCAGCCACCAGATCGCCGCCAGCATGGCCTCGGTGCTGTACATGGTGCCGCTGTCGATCGCCATCGCCAGCAGCGCCCGTGTGTCCTTCTGGCGCGGCGCGGGGCAGCCAGAGCAAGCCGCACGCGCCGTCTGGACAGGTTTTTGGCTTGCAGCCCTCTCTGCGATTGGATTATTCGCTATATTAATGATAGCTAACACAAGCCTCGCAGGCTTGTACTCCCGAAGCCCGGCGGTGTCCGTGCTGGCCTCCAGCCTGCTGCTGTGGGTTGCCGTCTACCACCTGGGCGACGCCATGCAGGCGGTCTGCGCCTTTTTGCTGCGCTGCTACCGCATCACCCTCACGCCTTTGCTGCTGTACGGGGTGACGCTGTGGGGCCTGGGTTTGCTGGGCGGCTACACGCTGGCCTACAAAGGCATCGGTTCCTGGCCGGCTTTGCCCTCTGCCACCAGCTTCTGGGCGGCCAGCAGCGCGGGCATGATGCTGGTGGCGCTTTGTCTCGCCGCCCTGCTGGGCTATACAGTGCGGCGCAGCCTCAGGGCGCCGGCGGCGGCAGAAGCTGCCGCACACGCGTAGCCGGAAAAACAATCGAGAAGCGCGAGCCCTGCCCGGGCTGGCTTTCAATCTTCAGTTCAGCCCCGTGGCGCTGCGCCACATGTTTGACGATGGCCAGCCCCAGCCCGGTGCCGCCGGTCTCGCGTGAGCGGCTGCGGTCGATGCGGTAAAAGCGTTCGGTCAGCCGCGGAATGTGTTCTGCGGCAATGCCGGGCCCGCTGTCCTGCACCGCGAACCTGCCGCGGCCGTCGTCCAGCAGCGCCCAGCTGACACGGACCAGCCCGCCCTGCGGCGTGTAGCGCACGGCGTTGCTGGCCAGGTTGGACATCGCGCTCAGCAGTTCGTTGTGCGCACCGGCCAGTTCGCACGGCGGTCCCGCTTCGAATTCGAGCTCGTGCCCGCCGGGCGCCAGCAGCGCCGACAAGGCCCGCGCTTCCTGTTCACACTGCGCCAGCAAGGCGCCCGTGGCCACCCAGCCCATGGTGTCGGGCAGCGGGCTGCCTTCCAGCCGAGACAGCGTCAGCAGGTCGTTGACCAGGGTCTGCATGCGCTGCGACTGTTGCGCCATCAGGCCCAGGTAACGCGTGCGCTCGGGCTCCTGCAGCGGCAGGGTCTGCAGGGTTTCGATGAAGCCCGACAACACGGTCAGCGGCGTGCGGATCTCGTGCGACACGTTGGCGACAAAGTCGCGGCGCATGGCTTCGGCCAGCTCCAGCGCCGTGATGTCGCGCGACAGCAGCAGCCGGCGCTCGTTGCCGTAGGCGTGCAGGTGAACCGACAGCTTGACCGGCCGGGCCGGAGTCGACAGGCCACCGGGGATGGTCACGTCGCCGGCGTAGTCGCCCGAGGTCAGGTAGGCCGTGAAGGCCGGGTCACGCACCAGGTTGGCGATGTGCTGCATCAGGTCGCGTGTTGCATCAAAGCCGAAGTGCTGGGCCGCCGTCTGGTTGCACCATTCGATGCGCCCCTGCGCGTCCAGCAGCACCACGCCGTTGGGCGAGGCCTGCATGGCGGACAAAAATTCATTCAGGCGGGCCTGGCTTTCCTGGTGCTGGCGGTCGCGGTTTCTCAGCAGGCGGCGTATCCGGTCGGCCAGCTCGCCCCAGACGCCGCCCATGCTGGGCGCGGTGACGGCCGGCGCGCCGGGCAACTCGCCGTTCTGCTCCGTGCGCAGCCAGCGCAGCAAGCGCCCCATGTACAGCGTGTCCAGCAACAACCATGCGGCGCAGGCCAGCAGCAAGCCCGCGACGAGGCCGTCCCTGCCCCCCAGCCACCAGCCCGCGGCCGACCCCAGCAGCAGGCAGGCCGCAAACGTTATCCAGCGATTGATCATGCCCGGGATGGTGACACAGAAGGCGCCATCGACGTCAGGCGGTAGCCCGCGCCGCGCACCGTTTCAATCATGGCGCCCGCAGCGCCCAATGCCTCGCGCAAACGCTTGACGTGAACATCGACGGTGCGCTCCTCGATGAACACATGGTCACCCCAGACCTTGTCGAGCAGGGTGCCGCGGCTGTGCACACGCTCGGCGTGTTTCATCAGGTAGTGCAGGAGCTTGAACTCGGTCGGCCCGAGCTTGAGCTCCTGGCCCTGGTAAAAAATGCGGTGTGTGCCGGCATCCAGCATCAGCTCACCAACGGTCACGCTGTCGCTGACCGACTCGGGCGCGCGCCGACGCAGCACGGCACGGATGCGCGCCAGCAGTTCCTGCGTCGAAAAAGGCTTGGTGATGTAGTCGTCGGCGCCGGCGTCCAGGCCGGCCACCTTGTCCGGCTCGTCGCCGCGGGCCGTCAGCATCAGGATGGGGATCGCCTTGGTGCGCGCCTCCTTGCGCAACTGGCGCGCCAGCGCCAGCCCGCTCTGGCCGGGCAACATCCAGTCCAGCAGGATCGCATCCGGCAGCACGGCGTCCAATTCTTTTTGCGCAGCCACGCTGTCGCCGGCGATCACCGGCAGGAAGCCGCCGTGCGTGAGGTTGACTGCGATCAGTTCGGCAATCGCGGGTTCGTCTTCAACAATGAGGATGCGTGGCTGGTGTTTCATTCAATTCATTTGACCGCAGATTCGATCTGATCCATCGGGCTGTGGCGCACGTCCGCGCCCTTGACGATGTAGATGATGAATTCGGCGATGTTTTTGGCATGGTCGCCGACGCGTTCGATGGCCTTGGCCACAAACAGCAGGTCCAGGCTGGGCGAAATCGTGCGCGGATCTTCCATCATGTAGGTGATGAGCTTGCGCACAAAGCCGTCGAATTCCTGGTCGATCAGGTCGTCCTCCTTCAGGATGGACACGGCCACGGCGGTGTCCAGCCGGGCGAAAGCGTCCAGCGCCTTGCGCAGCAGTCCGGAGGCCAGCTCGGCCGCCACCGTCAGCTCCGACGCCGGCAAAGCGCGCGAGGCCCCGCTTTCGATGATGGACTTGACCATGCGCGCGATTTTCTCGGCTTCATCGCCCGCGCGCTCAAGGTTGGCGGTGGTTTTGGAAATGGCGATCAGCAGGCGCAGGTCGCGGGCAGTCGGCTGGCGCCGCGCGATGATGGACGACAGGTCGCGGTCAATGTCGATTTCCATTGCATTGACGCGGGTTTCGGTCTCGATCACCTGGTTGGCGGTTTCGGCGCTGAACTGCGACAGCGCATGGATGGCCAGGCGAATCTGCGATTCGACCAGGCCGCCCAGCTCCATCACGCGTGAGGAAACGCCATTGAGCTCGCTGTCGAACTGGGTGGATAAATGTTTGTCTGGCATGCTCTTTTTCCTTTTTGACTGTCGACTCGTGGCTCAAATCAAGCCGAAAACGGCGCGGAACCGGCTCTGCCGGGCCGCAGCGGTTGCCCCTGCAAGGGGGATCCGGCTACACGAAGTGAGCTGAGACGGGGTGTTCAACCGAATCTCCCGGTGATGTAGTCCTCGGTTTCCTTGCGCTTGGGCTTGAAGAACAGGTCTTCGGTAGCGCCAAACTCGATCAAGTCGCCCAGGTACATATAGGCGGTGTAGTCGCTGCAGCGGGCGGCCTGCTGCATGTTGTGTGTCACGATGACCACGGTGTAGTCCTTCTTCAGCTCGGCGATCAGCTCCTCGATCTTGGCCGTCGACAGCGGGTCCAGCGCCGAGCAGGGCTCGTCGAGCAACAGCACTTCCGGCTTGATCGCGATGCCGCGCGCGATGCACAGGCGTTGCTGCTGGCCGCCCGACAGGCTGGCGCCGTTCTGGTTGAGTTTGTCCTTGACCTCGTTCCACAGCGCGGCCTTGCCCAGCGCCCACTCGACACGTTCGTCCATGTCGCTGGCGCTCAGGTTTTCAAACAGCTTCACGCCGTAGGCGATGTTGTCGTAAATCGACATCGGAAACGGCGTCGGCTTCTGGAACACCATGCCGATGCGCGCACGGATCAGCGAAACGTCTTCTTTCGACGTGATCATGTTTTCGCCGCCCATCATGACCTTGCCTTCGGCGCGTTGGTCCGGGTAAAGCTCGTACATGCGGTTGAAGGTGCGCAGCAAGGTGGACTTGCCGCAACCCGAGGGCCCGATGAAGGCGGTGACTTTTTTCTCGGGAATGTCCAGGTTGACGTTCTTGATGGCGTGGAACTTGCCGTAGTAAAAATTCAGGTCGCGCACGGACATCTTGATCGATTCGTTGCTCGCGATGGGGGATGTTTGCATCTTGCTTCTTCCTCAATTCTTGTTTCTGAAAAGCACGCGGGCGAGGATGTTCAGCGCCAGCACACCCAGCGTGATCAGCAGCACACCGGCCCAGGCCAGTTTTTGCCAGTTCTCGAACGGGCTCATGGCGAATTTGAAAATCGTGACCGGCAGGCTGGCCATGGGCTGGCTCAGGTCGCTGGTCCAGAACTGGTTGGACAGCGCGGTAAACAGCAGCGGCGCGGTCTCGCCCGCCACCCGGGCGACGGCCAGCAGCACACCGGTGACCACACCGGCCTGCGCTGCCCGCAAGGTGATGCCCATGATGACTTTCCACTTCGGGCTGCCCAGCGCGTAGGCCGCTTCGCGCAGGGCATTGGGCACCAGCTTGAGCATGTTGTCCGTGGTCCGTATCACCACTGGGATGATCAGCAGCGCCAGCGCCACCACACCCGCCCAGCCGGAAAAGCTCTTGACCTGCGCAACGATGAGCGCATAAACAAACAGGCCCACCACGATGGACGGGGCCGACAGCAGGATGTCATTGATGAAGCTGGTCAACTTGCCGAGCCGGGTGTGCGCGCCATATTCGGCCAGGTAGACGCCGGCCAGCACGCCGATGGGCGTGCCCAGCACGGTGGCCAGCAGCACCATGGTGATGGAGCCAAAAATCGCATTGGCCAGCCCGCCGGTCTCGGCATTGGGCGGCGGTGTCATCTCGGTGAACAAGGCCAGGCTCAAGCCGCCCAGCCCGAGGCGGAAGGTCTCGAAGAGGATCCACATCAGCCAGAACAACCCAAAGGCCATGGCCCCCATCGACAGCGTGATGGCCACCGCGTTGAGCCGCTTTCTTCCGCGGAATTTCGCAAGGCGCGCCTGCTGGGCGGCGTTCAATACGGTCGTGTTCATGTGCGCGCTCCTTCGCCTTTTTGCAGGCGCGACAGCAGCAGCTTGGACAGCGCCAGCACCACAAAGGTGATGAAAAACAGCACCAGCCCGAGGTAGATCAGTGCGGCCTGATGCAGGCCTTCGCTGGCTTCGGCAAATTCATTGGCCAGCGCCGAGGTGATGCTGTTGGCCGCCTGGAACAGCGACAGCGAATCGAGTTGGTTGAAGTTGCCGATGACAAAGGTCACCGCCATGGTCTCGCCCAGCGCCCGGCCCAGGCCGAGCATGATGCCGCCAATGACGCCGGCCTTGGTGTAGGGCAACACGATCCTGAAGACCACTTCCCAGGTGGTGGCGCCCAGCGCGTAGGCCGATTCCTTGAGCATGGGTGGCGTGACCTCGAACACATCGCGCATCACCGACGCGATGAAAGGAATGATCATGATCGCCAGGATGATGCCGGCCGCCAGGATGCCGATGCCCACCGGCGGCCCCGAAAACAGCGCCCCCAGGTAAGGCACGCCGCCAAAGGCCGCCTGCAGCGGGGCCTGCACGTACTGGGCCAGGATGGGGCCGAACACCAGCAGGCCCCACATGCCGTAAACAATCGAGGGGACGGCCGCAAGCAACTCAATGGCGACGCCCAGCGGACGGCGCAGCCAGCGTGGCGACAGCTCGGTCAGAAACAGCGCAATGCCGAAGCTCACCGGCACGGCGATCACCAGCGCCACCAGCGAGGTCATCAGCGTGCCGTAAATCATCACCAGCCCGCCATACTTGTTCTGCACCGGGTCCCATTCGGAGGTCCAGAGAAAACTCAGGCCGTAGGCCTGGATGGCCGGCCAGGCGCCCATGACCAGGGAAAGAAGGATGGCTGCCAGCAGCAGCAGGGTCGCGATGGCGGCCAGACGGGCCGCCCATTCGAACACCAGGTCCGCCGTGCGGCTGGATCGACGCTGCGTCGGGGTCGGCGGGACGGCCATGGTGGTCTCTCTGCTGCTGTATGGACTTGCAGGAAGTGTAGCTGCCAAGGAGGACTCCTCTTGCGGATGCGGGAAAGGCGAAACGGCGGTTGCCGCTTCGCCGCGCATGCCTGTTTTTTTACTTGGTGGCGACTGCTTTGCCGGCGCCGTCGGTGATCTTGCTCCACGACTGGCGGATCACGGTTTTCACCGAATCAGGCATGGGCACATAGTCCAGGTCGTCAGCCATCTTGTCGCCGCCGTTGTAGGCCCAGTCGAAGAACTTGAGCGTCTGGGTCGCCTGGCCGGGCTTGTCCTGCTTGGCGTGCATCATGATGAAAGTGGCGCCGGTGATGGGCCAGGCGTCCTTGCCAGGCTGCTCGGTCAGCACCTGGTAGAAGGACTTGGCCCAATCCGCGCCCGCGGCCGCTGCCTTGAAGGCGGTGTCGCTGGGTTGCACATACGCGCCGCTGGCGTTGCGCATGGACACATGGGTCTGCTTGTTCTGCTTGGCATAGGCGTACTCCACGTAGCCGATGGAGTTGGGCAGGCGCTGCACAAAGGCGGACACGCCTTCGTTGCCCTTGCCGCCGGCGCCGGTGGGCCAGTTCACGGCCGTGCCTTCACCGATTTTCGATTTCCACTCGGCATTGACCTTGGACAGGTAGTTGGTGAACAGGAAGGTGGTGCCGGAGCCGTCGGCGCGGCGCACCACAGCGATGGCAGCGTCCGGCAGCGGCACGCCGGGATTCAGCGCGGTGATGGCCGCATCGTTCCACTTGGCGACCTTGCCCAGGTAGATGTCCCCCAGCACGGCGCCGGTCAGCTTGATCTGGCCGGCGGCGATGCCCTTGATGTTGACCACAGGCACCACACCGCCGATGACGGTGGGGAACTGCAACAGGCCGTCCTTGGCCAGTTCGGCGTCCGTCAGCGGCGCATCGGAGGCGCCGAAGTCCACGGTCTTGCCGCGAATCTGGCGCATGCCGGCGCCGGATCCGACCGACTGGTAGTTGATGCGCGCGCCGGTGGCCTTGTTGTAGGCGTCGGCCCACTTGGCGTAAACCGGGGCGGGAAAGGAAGCACCTGCGCCGGTGACGTCCTGGGCCTGGGCCGCGGACATGAAAGACAGGGCGGTCAGGGCCAGCACGGCGGCCGATGCGGCTTTGAAGTTCAGCTTCATTCGTATACCTCTTGAGTTAAAGGAAATCGGTAAATCAGGGAGATCGGGGAAAACATGTGGATGGGGCTGAGCAGATGAAAGAACTGTAAGAAGCTTGTGTGACAGAGGCATGACAGCCGAAACCGGGCTCCGGGGGGCCGTGGCGTGCGGCGTCACGCGCCTGTCACACAAGCTGCCTACGCTCACGCCTGTCATCAACCCTGGAGTCCATCCCATGTTTTTCCGCCGCACCCTGTTTGCTGCCGCCGCCGCGGCCCTGGTCACCGCCTGCGCCTCGGTTTCCACGCCCGCCCCCACCACGGTGGCCAACACCCTGGCCGCCACACCCTCGCTGAGCACGCTCAACGGCCTGGTGGTGCAGGCCGGCCTGGCGACTACGCTGCAGGGCGCCGGCCCGTTCACCGTGTTTGCTCCCACCAACGAAGCCTTCAAGGCGGTCCCCCAAAAAACCATGGACGCGCTGGCCAAAGACCCTGCGATGCTGAAAGACCTGCTGGCCTACCACCTCGTTCCGGCCAGGCTCGGTTCTGCCGACATCCAGTCCGGCCCGCTCAAGACGGTCAACGGCGCCAGCCTGGCGGTCGCCAAAGCCGGCGACTTTGTCACCGTGGAAGAAGGCATGGTGCAAACCGCCAACATCGTTGCCACCAACGGCGTGGTCCACACCGTGGACCGCGTCATGGTTCCACCGGCCAAAAAGTAGTTTTTTTGCGCCCGCAGGCCCGCCGGGGCCTGCTGTCACCTCCACGACGGATTTAGCAGTCATTTTGGCTTCCAGCCACCGTCCAGCGGGGGTCGGCAGCTCCTGATTCGATAGCACAACAAGGAATGGCGTTGCCCGTGCGGGCCGCGCCAAGGACCACCATGCCCCCAAACACCCCCCTCACCCGCCGCAGTCTTTTCCAGGGCGCTGCCAGCCTGGCCACGGCCACCCTGCTCCCCGCGCCCGCAGTCTGGGCTCAGTCCTCCCGCAGCGCCGGCAACCGCAGCCTGGTGGTTGCGCAGCTGGTGGACTATTCCCTGGCCCAGCAGGACGTCTCCAAGGACTTCCTGATCGGTTCGCGCGCCGCCTGGCAGGACATCAACACGCGCGGTGGCATTCGCGGCCGGCGGGTCGAACACGTGTCGCTGGAAACCGACGGCACACCTTCAAGCGTGCAAAAGGCGCTGGCCTCGGTGCGTGACAACCCCGCCTGTGTGGTGCTGTCCGGCAGCGTGGGCGACCAGATGGCCGGCCAGGTGGTGGCCCAACTGCAAAAAGACAGCATAAACATTGCCCACGCCGCGCCCTGGCTGCAGAACTCCAGCCTGGACATCGACGAGCAGACCTTTCCGATTTTTGCCGCGCGCCAGGAGCAGATTGCCTACGCCCTGAAGACGCTGTCGGTGATGGGCATGAGCGAGCTGGGCGCGGTGTACGCGACGGCGCAGGACCACGCGGCGTACCACAGCGAAGTCGAGCGTATCGCCAACACCATGAAACTCAAGCTGCAATCCTTTCGCGGCGCGGACAACCTGCGCGCCATGGGGCAGCAGCTGACCCCCCGCACCCCCGCCGTCCTGCTGTTCGTCGGCGGCACGCCCGAGCTGGCCGAATTCACGCAGGGCCTGGAAAAACAGGCGCGCCAGCGCTACATCGTGGCGCTGGCCGATGTGAACCTGCAAACCATGCTGCAGATGGGCGCCGCGCGCAACACGCCGGTGATTGCGACGCAGCCCGTGCCGCTGGTCAATGCCGGCCTGCCGGTGGTACGCGCCTATCGCGAGGTCCTGGCCCGCCTGTTTGACGAGCCGCCGACCTCGCTGAGCCTGGCGGGCTACATCGCCGCGCGTTACACCATGGACGTGTTGTCCGAGGTCGAAGGCGCGCCCACGCGCCAGAGCGTGCTCACGGCCTTCCAGCGGCGCTCCAAAGCCGACATCGGCGGTTTTCTCGTGCGTTTCAATCCGCAGCGGCGCAGCAACACCTACGTCACGCAAAGCATGATGACCGCCGATGGCCGCCTCATCGGCTGACGCCCCGCCAGGCCGCGCCAATGCTATGCTGGCTGCGCCCCCTCACCACCCGCTCACCTTCCCCACATGCAAAATGGAACCCGCCTTGCTGCGGTGGACCTCGGGTCCAACAGCTTCCGCCTTGAAATAGGCCGCCTCGACCACGGGCAAATTCACCGCACCGAATATCTCAAGGAAACCGTGCGCCAGGGCAATGGCCTGGACGCCGACCGCAACCTCTCGCCCGAAGCCATGCAGCGCGGCTGGGAATGCCTGGCGCGTTTCGGGGAGCGCCTGGCCGGTTTCAAGAAATCCGAAGTGCGGGCCGTGGCCACACAAACCCTGCGCGAAGCGCGCAACCGCAGCGAGTTTCTCGCGCGCGCGCACCAGGTGCTGGGGTTTCCCATCGACGTGATCTCCGGCCGGGAGGAAGCCCGCCTGATCTACCAGGGGGTGGTCCACATGCTGCCGCAATCGGACGAGCGGCGCCTGGTCGTCGACATCGGCGGGCGCTCCACCGAGATGATCCTGGGCCGCGGCCTGGAGGCGCGGGTGGTCGAGTCCTACCGCGTCGGCAGTGTGGCCTGGTCCATGAAGTATTTCCCCGACGGGCAGTTCACGGCGCGCGCCTTCGCCGCCGCTGAAGTGGCCGCCAAGGCCGTGCTCGACGAAGCCCTCACCCTTTACCCGGCCTGCAGTTGGGAAATTGCCTACGGCTCGTCCGGCACGGTGGGCGCTGTCGCCGACGTGCTCGGGGCCGCCGGCCAGCCGCCAGGCCTGGTGACGCGCGAGGGGTTGGACTGGCTGCTGGACCGGCTCCTGAAGGCCCAAAGCGCAGATCGCCTCAAACTCGAAGGCATGCGGGACGACCGGCGTGCGGTCATAGGCGGCGGCGTCAGCGTGCTCAGGGCGGTGTTCGAGCTGCTCGGCATCACGCAAATGCAGGTGGCACAGGGCGCCCTGCGCCACGGCGTGTTGTATGACCTGCTGGACCGCGAACAGGACAGCAGCGACCTGCGCTCCACCACGGTGCAGGGGCTGGCACGCAAGTTCGCGGTGGATGCCGCCCAGGCCCAGCGCGTCAGCAGGACGGCCCAGGCGCTGTTCCAGCAGGCCAGCAGCAAGCTGCCGGCCATGGACCTGGCACGGCTTCAGCGCAAGCTCGACTGGGCGGCCCAGCTGCATGAAATCGGCAGCCACATCTCGCACAGCGACTACCACAAGCACGGCGCCTACATCCTGGACAATGCCGACGCACCCGGCTTTGCGCTGCCCGAAACGCACCGGCTGAGCCTGCTGGTGCTGGGCCACCGCGGCAAGCTGCGCAAGCTCGACGCCGACTTCGAAGACGCGGTGTTTGTCCAGCAGTTGCTGTGCCTGCGGCTGGCCGTGATCCTGTGCCATGCGCGCCGCGATCCCGACCTCAAGGGCATGCAGATGGAATGCGCGGCAGAAAACCACCGCTTTGTCCTGGGCTGCCGCACCGGCTGGTCGACCGCCTATCCGCAATCGGCGCACCTGTTGCGTGAAGAGGTGCTGGCCTGGCAGAAAACGCCCTGGACGCTGATTGTGGCCAGCCCCTGATGCACCGGATTTGACGTTGTCCGGCTGAACGGTATAAACTGTATAAACCGTTTATACAGAAAGACCAGCCCATGGCAAGCGAAAAAAAAGCCCCTGTGAAAGCACCTGTGTCCCGCAAGCAGGCGGTCACCGGCGCCAAAAAAGCGTCAGTGAAAAAACCCGCCGTCGCCCCCACCACCCCGGCTTCTCCGGCGCGCACTGCCAGGACAGCAGGCAAAACCGCCAATACCAGCAAGCCGGCCCCCCGGGCGGCCCCTGCAAAAAAAGCGGAAAAAAACGCCAAGGCCAAAAAGCCCAAACTGGTGCGCGACAGCTTCACCATTCCCAAGGCCGAGTACCTGGTTCTGGACGCGCTCAAGCAGCGCGCCACAGGCCTGGCCCGTCCGGTCAAGAAAAGCGAATTGCTGCGCGCCGGTATCAAGGCGCTGGCGGCCATGGGCAACGCTGCCTTCCTGGCGGCCCTGGACCAGGTGCCGGCCATCAAGACCGGCCGGCCTGCGGCCTGACACTGGCCCTGGCGCTCTGCCTAGAGCAGTTCCGGCGACTGCACCGTCACCACGACGGTCTGCGCGCCGGCTTCCCGCTCGCGGTAGCGTAGCCACCAAAGCGCGCCCTTCTTCACCGCGCACTCCTCTTCCCTCAATCCGAGCAGCTGCGAGATGACCTGGCCCAGCGTCGGCTGGTGGCCGATCACCAGGATGGGCAGCTTGTTGACCGGCCACTGAACCAGTTCCAGCAGTTGCGAAGGCGGCGCATCGGGGCCGAGTTCCGCGCGGATCTTGTACTTGCGTCCCAGCGCCAGCGCGGTCTGTTCGCAGCGGCGTGCCGGGCTCACCAGGATGCGGGTGCGTTCCGGCAGTTGCCGGTCCAGCCAGCCGGCCATGCGTGCCGCCTGCTTGTCCCCGCGCGAGGTCAGCGAGCGCTCGAGATCGCTGACCCCCTGGCCGTCGTCTGCAGGCGATTCCTCGGCTTCCGCATGACGCCACAGGATCAGGTCCATCAGCGCTCGCCCAGGCCGGAAGCGCCGCCGGCGTAACGCGCCACCAATGCCGCCTGGGCGCCGTGTTGTTCGCCTTCGGGCGGCGCCCCCACGCGCAGGTAGGTGCCGTCGGGCTGAAGGTCCCAGGCATCCCGGCTGTCATGCAGATAGGCCACGAGGCATTCGTCGATGATGCGCTGGCGCAGCACCGGATCGGTCACCGACCAGGCCAGCTCGACGCGCCTGAGCATGTTGCGGTTCATCCAGTCGGCGCTCGACAGGTACAGCGTCTCTTCCCCGTCATCACGGAAATAGAAAACGCGGGAATGCTCCAGAAACCGCCCGATGATGGAGCGCACCCGGATGTTGTCGGTCACGCCCGGCACCTGCGCCGGCAACATGCAGGCGCCGCGCACCACCAGGTCGATTTTCACGCCGCGCTGGCCGGCGCGCACCAGCGCCAGCATCAGTGCTTCGTCGGTCAGCGCATTCATCTTGGCGACGATGCGCGCGTCCTTGCCCTGGGCCGCCGACTCGCCGAGCGCGTCGATTTTTTCGATCAGTTTTTTGTGCAGCTGGAACGGCGCCAGCCACAAGCGGTTGAGTTTGGGCAGTTTGCTCTGGCTGGCCAGGTGCACAAACACATTGTCGATGTCGGCCGTCAGCGCCGTGTCGGCCGTCAGGTAACTCAGGTCGGTGTACAGCCGTGCGGTTTTGGGGTTGTAGTTGCCGGTGGACAGGTGCGCATAACGCTGCAGGTGCTGTCCCTCGCGGCGCGTCACCAGCAGCATCTTGGCGTGGGTTTTCAGGCCGACCACACCGTACACCACCTGCGCACCTATCGACTCCAGCATCTCGGCCCAGTTGATGTTGGCTTCCTCGTCGAAACGCGCCTTGAGCTCAAGCACCACCATGACTTCCTTGCCGCGCCGCACCGCCTCGCGCAGCAGCACCATCATTTCGGAATCGGTGCCGGTGCGATAAATGGTCTGGCGGATCGCCAGCACCTGCGGATCGTTGACCGCCTCACGCAGGAAGTCGAGCACGCCGTCGAAACTCTCGAAGGGCTGGTGGATGGAGACATCGCCGCGCTTGAGCCGCTCGAAAAACGACTCGCCCGGCACCAGCTGCGTCGGGTAGCAGCCCTTGTGGGCCGGAAAAAGAAGCCGTGGCTCGTTGACCAGGTCCACCAGCTGCGTCAGGCGCACCAGGTTGACGGGGCCATGCACGCGGTACAGCGAGGCCTCGGGCAGGTTGAACTGCCCCAGCAGGAAATCGGACAGGTGTTTGGAACATCCCGCGGACACTTCAAGCCGTACCGCCTGGCCGTAATGCCGTTGCTCCAGGCCCAGGCGCAGCGCGGTGCGCAGGTTCTTGACGTCGTCCTCGTCCACCGCGAGATCGGAGTGGCGCGTCACACGGAACTGCGAAAACTGCCCGACCTCGCGGCCGGGAAACAGTTCGCCCAGGTGCGCGCGGATCACGCTGGACAGCGACACAAAACAGGTGTGTTTGCCGGCCACCTTGTCGGGCATGCGGATAAAGCGCGGCAACACCCGCGGCACCTTGACAATGGCGATGTCGTTTTCGCGGCCGAAGGCGTCACGCCCGCCCAGGCGGACGATGAAATTCAGCGACTTGTTGGCCACCTGGGGAAAGGGGTGCGAAGGATCCAGCCCCACCGGAATCAGCAAGGGCCTGACCTCGCGCTCGAAGTAGGCCTGGACCCAGTGCCTCTGCGCGCTGTTGCGGTCGCCATGGGAAACAATGCTGATGCCCTGTTTTTCGAACAGCGGCATCAGCTCGTCGTTGTACAGCGCGTACTGACGCGCCACCATGTCGTGCGCGGCTTCGGCCAGCGCCTCGAAGGATGCCGCGGTGTAGGCGCCCTTTTGCTCGCCGTTTTGCGCCGCGGTCAGGTGCAGCGCAGCGCGAACCTCAAAAAACTCGTCCAGGTTGGACGACACGATGCACAGGTAGCGCAGGCGTTCCAGCAGGGGAACGTCGGCTCGCTTGGCCCAGTCCAGCACCCGCTCATTGAAAGCAAGAATGCTGTGGTCACGGTCCAGGAACCGGACACTGGCGGGCGTGGGAGGAGGTGACACGGTAAGGGGTTGGGACATGCGGCTGGCGTTGTTTATTGTGTAATCAAACTGACTTGTTCACAGTGTTCACAGATTAGATGACAGTCGTGTGACAAAACGATGTCAAAGCCCGGCTTGCCCCAGCGCATCGCCGGGCGCCCGCTGGGCGGCGGCGGCCGGCCGCGCTGGCACCAGGTGCCCCTCGAACAGGCGGGCAGCGTGCAGCCAGCTGAACTCCAGCGCGCGGGCGCGGGCCTCATGCCTTGGGACCGCCAGCGCGCCCTGGCAGGCCTGCCGGAGATCGTCATGCATGACGCCGCCCCTGGACCGCCCGTCCTGCGTCCCCAGCACCTCCAGCGGCCCGTCCACCGGGTAGGCGGCAACCGGCGTCCCGCTGGCCATGGCTTCGAGCATCACCAGCCCGAAGGTCTCGGATTGGCTGGGAAACACAAACACGTCCGCCGCCGCGTACACCCGGGACAATTCGTCCCGGGGCAGAACCCCCAGCCAGCGCACCTGCGGATAACGCTCCCTGAGCTGCGCCTCCAGCGGCCCCACCCCGCACACCAGCTTGGTGCCGGGGATGTCGAGCTTCAGGAAGGCATCGATGTTCTTTTCATACGAGACCCGGCCCACGAACAGCGACACCGGCCGCACCAGCGTGCCCAGCGGCGGGTACAGGCGCGGCTGCGGCTGGAAGTCGAACAGGTGCGTGTCCACGCCGTGGGTCCAGCTGCGCAGATGGCGAAAGCCGCGCTGCTGCAACATGCGCAGCACCCCGTCGGTTGGCACCATCACGCCCGAGGAGGCCTTGTGAAAGTGGCGAAACAGCGCGTAGCCCCAGGACAACGGGATGTTCAAGGCGGCTTTGAGAATTTCCGGGAATTTGGTGTGGAAAGCCGTGGTGAAGCGCAGGCGGCGCCTGACGCAATAACCGCGCGCCGCCCATCCCAGCGGGCCTTCGGTGGCCACGTGGATGGCGTCGGGCTGCAGGGCATCGAGCTTTTCGCCCAGCAGCGCCTTGGGGCGAATGGCCAGATCAATCCCCGCATAACCCGGGCAGGGCCGTGTCTTGAACAGGCCGGGGTGGATCACCTCGACCTGGTGGCCCAGCTTCTGCAATTCATGGACCAACTCCACCAGCGTGGTCACCACGCCGTTGACCTGGGGCTGCCAGGCATCGGTGATCAGTGCGATCTTCATGCGGCCACCGCCGTGGCGACGTGCCCGCGGCCCTGGGTTTCGTGGGCAGGCGCCCAGTGCAGCAACTCCAGCGTGCCGTCGTAGTGTTCAACCAGCGCGGTGCGGCTTTCGACCCAGTCGCCGTCGTTGCAGTACAGCGTTCCGTTGATATCGCGCATCTCGGCGCGGTGGATGTGGCCGCAGACCACGCCCTGGTGCCCGCGCCGGCGCGCTTCGGCGGCCACGGCGACCTCAAAGTCCGTCACGTAGTTCAACGCGCTCTTGACCTTTTGCTTGAGGTAGGCGGACAGGGACCAGTAGGGCAGGCCCAGCCGGGCGCGCAGGCCGTTGAGGTAGCGGTTGAGCTTGAGCGTGAACTCGTAGAGGTTGTCGCCCACATAGGCCAGCCATTTGGCGCACTGCACGACCGCATCGAAATAGTCGCCGTGCACCACCCACAGGCGGCGTCCGTCGGCGGTGATGTGGACGGCCTCCTCGACCACCTCGATCCCGCCAAACTGGTGGCCGATGAACTCACGCGCAAACTCATCATGGTTGCCGGGCACATACACCACGCGGCAGCCCTTGCGCGCGCGTTTCAGCAGTTTTTGCACCACGTCGTTGTGGGACTGCGGCCAGTACCACTTGCGGCGCAACTGCCAGCCGTCCACGATGTCGCCGACCAGGTAGAGGTAGTCGCTGGGATGGGCTTTCAGAAAATCCAGCAGCGCCGCGGCCTGGCAGCCGGGCGTGCCCAGGTGCAGGTCCGAGATAAAAATGCAGCGGTAGCGCTTGCGCAGCGCCAGATCGTCCTGCTCGTCAGCGTCGTCGGGCACATGGCCGTGGTTCAGCGGCCCGAGCTTGTCGAACAGCGAGCGCATCAGGCGGCCCTGCCCGAAAAGTGCTTGCGGTAACGCGCCGGCAGGTCGGCGATGCGCATCATCATGGGCAGGTCGGCCGAGTTGAAGTCCGGGTCCCAGGCTGGCGCGCCCAGCACCTTGGCGCCCAGGCGCAGGTAACCCTTGATCAGTGCCGGCGGCTCGACATCCAGGGAGTCGTCGAGGCGGTCGACCGGCAGCGGCAGGCGCGGCGTCACGTGGTACTCGATGGGGGCCAGGTGGGTGTGCCGGACCTGGCGCCAGATGCTGGCCGCCGCCTGGCCCATGGAAGCGCCGGTGTGCTGCATCGGGATGCTGGCGCAGCCAATCATGGTGTCCAGCTGGTTGCGCGCCATGAACTCGGCCAGCGCACCCCACAGCGCCAGGATCACACCGCCGTGGCGGTGGTCGGCGTGCACGCAGCTGCGGCCCAGCTCCACCATGCGCGGACGCAAAAAGCGCAGGCGCGTCAGGTCGAACTCGGTGTCGCTGTAGGTGCTGCCGGCGCGCCTGGCCTGCGCAGGTGTCAGCACGCGGTAGGTGCCGATAACCTCCTGGCTGGCCTCGTCGCGCACCAGCAGGTGCTCGCAGAAGTCGTCGAACAGGTCCACGTCGTGGCCGGGCACGGTGCCGGACAGCGTGGCACCCATTTCGGTGGCGAAAACCTGGTACCTCAGGCGCTGCGCCTGCCGGACCTCGTCCTGGTGCCTGGCCCAGCCGACCTGGATTTTCCCCAGGGCAGGCCCTTGAACAGCGGCTGGAACGGTTGCATGAGAGCTTTGATGAAGTAACCCCCGTGAAAAATGGGGAGCGGCGACTGGCGACAGTGCGAAGGTGGGATTGGGCAGTTCTTTCATGGTGACTCCTTGATGTCTTTTCGCAAACAAACTGAAAAAGGCTGTTAAAAAGCCCCGGAAACGGGGCTTGGACGAAACAAATCAGGTGCCGACAGTGCCGTCATCCTTGCGGCGGATGACGACGGTGGCCGAACGCGGTCGGCCACCCGCGGAGCCGTCGGGCCAATGGCTCACTGCTTTCGGATGGGCCGGATCGCCGCGTTCGCTGGCCGTCTCGCCGGGGTGCTGGATGTTGATGAACACGGCGCGGCGATCCGGGGTGAAGGTCACACCGGTGATTTCGCAACCAGCCGGGCCGGTCAGGAAACGCTTGGTCTCGCCGGTGGCGGGGTCGGCGCACAACATCATGTTGTTGCCCATGGCGCTGTAGGCGCCCTTGTGCATGGCCGACGTCGACACGTCGGTCTGGATCCACAACATGCCGCCCGCATCGAACTGCAAACCGTCCGGGCTCCCGTACATGTCGCCCTTGATGCTGCCGCGGTACTCGGCCTTGCCGGCGTTGGGGTCGCCGGCCAGCGCAAAGTGCATCCAGCGGAACTCGGTGGCGCTGGCATCGCCATCCGGCGAACGGCTTGCGCTGCCCGAAGCGCCCTGCCCCTTGCCTTCGCGCCAGCGGATGATGTGGCCCATGATGTTGTCGTTGCGCGGGTTGGCCCCGTCCGGGCCGTTGCCGTTCTGGCCGCGTGCGCTGTTGTTGGTCAGGGTCAGGAACACCTCGCCGGTGTTGGGGTGCACGGCCACCCATTCCGGCCTGTCCATTTTTGTCGCGCCCACCGCGTCGGCGGCCTGGCGGCACCTGACCAGCACCTCGGCCTGGCTGGCAAATCCGCCCGCGGCGGTCAGGCCGTCTTCCCCATGCACCAGCGGCAGCCAGCGGCCATAGCCCTGGGCGTCAAAACGCGCGACATACAGGGTGCCGTGGTCCAGCAAGTCCCGGTTGGCCTTGAAGCCGCCGGGCTTGACCCGGTCGCGGCTGACGAACTTGTAGACATATTCAAAACGCTCGTCGTCGCCCATGTAGACCACGGCGCGCCCGTCGCGGCTCAGGGTCGTGGTGGCGCCTTCGTGCTTGATGCGGCCCAGCGCGGTGCGCTTGATCGGGGTCTGCGTCGGGTCCTGCGGGTCGATCTCGACCACCCAGCCGAAGCGGTGGGCTTCGTTGGGGTTTTTGACCGCGTCGAAACGCTCGTCAAACTCATGCCAGCGGTAGCCGAAGCCCTTGCTGCGCATGCCGTAACGCAGTTGGTCCGGCGCGGGTTTGTCCGCGGCCGAGAAATAGCCGTTCCAGTTTTCCTCGCAGGTCAGGAAGGTGCCCCAGGGCGTCTGGCCTGCTGCGCAGTTGTTCAGGGTGCCCAGCGGACGCGCGCCGGCCGGGTCGGCCGCGGTCTGCAGCAGTGCGTGGCCGGCGGCGGGGCCGCCGAAGGCCATGGGCGTCGTCGCCGTGATGCGGCGTGCGTAACGCGAGTTGGGCACAACGCGCCAGACGCCGCCGCGCTCGGCCACCTCGATGACGCTGACGCCGTGGGCCGCCTGCGACTTGCGCACTTTTTCTGCCGTCCAGGTTGCCATGCCATCGCTGTGCAACAAGCCGTCGTCGGTGTATTCGTGGTTGATGGCCAGCAGCCCGTGGCGCGGGTTCTTGTCCAGCGGGAAATACTCCATGCCGTCGTGGTGCATGCCCGATTGCAGCAACTGCTCCTGCCAGGTGTTCGTGGCATCCGGGCTGAAGGCCGGCGCGGCAGCGCCGGCGATGCCGGTCGCGTCGCCCCAGCGGTACAAGACCTGCGCTTCGTATTCGGGTGGCACCACCAGCGCGTCGGCGCTGGACACCGGCACACCGGTAAACCCCAGGGGTTTGCCTTTGGCCGGGGCGGCATGCGCGCTCAGGGTGTGTGAACCCATCAGCAGCGCCACCGCCGCCGAGGTGCAGCGCAGCACATGACGTCGCCCGCCATCTACCTCGTGAATCGAGGGGTTGACCGCCCTGTTGACGCCTGCTTCAGGCTCGTACGCCTTGCCAAATCCTTGACCCATGAATTGCTTCCCATCGTGGTTTTTGTTGATGCGGAGATTCTGGAATCGGGGGGTGACGTGTTCATGTCGGTTTGATGGCGGTTTGATGACACCCGCCTGGCCAGCGGGGCGCTATTGAATTCATAGCTGGTGGGCCTTTGGGGATGGGGGCTGGGGGTCAATTTCTCTTTGAATCCGGCGTCACGCTCTGTCCCCGGTTTGCGTTGGACAGTAGGCGCAACTCCCCACTCCCACCCCTAGCCCCTCCCTCGCCCCGCTGGGCGATGGAGGGGGACTTAATGTGGCCGCGTGTACTGCGCTCGCGTGCACACATGACCGTTCGTTGGGATTCCCGCGGAAGAAGCGCTGCGCGCTTCTTCCGCTCCGGATTGAATTCGGTATTGGGGTTTGGATGTTTGCCTTCTTCCCCCACCCGTCGGGCTGGGCCGAGGAGCGCAGCTGAAATCGGATCAGGGCGAGCGATTGTCTGAGCGCAGCGAGTTCGAGCTCGGCCCCGATTTCGGTGAGCACCGCAGGTTGCCCCTGAGCG
>Ga0307516_10003315_pt1 | contig 20836 bp, 14 predicted proteins | sample 19_EM_MG_FD_203310 | JGI IMG/M metagenome (GOLD analysis project Ga0307516, IMG submission 203310) | Populus trichocarpa ectomycorrhiza microbial communities from riparian zone in the Pacific Northwest, United States - 19_EM | ecosystem: Host-associated > Plants > Roots > Unclassified | place...
CTGGAGCACAAGATTTACTATCATTACGTCGTCAAGAAAGTCCAGAGCTTCTTTCCTATTGAGACTTCACCAGGATGCAGAGACTCTTCCTCGTCATCATCTTCATCCTCATCTTCATTTTCACCTCGAGGGGTTTCACTTCTGTTCTCATCTGCAATACCATACTCCCCAGCCCCTTCTGGCGTTCCATTTATCTCTTCACTCAGTGCTGCATTCTCATCCATCCTTCTTGCACTGCCATCACCGTCCAGAGTGTCCATAATATTTGCACACTGTCCACAAAAATACATCATGTCAAATAAAAATGAGAAAAGAAACACTATTGCTGCTCACACAACGTTCTATAATCATTATCCCAGAGAAAATGACATTAACAGCGGGTTTTTTGGCACTCACCCTTGCAAAGTGCATGCTTTCCCCATTCTCACTGGCAGCCCCTGCAGAAGCTGCTGGAGCACTTCTCAATAGATTTCCATCCTGTGGACTACTAACACCATCATCCTCTTTCTCCTTTTCATTGTTCAGGTTTGATGAGGCTTTAACAGTTACAACAGCGACTCCACTGACAGCCATTAAATAAATCCATTTATTAGTGGCCAGCCTTGACTGCTGGAGCACTTCTCAATAGATAGGTAATTGCCCTTCTGAAGTGCCATGCCTTTATATGGCTTACAAGTCTACTTGGAATATAATAAGGTCTATTTGGAATATAATGAATGAGAAAACTTACAGTTTGCGTCGCCGAAGATTATATTGTGTTTGGCCTTGAGTTTGATTGGGAACAACCTTTTGCCGTCTCTTCCTGCGATCACCAGCAGTGACACTATCAGAATGACCTTCACTGTCATCACCGTAACGGTCACTCACTGAAATTTGAGATGTCTGAGTTCGATTCCGCTTCCGGGCATTTCTTGGACCTCCTTTATCAGCAAGACTTGATTCATCACGGCTTTCCGATTTCAGATGGCCAGAATCTTCAGCCTCATTTAATTCCAAAGCACCCCCCAGGAGAGCTTTGGCATCTTGGACAACTTCCTTGACAGAGCGTGTTCTGCTAACTCTTGGCCTACCCCTTTTACGAGGTTGGGGATCATGCTTTAATCCAGAAGGTTGGGAATCTTCCTGAATTTCTGGTGCTGTACCATTATTGTTGCTCTGATCATTAATCGATAAATCATGTCCAGCTTCAACCTCTCTGATGCTTGTATCAGAGAGTACCCTCTGGGCATCAAGTGAATCATTGACAATTGCAAAAGATAGCTCTGGTTCATTTTCAGTAAAATCTAATCTTTTTGACATTTCTTCTGCATTAACTTGCTCACCAGACAGGGGTGTGCCATCAGTCAAATTTTGTAAAGCAGCAGGCTCAATCCTTTTACCAGCAGAGAACTTAAGTATCTTTGATGTGCACTTGCGCAGCCAAGAAACTGGAGATACAGAATGAGCTAGAGTGGGAGACATCTCGCTATCATGCTTCTCAGAAGCAGCTGGATTTCCATCATCTGTGGTCACATGATTATTAACCAACTTTGATGTAGGAAGGGCGTCAGCTTTCTCAATTTCTTGTGAAGATATCAAATCAGAAAGCACAAACTCAGAGGTCAATTCACCACAGTTTTTGCAACCCTTGTTTTGCTCAACAAATACAATGAAACGCTCTTTCTCTTTAATAAATTGCTCCCTGTGGTCCTTCAACTTTCTACTAAGATTGCCCAGCTTATCAATATCTTCTCGCATTTCAATTTGTTGCTCTTGAAGATGCCTTTTTTTTTCATCAACTTCTTGCTTCTCTTTCTCTATCCTAAGCCTTTCCAGTTTCATATCTTCCATTTCTCTTCTAGCTACATCTCTTAAGAAATTAATATTCTTAAATTCTCTCTCTCTCTCTTCCTCAAACAGTTTCTCCTTCTCTTGCAAAAGCCTGTCCATCTCCTCCTGCCTTTTTTGTAATTCATTCTCAAGCTCAGTCTTCTGCATCTCGATGCTATGTAGCATCTGGTTTCTCTCATTTTGAGCTTTCTCAGCCATCACAGACCGCTCATGCTCCATGTTGGCCTCAAATGATTCCTTGGCCACTTGCAGAGCTTCCAGCTCTCTTTTTATGTAGTTTTCTGTTTCCTTTCTTTCATTTCTTATTCTTTCTTCTTCAGAGAGTCTATATTTTTCAAATTTTTCCTTCTGTTCATGAATGCTCTTCAACTCTTTCTCAGCCTCAGCCCTTTTTTCATCCAGATCTTCCCACTCTCTCTCAAAATTCCCTTTTTGCTGCTTTAAATCATCAGCCTCCTTCAAAAGCAGCTCTTCCTGAAGCCTACATTTATTTATTTCCTCCTTAAGCTCAGCTTGCAAGCGGGCATACTCAGACCTCTCTTCCTCGCTCACTTTGAGACGCTCCTTCTCTTCGTGAATTTTCAAAAGCTGTTCTTCATTTGAAGCCCTGGTTTTTTCCAGTTCAGCTTTAAGATTCAGAAAATTCTCTTTAGCAGATTCCAGTTGGTTTTTCTCTCCCTCCAAATTCTTCTGTTCAGATCTGATGGCCTTCTCCCTCTCCTTCAGAGATTTTGACTTTGATTCAAATTCATTCTCTTTCTCCTTACACTTCTCCAGTTTCTTATCCAATGCCTGCTCTCGTTTTGCAGCTTTCTCTTCCTTGTGGTTGATTTCAGTTTCCCTTTTTTCTAGCTCAATTACCTTGTTTTTGAGATCCTCATCCAAAGACTTCTTCTTTTGTTCAGCTTCCAACTCAAATTCATGCTTCTTTACATCCAAAATGGCATTGTGTTCATCAGTTAGCTTCTTAATCTCAACCTTTGGATGTCCCATGCAAAAGGAAAATCAAATTGCATGATAAGTAACAGCTAATTATATTAAAAAAGGTAAAAATAAAATGATAATTATAGATTTGATCTTTAGTGATCAATCAGCAAAATTCTAGATTAGCGGACCATTCTGAAGGTTTAATTTTGGAAGTTTATGTACTCCAATAAAAAGATGCACAAGAATGATGCAACAGATGTTGGGAAATGCGAGGATAATTCTCTCTCACACACACACACATCACCAAAACCTCACTCAAATGGGAAGAGTGAGAGAAAACTTCTTATTGGAATATCTAGATCAATTATGGTGATTTATTGTTCGCTGAACCACTAAGGAAGTCAAATCCAAATCTGATTGTCATTGTGTATGACTTATAAGTTAGTGGCATAGAACCAGAACAAAATGCATGTAGAGCATTTAAAACATGTCATCATATGAGAACACCAAAAAAAAAAGTATTCTGCATAAACTCACTCTCTCTCTCTCATTTAGCTTTTCTTCTAGCACACGTAACTCTACTTCTTTCACCTCTAATTTCTTTCTTGTAGCATCAAATTCCTGCACAGATCAGACAGATAAATTAGAATATACATTTATTACTGATTCAATAACAGAAACTGTGAAGAAAAAACATGCCTTTTCCTTTATAGTTAGATTAGTGAGCCGGTTACTAATATCATCTTCTTTCCTCTTCAAAATTGAGTTTGCATCCTCAATCTTCTTCTGAGCCTCTTCAAGATCCTTCTCTTTCTGCTTAAGGATCCTATCGTTTTCATTTGCCCTTTCTTCTCTTTGGTTAATAATTCTTTGACTCTTTGATAGCCTCTCTTCTCCTTCTTGTAATTTCTTCTCCCATTCTTGCAAGTCCTCCCTTTGCTTAGAAAAAGTGGTCTCGTACACCTCTTTCCTGAGAGAAATGTAATGTCATCAACATAATTAACATGTGCACAATTTGAACTCTAGTAGTACTGAAGAGTGCAGACAAAGAAGGGAGGAAGCAGATTCAACAGTAATTAGTAAAGGTAAAGTAAATTGAGCATACTCTGCAATGAAGGACAAGCGCTCCCTTCGAAGAGCACTTTCTCGAGATTCCACATCCAGCAATTTCCTCTGAATCTCAGAACTCTTTCTGCTCACTTCTGCAAGCTTGGCATCAGCAGCACGCAATTTCGCCTCTACCTCCAGAGACTTCTCTTCAATACTCATAACTAATGCATTTGCTTCAGCCAGTTTTGAATCGGCTGTAAATTTAATGTCTGCATTTTCTGAACGCATCTCGCGCACTGCCTTCTCTAACTACATCAGCCAACAAATTCACAGATTAGTCGAAGAGATTCACGGAAGAAAAGTAGAAGAAATTTGTCATTAAAAGGCGCCTTTACACTAGCATAAAAAATAAAATAACAAATATGCACAAGTAGTGAGGGCAATATCAAAACTCTTAAACAATGCATGATAACATTATCTAGAGCAGGAAAAAGTAATCACAAAATCGGACTTGAGCTGTTCATTTCACCCCTCATTGGAGAATTCTTCAATAAGAGGAAGTCAAGGAAATGACCTCCGAGATAAAATATATGACAAGCCTTCTTACATTATCAGCAATGCAAGTCATTCTCCGGGGTTTGGCAACATTCTACCTTAGGGGGTTTCTAACTTAACAGATGCTAACCCTTAACATTCCCTATGATCAAAGTATGTTCATTTGTTTAAGTTATCAATGATTAAGGGAGACAGATTATGCATGACAGCAGTCTATTTAAAAAACAAGTGAATTCTGTGGGGAAAAAATCATTTATATTATCAAAGAAAGACATTAAAATCTTACATCAAGCACACATTGTTTCTCAACACCCAAGGCTCTTCTCAAATTCTCTTCCTGCTTTTCAGCATCAGAAAGTGCAATCAAATGTGCAGCTTGTTCCCGTTTGACAGCTTCTGTTGCTTCTGCAAATGCTTGCATGAGTTCTTCATGCTTAGAACCCCACTCCTTCTTCTCAATCAAGAGAAGCCCCATATTGTACTGGTACTCAAATAGCTGGGATACAGATCAGTGGATCAAATGAGCAAAACAGTATAAAGGCAACCAACTTACAGTCAAAGAAAAACTTTGTCATTATCTGTTGGAAACTTGCATTTGTGTGGTTATGCAGTCTCAGTCTATATAAAGTTAGCTAGGACTTTATCTTATGATATGCTACTTCTTAAAGATAGCAGAACAGTGAATTCAACAGTCCCACATGTTTTGCATAACAAATTGTCCAGCCACATCTTGTAGTTTCATAGAGTGCCATTTTAGTCTGTCGTTTAAATGTTTTACGAGGAAGTCTACAGTTAGGAAAATAAATAGTCTTTTTATAGCACATAAAAAGAATTCAAGTCTTTTACGATTTGATTGCATAATTAAATACTTTGATTGAGTTCTACTAATTCATATTTAAACAATCACTCTTTCTCCCTTTCTTCTCTGTTCATTTTTTACTCTTTTTTCTGAAGCAACTAGTTGTTGCAGCCAGAAAACTTAGCAAGTCATTTTTTTCAATCAATTTATCAATTTTCTACACCAAATTTCATTTACCAAGCATATACATAACCTGAACAATCAAGACAATCCTTATTGGTTCAAACCCTAATTCCCAAGTTTTAACCAATACAAACACACAAAAGATTGTTTAAATCAGTTCAAGTTCAACTCTGCATTAGTTTAGATGCATAAATGCAACTATACAAGCAGGCCTTAGAGAACAATATTTATGGACACACAGCATCAGAATTATTAAAATCAATTTCATTTGCTTAATTTCAACAAATTTATTCAATAAAGCAAGATTTACTTGCAGCATATTTGACATTGATCAGTTGATTTAATTTAGCTATCTCATCTCTCTTCTTTCTATGGGGAGAGGAGGTGAGAAGTGGTTGAATTTCAAATCAATGAAGACTGAAATCAAACTGCTTCCATTCAACACTACCAACAGGAAGCAAAATCTAACCAAAACCTAAACACAATAAACATCGTTCTCAATAACTAAATTTGCCACCCAGAAACATAAATAATGATAGCATTTATAACTCCGAGGAGCTTAGTGACAGCAATTGATGTAAAATGTTCAATTAAGCACTTTATTGATTTACCAACTTTAAGCTCCACTTTCTTGCTAATCAAAATGGCATACGCAGACATTATCAGATCTAATCTAGTCACAGCACCACATCCAAATCAAATCTCAATAGTTTTCTATAGCACAGTGAAAGGGGGGGGGATCACAATCCACAACTTCCTATTCTACGTCCCCACCATCCAATCTACTATTACAAACTAATTCCATCAACTACTTCACTACTATTAGAATTAACCAAAAATCCTCCAATACAAACCCACCTGACTAAAAACAATAGGAAAAAAAAAGTAAAAAACTTCATACTCTATGAGCACTAAAATCACAAAATTAAAAGAAAAAACTAAAACCCCATCAAATTCAAAGAAAACCAAGCTACAACAAATCACAAAAATCTTTGAAACAAAACGAAAGGCAAAAAAATAAAAGGGACCCAAAACCAGAAACTAACCTCATTCTCAAGCTTTGAAACCTTATCCGCCAAATATTCACCGTCCAAATTGGGTCGCACTCCATTAGGCGTCACTTGTTCAACAAAACCCACACTCTTTCCCTTCGGATCCGACCCGGACTCGCTTCCATTCTTTTGACCCGCTTCGCTTCTCGGCGTCAACGACCACCCCGACCACACTTTCTTCTGTGGCGTAAACATCGGAATTGCCCCTCTAACCTCACTAAATCTACAAAAACCAAATTTATAAAGGCCCCAGCAGTGATAGAAACCCTATAATTTCTACAGAATTGAGGGTTTGAAACTGAAAACCATCAAAAAGACTGAGAGTCTGAAGGTTAAGAGTAACAGAGGGAGAGAGAGAAACCCTAGAATTAGAAGAGGAACTAGGGATTAATATTATTATTATTTGAATTGAAATTGAAAAAACCTAGACCGGACGTGAAATAGGTGTGAGTAAATTCCGGCGGAATGTTGCTTTGGAGTCCGGTAACGTCTCTAAAACGAACTTTTCTTTCTTCCTTTCTCTCTCCACAACTTTTTATATCTGTCGTACTTTCTCTCTCTATGCAAAATTTTTGAGCCCACACTTTTTTTTTTTCTTTGTGTCTGCTTTGTGAGTTCCACTCACGCTGCCTTCTTTTATTCTCCTTCTCTCCCTTTTTTTTTATTTTTTTTTTTAATTAGTAATGGGCCCCACCAACATCATTTCCTATCCCAATTACCATCTCACCCTTATTCCTCTTATATTTCTGGGGTCATGCGAGGGTGGTTTGGGGATTTGAAAGGTGATTTCTGGGTTCGGAACGTGGGGGTTTAGACATAGTGACGGCAATGCCCCCGTCTTGGTGGCTGAGAGTGAAGGCGATGGAAGGGTGGTTTGGAGATTTGAGGGGGGCAGAGAGAGAGAGGAATATGCTAGCATGGAAATGCCACGGTGTTTTAGAGCTGTTATGAGTAAAAGAAGCATTGGCTTTGGATTTGGATTGTTGGGTGATGAAGATAAGCATCTATTTTGTCCCACGTGGATTTCAAGGACACACACACACACACAAAAGCACACGTCATCATATGCCTAAACTACTCTGCTGTCTTTCTTTACCAAGGCTGAAAAACAGGGACCTACTGTCTCTTTCCACTGGGAAAAAGGGATAAGAAAGGTGAAAAGAACTCAGGAGCCTCATGTGAGTGTTTCTTTTCAAGTAGAGGAAGGACTCGAGTAAATGGTGACTCATCTTTCATGAGATGTTCTTCCTTGGGTAAAGTATGATAAGTATTGATTAGTGCATATGCTTTTATTGAAAAGGATAGTAGTAGAGATAATAATATGATTTTATTCTCATGGAAAAAAAAAGGGGGTTATTAGAGATGCACAAATGTTAAAATCAGGAATGTTTGATTTATCTCGGTTGTGGGCCTGATGGAGAAGAGTTTTTTTAAGGAAAAGTTTTTGTTTTATTGGTTTTTTTTTCTAGTTTAGAAAATTAAATGTTATGCTTAATAATTTTAGTTTTCCTAGTTTGTTTACGGTTTTTATTGTTTTTCCTTTATTTTCATGTTTTCTAGTTTGTTTAGATTAGTTTTGAAGTTTATTTAAGAAGTTGTAAATCTCTTAGTGAGACAGACTACTTGAAGAGAAATATTCAGTAATAAAATTATAAATTAGGATTCTATGTGACAACCTTGTTCGATTTCAATTCTGTCTTTCTAGCTTGTTTTCTTCTCGTTTGTGTTTTCATATGTATTAATTGGTATCACAACCCAATCATCTTAATGGTTATTTGCTTGTTGTGTGATGAAAAAACCATGGGTTGAAAGAGATAGTAGAAGAGAACATGCTCGGGTAAGAGAGGATAAGGAGGCTCCCTCTTGAGAAAAAGATGTTAAAAAACGAGTGATAAAATACATGTGGAGATAGATTGCAAAATTATTCCGTCAATTGGCGGAGGTCAGGAGCCCGGGGGATCATAAGAAAAGTAATCACGGATCTATGGGTAATTTTAAGAAACCGTTTCAGAGGCATGAGTAGAGAAAGTAACTTTTTGATCGGGGTGAATATGATGTTGAAATTTAATGTTTTGAAGATTCTAATTTCTTTGTGGATTGGAATCAACCATTAAAATATGATGAGGATGATGCTAAAAAAGAAAATTTAAATGCAAAATTCTTGTTTGTGATGTCAAAGAGAAGGGAACAAAATTATATATTGTTCCAAAGATGATTTTTTTATGAATCATATTGTGATAGACGTGTCTCATATGTGCTTGAGGATAATTTTTAAATTGATGGGGTCAAAGTTAATGTTATTGTGTTTTGGATAAAAGTTGTGAAGTAGATTTTCAAACCTTCTCCTGATGCTAAGATTGGTCTCGTTGTTAAGATGGTTGAACTTATAATTGACAAATATGATGTTTTTAATAGAAAAGCTAAGTACATAAAGGGTTAGAAATTTTTTATTGGACATCCATGAAATTGAGACAACAACAATTTGAACTCAATGACAAGTTCTTTTCAACCTGGAAAGAGTGATGTAGGAGGATTTTTTTTAGTATATGTTATTTGTTTTCTTAGTTATTTTTATTATTTTTTATTTAGTTTAGGAAATAAAATATAATGCTTAATAATTTTATTCTTTCTAGTATATTTAGGACTTTTATTTATTTTCCTTTATTTTCATGTTTCCTATTTTGTTTAGGTTAGTTTTTTGGTTTATATAAGGAGGTTTAAACTTTTTAGCAAGTTGGACTACTGAAAGAAAAATATTCAGTGCTAGAAATATGAATTAAGGTTTTGTGTGACAATCTTATTCAACTTTAATGTTGTCTTTTTTTTTGTATTTTTATCTATGTTAATTGACATTAGAACCTAACTATCCCGATGGTTATTTTTTTTATTGTGTGATGGAATAACCATTACTGAAAGAGATAATGGAAATATAGTGTTCTTGTATTAGAGAGGATACAAAGGTCCTCCACGAGAAAAAGTATATTCAGAAACTGGTGTTAGGAGACATGTAGAGATAAATTGTAAAATTGAAAAAAAAAAAAAGAGAAGGAATTTAGGAACTGAATATAGAAGACATGCAAACATAAATTACAAAATTAATCTATTAGTTGATGAAGGTGAGGATCCATGAGATCATAAGAAAAGTGATCACGTATCTATGGCTAATTTTGAGAAACCATTTAAAAGGCATGAGCAAAAAACATAATTCTTTTATTGGAATGAATCTGATGTTAAAATTGAAAGTTTTGATGATATTAGTTCCTTTATGGTTTAAAATCAACCACCAAAAATTGATGGGGACGATGAAAATGGTGTTGAATGAGAAGATTTAGATGCAAAATTCTTAGTGTGTGATGTCCACGAGAAAGGAACAAAATTAAAAATGGTTCAAAAAGTGATTTTTTATCAAGCATATTGTGAAATGTGTGCCTCACATGTGCTTGAGGAAAATTTTGGAATTGACAGGGCTAAAGTTTATGTTATTGTACTTTAGATAAAAGTTGTGAACCATATTTTCAAATCTCCTCCTAACACTAAGTTAATGAGTTGTAACGCTCTTAATAAGGCATGATACTTGAAGAGAAATATTCAATAATAAAATTATGAATTAAAGTTCTATGTGATAACCCTATTCGATTTCAATTTTATTTTTCTATCTTGTTATATTCTTGTTTGTGTTTCTTTTTGTGTTATGATGAGTTGCGTGTAACTACATATGTAGGCATGTATTGTTTAAAGATTTCTTAAAACCAACAATTTTCTCAAATATAATTGTGGTTTGATTAAAAAACATTAAATCATTTGTCCTATGTCATTTAAATGTGAATGTCTTGAGAGTTATTGAGGTGTTGAATATATCTCTTTCATTCAGCAATTACATGAAAATTGATATATTAATAGTATTATTAAACCCGACTTAGATATGTGTGGTTGGCCTAAAACCTGGCTCGAGCCGAGTTTTTTTTTTAAAAAAAAGGGTGAGAGTTAACTCGGGTTACTTGACGGGTCAATTGGTGACCCAATTAAGCTTATTAAAACCTAGTTTGATTTAAAAACAAAAAAACAAAATGACATTGTTTTAATGTTTTTTTTTAAATTGAAGCAACATTATTTTTATTTTTTTCAAATAAAATTAAAACATTAATCGATCAGGTTAACCTGAATTATCTCATTCAACTCTTAACATGGATTGAGTTTAATAACTTTGCATTAGCAATAAATCATTGATCTTCTTGTGAGTTAAACTTCAACCAAAAGAATTAATGTTGGACTTTGTAATCCAACATACGTACTTTAACATAAAATATTAACATGGTTTTAAAAACCAATTAATTAAAGATGAATGAGAAATTATTCTCAATGAACCTTTAGATAACAAAAGTTTCAAACCAAAACAACTTTGTTGACCGGGGAGCAGGCTTGTGGGCTCATGAGTTTAGATTTAGGTTTGATTAATAAAAAATATTTTGCTATTAAATCCTTATTTAATTGATAATTTTTTTAGTCCCTAAAATAAATATCTTAGTACATGAACTAATATATTAATTATGTGATAAAAATAAATGTATTTATGAATTTTCATGAACTTTGAACATTCATCGTAATTAATAAAACATTCAAAAATTATGAGTAATTAATGTTTTGGTTTCCAAGTCCTATAAATAGATGTCTTTGATGGGTGGAAATTCAATAAAAAAAATATCCTGAGTTCTTTCCTCCTTTAGTTGTTATTTTTAAAAAAAACTTGTTCGTTTACTCATTCTTTTCTGCTATAGTGCTTATGTTCGGTCTCTATAGAGAGATATTGAGTATAGATTTTTAAGTTCATTGATCCTTGTTTAGGAGTGCACCTAAACAAAAAGGAGTTGTTAGAATCTTGAGAGACTTATTGAAGTTAGTCCTTTTACATAAAACGATGAACAATAAAATTTTAAGGACAATGATTGATCACTAACAACGATAAAAATTTCAAAGTAAATATTTTCTAAGAATTTCAACAAGTACCCTAAACTAGTTTTGTTTACCTATAATTTTAAAAATTTGTTTAGTTTACATGCTAGGATTGTTTTTTTATATATATATATCTTTTGTAAGTTATATATTTGTTTAGTATGTATGCTAGTTTTTTTTTTATAATAATTGCAAAATTACCATGTTTAATATGTTTGCATGATTATAAACTAAATAGATGGATCCACTTGGTTAATCATCTACTCATTTGTGATTATTGGACTACACTTCATTTATATATTTTAACGTATTTGATTGGTATTTATGAATTAATTTTTTTCCAGGAAAACTATCATACAACTAGATTTAGGACTTTAAATCACGTATCGATTTAATCAAAATATCAAAGTAGCTACTCAAAATCTATATTGTGAACCCTTAAAACTTTATTTTTTTTAATTCAATAAAAAAATATCTTCAAATTAGTTTACATGTATGTATCCTTCGTATTAGTTTATAGGTAAATTAAGATCACCCTTTTCAAACAATCCTAAATTTAATGTATTTGTAATAAAAACATTAACAAGCAATACATTTTAAACATTTTATTTTATTGTGGTCATTATTGTCATGTTAATATTCTAAATTTGAGGATTTCTTTGAATTATTGATTCATCATTATTTATTAGATTGATATGTTACAGAGACCATTATTAACAGTGTTGCACTAGGTGTGGAATTGTGTTGTGTTGCAGGGGTCATATTATTTCTTTGCGTAAAAAATAATATTCAAGTGTCGCAAACATGTTTTGAAGAAGGAAGAAAAATATGTGACTCGGTTCATAGATCCAACTAGGTCAAAAGTTAGTTTTATTTTAATCAGATGATAAAAAAATAGACAATGACAACAAATTAACCAAATTTTTTAAAAATTTATCATGATAACCTGAATTTTTTTTTTCAAAAAAGGACAAAACAATTGTGTAAAAAATGACATAAAATAATTGGCTTGAGTTAACTCGAGTTATCATGACAAACCTGTAACCTTGAAAATCAAGGCCGAGCCAACTCAGGTTATCTCGTCAAACCTGTAATCAAGGTCATGAGTTTGAAATAACCTGATAGAGAAAGAAATAAAGAAAATAACAAAGCCATTTTTTTTTTAAAAAAAAAACTAATCCACATTAACTTTCCAAACATGTTATTTGAGTTATTAGATCATAAGCACCCCATATGAAAAAACCATAAAGCTCAACTGCCAATCAATCAAAATATTTAAGGATGAAATTGAAAAAAAAACTCAATTATACAAAAGGATTCAAAATTAAAAAAAAATAGCAATTAAAAGAATAAGGATCAAAATTGAAATACAAAAAAAATATTTTTGATTTAAGGGTGAAATTAAAAGAAAATTTAATTTAACAAAAGGATCCAAAAAGAAATTAAAACAATCAAATAAATGATGATCAAATTGAAATAAAAATAAAAACAAATATTTAATCGAAGGGTAAAATTGAAAAGAAAAATCAATTAAATGAAAGAAAAAAAATCAAAAGAATAAGGACCAAATTGAAAAAAATAACTACCAAATTATGATTAAATGATGAAATTGAAAAAAAATCAAAATTTTATAAAAGGACCAAGAACATAAAATTTAAAAACAAAAGAATAAGGATCTAAGTGGAAATACCCATAAATAAAAGGGTAGGTTTGAATTTTTGCATGGTTAATGCGAATTTCGAGGAAAGAAAAAAGAAAATAGAAAAAAATAAAGTGTTGTTGATGATAAACCATGCCAACATCGACTCATGTGCTACCCCAAAAGAAAAAGGATACCATGATGTTTCCAACGACACAATGAAGGGAGATTTTGGCCGATAGGAGGCACCGTCCGAAAGGTGCAGGTGCCTCCTACACGTGTCAGTCACTTTTTACTTTTTATTATTTTTTATATTTGTTCAAATATCAAACCGTCCCTTATCTGACCTAATAATGATGAAAAAACCATTGTAAAAACACGAAAAGACTATTGACGTTCTTTTCATTGAGCTTTTTGTTTTTATTTATTTAATATTTATTTAAATATTAAATTACCTCTTAGTTGAACTTATAGTGACAAAAAAAAAAACATTCTGAAAATACAAAAAAAACTCATTTACACCAGTTTTAAATATTTTGCTTTTAATTACATTTTGATCATTTTATTGTGTTTTTAAAATGAAAAAGATTTATTTGTACCCAAGCAATTTAGTAATGACTAATGGTATTGTGAAAAGACCTCAATGCTTTTAATAGCCAATTTTAAGGTTTTTTTTTTTTGTAGAAAAGCCAATATCGTGAAAACACTATTCTAATAAACTCTATTTTCACTAATAATCTATAATGTTTTCTCCTCATATTTTAGCTTTTATTAATATAGATTGTGGTAATAGTACCAAAAAGAAAAGAAAAATTCTTGTAATCAAATTAAATTAATTTAAAACCTTGAATAAATTTATAATTAAAATGATATTTGTATTCCTATCTTGTTTTATTAAAGATCTCAATCTTAAGTAAAAACTTATTCTTAAAAATAAACTTTAAAAACCCATCTAGTCCTCCTTTATCAATCCATGACTAGTATATAAAAAGTGAAAATATTATTATTATTATTAACAAAAACTAATTCTTTTAGGAAAAAAAACTATTTCAATTCCTATGCACACACTTAGTTGCATTATAAATTGGAACAATGCAATTAAGCGATCCTTTTTTTTATCTTTAAAAAATTATTTTGTTTTGATCATTTTTTTTTTATTTTATTTTCTCATATTAAATTGATAAAAAAATTTGGCCTTATAATTTTTTTTTTTTGCATACAATTAAGTTCTTATGATGTCAAAAAAAGTGTCATTGTTAAATTGATTTTTAATTTTATAGAGCGGAACTTAACTTTAGAATTTTTTTAAAATTGAAACACTAGGAACTAGATTGTACACTTAAACAAAAAGACGTACTTGTTTTTATTTATTGTTCACGAGTAGTTGAAAAGTACATTTTGATCCTTGAAGTTTTTAATTTATTAATTTTTTATCCTTGTTTTTTTAGGATTTGACATTTCAATCTCAAACTTTATTTTATTCATATTTGAGTCTATGCGTTTGAAAAAAAAATAGAAGAAGTTATTGGAAAATAGAGGAGAAGAGAAAAGTGATCATTGACCATATTCTTGCAATAAAAAAAACTAATATTTGTGTCAACATGTTTCATTTGATGAAAAGAGAGCCATTGAGATATTTTTTTTTATCATCTGTCTTTCTAAAAAAAAAGATTGAGGACTTGAGAATTTTTTTTATTCAAGATGATTTTTTAGGTTTTTGATAAATTAAAGACTATTTTAAGATAATAAATAAGTTTATTAAGGTTTCTATGATTTTTTTAGATGTTTTCAGATAAAAACATGATTGAAAATGAGTTTTTTTTTTTTTTTTAATATCTAAGAAGTTAGGACCTAACTTTCCGACTACTTTAGTGTCCAAAGTTTTCAACCATCACAAACAACATATCATCTATTGTTTTTTTTTTAAAAAAAAACAAAAAAAATCCAGTGGAGTTTTTCTTCATAATTTTAATTAAAATTTATTAAAATAAAGTTTTTATAAATATATTTAGAATGTTACTTTTTTTTAAATATCATTTAGTTTTTATTTTTTAAATAATATTATAGCATTCTTTTTATAATATTTGCAAACTCTTTTCTTTTTTTACAATCCTTTATGAATTTTTATTATTTTTTTAATATTTTATTCATTGTTTTTCTTGTGAATATTTATTTTTATTGTCGTATAATTTATAATTTCTTGTGGAAACACGTGAGTAATATATTATTTTTATATATTTTAATACATGAATATTCATGTCAAAATCATTAAAATATTATTTTTTTAAAATTTGTTTTAATGATTCTTATATAAAAAAGGGAGCAAATTTGTAAAATAAAGAAATTTTAGTTAAAAAGGTAACTTTTTTTATTTTTATTTCAAATCATTGAATTTTATATATTTATTCTAATTGCTTTTAGTATTTATTAAATAAAAAACATAGCTTAAGAAGTTATATATTTTCTTTTGAGAAAATATAGATCAATAAGAAAAGGTGGAATTATACTAGAAAATTATTTTATTTAATAAAATTTAAATTATTACTTTTCTTAAAAAAAACTTGTTTTCATATAATTAAATAAAAAATTTTAAATAGCTCCTCACAACACAAAATAAAATATATTAATACACATCTATAATATAACCTATTCATTTATTATTTAATCAAACACTAACACTTATTTTTAATATTTATTAATATTTATAACTTTTTATTTATTTTATTAAATACACGTAATTCCTTTACATTTCACAATTAATTTTTTTTATATAATACTAGGCTTGCCATATAGTGCGGATCAATTGGGTAGTTTAATATAAAATAAATTATATATTATTATTATTATTATTATTGAATACTGTCCGAAACTTATAAATTACAATACAGATAAAGTACAACTTGCGCATATTTCTCCAATTATTATAGTAGTTGGAACAAATACATACTTATCCAGCAATTTCATTACACAGAGGGACCGTCACCAAACCAAGAAGACTCGCCACCACTATTAAAGCCAAAAAAGAGAAAGAAAGACGGACCCTTCGCATCTATCTGCATGTACTGTTTCGACTTTGACAAAGGAACAAGAAAGCATCAATCTTTATTGAATTAAGTTTTGAGGTCATGGCAGCAGCAACAGCAGAGGCAGCCAGATCTTCTTCAGGTAGTGGTGGAGGGGCATCAGCTGATTCCTATGTAGGTAGCTTGATTAGCTTGACTTCAAAGTCTGAGATTCGTTATGAAGGCGTTCTTTTTAACATCGATACTCAAGAATCCACCATCGGTTTAAGAAATGGTAATTATTTCAATCTTTCATTTTTGGGTTTTTCTTTTCTTTTTGTGGGACTTTGCTTTCTGGGTTTGTGTTTTTTAGGTTGTGGAGACAGGGATTCTTTCAATCTTGAATGGTTTTTTTATTATTATTATTATGTGTCATTGTGATGTGGGTTGGAGCTTTAGAGTGCTTTGCGTTTTGGTTTAGTCATTTATGTATGGATATGGATGTTCAAATATTAATTGTATTCAATGCTGGAAGCTTCATTTGTACTTGGGAGAATTTCTACTGGAAAAGAAAATTTTGGGAGCCCAGTTCAATGTTGTTTGCTGAATGGGAAATGGTGAAAGATATTAGCATTAAAACATAGCTATATATCTGAAGAATAGTTGTTGTGTTGTTTAAGAGGATTGAACTAAGGCAGCTATGGTTGCAGAATCTGCTTCATGGTCCTCTTTGGGATTAGACATTTTTGTTTATGATTCAAGGTATACTATTATTCAATGAGAGGAAGGATGCCATGTTGGTAAGAAGAAAGAATGAAAGGGAGGGCATAACACTCTGGTGCAATCTTTTACAATTTTCAATAGTGTCATGTCTTAATTAGAAGGATCTGTTGGTTTTGTAAGTCCAGAAATTCCGTTGATAAACTAGTTAAACATCAACTTCTCCATAGAATGTCACTGATTTTGCATATTACGTAAATGTAAGTTTGGAAAGAGAACAAAACTGGGCCAAGGGAGTGTGAATTACATCTCACTTCTGTTTCCATGAGTTACATTTCATGAATGATTTGATGAGATTTGTATGTAATCTGGGACAAGTTCTCATCCAAAGTAGATCATAGAATTTATCTCTTATCGAGGTCGAAATGCTATTTTTTCTTAGAATGGTTGAAAGAATCCCTTTACACAGGATAACAGTATTGTTTCTAACAGTTGTGTGTGGCTGTTGCAGCTCTCATTTCTGGTCATAACATTGGTATTCTTCACTCCTATGACCCAACTAAATTGCTTATCTGACATCATTTTGTTAGATTTCTCTTCCACACTAGGGGAGGCAAGACATACTGGCAACTTGCATTCCATTTATATGGTAGTGTGTTGAACATTCAAAGGCCTAAAGCATTCTGGTGCCGCACAAGTTTTTTAAATTTGAAAATCTGGTTTTTAATTCTTTTCCGATCCTGGATATTGGTGTCTTTTGTACTCAGATCTTGATGAAGTCATCAAAACCAACCAGGAAGATGTCCATCTCTTGATTTTGTGGTCTTTTATTTTAGTTTCAGTTGTTTTTCTACATGTTTCTGTTTCTTTCTGCTTTCCTTTTCATGAGGATCTCTATTTCACCTTGAAATTAGTTACTAATATACCTTTCTTTTCATAAAACAGTAATTGGAGATGCCCTTAGGCCTTCCATTTTCAAGTTTACATGTAATTACTAATTAAGATGGTTTTTCCTTGTTTAAAATTTGCTAAACCAACCATGAAGCTGTTTCACCTGTCAACTCTCTTTCTAAGCTACTAGTCCAAGGTTTCTCTTACATCAATGGCCAAAGAAAGGTGTTTTTCTTAAATTATCTCTTCTTTGCAGGAAAAACGGCAATTTTTGAAAAGTTAAACACTCACTGAAAACCAAATATTGTTTTGGTGGTAGGACAGCAAACTGACAGCCTGACACAAACAAATTTGTCTAAAGAAATGTACTGCATAATAAATTATTATAAGCACAATTCAAGTTGCTTCAGTCTTTTACATATGCCGTGTGCTTGTCTTGTGCCCTCTTTGCATCTCTAATGTAATTATTTATAGGAAAAAATGAAACCCTCTCCTAATGCTAGATAATATTGTTAACACATACGCAGATATCACATCATTTTCATATGAAATCAGTGATATTTCCATGATAGAAGTGTTTTTCTTAACATAACAATAGCTTTTGTTGCTTTTATGCCTGCTGAAATACCCTCTATTGTTTTCACTTTACCATACAGTTTTTTTAATAGAAAGTTTTATACTTATGCTGGAACCATAATGTGGTAAATTTGGGTCACAATCTTCTATGTTTTGTGCTAATCCTATTTTAAATTGCTATAGCAGCAACCACATTTTTCTAGAATCAATGTGATTTAATATGTTTTTCAGCCACTTCAACTTTCTTGTATTTCTGAGGATAATGAAATTGTGAGTCTCAAAAGATATTAAAAGTAAATCTTTGGTTAGAAGTTCTGTATTTTATTCCCTCTCTTTCTTCTGGTTACTTTTTAAAGATGCAGAGCATATCTTTTGGTTTTAAATTGCATCACTTAAATTTGCAGTAAGATCATTTGGAACAGAAGGGCGGAAAAAGGATGGTCTACAAGTTCCTCCAAGTGATAAAGTTTATGAGTTCATACTCTTCCGAGGAACTGATATCAAGGTATACTGATTATCTGCAATGAGAATCATATGCTGTGCATATGAAAAACCAAAGTCTGGACTAGGTGTTAAGAGGCTCTTTCTGGAAACATGCGTAATATGTATTATTATCATACTTGCTATCATTGCTTATGCTTGATTTCTTCTTGGATAAACTGTCTGTATTAGACCACACAGTTTGGAACTAGAAAACATGCTTAGTTTTTTTTTTTTTTCGTGTTGTTTGTAAGTTCAGAATTGTTGTCTCTGGTCATTCCTGCCCCATGTTCAAAAGATTGACCGTTTATCAACCACACACTTTGGCACTGTATAGATAGTCTAAAATGAGGCATAAAACTTTGAACTTGTTAGCCACAGACAGACTAGGATTTTTTTTTCATGGCCTAGTTTTTTGACACCATGTCACTACTTGTTGGTAGTTGTGATGGTTTTGTATTTTTGCTGTGTCGTCTCTTTTATTTACACTCCAGATGAAGTTCTGGCTAAGATGTGCTAGGCTTGATTCTGGGCATGAATTCATCAACCATGCTTGCCTGCCCTGGACAGGGAATTATATACTTGTTAAGCCCCTGCCTCTGCAGCAAAAATTTTGGTGCAGAATATCATAAATAAAGTGCCACTACAATTCTTGACACTGTTTCTTAGGACATCTCATGCTTAAAATCAGTTTCAGTTGGATTTATTAAAGCTTTGTTGCACACCAGCTCACATAAACATAAAGAAATCCTTCATTTGTTGAGTTTTGGAAAATCATGTTGAATATTTAAGGAGTTACAGTAGACCATCATTGATTTTACTGTTTATGGGCCAAACATTTTGTTAAGTTGGCCTCTGATAGTCTTCATATTTAAATTATCATTGGATAGCTCATTTGTATTCTTTCTTTGGTTCATTTGGTCGCAGGATTTGCAGGTCAAATCTTATCCACCTGTTCAGACTGCAACACCAGTACACAATGATCCTGCAATCATCCAGGTGAAGAAAATAAAAATCTGAATAGTGCTTGTTGTATCTTGGCTTGACATGGACTGGTGAAAGAATGTCTTGCCTTGCTTACTCACAACATCGTTTATTTGACTTCCCTGTGCAGTCTCAGTATCCTCAAGCAACAACTGCATCCATGAATTTGCCTTCTTCTGCTAATGGACCGCTAACAGATCCAAGTTCCCATGCTTCATCCAATGGTCTTCCCAGGGCAACATTTCAAGGGAGTCTTCCCCAATATCAGCCTGGTGCAAGTTTAGAACCATGGGGTTTGTCACATCTTCCTCCAACCACAAACACTAGTGGGCTTGCCATGCCAATGTATTGGCAGGGATACTATGGGCCCTCAAATGGAGTTCAGGCCCCGCAGCAAGCTTTGCTTCGACCCCCTCCCAACTTGTCAATGCCACCTTCCATGTTGCAATATGTGCAGTATCCTGCCATGAATGCATCCAACACTTCAGCTTCTGCACTCTTAGAAAACCCCCCTCCTTTGTTGCCACCATTAAATTTACAGACTTCTACCCTTCCATCACGGTCTTCTGCAATGGTTTCAGACTCAACAAATTTAATTCCTGATAGGGTTTCTACTCAAACTCTTCCTAGTAAATTGCCATTGGCTTCCCCATTGACCACTGCTGTAGATAAAATTGCTGTTGCACCATCAGTTTCTGACATACCCAAGACAGTGCCAGATCCAATAATGCCTTTTAAAAGTATTTCTGAACCTCCAACCTCCATTATGAGGGCATCAAGTTCAGTTACGAACGAGGGAAAAACACCTTCTCTAGTTACGCCGGGCCAACTTTTGCAGCCTGGCCCCCCTATAATGCCCTCACTGCAGTCTTCACATATAGCTCAAAAGGATGTTGAGGTGGTGCAGGTATCATCACCAGAATTGTCAGCACCACCACCAACAACAGCTGTGACTGAAGTACAGGAATCCATATTACCCCTACCTTCACAACCTGAACATAAGGTATGCAAATTTGCCGAGAGCTCTATCATTGTTGACTTGAGAAAATTTGAAATTGATCACTTTAAATTGATGTTTCCTGGTGCCTTGTTTGGTGATAAATTCTTTTCTACAAGTTTCTCACATAAATTGTTTGAATTGTAATCTACCTCATCTGTTTCTTTTCCCCTTGAAGGTATATGGAGCTCCTATGTACAC
>Ga0307516_10003316_pt1 | contig 20833 bp, 23 predicted proteins | sample 19_EM_MG_FD_203310 | JGI IMG/M metagenome (GOLD analysis project Ga0307516, IMG submission 203310) | Populus trichocarpa ectomycorrhiza microbial communities from riparian zone in the Pacific Northwest, United States - 19_EM | ecosystem: Host-associated > Plants > Roots > Unclassified | place...
TGAAGAATACGTCTCTGTAACTTAACAAGTTAAGGTCCGATCTTCTTCAAACAACTGACAGATGGTCTGGCTCCCCTCATATACCCACCGGACCCGTTCCGCCTCGTGCGTCCTGCACGACCGCTCGAGAGTTATATTGTACCCAGAAAAAGTTAACATTTTTGCTGGTATACGGCAACTAGTAGCTTTTAGTATGGGTCTCCCGGAGGATAACCTTGACACCTCCCAGGGATGTGACCAGACCCCCATCTGAGGCTGCCACTCATCCCCCCTTTGGTAACCTTGAGTTACCACCTGGCTGCTGTTGGGTCGGTAATACTCCTCTCTTTCTGAGCTCGTCCCAGCCGGTGACTTGCACTCATGAAATCTCACTCGGCCTCAATCCTCAGATTGAGTCCGGCTAGTCATACTAATTGCATGTCTTGGGGTGTCACCAGCGCACTGGGTGTAACAATGTACTCGCCAAGACTAAGAGCATCATGCTGAAATCGTAAGGCTTGGATGCTGCGAGGATGGATGCCCAGAAGATTAAATCAGTCATTACATAGCTGGTTAATGATTTTTGGTTCATGCATCCAGATTGCGTTGTACGTACTGTGGCTACAACCTCCAACAGTTGCTAATATGACTCTAGAAGCGGGATCTGCCATTCTCGAATGCTGCAATCATCGACGTTCTATACCAATCACTGTTTCTATGCCTCTGCAGGAGGCCATACAAGGTAAATGACATGGACCTCCTGCTTGGGAATCTTGGGAAAGCCAGCGTGCTGCTTGCAGTTACTGTGATGTTGTTTGCATTGCAATCATGGTTGCTGGAGCATCACCAAGGGGTTAAGGTCAACTTCACCTGGGACGCTATCGGAGGTATGTTAGAACTGACAAGCCTTGCCTGCTGCCCTCAGAATTGCGTATACCATCTCTAGAACTGAGCTAATTATTTGCAGTGGATTATCAAAAATTGTCAGTGCTTTGGGATGCACTGAATGGAACAGACACCATCCTCTTTAAAATTCGGAAAGCCATTGTGGTGAAGATTTCCATGGTCAAGGGGAAATTGCCAGTATCCAGCGTTGTCTTTGGGCCGGAGGATCTCGCACGGTATGGTGCCGCGATCGGTAGGCTGTCTTCTGATGATGAGGAAAGTAGTCGACCTGGAAGGACCAACAAGTGCAGAAACAGAGGTGCGGTCAGCCCTGATGGTCAGGCTGCCAACCCTGACAGTTGGGACTCCAACAAAAGGATAGATGCCAGCCAGTTTACTACCAGCAAGAACCTTCCATCACTGCTATCAGCCTGAGCCCGTAGACAGCCCAGCAGCTCTCAGCTTGGGCACAACAACCCAGAGAGTGGGTCTTCCCCTATAGTTGTTCACCACCAGTGGAGACGCGAGGTTTCAGTGACTCCATTTCGAAACAAATACAGTCGAACAGCAAGAATGAAGATTTTGCGCACATCCATTCCGGATAGTGAAGCCGCCATCAATGAGCAGTCTCACGATGATACCGGAGAGTCACGTTATGGTGATATACCAAGTAGCGAGTGGTACGACCAGATGGAACAGGTGCATTTGGAGTCAGAGTTGGGGTCGGAGTCGGAGTTGGAGTCGGAGGGGGACTCCGGTCATTGGTGAAAGCTGGTATCTTCAAATGAAGAGCACGATCCTCAGCCCAAGAGGTGGTCAGCAGTTGTGTTGGAGTTATATAGCAAATAAACTCCGTACTTCTCACAACCACAACCATACATCCCAATAGCGATCTTCTCAGTTACGACGGCACCTGACCAACATTCATAGATGGTGCCCAGTTTGCACTAATCCTCCTCACTGGCCTACCAGCAGAACGCACTGCTGATCTACGTTCATACGTGTTACAGAACCTCATTGGGACACACCACTGTACTACATTCATAAGCACGGCTAGTCTACCGCCAACACCGATGACTAATGATCATATGTGTTGCAAAATGGCGCTGCTACAGACCTAAGAACTACACTCCACATACTATACAACTGCCACCATTACCACTGACTGCATTCGTACGCACTGCTCGTCTGTCGTCAACATCGTCGACCTGTGTTTGTACGTGTTGCAGAACCTTGTGGAGGGTAGGCATCAATTTTGTTTCATGTCCATGAGCCACAGAACCTTGTGGGTAAGCACTGCTGTCCTACATTTGTACATGCTGCGCACCTGCCACCATTACCGCTGGCTACATTCGTACACACTACTCAACTACCTTTAACATCACTGACCTGCGTTCGTACACATGACAGAGCTTCATTGGTATGCACTGCTGTCCTACATTTGTACGCACTGCTCATCTGCTGTCAACATTATCGACCTGCATTCGTACGTGTTGCAGAGCCTTGCTGGTACCCACTGCTATTCTACATTAGTATGCGCTGCTCGTCTGCCATCAACATCATCAACCTGCATTCGTACGTGTTGCAGAACCTCATGGGTATGTACCACCGTCCTACATTTGTACATGCTGCGCACCTGCCACATTACCGCTGGCTAGATTCGTACGTGCCGCTTGTCTGCTATCAACATCACTGACCTGAGTTCATATATATTGCAGATCTTCGTTGGTACGCACTGCTCTCCTGCACCCCTACGCGTTGCCCGTCTGCCGTCAACATCATCAACCTGCATTCGTACGTATTGCAAAACCTCGTTGCTAATCACTGCTGTCCTATATTAGTACATGCTGCGCATCAGCCGCCATTACCGCTGGCTACATTCGTACGCGCTGCTCGTATGCCGTCAATGTCGCTGACCTGTGTTAGTACACGTTGCAGATCTTCGTTGGTATGCACTGCTCTCCTGCACTCCTACACGCTGCCCGTCTGACGTCAACATCGTCAACCTGAGTTCGTACGCATTGCAAAACCTCATTGCTAACCACTGCTGTCCTATATTAGTACATCCTCCGCGTCAGCCACCATTACAGCTGACTACATTCGTACGCGCCACTCGTACGCCATCAACATCGCCGACCTGCATTAGTACGCGTTGCAGAGCTTCGTTTGTATGCAAGACTGTCCTACATTCATACACACTGCTCGTCTGCCATCAACATTGTCGACCTGTGTTCATACGCATTGCAGAGCCTAGTTGGTAGCCACTGCAGTCCTACATTAGTACGTGTTGCTCGTCTGCCATCAACATCATCGACCTGCATTCGTACGCGTTGAAGAACCTCGATGGTACCCACTACTGTCCTACATTAGTACGTGCTGCTCATCTGCCGTCAACATCGTCGACCTGCATTCGTACACGTTGCAGAACCTCGATGGTACCCACTACTGTGCTACATTAGTATGCGCTACTAGTCTGCCTAGTATCGACCTGCATTCGTATGCATTGCAGAACCTTGTGGGTACATACCGCTGTCCTATATTTGTACATACTACATGCCACCCGCCATTACCACTGGCTACATTCGTACATGCCACTAGTCTGCAGTCAACATCGCTGACCTGAGTTCGTACAGGTTGCAGATCTTTCTTGGTACGCACTGCTCTCTTACACTCGCACATGCTGCCCGTCTGACATTAACATCATCAACCTGCATTTGTACGCATTGCAAAACCTCATTGCTAACCACTGCGGTCCTACATTAGCACATGCTGCATGTCAGCTGCCATTACCGCTGGCTACACTCGTACGTGCTGCTCGTATGTTGTTAACATCGCCGACTTGCATTAGTACGCGTTGTAGAGCTTCGTTTGTATGTACAACTGTCCTACATTCGTACGCACTGCTCGTCTACCATCAACATTGTCGACCTGTGCTCGTACGCGTTGCAGAGCCATGCTGGTAGCCACTGCTGTCCTAAATTCGCATCTGCTATGCGTCTGCTGCCAGTACCGCTAACAACATTCGTACATGCACCTCATCTGCGGTCAACATCGTCGTCCTGCGTCCATACGTGTTGCAGAGCTTCGTTGGTACCCACAGGTGTCCTTCATTCGTACGCACTGCTGGTATTCAGTCAACATTGCTGACCTGCACTTGTACATGTTACAGAACATCGTTGGTACCCACTGTTGTCCTACATTCGTACATGCGGCACGTCGGCTGCCATTACCACTGGCTACATTCATACGCACTCCTCGTCTGCCATCAACATCGTCAACCTGCGTTCGTACGCATTGCAGAACCTTGTTGGTACCAACTGCTATCCTACATTAGTACACGCTGCTCGTCTGCCATCAACATTGTTGACCTGCATTCGTACACATTGCGGAACCTCGTTGGTACCCACTGCTGTCCTACGTTCTTACGCACTGCTTGTCTGCTGTCAAGATCGTCAACCTGTGCTTGTACTCGTTGCAGCGTCTCGCTGGCAGCCACTGCTGTCCTACATTCGCATCTGCTATGCATCTGCTGCCATTACCACTAACAACATTCATAAGTGCACCTCATCTGCAGTGAACATCGTCGTCCTGCATCCGTACATGTTGTAGAGCTTCATTGGTACCCACAGCTGTCCTTCATTCGTACGCGCTGCTCGTATTCAGTCAACATCGCTGACCTGCACTTGTACGTGTTGCAGAACCTTGTTGGTACCCACTGTTCTCCTACATTCGTACATGCAGCGCGTCTGCCACCATTACTGCTGGCTACATTCATACGCACTCCTCGTCTGCTGTCAACATCGTCAACCTGCGTTCGTACGTGTTGCAGAACCTTGTTGGTACCCACTGCTGTCCTACATTAGTACCTGCTGCTCGTCTGCCATCAACATTGTCGACCTGCATTCGTACGCGTTGCAGAACCTCCTTGGTACCCACTGCTTTCCTATGTTCGTACGTGCTGCTCGTCTGCCATCAACATTGTCAACCTGAGTTCATACGCATTGCAGAACCTAGTTGGTACCCACTGCTGTCCTACATTAGTATGCGCTGCTCGTCTGCCGTCAACCCCGCTGACCTGCGTTCGTATGCGTTGCAGAACTTTGTTGGTACACACCACTGTCCTACATTAGTACAGGCTGCACGTCAGCTGCCATTACTGCTGGCTACATTCGTACATGCTGCTCATCTGCCGTCAAAATGGTCGACCTGCATTCCTACATGTTAAAACCTCATTGGTATGCACTGCTGCTCTATATTTGTGCGCGCAGCTCGTACGCAGTCAACACCGCTGACCTGTGTTCGTACGCATTGCAGAACCTCGTTGGTACATACAGCTGTACTACATTCGGACATGCAGCGCATCTGCCGCCATTACCACTGGCTACATTCATATGCGCTCCTCGTCTGCTGTCAACATCGTCGACCTGCGTTCCTATGCATTGAGCAATCTCGTTGGTAAGTACAGTGGTCCTACATTCGTCCATGCTGCTCGTCTGCCATCTACATCATTGACCTGTGTTCGTACGCATTGCAGTACCTTGTTGGTATGCACCACTGTACTACATTTGGACATGCGGCGCGTTGGCTGCCATTACTGCTGGCTACATTCGTACGTGCTGGTCATCTGCCGTCAAAATCGTCGACCTGCGTTCCTACACATTAGAACCTCGTTGGTACACATTGCTGCTCTCCATTCGTACGTGCTGCTCGTATGCTGTCAACATCGCAGACCTTCATTCGTATGCATTGCAGAACCTTGTTGGTACCCACTGCTGTCCTTCATTCGTACTCATTGCTCATCTGCCGTCTACATCGTCGAACTGCTTTCGCATGCGTTGCAGAGCTTCTTTGCTACCCACTGCTGTCCTACATTCGAACTCGCTGCTCATATGCCGTCAACATCACTGACCTACGTTTGTGTGTTGCAGAACCTCGTTGGTACCTGCTGCTGTCCTACATTTGTACGCGCTGCTCGTATGCTGTCAACACCGCTGACCTGCATTGGCACGCATTGCAGAGGCTCGCTGGTGCCCACTGCTGTTCTACATTCACACCTGCTGCATGTCTGCCGCCATTACCACTGGCTATATTCGTACACGCTGCTCGTATGCTGTCAACACCACTGACCTGCATTCGTACGTGTTGTAGAACCTCGCTGGTGCCCACTGCTGTTCTACATTCGCACCTGCTGAGTGTCTGCCGCCATTGCCACTGGCTACATCCGTACGCACTGCTTGACTGCCGTCTACATCGTCGACCTACATTCGCTCGCAGAGCTTCTTTGGTCCCCACTGCTGTGCTATATTCGTACGCACTGCTCGCATGCAGTCAACATCGCTGACCAGCATTCCCACACATTGCAGAGCATCACTGGTGCCCACTGCTATTCTACATTTGCACCTTCTGCGTGTCTACCGCCATTATTGCTGCCTACATTTGTACGCACTGTTCGTCTGCAGTCAAGATTGTCGACCTGCATGGGTACGCAGTGCAGAACCTCATTGGTACCCACTGCAGTCCTTCATTCGTACTTGCTGCTCGTCTGCCCTCTACATCATTGACCTGCATTCGCTTGCAGAGCTTCTTTAGTACCCACTGCTGTCCTACATTTGTACGCACTGCTTGTATGCCGTCAAAATCGTTGACCTGCGTTTCTACGCATTAGAACCTCGTTGGTACGTACTGCTGCTCTACATTCGTACGCGCTGCTCATATGCCCTCAACATCGCGGACTTGCATTCGTACACGTTACAGAACCTCCTTGGTACCCACTGCTGCCCTTCATTCGTACTCGCTGCTCGTCTGCCGTCTATATCGTCGACCTGCTTTCGCACATACTGCAGAACCTCATTGGTACCCACTGCTGTCCTTCATTCATACTTGCTGCTCGTCTGCCATCTACATCGACGACCTGCTTTCGCACACATTGCAGTGCCACACTGGTGCCCACTGCTATTCTACATTCGCACCTGCTACGCGTCTCCGACCATTGCCGCTGGCTACATCTGTATGTGCTACTTGTCTACCGTCTACATCGTCGACCTGCGTTCACCCGTGTTGCAGAGTTTCGTTGCTACCCACTGCTGTCCTACATTCGTAGGCACTGCTCGTCTGCCGTCAACATCGTTGACCTGCGTGGATACGTGTTGCAGAACCTCGTCACTACGCACGGCTGTTCTACATTCCTACATGCTGCGTCTCTGCCACCTATGCCGCTGGATAAATCCGTACACACTGCTCGTCTGCCGTCTACATTGTCGACCGGCATTCACTTGCCGAGCTTCTTTGGTACCCACTGCTGTCCTACATTCGTACGCACTGCTTGTCTGCCGTCAACATCATCGACCTTCGAGGATACGCGTTGCAGAACCTCGTCGCTACGCACGGCTGTCCTACATTCCTACATGCTGTGTGTCTGCCACCTTTGCCGCTGGCTACATCCCTATGCGCTACTTGTCTGCCGTCTACATTGTCGACCTGCGTTCGCTTGCAGAGCTTCTTTGGTACCCACTGCTGTCCTACATTCGTACGCACTGCTTGTCTGCCGTCAACATCATCGACCTGCGAGGATACGCGTTGCAGAACCTCGTCGCTACGCACGGCTGTCCTACATTCCTACATGCTGCGTGTCTGCCACCTTTGCTGCTGGCTACATCCGTACGCGCTGCTTGTCTGCCATCTACATCGTCGACCTGCGTTCGCTTGCAGAGCTTCTGTGGTACCCACTGCTGTCCTACATTCGTACGCGCTACTCGTCTGCCCTCAACATCATTGACCTGCATGGATACCCATTGCAGAACCTCATCACTATGCACGGCTGTCCTATATTCCTACATACTGCATGTCTGCTGCCTTTGCCGCTGGCTACATCCGTACTTGCTGCTCGTCTGCTTTCTACATCGTCAACCTGCGTTCGCATGCGTTGCAGAGCTTCGTTGCTACCCACTGCTGTCCTACATTCCTACACGCTGCTCGTATGCCATCAACATCGCTGATCTGCATTCGTGTGTTGCAGAACCTCATTGGTACCTCCTGCTGTGCTACATTCGTACGTGCTGCTCGTATGCTGTCAACACCGCTGACCTGCGTTCGCACGTGTTGCAGTGCCTCACTTGTGCCCACTGCTGTTCTACATTCGCACCTGCTGTGCATCTGGCGCCAGTATTGCTGGCTACATTCGTATGCGCTGCTCGTCTGCCGTCAACATCGTCGACCTGCATGGGTACGTGGTGCAGAACCTTGTCGCTCCGCACAGCTGTCCTACATTCCTACATGCTACATGTATGCTGCCATTGCCGCTGGCTACATCCATACACGCTGCTTGTCTGCCATCTACATCGTCGACCTGCGTGGGTACAAGGTACAGAACCTCGTCACTCCGCACGGCTGCCCTACATTCCTACATGCTGCGTGTATGCCACCATTGCCGCTGGCTACATCTGTACACACTGCTCGTCTGCCATCTACATCATCGACCTGCATTCGTACGCGTTGCAGAGCTTCGTTGCTACCCACTGCTGTCCTACATTCATATGCACTGCTTGTATGCGGTCAACATCGCTGACCTGCGTTCGTGTGTTGCAGAACCTCGTTGGTATCTGCTGCTGTCCTACATTTGTACGCGCTGCTCGTAGGCCATCAACATTGTCAACCTACATTCGCACACATTTCAGAGCCTCGCTGGTACCCACTGCTGTCCTACATTCGCACCTGCTGCGAGTCTGCCACCATTACCGTTGGCTACATTCGTACGCTCTGCTCGTCTGCCATCAACATCGTCGACCTGTGTTCCTATGCGTTGGATAACCTTGTTGGTATGCACCGCTCTTCTTCATTTGTACATGCTGCTCATATGCTGTCAACACCACTGACCTGCGTTCGTACACATTGCAGAACCTCGTTTGTGTGCACTACTGTCCTATATTCCTACATGCAGCGCGTCTGCCACCATTACCGCTGGTTACATTTGTATGTACTGGTCTTGTACTATAGCCATCACTGACATATGTTCGTATGCATATCAGACCCACACTGTTAAAGTACTACGCCAAAAGTTTCCGTACTCTCAGCCTCATTGACACATTGTCCGCCACCACACCACATTTTTGAAACACCGCTCACTATGACCACAATGCTGAACAACTTCCAAGGATGTATGTCCGACTTCGATTAGGGTCAGATAATTGCTTTTCGCAAGCAAAATTTATCTCTATCTCAAATAGCCAAAGAGATAAACCGCCCAAAGTCCACAATACAGACTTTTCTCGATTGATACGAAAGTCGCGACTTCCACGAAAACACTCCTTCCACTGGCATACCTCGACTGATCACCGCTCGCACACGAAGACTTGTTGTCTGAGAGTCAAAGAAGGCTAGACGACTACCTCTTTGCGAGTTGACCAACGAGGTTGCTCCCAACACGTCCGTGCATACCATCAAGTGGGTACTCGCTGAGGAGGACATCAAGAAGTGGAGGGCGAAGAAGAGAGCGCTCCTGACTGAAGACCATATTGCTCAGCATCTTGCCTGGGCTAAGGAGCATAAGAATTGGGATAAGGCAGACTGGGAAGGGGTTATCTTCAGTGATGAGTGCTCTGTCGAGAAGAGTAAGGATCCGTGGGGGATTTGGTCTTTTGCACACCACCTGAGAAGTACCACAAAGACTGTATCCATGGGGTCACAAAGGGTCCTGGGGTAAAGTTGATGGTCTGGGGGTGTATTTGGGGGCGTAACAAGGGTCCTCTTATCCCTATCTTTGAGAAGTCAGTCAATCGATGGGTGTATATCAGAGTCCTCGAGGGCGGCCTTGTCGATGTCCACCAGGAGGTGTACGACACGCTCAGCAACCCTGTCTTTCAACAGGATAATGCAAAAATACATACTGCGAAGGATACCATGGCTTGGTTCGAGGAGCACAACATTCAGGTCATGACATGGTCCGCCAACTTGCTAGACATGAACCCAATCGACTATGTGTGGTAGAGGCTGAAGGAGAGGATGCATAAGAGGTTTCCAGAAATTGACAAGACAACCGGCAGTCCAGACAGAGTGAGAAGGGCCCTTGCAAAGGCTCTCACCGACACTTGGAGGGAAGAGATTGAGGGGGACTTTCTGGAGACGCTGTGGGAGTCGATGCCTAGGAGGGTGGCTACTTTGCTGGAAGCGAAGGGCTGGTACACAAAGTACTAATTTTTTTTGGCTGTAAAATTGTTAGAAGCTGCACTTGTATCTAAAGACTATGTATGCAAGTTTTTATTACTTTCTATTGTGTTGTTGCTGAGTTAGAGAGGTATATGTGTGTGGTGGGGTGGTGTCGTCAGAGTGGGTGTACGGAGACTTTTGGCCTGGTACTTTACATATTGATAGTTTACATTTATTTGCATTGCGTCATCTGCCCTTATCCGTCACTGTAGCTGATGGGGTTTCAGATGTTGGACTTCATGCTATAATATAGATTTTAAATATCATAATAATTATTTTGTGATCGAATAGCCTTGTCAACTGCGTGTAGTAGCATTGTAACTGTAGTAATTGCAGGTACGAAACTGCTCCCAGTGCACACTCGTTGCTCCTGTAAGCTTCCCTAGCTCCCGTAAGGGGTAGTTGCGTCGGTAAGATGGTAGTTGCATCGGTAAGATTGGTAGTTGCGTCGGTAAGGTTGGTGATTGCGTCGGTAAGCTGGTAGTTGCGTCCGTAGCTTCCCTAGCTTCCCTAGCTTTTCTAGCCTCCCTTGCTCCCCTGAGGTGGTGGGCGTGTCGGTAAGATGGTAGTAGCATTCGTAGCTTCCCTAGCCTATCGAAGGACAAAGTTATATTTCACTCCCAGTGTTCCAGTAAGCTTCGCTAGCTCCGGTAGCTCCGGTAAGAATTAAATTTTTTGCTGATGAATCCTGACATATTTCCAACCCCAGGAACCCATGATCGTCGAAACAGATGCCTCGGACTTCTCCCTAGGGGCAGTCGTCTCCCAGCGCAGCAGGAATAACCGTCTACACCCAGTGGCATTCCACTCCCGAAAGTTCTCCCCCACGGAAATCAACTACGAAATCTATGACAATGAACTCCTTGCAATAGTCGATACCTTCAAGCATTGGAGGCGGTATTGTGAGGGAGTGGTGCACCAGGTACAGGTGTTCTCGGACCACCAAAACCTTGAGTACTTTACCACAACCAAGGTACTCAACCGCCGGCAAGCCCGATGGACACAGGAGTTGGCAGAAATTGACTTCAAAATCTTCTACCAACCAGGCTCCCAAAATGGCAAACCGGAGACCCTATCCAGACGAGTGGAGTACCACCCTGAGAAGTGGGGGATAGAAAACCAACCAATCAGCACAGGTCTACACCAAAAATATTTTTCGAACACCGATACCAACAAAAAAGGTAGAATCAGCTCGGCAGGCCCAGGTACTATCTACATTACCTTGGGTATGTTGCTTGGATCGATCCCCACCCAACAGTGACATGATGAGTTTGCAGAACTGGTATATAGGGCAGGACAGGTGCATCTGGAGTACCAGAAGGCGCTGGAAGCTGCTGGCCCTCGTGAGGCACAGCAGGGGGACCGAAAGGTCAGAAAAGATGAGATTCTCGAGATCAAGGACGTGCTACTCTACCGCAAGAGTAGGCTCTGGATCCCGGAGAATACGACCCTCATCAAAACTATCCTCGAATGAGAGCACAACTTGAAGGTCGCGGGACATATGGGCTAGGACAAGACCATTGAGCTGATTCGACAAAACTTTTAGTGGCCAAAAATAGACGAATGTATTATCGATTTCGTCCATTCCTGTGCCGATTGCCAGGTCAACAAATCAGCACACCACCAACCATACAGGCTGCTCAGTCCCCTTGAATTATTCTACTCCCCATGGCAATCCATCGCCATGGATTTCATCACCGACCTGCTGCTCTCGGACGAATGCGACCAGCTGTGGGTGATCGTGGACCGATTCACCTAGATGGCGCACTTCCTCCCCCTCCCCAAAGAAGGAAAGATGGCAAAAGATCTCGCAATCGTTTTTGTGATGGAGATCTGGAGGCATCACGGCCTGCCCCGAGATATCGTCTCCGACCGAGACTCGGGCCATTTCACCTCGGAGTCCTGGAAGGAGTTCCTCTCCCTTCTGGGCATCTGCCCTTGGATGTCAACAGCCTTTCACCCCCAAATGGACGGCCAGACTGAACGCCTCAACCAAACCATTGAGGCATATCTCCACTCGTATATCAATCACGAGTAAAACAACTGGGTCTCTCTACTGCCCATGGCAGAGTTCGCATACAACAATTCGGTAACTGCCGGAAGAGGACTTTCTCCATTCTACGCCAACTAAAGATTCAACCCTACGGCTACCAACCCAGCCGCAGAAAATTCTCTGAACCCCGCCAGCAAGGTCTATGTGTACTGGATGCACACTGTGTACCAAGAAGCCCGTAAGGGTCTGGAGGCAGCACAGGAGCGAATGCACAAGTACACGAATCCGGATCGAAAGTAAGCCCCCGAATACCAGGTCGGCGACCTGGTTATCCTTAACGGATGGAACATCCAAACCCGCTGTCCGTCCCGGAAGCTGAACCACAAGAATCATGGCCCCTTCCAGACTGAGAAAATCGTCGTACCGCTCACCATCCGGCTCACTCTCCCTCAGAAATAGAAGATCCACAATGTCTTCCAAGTCTCGCTCGTCGAACCATACCAAGCCAGCAACCTCCGAGGACCAGCGGACCCCTGTAAAGTCCTGCACAAAGCCGACGATATCGAGCAGAGCGAGGAGTACGATATCGACGAGGTTATGAGCAGCACCAAAAAAGGGTGCCACATCCTCTACCTCGTTCGATGGCTTGACTACCTGGACCAAAAAGACTGGACCAAAGAGCTCTTTGACAACTTCTCCCCAGGCAGCCTGGGCAAACTTCGCAAATTTCACCAATGGAACCCGGCCACCCCACGTGACTACCAGCTCACCATCTAAGTATGGGAGCAGTACTCTTGGCACACACCCGATTGTGTGTATCTAAACCCACAGTGCGAAAGAAGACCTACTCCTCAGGTGAGACCCGAAAGACCCTCTTCTAGGGTATAACACTGCAGGACACCACAGCAAAAGTCCCACATATCGGGCCAAACACGGCAGAACCACTGGCGGATACATTCCAGGAAAATCATTCACCACAGTTACACAAACCCTGCGGCCACTCCTTAGGTGCACACTGGCAGTCTCCGGATGAGAGGCTATGGTCACTCCCTGGATGCCGATTCTAGGCCAGGTACAGGGCATGAGTATGGGACGATATCCGACAATAGGAACACATTACCCAGAGCTTGTCCCGAGGACCCACTGCCTATAGATGGCTAGGAGTTTTTTCCCTTTGAGGGTTTTCTCCGAAACCGGTCAGTGGGAGGATGCAGGGGTAGAGGACTTCATTCATGTTACACCCTAAATATTACGGGTCGGACATTCAGATACGGACAGGGCAGGAAGGTATCGGAAACTCGTCACACAGTCTTAGGATGGCATACCCAGACCAGGCAACCGACACTGTCGGAGAACGGCTTGGGTCAACCGACTCTGCGGCACCAGGAGGTCCCTGGACCAAGTACCAGTGCAGACTGGGAAAGCGCAAGCGCTGCCGTGGAGGAAGACAACCTTGGTGGTCATCATAAGCAGGACAAGCAATCGGAAGGAAAACGGGAACGCAAGGAGCTGCGAGTCTAGATCGTGGAATAGGAGCGGGGCTGTTTCCAAAGGCACGGCCCAGAGGAACAGCACGACGAGTCGGGAATCGCTGTATCGTCGCAGATGGCTCGAAGGCCTGAGGCGATAGCGTTGCACCCCATGGTCAGGAAACACGAGGGATGATGCTACCACTCGCATCCTCGTCATTGACACCCGATTATGGTGATGAACTCTGAGCTTTGCCAGCGCACAACAGCGTGAGCATATCCCCCACTTATCTGAGATGCTTACAACGATTATGATGCAGGGCATATGCCACACCAAGGCGAGGGACGTAGAGTTGACCGAATACTGAAGCGGTGGCTTGACTTCAAGCCGATTCTGTAGCGCTGGGTAGCCCCAGACCAAGTACCGGCTCGTGTTCGGGAAAGTGCAAACGCCGCTACAGGACCGCACCACAGGAACAGTTCGAGAGTCTGTTGGGAGCGATATGGGGCAGAGGTATACCTTGGTGCCTGTTGCGACGGAGAAGGATTAGCTGGAATGGTTGAGGGCTCATTGCTGCCGGCTCTGGTCGAGTAACGAAATCAACCCTGCACGCAACCCAATCGCATCACCCAATCACGACGAGAGGACTTAAGGAGAGGCACCTGCTCTGGCCACTCTCGGGAAGATACGGGAAAAGCACTACTGTCTGACCTAATCGAGAGTTATCCTCATTACGCTGATGAAATCAAGTGCCAAGGCGAAGAGTTTTCACGTCGCGGCGTGGGGTAATTTCCCCGCAGCACGTGACCTCGCCGAGCCGAATACTTATACGACTACTCGCCACGGGCGAAGGAGGGGGAACATGATCAATCGGAATCATCAATCAATCATCAATGGACCACGTACCGGTCACCCAGACATCGAGTCAACACCCTTCCCCCAATGAGCGATCCGAGAAGCGAGTCGTCGCCATGGAACCGAGCGCTACGAGCGGTCCGGCTAGCAAGTCGTCACCACGGAACCACAAGCGATCCGTTGAACGAGTCGTCGCCACGGAGCCGCAAACGATCTACTGCGCAAGCCGACAGACAGGCCCAGCGCGCACCTTACGTCGAACCGAGCCATCCGCCTAAGCGCCGCAAGTGGGACGACAGTTGATTGGGAAGGAGACGGAAGGATACGTGAGGAGCTCGAGAGTCTAGGCGGGAGATAAGGAACAGAGTTTAGCTTACGGCCAAGACCGGCTGTACGAATTCTAAAACTCCGGAGATGAGGGGAAGATTAGCAAAGGACCGGTGATGCCGGACTTGGGCTGATTCAGCGAAAGATGAAGCCACGTCACCCGCGAATGGTGCACGGAAGAGAGTCTGGTTGTAAGCACCCCGCTCACCTGCATGAAACCTCATCTCCCCTTATCGTCAGACCGACCAGAACAAGTAGCTTCGTGCTCCAGCCTGTACCCAGGAGGGTCTGGTGTGTGAGGGTATTCCTTACCTTATCTTACCCGTGAGGCAGTCATCGCGTGAGCCACATGGCAGACGCCGACACGATATACGCAAGCCGTCGGGCAGCCGCTGGGCGTGCGCCGAATAATCCACCAAAGCGCGGATACGCCCAAGCGCTGCAAGCGGGACGACATTCGATCGGGAAGGAGACGGAAGGATACGTGAGGAGCTCGAGAGTCTAGGCAGGAGATAAGGAACAGAGTTTAGCTTACGGCCAAGACTGGCTGTACGAATTCTAAAACTCCGGAAATGAGGGTAAGATTGCAAACGGAGAGATGCTGGGCTAGAACCTCTCCCCCGAAAGGAGGGGATGCCAAGTCGCCTGCTGATGGCACACGGAAGAGAGTCCAGTAGGAAAGCACCCCACCCGCTTGCAGGAAACCTCATCTCCCCTTGTCGTCAGACCGACCAGGACGAGTAGCTTCGGGCTTGGGCCCGCACCCTGGAGGGTCTGGTGTGTGAGCGTATTCCTTTCCTTATCTTACCCGTGAAGCAGTTGTCGGGCGAGCAGCTGGGCAAGACACTGGGCCCGTCTCGACCGATCCATCCGCTGAAGCGGTGCGAGCGAGCCATCGGCCAAGATGCCGAGCCCGCCTCGAACCATCCGCCGAAGCGCCGTGAGCGAGCCGTCAGGCAAGATGCCAGGCCCGTCTCGAATCGAATCCTCCACCGAAGCGCCGCGAGCGAGCTGTCGGGCAAGACGCCGGGCCCGGATCGAACCATACGCCGAAGCGATACACGAGCGAGCCATCTGGCAAGCTGCCGGGCCCGTCTTGAACCACATGCGCCTCCGCGCGAGCTGCCGCGCACACCAAGCCGTCCACCGCACGATCCGTCGACCAAGCCGTTGCCTTGGAGCCGCGTACGATCTGGCGCTCAAGCTGCAGCCGGCGGGCGCCGCCGATACCGAACCGAACTCCTTAGATTATTCGCTGTGAATCCCTTAATGGGGGGCGAGCTTGGAAGGATTGTCATGGGGGGAAGTTATTCTTATATAATAATTGAACACCAGCGAAGACCGCGTGCGCCCCATCTCCTTCGTGACTACCGAGAAACCTGACAAGGTCGATATTACCGTCACCCCGACGTTGACCAGACGTCCCAGTGTCACAATTCACCACTTATACACCAACCCACAAAACACAAATTCAGCATGAAGGGAGGAGCTTCGGGACACCACTTGAGGAAGTGGAGGGCATCAGGAGAAAAAAAAAATTGCGTCCTGAGCGTCCGGACGCACTAGATGCTCTAGACGTTTTGGAGGCAACTGCCACGGCATATGCCTTCCTGACGAGGAGTGTCATGGCATTTGACTTCTGGACGCAGCTGTCAAGGCGACTGCGTTCGGACACAACTGCCACGGCATATGCCTTCCGGACGAGAAGTGTCAGGGCATCTGCCATCTGGATGCAGCGAGCGTCATCCGGACGAAGAATGTCATGGCGAACAGCGACCGGACGACGCCTGTCATGGCACCAGGCGTCCAGACGCAGCTGTCACAGCACTGAAAATCGCAGCGAAGCCTTAAATCACATCCGCATTCTAGGGGTAGCGACTTACTCCAGTTGTATTCATTATATCTAACATACAGCTATATACACTATCTCACAAGGCACCCAGCGCGAGCACCCAGTGCCGCATGCACCACCGTGTCCAACGCTGCACCAACCGCCGTGTTTATCGCTCGCAAGTATCACGGCCGGCATACGCTGTTCTTAACGTGCTAACCACACCTCTACAAGTGTCAACGGTTGGAAGCTGACAAGTATAAACCGTCGAGTACGCCAGCTAGCAAGACACGACGAGTATGTTGGTGAGCGTGACGTTGTTAGCACAGCTCTGGGTCAGAAACAATGGAAAGTTGCACAATACGACCAGACGAGTAGAACGGTGAGTAAGACGTGTCGAGCACGATGTCGATGAGGATGGCGGTCTGCACCCAGGTGGCAAGTACGATGGTGAGTAAGCCGCGACGGGTATGATGTCGATGAGCAGGTGGCCATGCCAGCGACTACGACAGCGAGTAAGATGCGGCGGGTACATGTCGATAAGGAGGATGGTGGGCAGGACCCAGGTGGCAAGCACAATGGCGAGTAAGCCACAACAGGTATGATGCTGATCAGGAGGATGGTGGGCACGATCATGGCAGCGACTGCAACAGTGAGTTAGCTGCGACAACTAGGTTGGCCATCTTCGGGACGTAAGCGCAGCTCTGAGAGTGTCAGAAACAGCAGGATGTTGTGCCATACGACGAGACAAATATGATAATAAGAGAGATACTGCGAGTATGCTGTCGATGAGGAGAATGGTGTTCAGTACCCTGGCAGCGAGTACGATTGCGAGTAAGACGTGACCGGTAGATGTCGATGAGGAGGATGCTGGGCACAACCCAGCTGGCAAGAATGACAGCGAGTAAGATGCGGCGAGTACGATGGCGAGTAAGACGTGATGGGTAGATGTTGATAAGGAGGATGGCGGGCACGACCATGCCGGTGACTACAACAGCGAGTAAACTGCAACGACTATGTTGGCGATCTTTGGGAAGTAAGCGCAGTTCTCAGAGTGTCAGAAACAGTGGGATGTTGTGCCATACGAGGAGACGATTATGATGACGAGTGAGAAACTGCGAGCACGCTGTCAATGAGGACAATGGTGGTCAGTACCCTGGCGGCAAGCACGATAGCAAGTAAGACGTGACAGGTAGATGTCGATAAGGAGGATGGTGGGCATGACCCAGCTGGCAAGAACGACAGCGAGTAAGATGCGGCGAGAATGATGGCGAGTAAGACATGACGGATAGATGTCTATAAGGAGGTTGGCGGGCACGACCATGCCGGCGACTACGACAGCGAGTAAACTGCGTTGACTATGTTGGCGATCTTTGGGAAGTAAGTGCAGTTCTCAGAGTGTCAGAAACAGTGGGATGTTGTGCCATACGACGAGACGATTATGATGACGAGTGAGATACTGCGAGCACGCTTTCAATGAGGACAATGGTGGTCAGTACCCTGGCGGCAAGCACGATAGCAAGTAAGACGTGACAGGTAGATGTCGATAAGGAGGATGGTGGGCACGACCATGCCGGCGACTACGACAGCGAGTAAACTGCGACGACTATGTTGGCGATCTTCGGGATGTAAGCGCAGCTCTCTGAGTATCAGAAGCAGCAGAATGGTGTGCCATACGACGAGACGATTATGATGACAAGTGAGATACTGCAAGCACGCTGTCGATGAGGACAATGGTGGTCAGTACCCTGGTGGCAAGTACGATCGCAAGTAAGAGGTGACGGGGAGATGTCGATAAGGAGGATGGCGGGCACAACCATGCCGGCGACTACGACAGCGAGTAAACTGCGACGACTATGTTGGCGATCTTTGGGATGTAAGCGCTGCTCTGAGAGTGTCAGAAGCAGCGGAATGGTGTGCCGTACGACGAGACGATTATGATGACAAGTGAGATACTGCGAGCACGCTGTCAATGAGGAAAATGGTGGTCAGTACCCTGGCGGCAAGTACGATAGCGAGTAAGACGTGACGTGTAGATGTCGATGAGGAGGATGGCAGGAATGACCCAGCTGGCAAGAACAACAGGGTGTAAGATGCGGCGAGTACGATGGCGAGTAAGACGTGACGGGTAGATGTCGATGAGGAGGATGGTGGGGACGACCCAGCTGGCAAGAATGACAGCGAGTAAGATGCGACGACTATGTTGGAGATCTGCGGGATGTAAGTGCAGCTCTCAGAGTGTCAGAAGCAGCGGAATGGTGTGCCATACGACGAGACGATTATGATGACAAGTGAGATACTGCGAGCACGCTGTTGATGAGAACAATGGTGGTCAGTACCCTGGAAGTGTCACGAACCTGGCGCGACAGGCTCCTTGGCGCCGGTGCCGGTGCCACTCTCACCCTTGTCGCCCTGTGGCTCGTCCTCGTTTCCGCTACCGCAGCCGCGGTCATCCTCCGCGCTTAGGCGCCTCGACCGATCTCCACCATATCACTCCGGTAGTGATATCCCCGACCGCTGGCCAGTCTAGACCTCTCTCCTTTGTCTCCGTTATGTTGCTTGCGCGTCCTTCTCCTTTATCGTTCCGAGTATTGTTTCCCCTTGATTAAGTTGTACGTCATTCTTCCTTTTCCCTTACTGTTACTGCTTGCGCGTCCTTTCTCCTGTTGCCACGAGTAGAGTGTTGGCCATGTGGCGGCCGAGTGCGATCATGTGTTTTCCTGGCGCGTAGCGATTGAGTCATGATGAAGTATGGAGGAACTGTGTCAGTCTTGCGGGCAAGCTGTAATTCCACAGAGGGAGGGAAAAGTATAAAGGAAAGGGTGTGGTAGCTAGTCGGGAGATTCTTCTCCACGCAATCTATTATCTCTCTCCACCACTCCTACTTCTACCTTCCCGTGAAACCGGCGCTGCGACCGAAACCCCGAACCGAACGACCATGCTACAGTAAAGACCACCGGGTGGCAGTAGACGAAGACCGCGAAGACCTCGAAGGCCGCACGAAAAACTGGGAGTTAGAGTCTCGCCAGCATAGACAGGGCTACGCCGAGGGACATCCTCAGACTTCACCGAAGCAGAGAGGGAAGTACTTGCCCGTGCCAGTGAGCTGAACAAACACAGCCCGAGAGCCGAACGAAAAGGAAAGACCTACCATGTAGGCACGCCGAGGAACTACGTTGCCTGTCGAGCCCAGACAGTGCGAAGAAGTCAGGATCTTGACACTAGATTGCGTCTCCAATCGACACCTGACGTAGTGGACAATCCTCGAAAAAGGAAAAAATAAGTCACCGTGGATCGACCAGACCCAGAACACGAGTTCGAGGTAGACGACCTCGATCCCAACACCTTCGACCTCGGGGAAATCCGAGCAGCCCCAGACGACGCACGCATCCCGAGCCCGGTAACCCCAGAACCGCATTCCCGGCCCAAGACCCCCGACACCCCCGAACAACAAAAAAGAATGACCGAAGCTTCAGGGACTAGCGGCCCAGACGTCATGCGAGCTCTCCTACAGGAACTCATCGCACAACGAGGACGAGGCGATAGAGCCAGTCAGCCAAAGATCGAAGACCCGGAACTATACTATGGAGATCGCGCCAAGCTCCGAGCCTTCCTGGTACAATGTGAACTAAAGTTCAACTGTGAAGCACACCGATTCCAGAACGAAAGCGGAAAAGTCCATTATGCAAACAGCCGGTGTCGGGCAGCAGCGTGGAAATGGATCCAACCCTCCATCACCCAGGGGAAAAGCAGCTTTGCCACCTGGGAAGAATTCAAGACGGCCATCCACCGCGCATTTGGTGAGATTGACGCAAAGGAAGTTGCCAGGGTGAAGTATATGAAGATAGAGCAAGGAGCCCGATCAACAGCACTGTATTGGGCTGAATTCCAGAACATCATCACGGACCTTGACTACAACGACTCCGCCTACATCGACAAATTCGATGCCGGCCTCCCAGAACGGACCCAGACTCAGCTCGCGATGCTATCCACAAAACCGACTACTATGATCGCATCTGCTAACAGAGCTATCGAAATTGACAACAAACTATACAACATCCGGGCGAGACACACCAAGGGGCCGCCGCGGACAGGGCCGTCACACATAACGTACTGTAGGGGTTACCCGGCTACTACCCATTAGTCGGACACTATCAGAAATGAGAAAAAAACGACGATACTCAACAACCATAGATCGGAGAGACACAAAATTTTGCAGACCGCATGTTTGGAGCTAGGTGCGACTCCGTTAGGATTGCTGTTATGATGTGTATATCTTGTAACTCACACTC
>Ga0307516_10003317_pt1 | contig 20830 bp, 21 predicted proteins | sample 19_EM_MG_FD_203310 | JGI IMG/M metagenome (GOLD analysis project Ga0307516, IMG submission 203310) | Populus trichocarpa ectomycorrhiza microbial communities from riparian zone in the Pacific Northwest, United States - 19_EM | ecosystem: Host-associated > Plants > Roots > Unclassified | place...
CAAAAGGGAGCCTGCACCGTGCCGCTACACGCGGACTGCGGCGGGGAAACGGACTGTACATAATACTCGTCATGATCTAGATAGGTCGCATACGAGTATAATGAATAAACAAAAAAAAAAAAAAAAGCCCATCACAAGCCGTATATATGTAGTTAGGTCGCACTTGCCGAGCACGAACCCTGCGCTCGCGCGAGATTATTGGATCGGCTTGACTTCCCCCAGCAGCCCAAACACGTATCCGATAATCTAGATATGATTTCAATAGATAAGCCTGGAGTACCGCGGAGGCAGATTTCTCTATGACTAATCCTAACCACTTGGGTACCAGAAGGCCCCACACCTGAAGGCAAGCGAACCGGCGTCTCCAAAACTGGAGGAATAAAGCCGGAAGGTGACCGCCAAATATTGGCTAATGGGACGAGGGCGTCTAGCATACTTAAGCCTTTACTATTAAATGGATTTATCGTTTCGGTTGGGCGCCTAGATAGCCGGAGACGTATTTGGCCAGAGGCCACGTCTTCTTAGCATCCCACTGCCCCCTTGCTCGTGTCGTTCCTAAACCCGCCGGTGGGTACGTGCGCATGCACACATCCCCCCCACAACCTCTACCTCCTTTCCGTGCCTGTAGCAAAGCTACATAGTCACGAGCCCATTGTGCTCACTGCCCCCGCTGAACACATGACCGGGCATATAAAGCCTCCCCCGACACCTAGCAGTGCCGCTCACTCCCGGTCTGAAGATCCTCCGATCGAAACGAGGGGCTGCTATTTAGAGGGCTAGAAGCAATGCATCCTGCCGTTGCCATCGAGGCACTTCCACAAGGATGGCCGAGGAGGTGATGGCACTTCACATTGTCCCCGAGGTGAGCAGCTCGTGCACATTGTGAAGTACGAAAAAATTGAAGTTACGAGACCTGAATTTTTTTTAAAAAAAAAATATCATGAGTAGCAATAAACCTATTTTTACGTGACGTACAGTAACGTGGTAGCGCGGGAAGTGGATCAAACCTGGAAGCGGGTCAGTATTCGCTGACCCAAGGCTAGCTACTTTGGATACTTCACCCCATCACTGACACCACGAAACACAACGCCGCCAACGAAATGGAATGCCTCCAGCAAAACGAAAGAAGTCAGGTGAGGAAACCTCCGATCAATTAATTACTTGCTTAGGCTGATAAGGATGTAGGAGGGAAACGAATCGCACAATAAAAAGAATCACGCACCGAGTCGCGCAACGAAACGAGTCGCGCAGGAGCCGCGCAGCGAATGAGTCTGTGTGGATTGGAAGAAGATGGCATATCTGTATTTTTATCGCTGACAATAGATATCAGGTTCGGATTCGACCACAGTGATAGAAAGAGAGAGAGAGGAGAGTCAAATACAGAGACAGTACTCGATACGGCGGTATTGACAGGAGGAGAGTGAAAGAGATTATTATCTAGCGGTGGGGGGTGCAGAGAGATTATATGTACCACATTCAAACCTGAGTTTAAAAGATTCTGATGGAAAAGTAATGTTCACTCATTCTTCGCCTTCGCCATAACAGTTCTCCAAACACCCAAGTTCTCCGGCTTCCCATAATACGCATAGCCTCCCTTCACCTTATCCTTCTTCAGACGAATAATTGGATGCTGATAATCCTCAGATCTCCTTTCAGACGACAGTGAAAAATCCCGGTTTAAGAACCTCCACTACCGATGCACCAAATACTCCACCAGAACCCAACTCCCAGTGACAGAGTTCACGGTCTTGAAAATAACAGATTTTCCGGGCTCTGCAGCAGGGTATGCTTCATAAATACCACCCATAGGAGGCTCGATCATTGCTTGCTCGAAGGCTTTCTCCTGCTGTTTCCCCTCAGCTGCTGCTTCTGAGTATCGGCTTCCAGTTTTTCTTGACCCGCCTCTTCCTCAACCTGGCTTCCTCGATAGTAAGGACCCGACATCCTTTTTCAGACAACTCTGTTCGACTACCAGGACCAGTGCCGTCACTGGGTTTCCCTTTTTTGCAATTAGGCAGTCGCGATTGCCGGTTAGTTTTGATTTCAAGACTCGGCCGCAATTGTGAATAGGCAACCTCATGCATCTTTGCCACACGTCGAATGGAGTAACCGTAGTTCGTGACTTTCCTTCCCTTGTTGTATTTGCCTCGGTAGAGACGGGAAATCGGCATTTCTCGATTGGCCGAGTAGGAGGCGACGGCTGTTTAGAGGCTACCTGGTATCAACACACTTTGGCCGTTGTTGGCTGGGCCGGTTTTGTGTGACAGGCGCTTCACAATAGAACGATAGTCCGGATAGGTAAAGTATAGGGAATTCAGGGTGGCTGGAGATATTCCGCGGAACAATTGAAATGTAGCGGGGAGGAAAAAGTGTTCACAGTTGTGTTGCGTATCTCCAACATGGGGGTAGTCGTGCCGATGGTCCAGAAGTGGCTAGCCTAGGGTCAGCGAATACTGGGTTTGATTCACTTCCCGCGCTACCACGTTAGTGGCAGTGGTGGCGCTGGCTAGTTGTCGGCAGCCGCTAGTTAACTAGCGCCTCCGAATCTCGCTTCCCACGCCCCCCCGCCGCGACCGCAGCACGTATCTATCCAACATACTCTTATCATCACATCATGATCCCACCGCGCATTACAATCGGCCTCCCGCTCTACGACTGCGAAAGAATACCGATAGCCCTCCATCGAGCGCCGGAGATGCCGCCCCGATGATCAGCGCCTTCCAGGCTTAGCTATCTTGCGGCTGAACTCTTGAGCCTCATTATCCGCGCCCCCACCGGGACCTCAACGCGCAAACAGTTCTCCGGCGCTCGCAACCCTCGATCGGACTACGGCAGGCGACGACTATTACCTACGGTCGCCGGTCGGGGGTTTTGGACGGAGGTGGGTTGCGTGCGACGCGTGTTGGTGCTAATTCAACCCTACTTGCATTGGAATCTAGAACAGTTGTTTCGATCGTGAACCTTTCGAGCGTCTGACGACCGAGCCTCCTCGTTACCTCGAATTTCACGCACCACCACCGCCGCCGAGTTCCAGCCCCCCGCCAAGTACGGAGAATCGAGCTATGCTGCAGACTTTACACGTGCTTCACTTGAATGCAGCTCTCTGTCGTCCGGGTGTCGCGGAGACGTGCAGACGCTCCGTGCATGACAAACCCACAACAAAACTCTCATCCATGCCCTCTTCACACGTGGGGCTGAGCGATGGGTGATTCGGATATGAAAATTGGCAGGATGCATCATGGTTGGGAGATGATGAACTTGTGGGCGCTGAAGCACCACGAACATGGATGTTTGCGGTGGTGGTGGGGGGAAACACGGGAAGAATGGTGCTGCTCTTCCGTGAGGATTTTGGTCTACTTTGCGCTATTATCCTGTGGCGTTCTCGAGGAAGCTAGAAAAACTGTTTGTTTTATCTACGGTGGGCTTCTTCCGACGGCAGGCAATGGCGACGAGGGATATGTATGCAAGCATCCCGCAGCAGGGATTGCACGCTCCAGTAGCTTAATGCGACGTCGCGTGCGGGCCCGAGTTCGCCCGGAATATTGTACCTCCCATGAACTGGTTCACGGATGTTGTAATGACGGCATATAATCTCATTCTCCGGATGAGCGCGGTGATCATGGGGTGCCAGTTTGACCGTAGCCGTCTACACACGCAACCCAACGCACAAGGCTCTTTCGTTGTTGGAATCTTCATTCAGTAATTACGTAGTTTTCCTGGCCTTCCGCAACCCCGCTGCCACCCAGAGTTACCTTTTCCAAGAGTGTCTAGAAAATGGATGTTAGCTGTATATATGCCGGCGTGTGGCGCGAGCTGCAAGGAGGTGGTTCGACCTAAGCCAGTATCCAAACTGCACTCCAACGCAAATTCACACCATCAAAAAAACAAAAGCGACTATCCCAGAGCAAACAAAATAGGTAACTCGAACAAAAAAATTCCATTCAAACCCTACAACTCGGGAGGCTCGCTTCACGGTATTACCAGCTGAATGCGGGGCACTGTACCTGCACTGGGCTAAGGCTCGCCCTACTGCCCAATGCTGGTGGGTGCCAGTGCCCCTCGCAAACGAGAGACCACCCCTTCAAGGTGTGTCCGGAATGGAGGGTGCAGCAGACGATTCTGTGACCGGAGGTGCAGAAGGAGACCGGGAGGTGGAAGAGCCGCAGGAAGATCCGGGATCTTGCGGATGGGAGGTACAGTCGGGCGGTGCTATATTTCCTTTTTTCTACAAATGTTCGAAGGCTGGTGCCGGCTGAGGAATACGCGCGGAGCGAGGTGTCAGAGTGGGAGCGGGAGGAGGAGAGGGAGGCGGAGGCGGAGGCGCCGGGTGCCAAGGGCGAGCCGGGCGACGGGGCGGAACCCCCACTGTTCCTCCCCATCCCCTCGTTCATGGCATCGGCAGATGAGGAGTAGGGGATGGGTGCGCCTTTCCTTTGTCTTTCTCTTTTGTTGGAGCTCTTTTCCTTGGCTTTTTCCTTGGTTTTTTCCTCGGTTTTTTCCTTGGTGCGTAGCACATCTTTTGGGACAGGCCTTGGCGGAGGCCAAAGGGGAGCTTCCAACGAGCCGCCCTGCGCGGACTGCGGACGGGAAACCTGGGTAAAATGTACGCCGCCATAGCCTAGAAAGGCTGCATGCGAGTATTAATAAACAAACAAAAAAAGTGAGGAAATTACAGTGCCACATACTTCATTTGGGCGTGCCTGGTGACCATTCGGCAATCTGGTACATAATCGGCGCGGTTACTCGGTCGGTTGGCATTGTTGGAAAAGCTTCTCGGCGCTGGACGCACGGCCTACGCTTCTCGCATCTGGGATGTATGGGGCCCTGCTAGAGTTGAGAGGGTGGTGTTACCATAGGAATGATGGGGCTATGCGGGCAGTGTGGATGTACTTAGTGTTCTCTTCTTCTGTTCTATACTTCTACAACCTAACTGAGATTGTCCCCGCTCGAGCCCTTACCACTACGTGAAGAATTCCATCTACACACACCTACGGCCATAACCATTCAACAGGCATGGTCGGTTTGGGGAGTACGGAGGCCTGAGAGGATATCGACAAAACAATAGCGGTCAACACGGAAGATAAAAGACGCCACGAACCCACAGTATACTTGGACGGCATTTTATGAGGTGGGGAGAGGGTGCTTCGCTGGTTGCCCGTAGACCGAGAGATCAGGAAAAAAGAAAGAGACAGAGAAATGCCGAACGGAAGAATGCCGAACGGAAGGAGAGGGCCGGGGGCTGCTCTCCTCTCCGGCACGCAACTGAGAAGGACGAGATGAAGCAACGACTAAAGTAAACGAATAAAGGAAAGGGAAGTGCGGTTGCTGTATCGTCTGAGCGCCTGTCTAGCTCTGAGGGAAAAAGAAAAAGAACTGCAACGACTGAGAAAGGGGAGGGAAGGTCGTGCTAGTCCACTACACCCATCGGAACAAGAAATACAAGTGCTACCCAACGCCCCGCAACACGCTATTAGCAGTTCCCTTTCCCCTCCGTGAACTCTTCATCATCCCGCCTGCCTTCCCATACATTCCGAATCTACCGCCATCGATGTCTGCAACGAGTACAATTTTGCTTACCTTACCAATTCCACCAGCAATACGCCGTTAACCCCTTTACGCCCTTACCTCAACGGGTCGCCCACCGATAGCCACTTTCCCACCGTCCGAGAAACCGCTCTCCTGCCAATTTTATTCTTGCCGCCCGGCCGGCAATGGTCGGTGTGTCCCCATTGGGAGCGGGGAGCCGCAGCTAAAACTACCTCCGTTTGTTCAGATTCTGCTTCTGTTTTCGAGTCGCTACCGCTTGCTGTCACCAACGGGCCAATTCCCCTCACGCCGCCGTGCTCGCCTGCAGCCCTGACTCCAGCACTCTTTAACGCTCCTGGGTCGATGTGTCGAGCAAACTCGCTCGCAATCAAGATCTGAGACGCAGCCCTCATGGGCAACCTTAATCTCCGCATCGGCGCTATTTTGTACCGATTCACTTAAGTTAGTTCAAACCATTTATTCCCAGTGGAGTAATGGCGGCGCAGGAGCTCTCCCATCCTCACCTCTACAGGTTGTGATTGCGAAACGCTGTTGAGAGCCCAGCTCGGGCGCATGGCCCCAACTCCATAGTATCGAAAATGCTTCTCGCCGCTCAGGCACGGCGCTGGGGCTGTGAATGGTGTGATGAACCTCTTTGCCATGTGCCTGAAGCAATTGCTTTGTTGATTTCCATCGCAGTTAACAAATTGAGGACTTTGTTCAAAAATAGGCAAGTCGGAAATCCTTTAGCACTGAAATTTACAGTAAAATAGCAGAACCTCCATTGCCGTGCAGAGAAGCTCTCTATCTGATCAGACTTGGTCTTATGATTTAGGGGCGGGGCGGGCCCAGCGGGGGGTTGCTGAGGCAGTGAAGCGGTTGCAGTTGTCTGGGCCTGCGGCCCGGACCGTTGTCCACGCCGAATGCTAACAACGTCCACAGCGGCGGCTGACTCGCACTCGTGAACCCCTAGGCCCAGACACTCGTTGTGATCCAGGGGATAGATTATCGAAGAGGACCTCGCCGTGTTTTTCCTCGTGCATGCCATCGGCCCCAAGTTCGAGTTGCCTTTGTCGAATAACAGCCTTGCAGCTAGTCAAAGTCTTCTTCTGCGAGAACGTTGGCGGTACAAGTAGTGCATGGTGTGGTGTATAGCGTGTTGCTCGTTGGTTGGGCCTGTTCTTTGGCGGTAGTTGGAGGTCGGACTTTGAGTGGCATCGACCAGTCACCGATGATTGTCACTTGCTGTTGGTATTGAAGGTATCAGCTATTCTCACCAAACGTTTCTGTTATCACGACGGGGTGGTACCGGCTGAGTCCTTGAAAGGTCCGGCGAGATTCTACTAGCACGTATTGGCCGAATACAGGCCTTTGAGTTTCGAACGATAGCCATATGGACATTCTCTTGTAGACCCACACCCTTCAGACAGTCCTCTTTTATAGTAGCGACCCATCAAGGCCCGTCTGAGGGTTGTCAAAAAATTTGACACCCCAAGCTATTAGCAGCTCGAGTGCTACCTGAAGACGGAAATTTTTCAAAACGTTCCGATTGGTCCAAACTGGTTCATGGAAGAGCACTCGTAATCATAAGCCCGCAGGGCTCATACTGGTGATCCTAATTTTTATTTTTTTGTTAATTCATTACTCGCGTGTGACCTATCAGATCATGGCGAGATTATTTGCAGTCCGTTTCCTGTCCGCAGTCCGCGTAGTGGCGGCTCGTTGCAAGCGCCCCTTTGCCCTCCGCCCAGGCCTGTCCCAAGAAAGTGGGTCGCGCACCAAAGGAATGATAAAGGAAAAGAGAAAGGAAACGAGAAAGAGAACAGACAAACGGAACCGCCTAGCCCTCTCCTGCGGACGCCGTGAAGTCAGGGGTGGGTAGGAACAGCGGTGGTCCCCCCTCAGCGCCCGGCTCCTCGGCCCCCGCTCCCTGCTCCTCCAGCCACTCCCGCACCTCCAGCTCCGACACCGCGCTCACAGCGTCGTCCTCTGCCTCAGCCGGCACCCGTCTTCCCACATCCGTAGAGGAGAGGAAGTCTAGTACCGCCCGGCTGCACCTCCCATCGGCCAGGAGGTCCCGCACCTTCCACCGGTCTTTCCACCTCCTAGTCTCCTTCTTCACCTCCGCCCACAGGATCTTCTGATGCGGCTTCCACTCGGGGCACTCCTTGAAGACGTGGTCCCGGGTTTGCGTCCGATATCGGCACCACCAGCACTCTGGGGGTGGATCGGTTCTTCGTCCAGTTGAGGTACTGCCCGGTTAGGCAGTGCCCTGTCTTGATCTGATAGAACCGCGAGGCGAGCCTCTTGGAGCTACTAGCCACCGCACCGCTGGGCTACTGGCTCGCTGGCATGCGGTACTTCGCCTTCGAGGTTCGGCCTCCAGCCCACTGGCGTGCCTCCACCCACTTCCTCCCCGAAATCTCCCGCTTGAGATTGGCGAGAGATCGGGGGATGGGTCTGTGGTTGCCTGCCTGCTCTGCTGCCGCCTTGGCCCACTCATCCGCTTTTTCGTTTCCGGCGACACCCTTGTGCGCTGGGCACCATCGGATCTCGATGACGATACCCGGCCTGGCCTTCCGCAGTGTGGCGATGTGCTTCCGCGCCTGGAGGGCGTACTGTTGCTCGCGACCGGGCTCGTCCGATGCCATCCGTCTGATGGCAGCCTAAGCGTCCGTGAAGATAGTGACCCGTTCCGGGGTCGTGTTTCTTCTCGATGCCTCCTCCAGTGCGTGGGCAAGGGCAGCGCACTCAGCGTCGTAGGCCTGCTGGTTGCTGCCCACTCATGATCCTAATTTGGCGGTGGGCCAAGTTGGTAGCGGATGAACCGGATCACACGGACTGGAACGGCAGTAATATGTAGGCCGATACCCGAAGGCCAATGTCTCTTCCCATATCGCTTGCTCACCTTAAATGGAAAATCTCGGAAAAGAAGTGTCCTGAAGCCAAAGGCGTGGGGGGATACTCGGAAGAAATACCAACGATGCCAGCAGGAGAAAACGATCCAAAACGGGGCCCAGTACTGGCAAAGAGTAACAAGCGACTGGCGGCGAGACTCTACCAGTTAAAGACCGGACATTGTCTCGCTTCCCAGCACCTCAAGTGGACGAAGAATAAGCACACCGTTAATTGCTGGCGGAGTCCGTGTAACCGAACCCAGACCCAGGAGCACCTTTTCAAGAATTTTTTGCGGATAAACATTCAGAGGATCAATGCCAAGACCGGACGTCGGTGACCGGACGTCGGTGACCGCTTCAGCCCCTGTATGGGTAGAATGAGAGACGGCCGCGTGTCCCACCTGAGCGCTTTATTGAGGGACCACACCGGGATCCTCAGCCTAATCCTCAAATGCAGCGGGAGATGGATGAACTCCGTCAACTAATTCGGGACCTACAACGTGATCGGCAACAAGGAACCGGAAACTCCTAGGGAACCGGTGATCGGCAACAAGGAACCGGCAACAGCCAAGGAACTGGCACTGGTCGAGAAACCGGTAACCGACCTGCAATTGCTAACACGATTGAGACCGAAGAGGTTGGTATGTTGAGCTCCGCAATCGATGACATGGACATGAGGACGTCTTGCAGTTTGCTTCCACTTTATCGCACGGCATAATCAGCTACGGAACATCACAAGCGGGGATTCTTCAAACCTACCAAACACCGCGAACGGGTCGTTGCCTCCTTTGATGATTGTCGTTGTCGTTGTCGTTGTTGTTGTCGTTGTTGTGTTGCCGCAGTTGGTAGCGTTGCCGCAGTAATTTGCTCGATCGTAGTGAATCCCTGGAGCAGTTGTTTCGACCTCAGAGCTACCTCGAGCCAGTATTTGCTGCGTGGTTAAACTGTTAGCCACGTTTTGGACCCCAGTAACATCGGAAAGGTAATGCTAACAGCCAACCCCGTTGCCCCACCCGCCCGAAGGTTCTCTTGCTGATCCGACGGTCTTGCCGTGTCCCATGGCCAGCTCGTCTGCTTGTCCTTTTTCGCCAGTTCTCCCAAGGGAGGCATCTTGCGTGTTGGAATATAGGGGTCGATAGAGATGAAGATACTGAATTGATTAATTGATACAACTTCGAAGGAGGAACATTCTCTCTATATACAACGGGCTTGAGGGACTCGCCAGGGGGAAAGGACGGAAGACTGTCCCCCGAGCCGGTGCTCGGAGACTCAGGCAGCTGTCATCTCCGGACATGCCGTCTCCGGTCCGTCATCTCCGGACGCCGTCTCCGGTCCGTCATGTCCGGACGCCCATTATTCTGATATTGCGAGTTGCTGAAGGTCTATGAATCGGGGTTGAACTCAAATGCTGGGTGGTAATATATCCGGTTGGAAGACAACAGACTTCATGGAGGGGGCCAGGTATGGTGTGTTCGCTGATCGTGGTGCAGGGTCGCTTAACTGCGGAGAGGTCAAGGACAACTACTTATGTAACTCCTTGCTTCCAGCGTCTCGCCTTCCAATTGGCTGGAGGTGCGTCTCGGAGTTAGTTATGTATCTAGTTACTGCAGACAATTCAGTCGCACACTAGAACGCGCTGGCAATCTCCACTGGCAGCTGTCCCCGACGATCTTCTGATCGCGACCGGTATGTAGAGCCCAAACGTAGACTCTCTCGCTACGAAAATTCGCTTCATCTGGGTGCGGTCCGTTGGACGCCAGCCCACAGTCGACTTGCACGCTGTCTAGTCTAGTCCGGGGGTTTTCTCGGCCTAGCCTGCCCCGTTTGTGGAATTCGCAGGACTGTGGTACGCTTTATTCCATCCAGTGAGCCGATCAGCACTACGTAGGCATTTCGACTCCTTACGTGGCTGTAGGCCGGATTGCTGATGGTTGCTGGATCGGTGTGCACCTAGTCTCGAACTAGCTCGGAGTTTGCAGCTCTTCCAGCGTAGCAAGCGGGATGATGGTTTCTCGGCGGTGTTGGCGGTGGGATTGGCTTCAACTGTGGGCTGTCCTCTGGGAGCGGAATGACCGACGATGCGATCCGTGCCTGCAAACCACACGCGAGCGGACACCTACTTCCGAAGAGAAAGTGGTGGGCGCGAAGACGGTGCGCGCGATGCGTGTTGGGATATATGGATCGATAACAGTGAAGATTGTATTACAGCATTATGCGAGCGCAAGTTCTCTCTATATACAGGAGGGCCGTCAGGACAAATGGTCGGAAGACTGCCCCCCGAGTCGGTGCTCGGGGACTCAGTCATGTCCGGATGCCACCTCCGGTCCGTCATCTCCGGACGCCCATTATTCTGACAATGCGGGAGGCGGGGATGGCGGGTCGTGGCCGAAGTGTCTGCCGTACCCATGCCGGCGCCTCCGGCAGCTGGCAGCTGGCAGCTGTGTTGCGTTCGCTAGGTGTAGTTATGGCACTGGCGGCGGTCAGGCCCTCGTCGGATTTCGTGAGAGACCGATGTCACGATTAGCCTCGCACACAAGAGGAACTTGCGGAACTACCGCTTTGGGGTATGCATTCGGCAATATGGTAATCACCACTTTTACTAGGTCGAACAGGGTCGGATTGAGGCCTACGAAGGCCTGTAAGTAAATCAAAAGCCGCAAAACAAAAGCAGTCAACATGGAAGACAAAAATATAGGACGCCACGAACCCACGGTATTCAAGGTATTCACGGACAGCCTTTTACGAGAGGAGAGAGGAGAGAGGAGAGAGGCTCCTTTGCTGGCTGCCTCCAGACTCACACCCAACATCGCTGCCATAGTCAACATAGCCTAAATGCGAGTGATTAAACAAAAATAAAACTCACATCCAATATCGGAACCGTTCCGGATCCATTGTCTTCCATGTCTGCAACGAGTATAATTCTGCTTTCCTTACCGGTTCCACCCTTAAATACGTCTTTAACCCCTATACGACCATCTCAGCGGTCACCTGCAGATAGCCGCTTCACCCGGTGGGGAAACCACTATCGTGCGAATCCCGTTCTTGCCATCCGGCCCCGCCACGGTCGGAGTGTCTCTGCCGCGAGGGAGGAGCCGAAGCCCAAACTACCCCTTTTGTTGTCACATTGGGGGCGGATCGTGGGGCTGTGTGGAATATTTTAGGCTGGGCGTGTCGTGGCTTTTCTCGGCATTTGAACTCTACTTCCTATTTCGAGTCGCTGTAGCTTGCTGTCACCGACGGCGTGACTCCCTCCCGTCGTCGTGCCCGCCTGTCGCCCCGGCCCCAGCACTTTTTGGTGCCCCTCTCTGTTGAAGATTACGGCCGGCCGTGCGGCTTTTCGAGGTAGAGAATCCGGCGCGAGCGCGGAAATAGTCCATTACACACGCAAGATTAGCACAGTGCAACAGAGATTTGTAGAGGATTAGGAGAGAGGGGTTATTTACAGAAATAGAGGCGATCGTAGACGCGGTGATCACAGCGGGAACTGTAATGGGCGGAACGTAGGCGCAGCGGGAGCGGAGGAAACAATTCTTGTTGTTATTGTCTGTGAGAGAGAAAGAAAGAGTAGAGAACTAAGTACAGAACGACCCTCCATCTCTCCGCTGCTGCCTAATCGGACGCTCCACAACTTTAGCCGTCCCAGTGTCGCCACGGTACCACCCAACTCTGGCCTCGCCTAATCCTCCGCCGACGCCGTGTCTGAGCAGCGAGAAGCTTTTCCGACTCTCGTCGTCCCTAGCTTTCGATAGGCACGGCGCTCTTGGGTTGAGGTGTTGGACCTATTCGTAATAAAGATGAGAGGCAGAGCCACGGTTAGCTACCTACTTTAATCACCGTGTGAGTGCAAGTTTGTACTGTTCCACTTTAGTCGAAGTTAGCTACCTACTTTAATCACCGTGTGAGCGCAAGTTTGTACTGTTCCACTTTAGTCGAAAACTGTTATTCCTGGTGGGGTTCTGGCGCCGCAGGGACTTCCCCGCCTTCGTCTCTACGGATTTGGATCGTGAAACGCCGTTCAGTACCCAGCTCGGGCGCATGGTCAGGGTGGGTCCAGCTGGCGGGCATATCTTGTGATACCAGAGCTGCTACCACTATCTCAGTGTTCCGAACTGCCCCTCCGTGGCAGCCCTGCCTATCGATTGGCAGAAATATTCAGCTTCGGATGCTGTTTTCAGGCTTGAAGACAAATAACTACAACAGCCATGGCCGCCACCGCTGCCGCCACCGCTGCCCCAGCCACTCCGCCCCACACGGACCTCAGGGCAGCCACTTGCAGTCCGCTCAACCGCACTGGTATCTCCTACTCGCTCTGGAGCTGCAAATTCCTAATACCTTCCAGCCTTCTCGGCTTTGTCCGACATCGGTAGTCAGCGACTGCAGTACATTCGTTCGGCTGACGCTCAGGGTTTGTTCCTGAAAACGATGGAGACTGCCAGCACACCATCCCTTACTCCATCTTTCCTCACCATATTCCAATCTCCAGCGTCCATTACATAATTACCGGAGAAGACCCGGATTTGTACTCGGATTCAGATGACATGGGCACGGTGTTCTGCGCCAAGAGGAATTCTTGCAAAAATGCTACCCCTCACCACGGCGCATCCACCGCCCCAGGGCATTTACATCTCCTAAGTCTGTAGGCCGGAATCGCGTCCGTAGGTGTCGCTACGTCCCGCAGCACCGCTTGCAGTATTCGCATTCCCCAGCCACAACAATGTCTGCTCGGTTATGACGAGACGCACTCCACTGCCGTCAGGCTGGTGCGGCTTCGAATTTATACTGCATCCCGAGGGGCAATGCCGTAGCTCCACGCACGCCACAGCTATGAAGCCGCCTGGTTTGAACTTGCTGAAATACATTCACTCCGCCGCCGCCACCGCAGCCGGAACCGAGCTGGAGTCAACCTATGGCAATACCTTCATTCTGCAACTGCAGACTGGCAACATGGAGGGCTCATTGTCCACCACTGTGACGTCGACCTTTCTGGGCAGCCAGCTTGTGTAGCACCGATGTCCTGCTGCACTCGGAGACACTTCCGAGCACAGGTGCCAATAAGGCGTCCGGACTACAACCCAAATTCGGCCCCGGGCATTTATACTGGGACCGTGGCCGTCTACCTAGTCCTCCGGAGAAACTGCCCAGATCCCCATCAGGGCTCTGCAGGGCCCGAGTAACATTGGTGCGCCAATGCATATATGTATGTGTGGATCGACTTTCCCTCGCCACAAAAGCAAATATCTTCCACCTGAGAATCATTGGAGATTTGCGGTCAGCGATTGCCTGCGGCTGTAGGTACTTGTGTGCAGTGATATGGGATTTAGCACGGAGATAGATTAATTAAATCGTTATCCCGGGCGCGGTAGGGTATCCGTTCACGTAAGACAAGCCCTGAGTCCCGCCGTCCTTCTCACCCTGTGCCTAACATTATCCGCTTCGTCCCGTGAAAGACGAAAGAGTCGAAGACGGACTGGGTGCCCCATCAACAGGCCTGCTTCCGAACTTTAGGAACCCCCCATTTCATTACCTTCGTTCAGCTATTGCCGCTTTAGGGGCGACACAAGCTGAAGACATCCCATTTTAGTCCCTCAGCTCTGTATCTACTGAGTCTTTTGCTGGTTTTGGAGACGGTAGCACTCAGTACCTCCCTGCTGTCTCGGCTTCAACGGTTGTTGATTACCGCGATGTCCATCACCATGGTGGGCACGTTGCCACTCTACTTGTAGAAAAGTTTGCAGGTAAATTACAGCAGCTCCTCTGGTTCGCCCACATCGCCAAGGCATCGACCGACGCTCAAGGCAACTTGTGGTGTGGCCATCGTTTCTTCACCGCGGGGTCTTTAACTGGAACCGAAGATCACGCCAGTCAATGCCTTGCTGGTGTCCCCGCTCCAACTGCTTTGCAAGCCTGCACCTACGACTTGCACTACCACGATAAGGACGGCGCGCCACAGGGAGACCAGGCACGGGAGGTGGTGGGAGCTTCAACCGGAATCGGGCGGCGGCTCACAAATGTCCTCTCATACGGGGGACAGACAGAGAGCACAGTGCTGCTTCAGGAGCCGGAAACCCTCGAAGTGGAGCTACTACAAGAGGAGGAAGCTGAGGCAAAAGCAGAGGCAGAGAGGACCCGACCTGGACTGACCGTGGTCACAGACAGCTCACGGCTAGATGATGGGGCCACCGGTGCTTGGTGGTGTGGAGGAGGGGCCTAACCTGGGCGGGCGCCAAAGTGCACATGGGTAACAACCAAGAGGCCTATAATGCAGAGTGTACCACTCTTGCCCGTGTGCTGGAGCTGGCAGCACAAAGAAACTCGACCCCGGAACGGATCACCATCTTCTCAGACGCACAGGCAGCCATCAGGCGGATGGCATCGGATGAACCTGGCCCTGGGCAACAGTACGCCCTCCAGGCGCGAAAGCACATCACTACCCTGCGCAGGGCCAGGCCGGGCATCATCATCGAAATCCAATGGTGCCCAGCTCACAAAGGAGTCGCTGGCAATGAAAAGGACGATGAGTGGGCGAAGATCGCAGCAGGGAAGCCGAACACCCGCGGGGTGGAGTGGCTTAGCTCCTCAGGCCAGACGGAAGTGAGGGTGGCGACTCTCCCACGATCCCTCGCCAACCTCAAGTGGGAAATCTTAGAGAAGAAGTGGGTGGAGGCACGCCAGTGGGCTGGAGGTCGGACCTTGAAGATGAAGTACCGCATGCCAAAGAGCCAGAAACCCGATGGCGCGGTGGCCGGTAGCTTCAAAAGACTCGCCTCGCGGTTCTACCAGATCAAGACAGGGCACTGCCTGACTGGACAGTACCTCAACTGGACAAAGAACCGACCCACCCCACCATGCTGGTGGTGCCGATACCAGACGCAGAACCAGGACCACCTCTTCAAGGAGCGCCCCAGGTGGAAGCCGCAGCAGAAGATTCTGTGGGCGGAGGTGAAGAAAGAGACTAGGAGGTGGAAGGACCGGCGGAAGGTGCGGGACCTCCTGGTTGATGGAAGGTGCAGCCAGGCGGTACTAGACTTCCTCTCCTCTACGGAGGTGGGAAGACGGGTGCCAGCTGAGGTAGAGGACGACACGGTGAGCGCGGTGTCGGAGCTGGAGGTGCGGGAGTGGCTGGAGGAGCAAGGAGCGGGGGCCGAGGAGCCGGGCGCTGGGGGGGAACCACTGTTGTTCCTACCCACCCCTGACTTCATGGCGTCCGCAGGAGAGGGCTAGGTGGTTCCATTTGTCTTTTCTCTTTCTCGTTTCCTTTCTCTTTTCCTTTGTCATTTCTTTGGTGCGCGACACACTTTCTTGGGACAGGCCTGGGCGGAGGGCAAAGGGGCGCTTGCAACGTGCTGCCACTGCGCGGATAGCGGATAGGAAACGGACTGTACATAATCTCGCCATGATCTAGATAGGTCGCATGCGAGTAATGATTAAACAAAAAAAAAGATACGGACGGCGCGGTAGTTCTATCGAAGCTTCAAGAAAACCAATCCAGTACCTTCGCTCTGCCGCCGCAGCTGATGGTGTGACAGTGGTGGTTGACATCCGATTGCGGTTCCTTCGTTCGGTCGGCGGAAGCCGTTGGAAAGGTCGGAATGCAGCAACGCCGGACGCGGAACTGCTGCAGGGAGATGGAACCGAAGCCAAGGGGGGGGGTAGAGGAGACCCGGCCCGGACTGACTATATTCACAGACGGGTCGTGGCTGGATCACGGAGCCGCCGGATATACGGTACAGGTAGAATGGCCAATCCTGGGCGGGCATCAAAACCCATATGGGCTACAACCGGGAAGCCTACGACGCGGAGTGCACCGCTCTCGCAAGGGCACTAGAAACGGCTTCACGAAGACAGACGACCCCAGAGAGGGTCCCGATTTTCACGGATGCCCAAGCCGCGATCAGACGGATGGCCTCAGAAAAGCCTGGCCCCGACCAGATGTACGCGCTCCAGGCAAGAAAGCACATCGCAGTGCTACGGAGGGCCAGACCCGACATCACCATCAAGATCAGGTGGTGCCCGTCACATAAAGGAGCCTCAGGAAACGAGAAGGCCGACGAATGGCTCAAGCACGCAGCGGAGGAGCCAGACGTCCGTGGGGTGGAATGACGAGGCTACTTGGGCCGGGCGGAAGTGCGTGCGATGCCGCTCCCCAGATCCCTCGTGCACCTCAAGCGGTAGATCTCGGAGAAGAAGTGGGTGGAAGCTCGACGATGGGCTGGAAGCCGGACCTCCAGGAAGAAATACAGGATGCCAAGCCGCCAGAAACCTGATGGCACATATACCGGTAGCTCCAAGAGGCCCGCCTCGAGGTTTCGCCAGCTTAAGACAGGTCACTGCCTCTCCGGGTAGTACTTCCACTGGACGAAGAACTAGCCCACCACTCAGTGCTAGCTTGGAGCAAGTACCGGACGCAGACACGGGATCACCTCTTCAAGGGGTGCCCCGAGTGAGAGGCCAAGCAGAAGATTCTGTGGGTAGAAGTGCGGAGGCAAAGTGGGAGGGGAAGAGCAGAGGGGAGTGGAGGCCGAGGAGCTGGGTGCCGCGGAGAAACTGCCTTTGCTTCTCCGCACGCCCCCTCCTTCATGGCATCCGCAGACTAGGAGTAGGACGGGCATTTGTTCTTTCCTTTTGCTCTTTCTTTCGGTTCACAATCTCCTTTGTCCTTTTTCCTTTTTCCTTTGGGGTTTCCTTGGTGCGCAACTATTCATTCTTGGGACAGGCCTGGGCGGAGGGCAAAGGGGAATTTGCAACGTACCGACCTCGCGCGGACAGCGGACGGGAAACCCGGACAAAAATGTGTGCCGCTATAGTCTACATGGGTTGAATGCGAGTATGATTAAACAAAAAAAGGGGGGGAAGGCCGAATGTGCACCTGCACTCAGCTGCGTCAGTTCGATGATCGCTGTGACGACCGAGAGAGAAGAACAGTCGTCTGTGTCCAAGCTATTTAGAAAGAAAGTGATTATACGTACGATGGTGGCTCCTATTCTTCATCTACAACTCCCAGTTGCGGTGATAACAGCGCCGGCCCCACTTGAGCCCACTCCGAGTCCCGACTTCATCAACTTCTCGCCTTTTTCGGTTACCAGATTCTATCCGCTCCATTGACACTCTCCGCCTCGCTCCTGCCAAAAATGTTGCCTGCATCGAGCGCTTGCTGACATGCGTTCGGATAATTGCAGTCGAATTGGGCTCGCGTTTCCCCAGATTGCGGGCCTTTCGCGTCGAATGCTAGTGACATGACTGGTCCCAGAATATAGAGATGATAGTGAATTGGGTAGAGGTACATCGTCGTTGACAGAACATCCGTTTTGCGAACAAGGGGTCCCGGGTACTTGTCAAGGGATTTGATGGTAGGCTGTCCTCCGAGACGGTGCCCGGTTACTCAGGGAGCCGCCATTGTTGGACTGTCATCTCCAGACGCCCATTGTTTTGACAGCTGGTACACATGACGAGGGGAAAGGTGGAAGGAGTGGGGACGTGATGAATTCTCCCCATTTGCGAAGGAGTTGATTACGGGGTAGCAGTCACTAATGAAGGCCACTGAGATATATGCTCCTCTATTTTCAAAGGCCTGGGTGCACAGCCCCTAGCTGCATCGATCGAATGCGACTCGTCTTCCTTCGGTACCGCATCGTAAGTGTTGGAAATGCTTCTCGCTGCGGTGCTGGAATGGATGACGAGGCAGGAATGGATGACGAGGCCGGAATGGATGACGAGGATGGAATGGATGACGACGTAGGAATGGATGACGAAGAATGTGGAAGGTCGACATCGGCAGGCCGGTGTATAAAATGTCTCTGTTTTCCTTGTCTTGTACTCTTCTTCATCGCTTTAACAATATTTCAATATACCCACTACTGTTCTATCTTGCTCACTACCGCTCAAACTCCTCTTGTGCGCTCCCTTGCTGTCATCGGGACCGACCAATCTCAGGCTGAGAATATTCCTCCTCACTCTCTCTCTCTCTGCTCTCTCACTATAAGACCCAAGGATAACTGGAATTTTTAGAGTAAGCTCCCGGTTCGCCATCAAGGAGCCAACATGCCGCTCTAGTGAGCTTGTGCAGCAAACTCCGTCGAGCGAACGACAGACATCGTGAATCCGGCGCGAAGTGGTGATTGGAGGGTGGCTTTGCGCCAGGCTGTCCCACCCAGTGCTGAGTGTTTGCGTTGTCGTGTCCATCGTATGGCATAAGTTTTTTTTGGACGAACAGAAGGGAGGGAGGGAGGGAGGGGGGGGGTTGTACGCAAGTGTGTTGGATACTCTGAATCCCAAGGCCGATGCCTTTGAATGAGTGATAAATACTTCCGAAGCCACAGATTACACCCAACACCTCCGCGAACCATGGGATGGCTGTGGGTTATCAAAGCGTACCTTGCGGTTTGTTCCTAACTAGTACTATCTGCGTCGGGTTCGGGTCACCTTCCGTCGAAGAGCAGCCCCGCAGTTGATTGACAGTCCTCTTCTACGAGACCGCCGGCGATATATGTAAGTAACAATAACTAGTGGCCGATGGTTGCCGCTTGCTGTTGTTATTGAAGGCGTCACCTATTGTCCCCAAACTTTTCAGTCATCATGACTGAGTGGCACTGGTTTGGGGCCCCTGGAAAGTTCAAAGGTGCGGCGAGGTTCTATCAATGTACAACCACATATTTTTTGATTCGGCTTTCGAGCTAGAAGTAAAGCAATGAAGGCACCCACCAGAGGGATCACACTCTCCAGATAGCCATCCTATCTAGTAGCTAGCCTTTGGGTCTCGCCATAAAGCTCTTGCCATAATCTTCGGCAGCAATAGTGGCTCGAGTGCTAAATTATGATCACGATTGGCAAAACGTTCCGATTGGTCAAGCAGATTCCTGGGAGACAGATTCATGGGAGAGCACTCATAGTTTTAGTCGCCGTCTAGTTGGAACTATCGATCCGTGCCAGGAATTCGGGTTGACAGATTAGAGCATTTTGCTACTAAGTGACGAGGCACCAACAGATTAGCTGGGAACTTTGGTTTCATGAAAATGTAAGGGAAATGGGTTGAGTAGAATAATTGGTGTATTTGAATGCGGCATTATCTGTTCTTTGTTTCGACTTATATGCCCATTGTGTTTACTACTATCACATTCTAATGTTCCGGTGGGTATCCGGCACAGGAGCGGAAGGATAGGTTTCGGTAGGTATTCGAGTGAGTACAGAAGTTAGGGCTGGATGTGGATTGCGATCGTGGTCACGAAATTAGTGTGGTACCAACCGACGTCCAAATTTTCTATTTGGACTTTTGTAACTAAAAACTGCCGTCATTTGGTGCTGGGGAGCTTGCAACGAGCCGCCTTGCGTGGACTGTGGACAGGAAAACCGGATAAAATGTACGCTACTATGATCTATACAGGTCGCATGCGAGTATGAATAAGAAAAAAAAAGCCGTCATTTGGTGCTGATCTGGTGATTTCTCAACAGTTGACAGAACATCCGTTTTGCGTGCAAGGGGTCTCGGGACTTGCAAGGGGCTCGACGGGAGACTGTCCCCAAGATTGTGCTCAGGGACTCAGGGAGCTACCATTGCTGGATTGTCATGTCCAGACGCCCATTGTTTTGACAACCGGTACACATGAGGAGGGGAGGGAGGGAGAAGGAGTGGGGACGTGATGGATTCTTCCGAGTTGCGAAGGAGTTAATTACGGGGCAGCAGTCGCTAATGAAGGCCACTGAGATATATGGTCCTCTGTTTTTCAAAGGCCTGGGTGCACGGCTGCGCCGCTCCAATGAACTTGTGCAGCAAAGTCCTTCGAGCGAACGATCGACCTCGTGAATCCGGCGCGAAGTGGTGATTGGAGGGTGGATTTTACGCAAGCAGGTCCCACCCATGCTGAGCGCTTGCGTTGTCGTGTCCACCGTATGGCGCAAGTTTTTTTTTTGAGCGAACAGAAGGGAGGGAGAAGAGGGATTGTACACAAGTGTGTTGGATGTTGGATACTCTGAATCTCAAGGCCGATGCCTTTGAATGAGTGGCAAATACTTCCGAAGCGAACCATGGGATGGCTGTGGGTTATCAAAGCGTACCTCGCGGTTTATTCCTAACTAGTACTATCTGCACCAGGCTCAGGTCACCTTCCGTCGAAGAGTAGCCCTGCAGTTGATTGGCAGCCCTTTTCTGCGAGACCGCCGGCGAGGCTCTGTCCTCCCCACGCCCGCCTTTATGGCATCCGCGGAAGAGGAGTGAGAATGCAGTGTGTTTCCTTCCAGTCTCTCATTTGTCATTTCTTTGGTGCGCCCTCTATCTTCTTGGGACAGGCCTGGGCGGATGGCAAAGGAAAGCTTGCAACGTGCCGCCATCGCGCGGACAGCGGCGGGGAAACGGGGAAAAATGTACGCCGCCATAGTCTAGATAGGCTTCATGCGAGTATGATAAAACAAAAAAA
>Ga0307516_10003318_pt1 | contig 20829 bp, 18 predicted proteins | sample 19_EM_MG_FD_203310 | JGI IMG/M metagenome (GOLD analysis project Ga0307516, IMG submission 203310) | Populus trichocarpa ectomycorrhiza microbial communities from riparian zone in the Pacific Northwest, United States - 19_EM | ecosystem: Host-associated > Plants > Roots > Unclassified | place...
CCCGCCCCGCAGCGGCCCCGGCTGGACGGCAATCCGCTCAACTACGAGGAATACCTGCGCTTCCTCAGCTCCCGGCTGCCGGTGTCGGCTCGGTGACGGCCCAGCCCTCGGCGCCGGTGGTGACCGTCCGGTCGGTGTCGGCGGCCTCCTCGACGGCCAGCGCGATCAGGTGGTCCTGGGCGCCGTCGGCCAGCGGATAGGGCGCCGGCGCGGCGCCGCGCACCCACGCCGCGGTGGCCTCCAGCAGCGTCGCGATGGCGATCTCCTCGTCGCTCCAGCGCCGGCCCTGGTACGGGTTGCGGTACAGCACCTCGCCGCCGAACGTGATCGTGTCCGTGTCGAAGCCGTCGAGATCCAGGTCGTAGCCGGTCTGGCGGCGTACCAGGGGCGAACGCACCAGGGTGCGCGGCTCGCCCAGCCGGACCACCTCGTCGTCGCGCAGCTCGCCGTGGCTGCCGCGCACCAGCAGCCGCCGGAAGCGCAGCTGGTTGTGCCACTGGTTGGTGGTGAAGTCGTAGAGCCCGGAGCGGCCGTCGCCGAAGTCCAGGGTGGCGATGGTCGTGGTGGCCGGCCGCGGCTCGGGGTCGTCGGTCCAGCCGGCCCGGGTCAGCGGGTTCACCAGCGGGGCGGTGGTCCGGCTCGCGCGCACGGCGACCGGGCCGCGCCCGGCGGCGAGCAGGCCCCGGATGAGCGCGACGGCGTGGTACTGGTGGGTCGAGGAGACCTGCACCTGGGTCGGGGTGCCGATCAGCCCGGCGCGCACCGCCGCCGCCCGGGCGGCGTGCGAGGGCATCAGCGGATACTGCTCGGCGACCTGGACCAGGCCGGAGCCGCCCACGGCCGCCCACAGCTCGCGCAGCCCGGCGACGTCGGGAGCCGGTGGCGTCTCGGCCAGCACCGGCAGGCCCCGCTCGACCGCCTCGACGATCACCCCGGGATTGACCTGCCAGGGCACCGCGGTCACCACGAACTCCGGCGCGGCCCGCGCCACGCACTCGGCGAGCGAGCCGAAGGCCGGCACGGGCAGGTCGCGCGGCGAACGCACCACCGCGCCGACGCATTCCACGCCCTCCAGCCCGGCCGCGAGCCGCCAGAACATCTCGGCGCGCCAGCCGGCGCCCACCACTGCGAAGGAGGTCATCCGGCGCACTGTAGCCGGCTGCGGGGGCTCTTGACCCGGCCCCTGGGGCAGGCGGCATGCTGACCGCGTGACGGAGATCCGTACCCCCGCGGCCGCGCGTGGCTGAGGACGCGCCCGGCCTGCTGACCACCGGCGAATTCGCCCGCCGGTCGCGGCTGTCGGTCAAGGCCCTGCGCCTCTACGACCGCAGCGGCCTGCTGCGCCCCGCCGAGGTGCACCCGGGCAACGGCTACCGGCGGTACGCCGAGCGCCAGCTCTACGCGGCCCGGCTGATCGTGCTGCTGCGCCGCCTGGACATGCCGCTGTCGCAGATCGCGGAGATCCTCGACGCCGGCGGCGCGGACGCCGGTGTGCTGCTGGCCCGCTACTGGCAGGACGTGGAGCGGCGGCTGGCGGCCCAGCGCGACCTGGCCGACCGCCTCGTCCGCGGCCTCGCCGGTGAGGCCCGCGCCCCGGCCGGCGACTGGCCGGTCGCCACCCGGGAGGTGCCGGCCCAGGAGGTCCTCACCGAGCAGCGCTACGTCACCTCGGGCGAACTGCGGTGGATCCGCGAGGCCGGCGCCCGGCTCACCGAGGTGGCGGCGCGCCACGGCGGCCCGGCCGGGCCACGGTTCGTGGTGTTCCACGGCGAGGTCACCGAGGACAGCGACGGCCCGGTGGAGGTCTGCGTGCCCATCCCGGCCGGCGCCACCGGCCGGGCCGGCAGCGCGGTCCGCCACGAGCCCGCGCACACCGAGGCCTACATCCCGGTGATCCGCGGCCACTTCGAGCCGCCGCAGATCCTGTCGATCTACGACGCCGCGCGCCGCTGGGTCCGCGAGCGGGGCCTGCTCGTCACGGCGCCCCCGCGCGAGGTGTACGGCTACCCGGCCGATCCGGACCACGGCGCACCCGACGACCTGGTGTGTGACGTGGCAGTCCCGTACGCCTGAGCACAGCCGGGTTTGCCGCCGGGGCCGCGGGGCACTTGCGGCTCCGTGAGCTCCCGTTGGAAGGCGATGTCGGTCGCGCTGGTCGCCGGCTTCATGACCCTGCTCGATGTCAGCATCGTCAACGTGGCGCTGCCGTCGATCCGCGCCGACCTCGATCTGAGCCCCGGCGGCCTGCAGTGGGTGCTCTCCGGTTACGCCCTGACCTTCGGCCTGCTGCTGGTGCCCGCCGGCCGCTTCGGTGACGCCCGTGGCCGCCGTACCGTCTTCATCGCGGGACTGGCGGTCTTCACCCTGGCCAGCGCCGCGGCGGGCCTGGCCGGCAGCGCCGGCTGGCTGATCGTGGCGCGGCTGGTGCAGGGCGCCGCCGCCGGTGTGGTCAACCCGCAGGTGTCCGGCCTGATCCAGCAGCTGTTCCGCCCGGCCGAGCGCGGCCGCCCGTTCGGCCTGCTCGGCGCCACCATCGGCATCTCCACGGCGGTCGGCCCGCTGCTCGGCGGCCTGCTCATCCAGGTCTTCGGCGCCGGGTCGGGGTGGCGCTGGATCTTCTTCATCAACATCCCGATCGGCGCGGCGGCGATCCTCCTCGGCCACCGATGGATCCCCGCCCGGCGCGAGGACCAGCGCGAACGGGAGAGCCTGGACCCGGCCGGCGTGGTCCTGCTCGGCGCCGGCGTTCTGCTGATCCTGCTGCCGCTGGTGCAGGAGCGCGCCTGGCAGGGCCCGGCCAAGTGGCTGCTCCTGCCGGCCGGGCTGGCCGTGCTGGCGGGCTTTCTGGCCTGGGAACGCCGGCACGCCCGCCGGGCCACCCCGCTGATCGAGCTGAGCCTGTTCCGGGTCCGCTCCTACGGTCTCGGCGCCCTGATCGGCATGCTCTACTTCGCCGGCTTCACCACGCTCTTCTTCATTTACACCCTCTACCTGCAGAACGGCCTGGGCTACAGCGCGCTGCTGGCCGGGCTGGCGATCACCCCGTTCGCTCTCGGCTCGGCGGTCGCGGCCGCGGCGGGCGGCCGCGTCGTCAACCGCTACGGCCGCCCGCTGGTGGCGCTGGGCCTCGCCCTGGTCGCCGCCGGCCTGGCGGGCACCGTGCTGGCGCTCGACCTGGTCCCCGGCGGCGACGGCGGCTGGGCGGCCGCGGCGCCGCTGCTCGTCGCGGGCCTCGGCAGCGGCCTGGTGATCAGCCGGAACCAGACCCTGACGCTGGCCGAGGTGCCGGTCGAGCGGGCGGGCAGCGCGGGCGCGGTCCTGCAGACCGGCCAGCGCATCGGCACCGCGGTCGGCATCGCCGTGGTCGGCGCGGTCTTCTTCAACCGCCTCGCCGCGAGCGGCGACAACTGGTCCTCGGCGTTGCGGACCGCGCTGCTGGTGACCGTCGGCCTGGTGCTGGTGGCCCTGGCCGCCGCCCTGGCGGACGTGACCGCCGCCCACCGGGCCGCCCACCGGGCCGCCCGCCGGGCCGCCGCCAGGCCGTCGGACAGCCGGCGCACCGACCATGCCTCGTTGCCCTGACGAGGCATGGTCGGTCAGCGTGAGCGCCGGCCAGGCGCCGGGCGCCGCGTGCGACGTGGACACCTGATCCAGGCGGCCGACGCGAACGTCTATCGGGCCAAGGCGGCCGGCCGTGGCGGCAGGCTTGGACCCAGGTACGTGACCCGACGTCATCGAGGTCCAGCCGTCACTTCAGATTGACGAGCGTCGACGTGCTCGAATCGCGACAGTCGGGTCAGCCTGCGGGCGTCCGCTGGATACTATCGGCCGTCAGCACACGGTCTGACCACCGGGCAATGGGGGCTACAGATGGATTTCCGCGTGCTGGGCCCGCTGGCGGCAACGTGCGAGGGCCGCCCGGTGACCCTCCATGGTCCGCGCCAGCGCCGACTGCTCGCCGTGCTCCTGCTCAATGTAAACCGCGTCGTGTCGACGGAGCGCCTCGTCGACGAGCTGTGGGGCGATCCACCGGCCACGGCGCGGCGGCAGGTGCACAACGCGATGGCGGCGCTGCGCCGCTCCCTCGGCGGCTACGGCGACGTGCGGATCACCACCGCGGACGTCGGGTACCGGCTGGCGATCCGGCCTGAGCAGCTGGACGCGGCGGTGTTCCGCGGGTACGTGCACGAGGCCGAGCGGCACGCGGCCGATGGCCGGGTGGGTGACGCGGTCGCGAATCTGACCCGAGCGCTGGCGCTGTGGTCCGGCCCGGCCCTGCCCGGCCTCGACGGCCCCCTGATCCGCAGCGCCGTGGCCGGGCTGGAAGAGCTGCGGCTCGCCTGCTTGGAGCGGCTCGGCGCGCTGCGGCTGGAACTGGGCGAGGCGGCCGGCGCGCTGAGCGACCTCACCACCTGGGTGGCCGAGCACCCGCTGCGCGAGTCGCTGCGCGGCAGCCTGATGCTGGCGCTGTACCGGTGCGGCCGGCAGGCCGAGGCGCTCAACGCGTACGAGCAGGGCCGCCGGCTGCTCGCCGAGGAACTGGGCCTGGATCCGGGCGCGGCGCTGCGCCGCCTGCACGAGCAGATCCTCCTCGACGACGTCCCGCCCCCCACCGCGGTGCCTGCCGCGCCTTCGGTGCCTGCCGCGCCGCCGGAGCCGGCCGCGCAGGCGCAGCCGGCCGGTGGGGTGGCCTGCACGCTGCCGCACGACATCGTGGACTTCTCCGGGCGGGCCGCCGAGCTCGCCCAGCTCCGCGACGGCATCGCGCGCTCCGCCACCACCGCCCTGGCCATCTCGACCATCGACGGCATGGGCGGCATCGGCAAGACCGCGCTCGCCGTACGCCTCGCCTACCTCGTCCGCGGCGACTACCCCGACGGCCAGCACTTCCTGGACCTGCGCGGGTTCACCCCCGGTCAGGACCCGATGACCTCCGCCCAGGCGCTCGACGTCCTGCTGCGCGGCATCGGCGTGCCCGTGGAGCAGGTACCCGCCGACGAGGATTCGCGGATCGCCTTCTGGCGGTCGCAGATGGCCAGCCGCCGCATGCTCGTGGTGCTGGACAACGCCGTCGACGAGGGCCAGGTGCGCCCGCTGCTGCCCGGCGCGGCCAAGACGCTGGTCATCGTGACGAGCCGGCGATACCTGGGCGGGCTGGAGGGCACCAGTCCGCTGTTCCTCGACGTGCTGCCGGGTCCGGACGCGCTCGCTCTGTTCGAGCAGGTGGCCGGCCGGCCGCTGGCGCAGCCGGACCGGGCGGTGGCCGCCGAGGTGGTCGAGCTGTGCGGGCGGCTGCCGCTCGCCGTACGCATCGCCGGCTCCCGGCTGCGGCACCGTCCCGACTGGACGGTGGCGGACCTGGTGGCACGCCTGCGCGACCAGCGCCGCCGTACCCGTTTCCTCGCCATCGGTGACCGTACCGTCGCCGCCGTGCTCGGGCTCTCCTACCGGTACCTGAGCCCGGCACAGCAGCGGCTGTTCCGCCTGCTCGGGGTGCACCCGGGAGTTGATTTCGAGCCGTACGCGGTGGCCGCCCTGGCCGGCATCACGCCGGAGGAGGCCGAGGACGGGCTGGACGCGCTGGTCGACGACAACCTGCTGCTGCCGGGCACCGGCGGCCGGTACCGGATCCACGACCTGGTTCGCGACTGCGCGCACGAGCTGGCGAACCAGCACGACAGCGCGGCGGAGCTGCGCACGGCGGCGCACCGGCTGCTCGACTACTACCTCCGGCTGGCGTGGCGTTCGTGCGAGCCGTTGGCGCGCGCCGCGCACCGATTCCAGCCCGGCTTCTTCGACCCGGCACCGGAGCTGCCCGCCGGCACCAACCCGATAGGTCTCCTGAAGACCGAGCACGGCAACCTCATGGAGGCGGCCCGGTACGCGGCCGAACACGGCTGGCTCCACCACACCTGGCAGCTCCCCGGCGCCCTGCAGCCGTTCCTGAACCGGATGAACCACCACGGCAACTCCCTCGCCATGTTCGAGCGCGGCCTGGCCGCGGCCCGGGAGCTCGGGGATGCGCCGGGCGAGTCGGCGATGCTCAGCAGCGTCGCGCTGATCATGCGGGAGCTGGGCCGGTTCGACGAGGCGCGGCGGCTGTTCGAGCAGGCGATCGCGATCAGCCGGCGGACCGGGGCCCTCGCGGCCGAGGCGTGCCAGCTGTCCGGCCTGGGCTTCACGTACCGGCGCGCCGGGCAGCTGCGCCTGGCCCACGAGACGTTCACGGCCGGCCGCGGACTGGCCGAGCGGGCCGGCGACCGGGCCGGGTACGCGGCGCTGACCAACAACCTCGCCGTGGTGTGCATCGCGATGGGCCGGTATGCGGAGGGTCGCGCGTACCTCGAGGAGGCGCTGCCCATCGCCCGTGAGCTCGGCGCGGTGCACGACGAGGCGATGCTGCTGGGAAACCTGGGCCAGGCGCTGGACCGGCTGGGCCAAGGTGCTGCGGCGCTGGAGCGGTTCGACCGGGCGCTGGAGTTGAGCCGGCGGGTGGAGCTGCGGCACGGCGAGGCGATGAGCCTGGCCGGCCGCGGTGCCGCCCGGGTCAACCTCGGTGACCTGACCGGCGGGCTGGCGGACGGGCGGGCCGGGCTGGTCATCGCGCGCGACGCCGGAGCCTCGTACGCCGAATGCGAGTCGCTGCTCGTCATCGGCGCCGCGCGGGCGGCCGCGGGGCGATGGGAGCAGGCCGAGTCGGCGTACGAGCAGGCCCGGCAGATCGCCGCGGCAAACGACCTCCCCATCCAGCAGGCGCGCGGCTGCGACGCGCTGGCGCGGCTGCGGGCGCGGGCCGGCGACCGGGCCGCGGCCGGGCGGCACCGGGAAACCGCGCTGCGGCTGTACCCGGCCGAGGCGGTCGAGGCCGGGCTGCTGCGCGCTGTCAACGCGCCCGCCCAGCCGGCCCCGATGGCGGTCAACCAGGAGGAACGCATGATCGATACCGAACCGATAGCGCACGGGTACACGATTGTGCAGGCCCTGTCGGGGGAGCGGGCCTGAGGGAAATCGATGAGGGGGAAGCACCACATGAAGAAGTCGGTACTGATCGGGTTGCTGATCGCGGTGGGGCTGCTCGGGCTCATCAGCGTCGGCGCCGTAGCCGGCGGCGACCACCGCGGTGACACCGGGAGCTCCCGGGAGGCGGCCCCGCCGATGGACTGCATCGGCCCGTACAACTGTGGATGACCCGGCTCGCGCGGCGCGCAGCGCCCGCGGGTTCACGACGAGCATCACCGCGCTGCTGGTGGTGCTCGTCGTGGCCGCGGCCACCCAGTTGCCGGCGTCGATGGTGCCCGGCTGGCTCGGCGACCAGCGGGACACGTACCAGCTGCTCTGGCCGCAGCGGTGGGTCTTCTTCACCGCCGAGGGGTCGGTCGCCGTCGGGGTGTACCGGCCCGGCGGATACACCCCGGTGACAGCGCCGCTGTCGTCCGCGCGAAACCTGGGCGGCCTGAGCCGGCAGGGGTACGCCACCATCCTCGAGGCGGCCATCCTGGCCGGGTCCGTACCGGCCGCGCGGTGGCGCGCCTGCGGGCGGCCGGCGCTGGCGGACTGCGCCGACCGGCTGGCCGGCGCACCGGTGACCACCGTCGAGAGCCGGGTGGCGTGGCGGCCCCTGTGCGGTGCCGTGGTCTTCACCCGGGAACTGCTGGTCGCCGGCGGGTGGCAGGTCCAGTCCGCCGCGCCGGCCGAACTGGCATGCGCGCGCTGACGCGCGTCCGCGCCGGGCTGCTCAGCCGCGCGGCTGACTTCGACCCGCGGGACCGGCAGCTCGCGGCCGGGCGCTCGCTGCTCGCCCTCGCCACGCTCAGCGTCCTGCTCTGCACGCCGACGCGCGCGCTGTTCGCACCGCTGCCGGACAACCCGGCGGGGACCCGCTGCGGCGGCGTCCGCGACGCGCTGCTGTGGTGCGTGGGCGGTCCGGTCCCGTGGCTGTCGACGGCCCGGCTCGTGGTGGCCGTCGCCGTCCTCGCCGCGGTCCTCATCGGGTTCCGGCCGAGGTGGACCTGCGTGCCGCAGTGGTATGTCACCGTCAGCCTGGGCGCGTCGATGACCGTGCCCAACGGTGGTGACGCCGCCGGCCGGGTCGCCACCCTGCTGCTCATCCTGATGTGTCTCGGCGACGGCCGCCGCTGGCACTGGCGCGCCGGCGGCGGGGTGTACCCGCCCGGCTGGGGCGGCGCGTCGTACGCCGCGCACCTGGTGCTGCGGCTGCAGGTGGCGCTGATCTACCTCGCCGCGGTCGGCACCAAGCTGGCGGTGCCGTCCTGGCGGGACGGCACCTATCTGTCCGAGATCTTCCACCATCCGTATTACGGCCCGTCCGCGCCGCTTCGCTCCGTGCTGGGACCGGCGCTCGAGCACCGGCCGGTCGTCGCCGCCCTCACCTGGGGCACCATCGCCGTCGAGCTGGCCATCGCCGCCTCCCTCTTCGCCGGGCCGCGGCTGCGCCGCTGCGGCCTCGCCCTGGCCGTCGCCCTGCATGGCCTGATCATCGTGCTGATCGGCCTGGTCAGCTTCGGCATCACGATGATCGCGCTGGTGACCCTGGCAAGCGGCGGTGCCCGCCGCCATCCGCCCGCCGATACCGCGCCGATGCACGTCCGAGAGTCCGCACCGGTTGCCTAGTTCTCGTCGCCACCACCGGCGACCGGAATGGGCCCGCGGTGAGGAGTACCGGTGCAGATCGAGATCAACTGGGACGTCACGTACGCCTGCCCGCTGCGCTGCGTGCACTGCTACTCGGAATCCGGCCGGCGCCCGGCCCGGCAACTGAGCCACGCCGAGCTCCTGGAGACCGCGGATGCTCTCGTCGCGATGAAGCCGCGTGCGGTGACGTTCGGGGGCGGCGAGCCGCTGCTGGTACCCGGGATCCTCGAGATCGCCGAGCGGATCTCGCGGGCCGGCGTCGAGGTCTCCATGTACACCGGTGGCTGGCCGCTGGGCCCGGAGACCGCGCGGGAACTGGTACGGGTGCTCGACCGGGTGAACGTCAGCGTGGACGGGGCCACCGCCGAAGTACACGACCGGATCCGCGGCCGGCGCGGCTCGTTCGACCGGGCGGCACGGGCGCTGGAACTCCTCGACGGCGCGGCGGGCACGGACCGGCCGTTCGCGTTCGGGCTGGACTGCGTCGTGATGCAGAGCAACCTGCACGAGATCGACGAGGTGTGCGTCCTGGCGCGGCGCTTCCCGCGCCTGTCGTTCGTCTGGTTCGGCGCGGCGATACCGTCCGGGCTCGCCAGCCGGCCCGGCTTCGCCGAGCGGGAACTGCTGACGGACGCCCAGCTGCGCGCGCTGACCAGCCAGGACACCCTGGCCCGGCTCCGCACGCTGGTACCGGCCGGTGTTCGCGTCGCCACCACCGACAACCGGGCGCTGCAGATGCACCCGGACCTGATGGCGCGCATCGACTTCTCGATGATGCAGGTCGAGCCGGACGGGGAGGTCCGCGCCATGCCCATCTACGAGGGCACCGTCGGCAACGTCCGCACCGACCCACCCGAGGTGCTCTGGGAACGGTCGGTGGCGCGCTGGAGGGACCCGTTCGTCACCGAGGCGCTGTCCACCGCGGACACCATGACGCAGTGGGCGGCCGCGACCCGGCGGATCGACGAACGGTTCGGCTCCGCCGAGGTCCGCGACCGGATCGCCCGCCGGCCCGAGTTCGGCGCCGCGATCGTGGAGGTGTCCCGGTGAAACTCAACCCCGAACGGCTGCAACCCTTCTGCCTTGCCGACCCGCTGTTCTTCGACACCCCGGAGCGCATCGCCGACCAGGCCGAGCGGTTGCCGGCCGCGGACCGGGAGACGCCGGCCGGCTGGACGCGCACCGAGCGCGGACTGTGGGTCTCGCTGCGCCCGCCGGAGGTGAGCCTGCCCGAGCAGGGCTGGAAGATCCACGTGTCGGCGACCCTCGACGAGGTGAGCCGGGTCTGCGACACCGTCTGGGAATACTGCGTCGCGCAGGCCGTCGCCTTCAAATTCCTGCGCAGCGCCGGCGCCGTGCGGTTCGCGAACAGCAAGTACGCCCACCGCGGCAGCAGCGGCAAGGCGTTGACCCTGTACCCGGTCGACGAGGCGCAACTCGGCCGGGTGCTGTCCGAGCTGTCCGCGCTGCTGTCCGGGGTGCCGGGGCCGTACATCCTGAGCGACTTGCGGTACGGGGACGGGCCGCTCTACGTCCGGTACGGCGGGTTCTCCGGCCGTACCTGTCCGGACGGCGACGGGGAGCCGGTACCGGCGCTGGCCGGCCCGGACGGAAAGCTGGTGCCCGACGTGCGCGGCCCGGCGTTCCGGGTACCGCCGTGGGTGACCGTGCCGGAGGTGCTGCGCCCGCACCTCGAGCGGCGCGATGCCGACCAGGGCGTCGATTTCCCGTACGAGGTGGAGCGCGCGCTGCACTTCTCCAACGGCGGCGGGGTGTACGTCGCCACGCACCGGGCCACCGGCGAGCGGGTGGTGCTGCGGGAGGCGCGCCCGCACGCGGGGCTGGACCGCGACGGGGTCGACGCGACCACCCGGCTGACCCGGGAGCGCGTGGTACTGGCGCGGTTGGCCGGCCTGTCCAGCGTACCCCGCGTGCTGGGCTTCGTCCGCGCCTGGGAACACCACTTCCTCGTCGAGGAGTACGTCGAGGGCGACAACCTGCTCGACGCCATGGTGAAGCGCCAGCCACTGCTCGATCCGGAGCCCGATCCGGTTGCGGTTGCCGAGTACGTCGAGTGGGTGCACGAGGTGATGTCCGCGTTGGCAGGCGCCCTTGCCGAGGTGCATGCGCGCGGCATCCGGTTCGGCGACCTGCACCCGGCCAACGTGATGGTGTGCCCGGACGGCCGCGTGGTGCTCGTCGACTTCGAGCTGGCCACCGACCTCGCCGACGAGCGCCCGCCGGCCCTGGCCGCGCCCGGGTTCACCGTCCCGCGAGGCCTGTCCGGCGCGGCGGCCGACTGGTACCTGTTCCACTGCATCCGGCTGTGGCTGTTCCTGCCGGTGACCGGCGGCCTGTCCCGCGGCCCCGCCGCCCTGGCCCGCCTGGCCGGCACCGCGCGGCAGCTCTACGGCTTGCCGGCGAGCTTCCCCACCGAGCTGGCCCGCGCGCTGGGCACGTCGCTCCCATCGCCGGATGCCGGTCCGGCCGCGCTGCTCGGCGGCGACCGGCCCGACTGGCCGGCCATCCGCGCCTCGCTGATCGCCGGCATCCACGCCGCCGCCACCCCGGACCGCGCCGACCGGCTGTTCCCCGGCGACCCGAACCAGTTCGCCACCGGCGGGTACACCCTCGCGTACGGCGCGGCCGGCGTCCTGCACGCGCTGCACGTCGCCGGCGCCGAGATACCCGACGAGTACGTCACGTGGCTGCTGCGGTCCGTGCACCGTGCGCGGAACCCGCGCCCCGGCCTGTACGACGGCCTGCTCGGCGTCGCCGCCGTGCTGGACGAGCTGGGCCGCGCCGACGAAGCCCTGGACCTGGTACGCCGCGCCGCCGGTCAGCCGCTGGCCACCCCCGGCCTGTACGGCGGGGCGGCCGGCGCCGGGGTGAGCCTGCTGCACTTCGCCCGCGCCACCGGCGACGAGCGGCTGCGCGCCGCCGCCACCCGGCTGGCCGACGCCCTGGCGCCGATGATCCGCGCGGTCGCCGCCGGGCAACCGGCACCGGCCGGGCGGGGCGGGCTGCTGCGCGGGATGACCGGGCCGGCGCTGTTCCTCCTCCACCTGTACGAGGAGACCGGCGACCCCGGCCACCTCGACCTCGCCGAAGCGGCCCTGCGCGCCGACCTGGCCCGCGGCGAACGCCTCGCCAACGGCACCCTCCAGTTGGTCGAGGAGGGCCGGCGGTACCTGCTCTACCTCGACGGCGGCAGCGGCGGCCTGGGCCTGGTCCTGCAGCGGTACCTGCGGCATCGCGACCAGCCCGCGTTCCGGGATGCGGTCGCCGCCATCGGCCACGGCTGCCGCAGCACCTTCGTCCGCCAGCCGGGCCTGTTCCGTGGCCGGGCCGGGCTCATCGCCGCGCTCAGCCACCTCCCCGGCCCGGAGAACCCGGCCGCCATCACCACCCACATCCGCCGGCTCGGCTGGCACGCGGAGACCTACCAGGGGCATCTCGCCTTCCCCGGCGACAAGCTGATGCGCTTGTCGATGGACCTGGCCACCGGTTCCGCGGGCATCCTGCTGGCGCTCAGCACCGCCTTCGAGGGCACGGCCGTCCTGCCGTACCTCGACGCGCGGGTACCCACCCCGACTTCCTGAGAGGAGGTGAACCCCATGTCCAAGATCCTCGACCTGCAGGAGACCGTGGCCGACACCAGCGGCCCGTCGGCCTGGCCCTGCGTCAGCATCATCACGACGTTCGACTGCCTCTGATCGTGCGGCAGCACCGTCCGGTGACCCACCGCCCGTCCATGGCGGTGGGTCACCACAACGCCTGTCCGAGGAGGGCCGATCTGTGAACGCCGGACCGACGGCCGACCGGTTGCTCCTCCGCACGGCGCGACGCACCCCCGGCTGGGGCGCGCTGCTGGTCGCGGCCGGGGCGGTGAACGCGGTGGCGAGCCTGGCACTGCCGGCGGCGCTCGCCGCGGCCGTCGACGCCGTGCTGGGCCGGGGCGGCACCGCCCCGGCCGCCGCCCGGCTGGGCCTGGTCATCGCGGCGTCCGCGCTGTGCACGGTCCTCGCGACCGTCGCCGAAGCGGGCTGCCTGTCGGCCGGCACCCGGTGGCTGCGGCTCGAGGCGCTGCGGGTGGTCCTGGCCCGAGGCACCGCGGCGCGGCGCCGGTTCGATCCCGGTGACGTGACCAGCCGGCTGGTCAGCTCCAGCTCCGACGCCGGGCACGCGCTCGACTCCACCGTGGACGTCTTCGTCGGGGCCGCCACGTCGGTCGGCGGCATCGTGGCGCTCTGGCTCATCGACTGGCGCTGCGCGCTCGCGTTCCTGGTCGCCGCGCCGGTCTCCTGGGCGGTGCTCGGCCGGTTCATCGCGGACACCTCGGCGATGGTCACCCGGTACCGGACCGCGCAGGCGGCGATCGTCTCGCTGCTGCAGGACGCGCTGGCCGGCATCCGCACCGTCCAGGCGGCGGGCACGGTGCGGCACGAGATCGACCGGGTGCTCGCCCCGCTGGACGGGGTCAGCGCGGCCGGGCACGACACCTGGGCCGCGCAACGCCGGATGGCGTGGCAGGGGTCGGTCCTCTCGGCGACCGTCGACCTCGCTGTGCTCGGGGTCGCGGGCTGGGGGGTGGCGGCCGGCCGGATCAGCGCCGGGCAGTTTCTCGCCGCCGCCGGGTATGTGGCGCTCGCCCTGGGCCTGATCGCGCAGGTGGAGGCGTTCACCGGGCTCGGGTACGCCCGCGCCGGCGCACGCCGGCTGGCGGAACTGCTGGCCGAGCCGGTGCCCGCCGCCGGGGGAGGTGCGCTGGTGGACTCCCCGGGCGCGGTCATCTTCCGCGGCGTCACCGTGCGCCGGGATGGGCGGGCCGTGCTCGACCGGCTGGACCTGACTGTGCCGGCGGGCTGCGCGGTGGCGGTGGTGGGCCGTTCCGGAGCCGGCAAGACGACGCTGGCCGGCCTGGTCGGCGGGCTGGTGCGGGCGGACGAGGGCGCCGTCCTGCTCGACGGCGTACCGGTCACCGCGCTCGACACCGGCGCCGTGGCGTACGCGTTCGAGCGGCCGGTGCTCCTCGGCCGCACGGTGCACGAGGCCATCTCGTACGGGCGGCCCGGGCTGGACCGGTCCGCGGTCCGTGCCGCCGCGGCGGCAGCCCAGGCCGACGCGTTCATCCGGCGGCTGCCCGACGGCTACGACACCCCGCTGGCCGAGGCGCCGATGTCGGGCGGAGAGGTGCAGCGGATCGGACTGGCACGCGCGCTCGCCCAGGGCGCCCGGGTGCTGGTACTCGACGACGCCACCTCCAGCCTGGACACGGTGACCGAGGCGCAGATCAGCGCCGTACTCACCGACCGGCTGGCCGGCCGTACCCGGATGGTGGTGACCCACCGCCCCGGCACGGCTGCCCGCGCCGACCTCGTCGCGTGGCTCGACGCCGGGCGCCTCCGCGCGGTCGGCCGGCACCAGGACCTGTGGGCCCGGCCCGACTACCGCGCTGTCTTCGCCGCCACCGCCGCCGACGGGGCAGCACCGTGACCGGGCCGGCCCGGCGGCCCGGTCTCCGCCTCGGCTTTGCTGCCGGCGAGGCGCAATGCCTGCGGTGACCGGGCCGGCCGGGCGGCTCGGCGGGGCGGCCGCGTGGCGGCTGCTGCTCGATCCGTTGCGCGGGCGGCGGCGGGCGCTGGTCCGGATCGCCGCGTGGTCGGTGCTGGAGTCGGCGCCGGCGCTGGTGGGCGGCCTGGTCGTGGCCAACGCCCTGGACCGCGGCTTCGCGCGGCACGACCCGCTCGCCGGGCTGGGCTGGCTGGCCGTGCTCGGGCTGGCCTGGTCGGTGCGGATGGTCGCGGTGCGCCGGCTCTATCCGTGGCTCGCGGCCGTGGTGGAGCCGGTGCGAGACAGCCTGGTGCGCGCGGTCGTCACCGCCGCCCTGACCCGCGCGGCCGGCGGCGAGCAGCCCGACCCGTCCGGCGCGGCTCGGCTGGGCAGCCAGGTGGAGGCCGTACGCCGGCTGGTGTCCGGCCTGCTGCGCACCATGCGCGGGGCGGCGGTCGCGATGATCGCGGCGGCCGCCGGGCTGACCGCGCTCGCCCCCGCCGTCGCCGCGGTCGTGCTTCCCCCGCTCGCGCTGGCGCTGGTCCTGTACGGGCTGCTGCTGTCCTCGCTGGCGCGCCGCGAGTACGCCGCCCTGCTGGCCGAGGAAGCGGTCGCGGCATCGGCCGGTACCGCGCTGTCCGGCCTGCGGGACGTGGTCGCCTGCGCCGCACGCGACCGGGTAGCCGCCGAGGTCGGCGCGGACGTGGACCGGTTCGCCGCCGCGACCCGCGCGCTGGCCCGGGCGACGGCCGCGCGCACCCTGGTGATCACCGTGGGCGGGCAGGGCGCGCTCCTCGCGCTCGTCGTCCTCGCACCGTGGCTGACCGGGCACCGGATGACCGCCGGGCAACTGGTGGGCGGACTGACCTATGTCACCGCGAGCCTGCTGCCGGCGCTGCGCACCCTGGTCACTGTGGTCGGGGACTGGCTGGTGCAACTGGGCATCACCCTGAACCGGCTCGCCGAGGCCAGCCGGATACCGCCGGTCCCGCCGCCACCCCGGGCCGCGCCGCCCGCCGGATACGACCTGCGGGTGCGGGGCCTGACCTTCGCGTACGGCCCGCACGCCGTCCCGGTCGTGGACCACCTCGACCTGGACCTGGCGGAGAACCAGCACCTCGCCATCGTGGGCCCGAGCGGGATGGGCAAGACCACGCTTGCCCGGTTGCTGTGCGGCCTCGACCAGCCGCAGTCCGGTGCCGTCCTCCTCCACGGCGTCCCGGTCACCGCGATCGAACCGGCCGCGCTGCGCCGCCGCATCGTGCTCAGCCCGCAGGCCGCCTACGTCTTCGCCGGCACCCTGCGCGAGAACCTCGCCTACCTGCGCCCCGGCGCCACCGACGCGCACCTGGACGCCGCGGTACACGCGCTCGGACTGGGTGCCGTCGTCGAGCGGCTGGGCGGGTACGACGCGGTGCCGCACGGGCTGTCCAGCGGCGAACGGCAGCTGGTGGCGCTGGCCCGCGCGTACCTGTCGGAGGCTCCCGTGCTGGTGCTCGACGAGGCCACCTGCCACCTCGACCCCGCAACCGAGGCACGCGTGGAGATCGCCCTCGCCGAGCAGGGCCGCACCCTCATCGTGATCGCGCACCGGTTCAGCTCCGCCCGCCGGGCCGACCTGGTCCTGCTCATGGACGGACCCCGCACGGTGTGCGGCTCGCACGACGACCTGCTCGCCGGCTCCGCCACCTATGCCGACCTCGTCGGGCAGTGGGCGGTGCCCGCACCTCACCAATCGGCCGAGACCCGTTCCGCGAGACCGCATCAGCGCGTGAGTGATGGCGGCCGAACAGGTCGATAGAGTGGCTCGGCCCGCGCCTTATCACCAGGCTCGCGACGGCGGCACCGGAGGCCGTGCCCGGCGACCTGGGCCAGATCGAGATCCACCGGTATTTGACCGTGACGCTCACCTCAGTCGACTGATCGATTACCCACCGCGGGCCGCGGTTGCCCGCCGAACAGCACCCTTGCCATCTGATCGTGGTGGGGTCGCGGGAACTTTTCGGCGGTGGGGAGCGACTGTGCAACCGTTGTCCCTTTCTCTCCGAAGGTGGTTCTCGGCGTGCGTAACAGGTTCCGGTTGACGACGGTCGGCGTGCTCACAGCGCTGGGGGTGCTGGCCCTGGCCGGCCCGGCGGCGGCGCATGTCGAGGTGAGCGCCGACAAGACCCGCGCCGGGGCCACCGATGTGACCCTGACCTTCCACGGTGAGGCCGAGAACGAGTCCGGCATCAAGAGCGAACGGGTGGTGCTGCCCGACGGCATCGCCCCGGCCGACGTCACCCTGGTCAAGGCGCCCTCCGGCTGGACGTTCCAGGCGACCGCAGACGGCTTCACCGTCGGCGGCAAGAAGCTGGCCTCGGGCAAGGACGCCGAGTGGAAGGTCAAGATCGCGAAGCTGCCGGACGGGGTGACGCGGCTGTCGTTCAAGACGCTGGAGACGTACGCCGACGGTCAGGTCTCCCGCTGGATCGAGATCCAGGAACAGGGCGAGGACGAGCCGGAGAACCCGGCGCCGCTGATCGTGCTGAAGCCCGGGCCGTCCACGGCGCCCACCACGACGGCCCCGGCCCCGGCGCCGTCCGCGTCCTCCGCCGCGCCGGTGGCCTCGGTCGTGCCCTCGGCCCCGGTGACGATCCAGGCCGAGCCCGCCGCGGACACGGACGAGGGATCGTCCACCTGGTGGATCTGGGTCCTTGTCGCCCTGGCGCTGGCCGGCGGCGCGGGCACGCTGCTGCTGCGCCGCCGCCGCGCCACCCCGCCCCCGGCGGAGTGACAGGCGCGCCCCCGACGGCCCGGTCGCCGACGCCGGGCCGTCCGGCCGAAGGCTGTGCCCCAGCCCGCGAGGCTGCCCCAGCAGGTGTGGGGCTCCGGCCGCGAGGCTCTCGCCCAGCAGGTGCGAGGCTGCCTCGGCAGGTGTGGGGCCTCTGGCCGCGAGGCTCCCGCCCAGCAGGTGCGAGGCTGCCTCGGCAGGTGTGGGCCTCAGCCCGCGAGGGCGTCGACCAGCCGGCGCGCCGAGCCCGCCAGGTTCCACCGTTCGGCTAGCGCCAGCAGCGCCTCCGGGTCCTTCGGCGAGGCCGGCAAGGCCGGGTCGAAGCCGGGCAGCGGCACGTCCAGCGCGACCTTGCACACCGGCAGCGCCGCCGCCAGGTAGGTGCGGGCTCCGTCGAGCTTGGTGCGCAGGCCGGGCGCGAAGCCGGCGTCCTTGTCGTCGAGCGCCGCCAGGATCTGCTCGATGCCGCCATAGCGGGCGATGAGCCGGGCGGCAGTCTTTTCGCCGACCCCGGGCACGCCGGGCAGCCCGTCGCTCGGGTCGCCGCGCATCGCCGCGAAGTCCGCATACCAGCGGGCCGGGACGCCGTACTTGGCCTCGACGGCGGCGTTGTCGCTGTCCTCCAGCTTGGCCACGCCGCGGCCGCAGTAGAGCAGCCGGGTGCCGCGGGTGTCGTCGACCAACTGGTATAGGTCGCGGTCGCCGGAGACGACCTCGACCGGCGCGGGCTGGGTGGCGGCGAGCGTGCCGAGGACGTCGTCGGCCTCGTATCCCGGGACGCCGAAGGCCGGGATGCCGATCGCCCGCAGGACCTCGAGCAGCACCGGGACCTGTTTTTCCAGGGCGGCGGGCACCTCCTCGACGTCGCCGTGGGCGACGCGGTGCTGCTTGTAGGACGGCACGAGCGCGACCCGCCACGCCGGGCGCCAGTCGGCGTCGAGGGCGCAGACCAGCCGATCCGGCCCGCGGGTGCGGATGAGCTGGGCGATCATGTCCAGGAACCCGCGGATCGCGTTGACGGGCTCGCCCGCGCCGGTCCGGGCCGCGGACTCGGGGATGCCGTGGAACGCGCGGAAATAGAGGCTGGGGGCGTCGACTGCCAGCAGAGGTCGCTCGGTCACCGCACCAACGTAGTGGTGCCCACCGACACTTTGGGGGACCGCCCCGACGTGCCATCGGTGAGGGGTAGGGCTGACCGGCGGCCTAACGAGCGTTAAGCTTACTGTTGTGACAGTCGAGCGGATGCTGCCAACGGACGAGGCGTACGAGTTGCTGGGCCTGACCCGGGAGATCGCCGACGGCGAGCTGGCTCCCCGGGTCGCCGGGCACGAGCAGAAGGGCGTCTTCCCGCGCGATGTGCTGCGCACCGTCGGCCGCGCCGGGCTGCTCGGGCTGCCGTATCCGGAGGCAGACGGCGGCGCCGGCCAGCCGTACGAGGTCTACCTGCAGGTCCTGGAGATCCTGGCCGGTTCGTGGCTCGCCATCGCCGAGGCCGTCAGCGTGCACACGCTGTCCTGCTACCCGGTCTGGGCCTACGGCAGCGAGCGCCAGCGCAAGACCCTGCCGGACCTGCTCGGCGGCGACCTGCTCGGCGCCTACTGCCTCTCCGAGCCCCAGGGCGGCTCCGACGCCGCCGCGCTGACCACCCGTGCCGTGCGCGACGGGGAGGACTGGGTGGTCACCGGCACCAAGGCCTGGATCACCCACGGCGGCCACGCCGATTTCTACAACATCTTCTGCCGCACCGGTGGGCCCGGCCCGGCCGGGATCTCCTGCATCGTGGCCGACGCCGACACGCCCGGGATTCTGCCCCAGGTGCCGGAGCGCACGATGGGGCTGCGCTCGTCGCCGCCGGCCCAGATCGTCTTCGACGGCGCGCGGGTGCCGGTCGAGCGGCTGGTCGGTGAGGAGGGCCAGGGCTTCCGGATCGCCATGCAGGCGCTCGACGCGGGGCGGCTGGGCATCGCGGCCTGCGCGGTCGGTCTGGCCCAGGCCGCGGTCGACTACGCCGCCGGGTACGCCCGCGAGCGGATGCAGTTCGGCCGGGCGATCGGCGAGTTCCAGGGCGTCGGCTTCATGCTGGCCGACATGGCCACGCAGGTCTCGGCGGCCCGTGCGCTGCTGCTGAGCGCCGCGCGGCTCAAGGACGCCGGCCGCCCGTTCTCGGTGGAGGCGGCCAAGGCCAAGCTTTTCGCCACCGACATGGCGATGCGGGTGACCACCGACGCGATCCAGGTGCTCGGCGGGGCCGGCTACGTCAGCGACCACCCGGTGGAGCGCTGGTTCCGTGAGGCGAAGGTGCTGCAGATCGTCGAGGGCACCAACCAGATCCAGCGCCTGGTCATCAGCCGCTCGCTGACCCGCGGCTGAAACGGGTTCGTTACTCCGGCGCCCCGACCGGTATCTTGACGCCGTGGAAGAGATCGACCGGGCGATCGTGGGCGCCCTCACCGTGGACGGCCGGCTGTCCTACACCGATCTCGCCGAGCGGGTCGGGCTGAGCGTGTCGGCGGTGCACCAGCGGGTCCGCCGGCTGGAGCAGCGCGGGGTGATCAGCGGATACACGGCCAAGGTCTCGTACGAGACCCTGGAGTTGCCGCTGACGGCGTTCGTGGCGATCCGCCCGTTCGACCCGTCGCAGCCCGACGACGCGCCGGAGCGCCTGGCCCATCTGGCCGAGATCGACTCCTGCTACTCGGTGGCGGGGGAGGACTTCTACCTGCTTCTGGTACGGGTGGCGAGCCCGGCGGACCTCGAACGGCTGCTGCAGGAGATCCGAACGGCGGCGAACGTCACGACCCGGACGACGGTGGTGCTGAGCACCCCGTACGAGAACCGGCCGCCCCGGATCGCCCCCGCCGCCAAACCCGAAGCCTAGCTTCCTAGGACGCGCTAGCGGGGGTGTGCGGCGCCGCCACGGTCTGCAAGGGTGCGCCGGTCCAGCGGGCCATCGGGCGGCGGCGACGTCGAGTTCAACACTGACCGCTATGCCCGTTAAGTTAAGTATGCAATGATATCTATCATGGCCACCATTGCAGCAGCAGACGACGACCTCGCCGTCCAGACCATCGTCAAGAGGGTGCTCGTGCGGGCGGGCCACGACGTCTCGACGTACGACGACGGCGCGGCCCTGGTCGAGGAGGTCCGCTCGCACCACCCCGATGTCGTCGTCACCGACAACGAGATGCCGGTCATGACCGGGCTCGAGGTGGTGCGGACGCTGCACGACGACCCCGCCACCGCCGACATCCCGATCGTCGTGGCGTCCGGATCGGTAACGGCGGCCGCCGCGGCCGAGGTGCTGCACGACGGTGATCAACTGGTGCCCAAGCCGTTCACGCCGGCCCAGTTGCAAGCCGGCGTCAAGGCGGCACTGGAGTCGACCCAGGCCGCGTGACGGCCGCCGACCGTTCCCGCCGGTGAGCCGGGGCCGGCGGGAGGTCAGGCCACGTCGTCGCGCGCGTACGCGAGGGTCCGGGTTCCGGGAACAGCCCCATTGACCAGGCGGATCCGGCCCGGCAGGTCGAGCAGCCCGGCCAGGTCGCGGGGGTGCGGTGCAGCCGCGCCGGCACGGTCACCCCGACGCGCGGGAAGCGTTCGCTGAGCCGCCGGTGGCCGCGAGCACCGCGTCGGTCCGGCCCGCCCGGCCGCCTTGCGGGCCAGCGGCCCGAGCACGGGGTCGGCGGGCACGCTGTGTTTGAGCTTCTCGGCGAGGGCGAGGGCACGCAGCACCTGCGCCGCCTGGGCCGGATCGTTGGTCGTCTCCCCAGCGTGCCAAACAGCGGCGGCCGGGCCGAAAGGTGCTGATCCGAGGCCGCTCTGTCAAACGAACGTTATACGCTGGCGGCGTG
>Ga0307516_10003319_pt1 | contig 20825 bp, 28 predicted proteins | sample 19_EM_MG_FD_203310 | JGI IMG/M metagenome (GOLD analysis project Ga0307516, IMG submission 203310) | Populus trichocarpa ectomycorrhiza microbial communities from riparian zone in the Pacific Northwest, United States - 19_EM | ecosystem: Host-associated > Plants > Roots > Unclassified | place...
TCAGGCCCACCATGAGTATGTTGCTTGACTTTTGGATGTGATATCATGAACGGAAGTTTGAACCACATAGTCGGCACACAAAAAGAACTCGGCGTGTCCCCACCGAACCAGGCGCTTCTTTTCGTCATTTGCAGTCCTGTTGGACCCTATTACCCTACTGGTTTCAAACCAGTCTCGTTATACGGTACTACGGAATACATTCGCGCAGCTCCTGGTGGTCCGTTCATTAACTTTGCTTCATATTCCCACATCCGAACAGTTTCTTCCTTCAGGCACTGGCGCGTATAAACTTGGCGCGAATTATGCACCTGGTGTTATGCCTCAGAAAGCAGCTATCAAACAGGGATATACACAGAATCTGTGGCTTCATGGACCCGAGCATTATCTAACTGAGGTGGGTCATATCACGAGAGATCTTGTTATCAGTCCATGACATCGGGGGTAGGTTGGTACAATGAACATGTTCGTCGTTCTAAAAACCTTGGATGGGGGTCAGTTCGCCCCTTATGTTCATGCCCTCCCTTGAACCTTTTTACGTTTGACAGACATGGAACTTGTGACCCCGCCTCTTGACGGCATGATCCTTCCAGGAGTCACGCGAGACTCTGTACTCGCCCTTGCTCGAGAACATATCACGGGGAAAAAACCCTTAGCGCACTTGCCGGACAACCTTATAGTCTCAGAACGGCTTGTTACAATGGAAGAAGTCGTAGAAGCCTCTAAATCGGGTCGCCTTGTCGAACTGTTTGGAGCAGGGACAGCGGCCACCATTAGCCCTGTAGACAAGATTGGATATCTCGGTGAGGACCTGTTGATACCCACTGGACACGACGGAATGGGGACCGTTTCCAGACCTATCTGGACCGAGCTAGTTGGTAGACAGACTGGTGCCATTGCGAGCGAGTGGAGTGTATCTGTGGCTGATTAATTTTCTAGAATATAATCGCGATCTTGTAGAACTGAATTAAATTATATATATAAAGTGTAGAAGTGCGCCTTCGGATAGCGAGTCGAGAGGGCTTGAGTGATCCTCAAAAAGCATGGTTGGACCTGGCATCATCCGTCATCCGTCCAACATTTCAACGGCTAACACACCTCAATCCCTGCCTGACCATGGTGAAGGCAGCTCGCCCCCAGTAAGACCACTCGATTTAGTTTCCGCTGGCTGGACTGCCTGTCGCGAAGCGGCAGGCTACGTACGCAAGTGGCGCAAAAAGTATTAACTTTGTAACTTTTTGAAGCATGTTGATACTCGTTTTCCACAATTTTGCGCCGTTTCTACGGTGGCAACACAATGGCGAGAGAACAGTCGTTGACGAGAAACTAGTGACCAGCACCCGTAAGGAAAAAGCTGCTTGCGAATGCCAACGCGCACCAAAGCTGCTGCATGCCCAAGTTATACAACAATGTAGACGCTGAAGGAATAATCCGTCATCGAGGTTATGAGTTTCGAGGTCCTTGTTTATTTTTTTCTGCCACAAAATCTGAGGTTGAAACCTTGACGCGTTGAATCGTTTGGCGTCGGAGTTTCCTCTTCACCCCGAACTCTTCCAATCTCACTGCTCCTATATCGGGCATGTGTTAGAAACCATTCCCCACTTGCCTTACTTGTCTCATTGGTCTGCTCCTTCCACTCCGGTCGGTACTGGCCTTGCTGTCCTTTATGGTTGCAAAATTAAGGCCATTCCTTGAATCTCCTTCGCATTAGCCAGGCATTGAGATATGCTGAGACGGGGGATGATACGGATCGGTGAGAAGGATACCAACATGTGGAAGGAAAAAGAAAATTATTCCTGAGACAAGTCCAGTGTTGTTTCCAACTTTCCTTTACCAAGAGTCCGAGACGAGTTGCTGGTACAACGAAGCACCTATCACTCGCTTGCAGGAATTCCCCCTGGAACTTGGCTCTTGGACTGCTGTGTGGGACTGTAGGGTTGAGGATCTACTTGCGCCACGAGGCCAATGTCGCCACGACGATACGACACGCACATCTCTTGCGGGGGACGTCCGAAAAGAAGAATCTGAACAACCGAAGCCCACAATTGCGATAGGAGTTTATGACATCGGAAGGAAGAGGACTTGATTTTGTGTTCGGACAGACCAACTAGCGGAAAGACCAACGCTAGTTGAACGCCTTGAGGAGTTGACGTTGGTGGTGAGCACATCATCGACTCAATTATCTTGGTTTTCAACCGCACTGCCAGTGGTGCGTCCATCGATTGATGAACTTACTCTCAAGAGCTTGCTTGACGTTGCACCTTCCAAGATCTTCTCGTCGTCCGCTTCAGAGGTGTGTTGTGACAGTGAATTTTGGTTCACCCTAATCATCTCAACAGGAAGACTCAACCTGGTATTATCGTGGGTGAGAGTTCGAACGAAAGGGATGGCGATGACTCACGTCGGCAATGACTATATAAGGAAGTGACGGGATGCACGTGATTCATCAAACCCGCCGCTCCCGACCTGAAGTGGATGGTGGGATGGCAAAGACGACTCCACCCAGGGACTCCACGGCGTGGTCCAAGAGGGCTTTCGTTCTTCAAGGAGAATGTATTGTGGAGGGCAGGGGCTGAAATTAACCTTGCATAGAATTGGCGTTCAACAGTATCGATGGCGCACACCGTGAACCCTGAAGCAGAGGAGATATGAATGGTAAATCATTCCGTACATCGGCTGACCCTCGTCATCCTGGTCCTTTCGAACAGCGCCTACGCTCACCCTTGTAGCTCTGTTCGTACTCGCGGTCTCGAGGAATGATTTCTCTATGGTGCCTTCTCGATTGTTCGATTTGAACCTTTGGGATGAGCGGGGAAACTGGTATCAGAGTGGGGCGTGTCATCCTGCCAAGAGGCTTCTCCTATGTGAGATACGAACCGTTTGGGAAGTATGTCATGCCTTTCTGTTGTTTGTTGACCAATATGTGAGGGAGTACCTTATGTTGTAGGTTTCCGTTTTAAAATCCCGAATTTTCGGGTTTCAAACTTTCCCCAACATTTCTACTTCCTCCCTGCTGTGCACGGTCTCCTCTGCTCCGCCCTTAGTCTCATCATGGAACATTCCAATCTCATTCGGCGTCTTGAATTAGCGGCTCTAAGTAATGAGGAGGCTTGTCCTCCCCAATACCCTGGCTTCAATGTTCTTGATGAATGTACTCAACACCGACCTCCTGCCTTCCAAATACCCACATTTGACGAAGTCATGGCGCTATATGAATTCGAAGACTCGCTGCGCCTCCCCACGTACCAAGCTCGGCAGCTCGGGAGATACCACCCGTATCGACGCTCCTTCATAGCTAATCGGTCTGTGGAAGAACATGACACGAACAAATACATGGTGCGCCTTCTCTATAATCTTCTGGCGTGGCTTGGCGTCCCAGCCTTCACTTCCAGAATACCATTTACGATGCGGAATATGTTCCTCTTGAGATCCCACATTGTATTGGCCCCATTAGACAGGTATACCGTTCCTGTTGAGAGCGTCATCCTCTTACTAAAGGTACGACATATAGACCCCTTCGTTGGTTCCCGTCGCCACTGTCGTCGAGGGCACTTCTTCAAACGAAACACCTGACAGGTTATCGCCTGTCGAGACCAATCCTGCTTCGGAAATTGAGCATAGTGAAAGACTTTACAGACTTCATACAGCCATCGTTGTACGTTTCTCGCCAGACTCGTGTACGGACAGCTAACCTGATCATCTTGTTTGATATTACATATATAGGAATTTTTACTGGCACTCAGGCGCGTTACTGAAGGTTCACCTGCAGGACAAGGACACAGCAGCACGGATGACGAATGAAGAGTTAGCTACTGGAACTTCAGAGCCCACGAGACCTGCATCATTTCTAGGAGCTAATGTCAGCTCTGCTGTACGCACATCTGATACTGTTCTCCCTTGACAGTGTCGGTAATAATAGTACTTTGTAAGGAATGGTGAAATTCTTTTCGTTCATCCTTTGTGACACCTCTTTTCGCACTTGGTATCAATTTTCAAGTACACTCGAATTATTATAATATCCTAGTAAGTCCAGTATGATAGCTGTTATGTATTCGTCTGTGAGAGTACATCCAATGCACCATCTTGTCGGAACTCACGACCGCACTAAAGATTCCAATTTCGGGACACCCGAACCAAGACAAAAAGACATGGGCTTGATCACGATTCTGCCTTCTGATCCCGGCCGCGTGAGGCCACCAGAACTTCGGGGAAGAGTGTGACAATGACGCAGTCCAAGAGAAACAAAACGAGATGCACGTTGCACGGCGCATGGCTGAGCGGACTGATTGCTTGTTCTAGAGTCTTCGCTGGATCAGGGCCGAGGATGAGGGGGAGTACAGAGGCAACTGAGAAAGGAAAGTGATCGAGTCAGAAGACTCTGATCAGTGGAAGTACATACCAAGAACGCCAGCAGGTCTCCATGCAATTAGACGGGATTGAATCTCAGCTTGCTCCTCCGGGGAAGGTTCTATTGGGGGTGGGCCTGGGTATCCATTCGGGAAAAGGTTGCGCTTAGCTGTACGAGTTGTTGAAAGGATGAATGAGGGGGAAAGAAGACTTGTTAGAATGTAAGGGAGAAGGCTATTATGAAATTGTGAATATATCGAGCGAAAAGAAAACAGAGATGACGCACCGGTCAATAAAAGCAGCAAACAAGTCTGTGAAGAGGCAAAATGTGGTAATAACGATAGTGGAAGTTAAACGATGGTGCATGGTGAAAATCTGAAGAAGCATGGTGAGAAGCGGATGGACAAGGTTGTGAGGATGTGGGGAAGGTAGCGCAGAGGGCTGGACTTGATTCACGCGTTTGATAGTGCTCAGAGTGCTTTTATAAGCATGAATGAGAGTTAGGCATGCGCCAGACACGGCCTGTATCGCTGAGAGGAGAGCGACCAGGATGGCGTGGAAGGAAACCGGGTTTTCGGATGGAAAGGATGAAGGGCGGAGGGGTGGTGGTGGCTAGATGAAGGCACAAATGTTAAGTCCAGGGGGAGGAAATCAAGACGATCTGGCTGACTTGCCTGGTCATGAAGCTCCAAAAGTTCGAGAATAGACTTTTGGATGAACCAAGGCTGAGAGACCTTTGGTATTACATCAGTGAGCAGAACTTTGAGGATGATTTCGCGGATGATGAATCTTTCCGCCTCGGGTTGAAAGTCTTCTGGTGGAAGACAGACTTCCAGGATATGGTCGATGAGTTGGCGAAAATACTCGGGATCTAGACAGCCGTCCGCAGAGACGGCAATGTGTGGTTGGAGTTGGTGAAAGAGCTGGGGAAGGGATGCAGCAGCCCCGGTCGCGTATGAAGTGCCGAGTTTGTCATGGGCATTGCGGTAGTCGATGTAGTGCTGTGTGATGATCACAGGGATATGTGCACAGAGGAGAGGCGCAATCGGCGCTGCGTGTATGCGCCTGTCGAGATGATGGATGAGAACAGCTAGGATGCGGGTTATCTGAGGCAGAAATTGCTTGTCGTAGCGAGAGAGCTTGGACCACCAGGGGACGACGTATGCGCGGAGGGAGAGGGCAACAATGTCGTAGAGCTCGGCGGAGAGCTCGGGAGATGCGACGAGGGGCGGCAGCTGGGCGTCGGGTGGGAGGGAGGGGAAGAGGAGACGGTGTGCGAGGGGGCGGGTGCGGAGCGAAGACATGCCAAACACTCTCCGCTCTCAACTATGAACACCGGCGACGACGGCCAATCTCGGGAGTCCTTCCTCATCGTCGTCGTCGCCGCCGCCTTTGTCGCTCTCGTCCTTCTCTACCTCATCCTCCACTCACTTCTCTCCCGGTGTCGTCCCCCTCGCCCTCTCCCTCCCGTCCAGCTTCTCGCCCACCACCGCGCAGCCAAATTTGAGCTATATCCATCATTCCCTACCCTCACCTCCTTCAACTCGTCCGAGTTAAGCCTCACAACCGCTTCCTGTCCGTCGCACTCGCCATACCATCCGCCCTGGACACTTTCCTCCTCCTCACTTGGCTCTTCTGCCACCGACGCTGGCCGTCAGACCTTTCGCGGAGTACCTCACGCGCCCCATAACAATGTACAGATCATTCTTCCCGCCCCGCTTGCCCCCAGCTTCGTTCCTTACACCAGAGCCACCAACCCGAGTTCTGATAAAATCGACAAGTGGGTTAGCTGTGGACGACATGTTGACGACGGTACGCGCAAGTACCAACTCTGATATTCGCTCGTTATAGCTAGATACAGGCTCTTCCACACATGGCCGCTCGCGCGGCCTGCCCCCGCCTTCATCCTACTCCCATACCTAGACGACGCCGTGTCTCCCACCCCTTTTGGCCCCGAAGGGAGGCATCGAGGAGACCATCATCCCACACTATCCACACACTCGTTTCGAATCAATCAAGGTCTTCTATCCTTGTCCAGCAATCTTTCTCGCAATTGGAGTTTAGACGATCGATTGGCTCACAGACTTGCTCCTGGGATACATTGAATGCCCCATGAATGACTGATAAGCTACACGTTAACTAAGTAGGGAGTGAATATTTGAGTGAAAATTCCAGCACAATATTAATCTTCAGTGACCTCAGTTTGGGTGTCCTCCTTGTACATCACGTGTCCGCGATTTCTTGTCGCATCTCATCATGGGCAAGAAGGATAAGGCTCCGGCTGAAGAATTGTACCATGTCGGTGAGTCTCATTTCTACCGAATTACCGTATTACATTGTGAATATAATCCAGAGGTCATTACAAAGGCCAGGGTGACCATGGTTTCCGACAACGAAGACGACGAACAAGACGATCGAACCAAGAAAAAGCGTAAGAAGAAGAACACGGCCAAGACCGCTCGATGGGTCCGTCTCCCTTCGTCATTCCATTTATCCTTGGCCTAAATCCTATGCCGAACAGGAATACTATGTCGAGGTATGGTTTATCCTATGTCCCCTGCCATGTGTATTCATTCAACCAAGTGGGCAGGTTATGATTCTGACTCCAACAGGCGAGCTCTATAAAAGTTAACTCTTGCATTTGTACCTTACACTCTTCGTTAACAGTTGGGAGCCAGAAGAGAATGTTGCTGGATGCCAGCGACTCCTTGCCAGCTTCTGGGCGCACGTAGGCACAGACAACGCCGATTATCCCGTCGGATATGTCGTTGAAGCAAGAGAAGACTGGATCAGTTTAGCGTTTTTCATTCCTCTTTTCCTCCCAAGATGACTCAGTTTCTCCTCTTTGCAACTTCCAGAACGAGAAAAGGTGCATTTCAAGACGGAATTCAACGAGGCACAGCAGAAACTTAGATTGGAGCGCGAGAGAGCAGAACGGGAACGAGCCAAGAAAGTCAGCTCCAAGCTATCTTAGATCTAATGTTTTCTTTTAACACTCTCCTTCAGATGAAGAAAATGCTCAAAAAGACATTGAGAGCTGCCAGCCCTGCAATGCCAGTGAGTTGCCCTGCAATTTTCTCATATCCCACAGATCTGCAAATTCTTTCAGAAACGAAAGCCATCTCCATCACGACCAGGCAAGAACTCGGAGGGAGACACCCAAGTCCGTGCCATTTTGAAGCGCAAGAGACAAGCAGGTGACTCAGATGATGTATGTTCCAGTTTCTTCGTCGTGTAAAACGATTCGGGTTTTACGTCTTCCTAGGAGATGACCTCGATGCCTCGGAAGTCGACGAAAACGGATACGTCGAGCCGTGTGCACCATTACCAAGAGAAGGTTCGTACACTGCTTTTCTCCTTTAGACGCTGATCGATCTGTGCTTGGAAAGCAATTGGAGCAGGTACACAACAAACCAAAATCGACACTGCTCGCTGCTCACAGAGTAGTCTAGGTAGATTCATGGGCTGAATCGCTTTTTTCCGAACCTCCATCGTCAGAACAGCCCGTAAAGCCAGGCCAATCTTCCCAGCCACTGCAAGGACCGCCAAAACCGCTCCCACAGTCTAAAGTACAATTACCCCGTCGATTAAGCATTCCACATGTCAAGGCCGTGGAGAGGGCGCCTCCAAATATTTCGTCTGCCAGTGGAATCTCTACAAAACAGCGGCTTGCCCTGGGAGCACTCGCGCCGACGCGGCCCAATGCCATACCAACCCCTGTGCCGAGGGAGCGTCCCCTAGTGCTGCCCGCAGTCAGAACAAACACGGCCAGCCTTATACCCCTCAGTTTCAAGAAAAAACTTCCTCTACCCCCAAGTTCCGGAAATAGTGCTAGCGGCTTCTTTTCTGTGGATGACACAAGTGTTCCCGCCTGCTCACCTACTCTCGAGCAACAACGAGATCGAAACACGCCTGTTTCTTCCCCAACGGTTCAATTTACACAGCCTTCTCAGACTCTCGTCGCATCGCCTATCGACTCTATCATACATGAAGACCCGGCATTTCTAAGGTGTGGTAGTCGCAGCTTGATCCCTATCCTCACTTTTTCCTGAATCATTGTTTTAGTTCGCCCGTATTAGCACATTCCCCTGCAGAAACATCGTACTCGAAACAAGCCGAAATTTTCTTGCAAGCCATCATGCCACCTGCGTGCGTCGTAAGAAAATACTAGTTTTTTTTCTTTTGGCTGACGCCTCCTTTAGACTTGCAGCTCCATTAAAGTTCGTCTTTCGGATTGGTCTGTCATTCTTCTTAGCCTTATACCTGATGCAGCGCTATCATTGAGGCGCCTTCCGAGCCCCTGCCTCCTCGCGCCATCATCCCCAAACAAGTGAAGCTTCCACAGACGTACGCACTCTGTCGACGGCATAGAGTTGAAATAACCTTTGCTTATGCAGCAGAATTCCTAAAGCGTGGTCTTGGTCTGGTGGAATATATCTTCTCTCTGCGCCTCTCTGCGATGTCACGTTCTGTGATGTCAGTAACCCTTTGCCGACTGGCATGCGGTTTAGCGTGGCACTGGATCTCTCAGATCGTCTCGAATTCCCTACATTCCATGATATGGTTGACCTTCCTGTCATTTTACAGGCATGTGGACCTCCTCTGCAATACGCCCGTGTCATCCCTAAGGATGGCCAGGACATTGAAAACTTCGAGGTTTTTCAAACATATATGACGAAACATCGAAAGGTAGGATGCGACGTGATGCCTTTGCACATAATCACATTCCAATCACTTTGTGTCAGGTTGTTCTAGTACCAATATCCCTCGATGAGCAAATCATTGGGCACATATTCATTTTTCCGGAAAATCGAGCTCTTTGCGATCGCCTGAAAGTTCCTGTGACTACACGGACATCGGACACGCTTACTTTCCTGATCGCTGTTTTGCTACCCTGGTCGTTGTCTCCTCCGCAAATTGGCAAGAGGTCTCGCCTTCCCCCAAGTGTGTACCTTCCTATCAACACCGACATAGAATCAACACTAGATCAAACACGATGGGAACGTTCGATACGTTTAAAACCTGTTTACCATCATGCACTCCGCATCTTGCGTTTTCCCACTCTGTTGCACAAATTCATGTCGGAGCCAAATCACAGTTTTGCCGTCTGGTGGGATGGTGGAGATGGATCCAAAAAGAAGGCCGGTATCGAGACCCACATGCTTTTTTCAATTATGGAACAGTGTCGAGCAAAGAAACTTCCTTGCGAACCTCGAGGCACTAGCGACCCACGAGTGGCAAGTGATTCTCGAATTACCAATGATCCCCGAGTCATTATAGAGCCTCGAGTGATGTTTGTTCATGTCGGCGCTGTTAAGACTCTCCGTTACCTCCCTGGGCTACTTGAGCTCTGTAGCAAGTCTTTAACCCAGTTTTGGACCTATGGTACTCACCGAACCATTGCGCATGAGTATTGGGGTGTCCGCGAGATCTACCCTTGTGGTATTCAATTCCCATTATTGTCAAATCGTGATGCTCAACGTATTTATCCAAAGGTGGAATCGTGACCTTCACTCCTGAAGCCATCTTGGATGATTACCTCGAGGTTCTTGCCAAAATCAACCAAATCCAGAGCCACCCTCTGTGGGTGTGCTATATTCTACCATCCGTACTGGGAATGGTGGCCAAAGATGAAGAGGATGATCCAGTTGCAACGTTTGACAGGTTAGCTCACTGTCGATAACTTCGTGCCGGCTCCTGAACTATTCTCGACAGCGGAAATTTTCCCTTCACTAGTCTTTTGAGAGCCATTGATGAAGGACACCTGGCCTTGCTGTCGGCGCCTCCGCTGGGCCAACCATCCATGGAACGAGGCAATTCTCGAGAAGGCTGGTTGCGAAATCACTGGGCCCATCGCCCAGATGATGCTCGTTCCATTCTTCAGTTCTGCACCAATGCACTCAACTCCAAGTATGCAAACATGCAGAAGAAAGGGCTGGCATCCGCGATCAAGACCGAGATCTCGGACGACCTTTGTTGTATGCGACAGCAGCCTGCGTTGATGGTGGAGTATAGGCGATACGTCGTTTTTGGTACAGTGAAAGAAAAGCGCGTTCGTAGGGATAATGGGGTGAGTCTATCGAGAATGCCCGCGCATACATCTCCGTTGACGAGTATCCCTAGTTGGAATGGACAACCGCGAAGGAGTTTGACTTTAAAGACAACTATTTCGTGGAGTGATCCGGAACTTATCATGTAATGAAAAGAGCTTCAAATTTGTGCATCTTGGGTTGTTCCTGTTGCATCGCTGTTTGAACGTTTTCTCGACAGAATATCAACGGACAACTCATCACAGAACTATGTCTTATGGCAAAGTCCTGCGTCGAGACTATATGTATAGGGGTCAGAATCAAAGCGATTATGTCCTCCATTCGATGCAAAGCGTGAATCAAGTCATATGGAACCTCCATGACAGGAACCAATATCATTCAATCGAGTGAAGAGAGAGCGGCGACGAAGGACTAGATAAGGAAAAACGAGACTTGGAACGCATGCATATGAAGTTTGTACAACCACACTCGATTCACAATTTGAGCTTCGTCCTAGGATACTCGACCTTTGCAGCGGCAGCATCATCCACAAACCAATAGAGGTGGCCGGGATGCACCGGGCGAACCCTCGCGGCCGGTAACCCCGTCTCTGGATGATCGAGCACGCTCACAAGGATGTCTGCCTTCTCTTTTCCCGCAGCAACGAAGCATACTCGGGAAGCATGATTGATAACAGGGAAGGTGAATGTGATGCGCTTCGGGGGTGGCTTCGGGGAGTCTTCAAGATAGGCTACCCAGCGGTCCTCGTCGGTGAGGAGCTCGTGTCCGGGGAAGAGCGAAGCCGTGTGTCCATCGGGTCCCATTCCGAGAAGGATCAGATCGAAGATGGGGAAGCGAGCAGACTCCTTTTGCGCGAATTCGTGGATGAGCTCCTTTTCGTAAGCATCGGAGAGCTCCTCCAAGTCGTCGAGATGCGCAGGATTGATGGGATGAATGTTATGTGCAGGGATAGGGACTTTGGAAAACAGATGGGTGGTGCACGCCAAGTGGTTGGAATCGGGGTGATCAAGGGGTACTACACGCTCATCGACATAGAAGACTTGCCTTAAGAAAGATGATCAGAGAATCACCCCGACATGAGAGGGCGATATATACCATTTGTCCCATTTGACGGCCGGGTTACCAACAAGACCTCTGAGCATCTTTGGGAGGGAGCCTCCCGAGAGAGCGATGGTGAATTTCCCCTTCTTGTTTAGGGCTTCTTTCTGTGCCCGAAGAATGAAGTCGGTAAGAGACCCGACCAGTTCATCAACCGTGGAGAAAGAAGCAAGGACGGGGGCATTGGGGGGTTGATGTATTCCAGACATGACGACGAGCACCGCTAATGTGACGTTCAGAATCAAGGTAACACAGATTGCGTCATGTGATTCAAGCTATGGAGAGGTATATCACATTGAGGGTGTACGTAGCGAGGAGACAGTGTAAAAGAAGATTATAGGGAGGGCCAGGTGGCAAGTAAACGCACTGTGCGGAGAGTGTGTCATGAAAATGTCTCGTGGATCAGCAGTTGCAGCCATAGCTTTGGGAGCTTTCTGAGTCAAGCTGGATAGGATCCGGATAGTCGACATACCTGCCGAAAGAACGATTGTCAGAAAGAAGGTTCAGAGTGGGTTGAGGGGCAGGATCGTACAACTGCTCTTCCGCCTCCTGCTGTAGTGCGTTCTTGGCAACGGTCTGGAAGGCTTGCTCCACATTGATGGCTTCCTTGGCAGATGTCTCAAAGTATGGAATGTTGCCTTTGGATTGGCACCAGGTCATTGCTCGCTTCTGAGAGACCTGAACACGCAGTTTGTGAGGTTTAAAGAGAGAGGGTGTGGGGAGGGACAGACCTGGCGTTTGTTTTCCTCGACGTCGATCTTGTTTCCGAGGACGACAAAAGGGAAATTATCGGGATCATGAGGGCTTGCCTGGATGAGGAACTCGTCCCGCCAGCTGTCAAGGGTTTCGAAGGACTTGGCGCTGTTGACGTCGTACACAAGCACGCAGCAGTCTGCGCCGCGATAAAATGCCACGCCGAGGGATTGGAAGCGTTCCTGGCCAGCTGTGTCCCATAGCTGGAGAAGATTGAGGGTCTGGGGAAGGAGAGGGAGTGTGTTCGTTACCTGCATGGTGACGAGACGATCATCGACCATGACCTCCTTGGTCAAGCTGACGACGGTGAGCAAAGGAGAGGAGCAGACGCAGCTGGGGGACGCACAAGTCTGCGCCTATTGTGGCCTTGTACTGGTTGCTGAACCGCTTGTTGACATACTGGTTCATGAGTGACGTCTTGCCGACGCTAGGGGGAGTGATGAAGTGAGGGTGGGGGTAGATGGGACGAGACGCACCCGCTGTCGCCGAGGATGATGACCTGTAGAGCGGTGAGGGATAGGAAAGGGGGATAGAGAAGGGACGGCACCTTGAGGAGAACGCGTCCCATGGTGAGTATTGGACAAGTGGCGAGTTCGAACTCCGATCTCGCTCACTCGGCCACCATGGCAGAGCCCTCTTGGCAGGAACTCCTCCGCTTCCGCCTCGTCGAACGCAACGTCAACGAGTCCGCCTATGCCTCCATCATCGACCAGTGTCCGTCCAAAATACCCCTCTCAACGCTGCCCCCTCTGATCAACTCAAAGATCGCCGCTTGGCACAGCAGACAAAGCTCTTGAAGGAACGCAACGCCTCTCTCCTCCGCGCTGTCGGTTCTGTCAAGCCCAACCCCACCGGCTCTGCCGCTTACCCCCCATCCGGCGAAGAGTAAGTTCGTCGCCGTTCTCTGTCTCGTCTTCAACTTGCCACCAGCAACCCAGTCCGCGCGGCATACATCACCTCTCTCGAATCTCAGATAACCTCTCTCCGCGACGAATTGGCTACCGTGTACAAAACACAAGGCCAGAATGCCCAGAGACTCCTCTCCATGAACGAGACCCTGCGCGAGAAGGAAGAGCTCTCGAGGATCGATGCCGAAAATCTCAGAAAAACAAAGGAAGACCTCGCCATTTTCCGGCGCAAGGTAGATCAACATGCTGAGCTCATGGCTGAGAAAGGTCGCACTGTACAGGTCCGCACTACCCTGTTCCGCCCCTCCATCGTCACTTATTTCTTCCTTCGCTTTCCAGATCCTGCACGACGAGATCAGCACCTTGCAACTTGAGCTTGGCCAGATAGAGGAACGCAATTCCACCCTTACCAAGGATAACGCCAAGCTTCTCCAGCGCTGGCTCGATGCCAAACAAGTCGAGGCCAACAAGATGAATGAGGCGAACCAGTTCTACGAAAACATGCGTTCGAAGCATCAAGCCGTCCTCACCTGGAGGGAAGGTCCTCATGATGAAGTTGGCGATCCCGCCCCTCTGGAAGACAGCCACGATGCATCCCTGTCGGGAAAAGGCCAGTCGAACGACTCCCATCTTCCGGTCTCGAAGACGGATGGGATGCCCTCTCTCACTCTGAGTCCACTGAACCTGGCTCCGAATGGTTGATGGTCGACACGTAGCATATCCTACTTACCCCTCGCTTTCAATTATACCCCTCCTTCCGCCATGACAATCCTACCGTTTTCAATGCACTCCTGTGTAAGAGACCTCAAATTCATGTTCCTCTTTGGGAGATGGGAGTTTGGAAACGCTTTTCAGATATATAGAAACAATATGTAAACGAACACAGGGCAAGAGGGTTGAACTGGTCGACAAAGAGTGACCCTATGCAGGGTCGCTCAACTACATTCTTAGCGATGACAACATTTCTAAACGAGCGAAGATGAGTCAAGGCGTAGGGGCATGTTACCAAGAAATTAACTTTGGAAATCACGCAGAAGGGCCTTGCATCTGAACATCCCCACCGGCTTGCTGACCAGCTGCTTGCCCATAATAACCTGATACCAATGTGTTGAAACGGTGTTCCATGACAATGGGGAAAAAGTGAAACGACTGACCACCCCAATAATTAGAATAATAAGAGGAAGGGTCCGCCCCGCCCCACTGTGCTTGACCTACTTGACCGGCAGCGGCGGCATTCGGGTCTGGCTGCTGTGCGCCAGCACTTATCCCCAAGCCGGTTCCAGCTGCACCCACGGGTTGAGGCATGCCGGGAGACCCAGCACCTGCGGCGCCTGGGGCGGCAGCACCCTGGTTGGGAAACGCTCCATACGCACCAAATCCATACTGCCCATACTGGTTCGGCTGTGGCATTCCATACATAGGCTGTGGGTAGGTTAAATTAGCAAGCTCCATGCAGACTGATGGCAACTGACCATCTGTCCATAGGATGCAGGTGCGGTGACAGGAGTCATGGGTGCGGCTGGTTGCGCCGTGGTGCCATCAGCTCGGTCCTTGCCCCAACTGCACTTGATGGGCCTTCCATGCACCATCTGACCTTGGAGCTGTACGATGGCCAAGGCTGCATGTTCGTGTGTGTCGAGCTTCACAAATGCGAAACCGCGATCGGCTTGCATGCGAATTTCGGACAGATAGCCTATGGATTGGAAGAGGGGGATAAGATCTGCCTGTGTGCAATAAGGCACGAGATTTCCAACGTAGACGGTGGTATTGTACGCAGGAGTTTGCTGTACGACGGATTCGTAGGTGATGGGACCGCCTTGGAAGTTGATGGGGGCGGGAGCACCACCACTACCTGCAGGACGTGGAGCGGGAGTAGGAGCTCCTCCAACCGCAGGAGAACCTTGAGTTTTCTGGTTGGCCCAATTGACTCGAATAGCGCGAGAGCCCAACCATTCGCCGTTCATAGTGGCGATCGCCTGTTCAGCATCCGTCTTGTCCCGGAAGGCAAGGAAACCGTAGCCACGAGACTTGCCAGAGTTCATATCCCACATTACACGGGCGTCAGACATCGTGCCGAAAGCACTGAAAGCTTTGGCAAGAACTTCATCGTTGACCTCTGGACTCAGATCTCCAACGAAGACATGATAATGACCAGTGGTGTCTTCCTTGTTTTGTTGGCCTTGATAAGCCCAGTTGACTCTGATCTCTGTATCAAAGATCTTTCGGCCATTGAGGGTCTGCAAAGCGGTTTCGGCGGCGCGCATGTCTATGTATTCCACGAAACCGTAGTTGAGACCCCCATGTTGATAGTTGCGGTCGGGGATGATTTTTACGTGTTGGACAGGTCCAGCTACGGCGAAGATTTCAGTGAGCATGTATTCCGTGACGCGGGGGCTCAGATTTCCGACGTAAAGATGAGCGCGACGCTAGATGTATGAGAGAGAGTTAGAGAGTCGGAAGGACCATGATCAGGACCATATGTCAACAGATCTGAGAATAGATACGCACCGGAGCATCCGCTGGTCCTCCCATACCGATTGGATTCATGATTTAGAAGATGAAAAATGAGACCTGCCAAAAAAGTTGATTTAAAAAGTTCCGTCCATCTGTGATGGAAAAGCGCACCAAAGTGATAAGAACAGATAGACAATCCGTCAAAGAGATAGAGAGAGAGAGAGGAGAGAGAGGAGAGAGGAGGGGAAAAAGGGGAAAAAGAAAAGAGACTAGCGATACTTGGATGGCAGTCAAGAGCAGAGCACCACTTTTTCTCCCACGCATCGAACAACAAGAAATTCGTGTCTACTACTTCGTAGGTAAGTTCAACAACACATTCCCCCCCGCGCTCGGCACATAGGTCACATTCGGATTCCCCGACAATGCCTGCACAATCGCCTTGCTCGCCTCAATTTTTCTAAACGCCACAAACCCCGACCCTGCCTTCTCAAGCGCTTTCGAAATCGTGGCCGCCGCTTCTGCTTCTCCCTCGGCACGGATAACCGCCGCCTGGCGTTCTTGCTCCGCCTGGCGTCATCGCGTTTAATACATCGTTCATTGATCTGGTCCCACAGCACAGCTCACCTTTTCAACAATAAATTTCGCCCGCTCCGCGTCTGAGGTAGCAGCGTGAGCTATCGTTCATCCGTTATCCACAATAAGCATACCTTGCTGCGCAATTTGCTTAGCCTCGACGGCTTGAGTGAATTCCTGCAACCATTACTTCACATGATGTATCGACACGTCTGACGAACTCTCACCTTCCCAAAGGTCAAATGTGTGATTGAAACATCCTCAAGCTTGATGTGGAATTCACCCGCCCGCTGGAGCAGGTCTGATCTGATCCTTGATGACACCTTGGCTATATTATCAAACCGTGTTCGCGGGAGATGAGCCTTGCGAGGCTACATACAACTTCTCGTTGAGTGATGAGCTCTGCCGCATCGAACTGCGCCACGATACTCTTCAAGACCTCATTCCCTATTGAAGGCAAGACTCGCTCATCGTAGTCCAGCCCAAGGCTTTGGTAAATTCTGGGCAAATGTTCTAAATCCGGTCTCGACAGAACGCGCAACGTAATGGACACCATTTGCAGGTCCTTCGATCCGGTGGTTGTCGAAATATTCTTTGTATAAGCATTAGGGGGGCTGGAGGGCTAAACCTAAGCATGGGTGCTTACACGCGGCTTGATTCGACAGTCATATAGAATTGCGCGCTGCAGCCCGGGAACCAAGAAATGCGTTCCTTCATCAGAGGACTAGGAGTAAAAGTGTTAGCCATCCAGCCCCAACAGCATTCCTAAAACTCCTCACCGTGTCCTTCACACCAGAAAACCTATCGAACATCACAGCCCGATATCCCCCAGGAACGTCATAGATGCTAGCTTGGACGACGGCGGCAGCAATGCCCAGGGGGACTATAGAACAATGAGCTCCTCGTGGAATCCTCTCTGTACTTACGCACCAAGCAGGCGGCCAACGTTCTGCGAAAAAGCCATACCTTCGAAGTTCAAGGTGACGAGTTATGCCAAACTCAGCGCCGAAAGCTGCCGAAAGGCCAAACATGCAACAACGCGTTGCTCAGTGGTACATTTCTAATCTAGAAGTGCATCCCCTCGTCTCTCCCCTTCCATTCTTGCCGAATGGGTCCCAAATTGCATCGCCCTTTTCTTCCTCTCGCTGCCAACAACCAAGCCTAACTTTCGAGCTGCCAACCGCAACAACATCTTGTCGCCCTGGCCAGATTCCAACCTGGGGTCCATTTTAAAGTGAATGGGTAGACTGGCCAAGAAATTAACGACCGTAAGAGATAAAAATGGATGCCGTGTCTCTTTTCCATGTGACGAGATGACGCGGTCATCGCGGCCAAGATTCCGGGTTGGAATTCGATCAAGGTCTAGTTGGAGCTTCAAAAACATTGGTCGACAAAGGAAACAACAGTAGTACTAGAACACTTACCTCCTCAATGGCAGCGGCCCATCCGCCAGTATTGAAAGCAGAACGATGTCGGCCATAGCCGCCAAGTAGCTCATCGGAACCAAGGCCGTTGAGGAGAACTCGTGCCTTGCTCATGTATGGAATTGGCTCGGTTCCTGGGAAGGGTCTTATTTGGCCTTTCCCCTTGGCCGCAAAATAGAGGGCAAGTGCTAGACTCTGTCTCAGCAGATGTCAAATAACATACTGTAGGTTGAAGATAGGACGCGCCATATCCATAACAGTCCGCCTTGGATATATGAGTGCCTCGATGGTTGGGCGCGCGGCTTGGGATTCCTGATGAATCGATGAGCGATTACCCAAAATATCGTTGAAAATAGTAGAACGAACCCGATACGGCACATTAATCTCCACCTATTTTGCAGTTTCATATTGAGCCTTTCATAGAAATTTGAAACTCACAAAGTTCCACACACGCTCGGGACACAATTTTCTGAGCTCCTCGACCTCTTCTAGTCCTGTATCTCTATCAGGTACCGCGTACAGCAAGTCCGGATCGGTAGGATGTTCTGTCATGTTCAAAATTCTCTCTAGAGATTTCTTTTGCTTCTTGTGCAGGCCATTAATGTTACCGTGCGCTCGGGCCTTGATTTTCATCGGATTCTCAAACGCGACGTTGAGGAGATCAATAGGTTCGTCGATTGGGACATGCCTTTGTGAGCGGTCCTCTCGACTTTGTTCATTAAAATTTGAGCGAGAAAGACTGACCTTTGAGCGAAGAAGGCAACCATAGTTGAATCAATACCCCCGCTAAATAAAACAGCTGCCCTTGCTTGCCCTCTTTCTGCTCTGTGGGTTTTCCAGGTCAGTGGTCCTTAGCCAAGGAATTGGAGCACATACGGATTGTCCAGAGCTGGTATGTCTTTAGTACGTAGCATAACACTCCGGTCCAAATGTTCAATAAGGCCTTCTAGAGAATTCACAAGATGGTCTGGCACATGAAGGAAGGCTTCTACTCCAGAGGACTCCTCGGGCGATGGTAGGCTTCGATTTACCTCACTTGGCTGAGCCTGAAAGCACTGATATAGCATCCTAGGAGGGGAAGAATTGTGCCACTTGCGTAGAGCGCGAGGGAACACGTTGCTGAATCGGGCGATCGCCGTGGTAGAAGAGTCAGGTAAGGGTCAAAATCCTGTTGTTACCGTGAGCTTGAATGCCTCTGGCCAACTCTTGTACGATCATGTCAGGCAATGAAACGAACCTTTTCTGTGCCGTTGACTTGAGATAAATCAAGGCAATAGATATTGTCGGTTGACAGCTCCTCGAATTGATATCTGGGGTCGGCTCCGGCTGACACTGATGCAAGGATCAGCCGCGGAGAAGATGCTGATCTGTCAATGAGAAGGGAACGGCGACCCAGAGGATCCCGAGCAAAAAAGAGACGCCGGGATCTTGTCTTGCATGAAAATCAGTGGGATTTTGTTTCATGAATACAGCCGACTCTCACCTGATAATAAACGAAGGCGTACCTGGTGCTGTCAATAGGAATACTTGGTACATTGAGAATAACTCACGGGCCCTCTATAGTACCGAAGAAATCACGGATCTGCACTGCTGTTTTCAAATCCCGTAGTTCGTCAAACAGGCGCGTGCCATCATTCTCTTGAGGAGAAATCTAAGAAAGGGACATTGTAGCAGGTGTAGCACAATTGCAATATGATTTCAATCTCACATCCATTCCTTCAAAGATCTATGTCGTTGATTCAGATGTATCGGTTAACAATGCAAGAACTTTTGACGGACCTCTCCGTTCCAGCACAGGACATCACCATCTTGTTTGTGAGGTTGGACTACTGGTCTGTTGCCGCGTAATCGGAGCTCAGAACCGAAAAAGTCCAGAGATAGGTGAGGGAAGAGATCGTTGGTAATTTCAGAGGTGGCATCATCGATGGCTTGCGTGCATGATAGGGAAATGTGGTGGAGACTTTGTGCGTCAGGACCTTAATGTTGAGATCAGCGTCATGTCGCAACTGCATATATAAACCCACCGCGAGGTGCATTCGCTACTTGCAGTTTGTGGAACAAGTCCGGAAAATCTGTATTTTGGCCATCCTCCACCAGACGAGTCGAAACCAGGATTCCGCACATTGAAGAAACAGCGTATTGTTTTCCTCGGCACCACGTCCCGCGTGGCTGTGCGACCCTGCTCTCCGAGTCCCACAACGTCCAACACGGCGACAACACGAATGCATAAATTTTACATGACGGACAGACTTATCGTAAGATCTAATTACTGGCCTATCGTTATAATACCTCTTGTGACCTCATGTATTGTAGGAGGAGGCTGAGACATTTCCACCACGGCCCGTCCAATTGATGTCTGACGAGAATCAGCCAATTTGACAGTGTGTTGAGAGAAAGTGACGCTTACGAATGTCCTGGCTTGCTTTTAACTTTTCATTCTCTTTACCCGGGAGCACACGGAAGGTATGGGCCCCAAAGTAATCACGCTATGATATCATGAGCTGGAGGGGGAGGATCGCTACCACTTTAACATACCTGGGCTTGGATAAGGTTGGCGGGGACGATTTCGCTGCGGTAGCCGTCGAAGAAGGCGAGGGCGGTGCTAAACGCCGGGGTAGGGATACCCCAGAGGACAGCCTGAGCAATGACCCGCCTCCATCCTGGCTGAGCTGTGTGAACGGCTACGATGTAAAGGATTAGGGTACTAAGTGTAGGGTAAAGGTCTTCCAAAAACCTTTGTTGAAGAAGTCGTCGAAGAGAAGGGACTCAAGACCAGGGATCTTCTGGTATGCCGAGGTGATATCACCAAGGAAGACACTCTGTCTAAGAGTCAGGTAGGTCAGATGAGCCGTTCGATAAGAGGCTTACCTTGATGATACACCCGCCACGCCACATCTGGGCAATCCCAGCGTAGTTGAGGTTCCAGTTGAGCTGAGCGTTCCTCAGCTACAAGGAAAAACAGGTAAGAAATGATGACCGACCTCCTTAGCAGACTCCCTCATAAGCATGAAGCCTTGAGTGTAAGAGATGATCTTGGAGGCATAGAGAGCCTGTTCCAGGTCATCGATGAAAAGTTGCTTGTCGCCGCGGAAAGGTTCTTTTTGAGGACCAGCAAGTACTTTACTAGCCCTGACACGTTCCTCCTTGATCGCCGACAGGCAGCGCGCGAAGACGGCCTCTCCAATGAGAGTAACTGGGAAGTCTTGAGCCAAGGATGCGAG
>Ga0307516_10003320_pt1 | contig 20819 bp, 30 predicted proteins | sample 19_EM_MG_FD_203310 | JGI IMG/M metagenome (GOLD analysis project Ga0307516, IMG submission 203310) | Populus trichocarpa ectomycorrhiza microbial communities from riparian zone in the Pacific Northwest, United States - 19_EM | ecosystem: Host-associated > Plants > Roots > Unclassified | place...
AATGACAACCGCTATGATAAGGAAAGATCGCGTACAGTGTATTCTCCTAAAACAGGATGATGTACTACCGTATCGAACGTGTGCGATAGGAAGGGCAATAAATAACACGTCACTGATATAAATGATAATTTGGAATCAACTTGGAAGCTTAAGCCCCCAAAAAGTCTCCGACAACCCCCATGAATGCGGGTCGCTCCTCCAAGAACGGCGTGTGGGTGGAACCCTCGAATTTGTGGTGTTGAACGTTCGGGATGCCGTCGAGGAGGGGTTGAATAACATAATCTTTCGTAATGTCGTTTTCACCTCCGTTGATCACCAGGGTCGGGACCTGGATCTGAGAGAGTCGATCGACTATGCTCCATGTTTGGAGCGGACCGGCCCTGCGAGATTGCAAATTTCATTTTAGCATGCGTGAGTATGGAAGCTCATCAACGATCACGTACCACATCTTGGCATCAGCAGTTGGATCAGAGAACAAGAAGTTGAAGGAGGTGGTAAGGTCTTGTGGCCAGGGCTTGACATTGCTGCCGTGGACGCTGAAATACTGGAGCAACGCCTCCTTGTGGCCGGGGTCGTCCCAACCCTTCATCAGGGGCCCCTGGATTCTGGAAGGGAATGTCGACATAAGCTCCGTGTGCGCTTGGGCCCATAACTGAGTGGACGGGGGCGAATTCGAAAGGACGAGCTTCTTCAAACCCTCCGGCTGGGAGATCGCGAACTCGGAAGCCAACATCCCACCCCATGAATGACCCAACACATCGAACTCCTTCAAGCAGAGATGGGCGATGAGGCTTTCGAGTTGTTTGACGAACAAATCGACGGTCCAGAACGAGGAGGGTTTGTCCTTCAACGCGGAGGAGCGCGCGCCCCCGATTTGGTCGTAGAAGAGGATGGGTCGGTCGGACAAGTCGCGGAGGGCTTGCAAGTAGTCATAGGACATTCCTGGACCGCCGTGCAAGACGATGAGAGGAACCTTCGAACCGGATTCACGGCCGAAACCCTGATAATAAGTGTTGAAGGTCTCGCCCCCGTAACTGAAGGGAACGGTTCCGGCGTCGAGCGGGGCCGCCTGCACGAAGCTGACCAACGTAATGGCGGCGAGGGAGAGAGCCCGACTGAGTCTTGGAAGCATGATGAAAGAACGAAAGAGAGTGCGGGACCTCGAGGGGGACAGGGGAGGCACTGGGTCTGTTTGCTCCGTGACCGTTACCCTTTATACCCGCCCTGTGGGCGGGGAACTCTGGAAATTGATCAGTTGTGGAACACCGTCCGAGGAGGGGTTCGGATGTGTTGAGCGAGAACTAAGCTTCGATCGCCCGCGCCTTCTATCGACACAGATGATCAAGCGTACCCATATGGCGTGAATTTCGGCCATTTAGCGGTTCGCAGACTCCAATTGGGCCATCATGCATCATGGGTTGGAGAACACGGGAGTGCAGGGGCGAACGCGTGGTCTTTCTTGGGATCGTTGATCTACATCGACCTTGGGGAGTTGGAGACCCAGAGGGGCAATTCTAAGGCCCAGGAGGGTGATGAGAACGTTGAGCGATGGCCCCATGGCTAAAATGCGATCACGTCGGCTGGATCCCCCTTTGCGATAATAATTTCTATCAGAGGCAAAGAAACGACGCGTCATTAATGATGACCAACCGTGGGGAAAGAAGTGACACTCATGTGTTTGAGTCCAAATTCCCCTCCAGTGTCACCGGATCCGTCGCCTTATCACGACGGACGAAATTCTGGAGCGAGATACCGGGCATGCCCCCTAACCTGGAGGCGATGGCCACTGTGGCTTTGTGTCCCTTGGTGGGAAGACTGTGGCGCGTTGTGTCCCGGGATGGAAGTGGCACCGATTCCTGTTGCCCGACTTCAAGCTTCAAACTTCAAGCTTCAAACTTTAAGCTAGCGCTTTAAGCACCGTCATTACCACAGATGCTGTGGGGCTCGTGAAACTCGGTGCCAGGATATTGGGTATCAGCCTTCGGCGTCTTGACGCTACGAGTTCCGCGAACCTTACAAATTCCCTCTGGTTTGGGCATCCATCAGGGGTACTTGTGCGGCCGTTTGTGACCCATCCATGAGCGCAGCCTTCGCGTCTATTTTTTCACTATAGTGCGCTCTCCTGTGGTAACGTAGTCCACCCCGGCCATTTTTAATAGCAAGGCAGATGTCCTGTGGATGTGACCGCACGAAGGTTCGATTTTGGCGGGAGACAAACAAATGTAAACAAGCAGACTTGCCTCGCAGGTGCCGCCCATCCCACATATCGATGCAAACAGTTTCGGGCTGGGGCTGTCGACGCACCGCTCGTCGTCCGCCATGGCAGATGAGGACTTTTTTTGGAATTCCGGATCTCTCCTCGTTCTCTCCATTCCCAGGGTCGACTTCCGGGGATACGAAACAGACGTATAATACCCAGAAGGTCCTGCTGTAAGCCACCCGGAATCCCACATCCTGTGTGTTTGTTTCTAACTGGTGTCCTGCAGTTACAGCCGACAGCAGCTATATGAAGTTGTGGCAGATGTAAACTCTTACGATAGATTTATCCCGTTTTGTACCGGCTCCAAGGTGCTCAGCCGAAGGGAGCCGCTGAAGGACCCCAAGATACCTGATGCGTTCAGCATGGATGCGGAGTTGACTGTCGGTTTCCTGTCCTTTGCTGAGAGCTACGTGAGCAAGGTCATCTGTTCCCCTTATGATTCGGTAAAAGTGAGTCTTAGCCCTCGTGGTGCACACAACCCTTGTGAATTAACACCACACTCTCTCGAAGGCTGTCGCATCCTCCTCCACGCCACTCTTCAAAACCCTTGAAACCACCTGGAAGTTTGAGCCTGTTGCGAATGCCACTGGGGGTGAGGAATCTACTCTCGTCAAGTACGGCATCGCCTTTGCATTTACGAACCCCCTTCACGCTGCCGTCTCGGCAAAATTCTTTGGACAAGTTTCGGGCTTGATGATGCGCGCGTTTGAGGATCGATGTGAGGAAGTGTATGGTCGGGGTGCTGCGCGATGACGCCCATGGTTTTTTTCTTTGAATCCGCATATTACCCCGCAACAAGTTACCTACTACAAATAATGCAAGACGTGGCAGGGTGAAACACCGGGAATCAGACATCGGAAGGGTAGTGAGGGGTCAATACACTGCATATCCCGTACGAGGTTGTGACTCCGGATTGCTGGGATCCAATTTCCGTCGGTGGCGATACGTCCCATTGAAAAACGCGTCCACCCGGGATGGGTCGAGGCACGGCCACCCACCGTCTCCCATCCTAAGCTCGCCAGAGTCCTCCTACTCGGTCCCAAGGGAGAAGGAAGAAACATCACATATCGATTCCCACAACGAGCTCCATATATTGCCCTACAATACAAACCGGGGCCCTCCTGGCGGCTGCCAATCCCCCCCCCCCGCGATTTCGGTCTTTCCTCTCTGACGAGGCCCCCCCATGTCCGGTCCATCGATTTCGACGGATTCCCTCCGGTATGTCACAGGTAATCACTTTTTGACTCCGGCACGCGCACTAATCACTCCCCTTGTTGCACGACCTGCCACATAGAAATGATGACGACTATCTCTCCCGAACACCCACCTCTCGGACCCCTTCTTCATCTTCCTCGGGACACAGGCGGCACCGGGGGACTGACAGGACCTCCACTGTAACTACGACCACGACCTCCAATGACCTTGCCCTCGATCGGGTGCACGATAGCAAACGGGGCTCAAAAGTTCCTGAACGCTTCCGGAGGGATCGGGAACGAGTTCACTCTGAACGAACGACCAAACAACTAGTTCGACTGCTAATACGCGAGGAGTACGAGACGAAACAAATACAGAAACTCCTCCAAACCGCTTTTGAACGATTAGACTCCGAGACTCAACGGGTGACCGAGGCGGAAGAGAGGGTGCTAGAGATCGCACGGAGGTTCACCGCGGTCAACGATGCAAGGGTTCAGGCCCAGGGAGAGGCGGCCAAGCTGAGCGCAGAGCTGGGGTTGTACAATCTGCAGCTGGAAAATGCTCAGCAGGAGATCTTCAAAGCCCAGGACATCTTACGCAAGGTCGAGGACGAAAGGGACGACGCTGCCGCTGAGGCTACCGAAGCGCGGGTCACAGCTAGGAAGTACCGCGAAGAGCACATCGTCTATCTTGCTAGGGAAGAAGGTAGAAAGATGGGATATCTCGAAGGCCTACGTCACGCACAGATGGGCTACGTCGGTACCAAGACCATCGAATTCCCCAACAATCACACGGCGGACGCGGTTTCAAGCCGAAGGCTGCTCATGGATGAGCCGTTTGATGACACCCTTCGGAACGTGTTCGATGACGAACAGTCGATCACAGACGATGGAATCTCCACGATACTCAGTCGGCCGCTCTACATGTCACGGAACGTTGCTCGCGATGTCGAGTTGATGTCCAATGCCCCGAGACAATCTCAAGCCGCTTCCCACCATCTCAACCTTGGGTCGAACCGGTCAACTACTTGGGCCGGCCGGCCACCCATGGAGGAAACCTTCCCAATACCCATTCACAACGGGTTCCCTGCTACCCACCAAGAGAATCCTGTACCGCCCGATGGTTGGATCCCTAGGTCCGAGGATGGCTCGCATATGGCAATCCCGCCCCCTCACGAGTTTGACAGAGTAGTCAGGCCACCGTCGAGCTCCTCGGGAAGGAGCTGGACTACCACTTCCGGAATCCAGAACCGCCTTAACAGGGTCTTCGGTACTTCTCGTCACGCTGGACAACCATTGGACGTACCAAACGTGGCCGTACCGGTACCCGGTTACTCTCGGAGCTCCCCCACACCCCCCAGCCCCCTTTCAACCACGTTCTCACAATTCGATATCACGGCGACCGAACCAGACTTGTCTGAGGATCCTCGCCGGAAGTTGAGTGTGATCCAAGAGGGTAGCGTTGAGGCCACACCGCCGATTAGTATGGGTAGGTCTCGAGCGGAAAACGTTCGGACCCCTGCGCTGGAGACAGACTACGGGTATTCACCGACGACGAACTTCACAATTAGAAGTCCACCGGGAGAAGAGGAGCAAGTAGCGTTAATGGATGTTATCAGGAGTCACCCGCACAAGAGTGGGCCTGGTGGGGGTGACCATCGTTCGATGCACAGCATGCAGAGGCTTGCGGACGAGCTCAGGTACTCGGATCCTGATTTGGTTGACAGTTGGAGGAGATCGACGGTCAATGAGCCTCCAGTATGTGGCCTTCCACCGTGCCGTTCAAACTCTTCGGTCTCACAGCGAGTAGATTCAAAACGCGTATAGCCCACCAAGACGACGCCCACAAAATCTGACCACGCCCGCAGCATTGAGCCCTTCGAACGGTCTCACACCACACAGTCTGCCGAGAAACTTCAGTGGCTCAAGCAATATCGGAATCGGAGTCCACCCTCCTGTGCGTTTTCTTGTTGTGATGTGCCGCGAGTGGGTTGCTTACGAGTGGGCCCGCACCTCTTCTGCTAGACCGACTCAGACGCTTATGGCAGTCAGTCGGGGCAGACTCCCGCTCCCGGGATGTTGAGTCCACACTCCTCCCATCAGCCCTCGCCTTATCAGCAACAGTCCCCACGTATGGTGCCACCCCGAACCGGAAGTCCAGCCGTCGGCTACGACAGGTCTGAAACGCTATCCCCTGCTCAATTGTCTCCTCTGGAGAGAGATCCTCGGGACAAACGACGGGTGAGACACGAATCTGTCAGCAGGTCTGGGTCTCCGTATCGTGCATCCCCGAGCATGCCATCTCCGCGTCTCGGCCACTCGCCACAGGTGTCTGTTCCGTCGATCTCCGTGTCACAAGCTCTGAGGGAAGGCGGCTCACAAGCGCACAGCAGGAGCTTGAGCATGAACGCAGGGTTGACACCCTTGCGCCCGGGCAAACCTCTTTCCCCACTCTCGTCCACTTTGTCTCTCGGAGACGGATTGAGCGTGCCGCCAAGGTTGAGGAAGCAGCCATCTGTTGCGAGCAGTTTATCGAGCAACCGGTCATCGTACAAGGCGTACGATCCGAATGAAACCTTGGACCCGGCGTACTTGGCCAGCCCGGCCAGAGAATACGGGCCATCACCGACCTATTCGCAACATAGGCCGAGGAGTGGCAGAGTGTAATCGACGTTGATGTTAGACTCTGCAGGGGCGCCGCCGCCTTTTCTCGACTTCCGATGTCTTGTGCCACGTCCATCTGATTGATCTGTATTTAGATGATCCAATGTTGGTTTCTTGCCTATGCGTTTCATTCTTGTGAGCTTTGTTCACGATGTATTCCAGTCTGTACACGAACGGTATTCATACGAGCCTGACGAGAGTTGCGTAGTGTAGAACATGATATGATTATGATGTGAAATTTTCAGATGAAGCCTGGACCGGCGGTGGGGAGATGCACCAGTGCCCGATAAGGAATTTAGTCCCACGAGTGTACGGAATACCCGGGCGGTGCCGAAACCCTCCGCTGTCCATTTGGAGGAGGCAGAGGACAAAGATGGGTTGGCCAGGAACGGAACGCTCCGACGCTGCGATTTGCCTTCTTTGGTAGAATGTTTGTTCTTGTTTGGTCATAACCCTCAACCCAGCCGAACCCTCTGCCCAACCGTCTTTAAACTTTCTCCTTAACCGTGCTCGCCTCTCTCTTTCTATCCACAACAATCTCCCCTCGCACCCCCCACTCGCCCTCTCCCAGTGAGCTCACCGTCTGCTTCGTTCCCCACCACATTCAGCCATTTCTCACCTGCCATCTCTCGCTCTCTATACAGATCCCAATCAATCACTTTCCCCACACTTTGACAGTGAGCATCTCGACGCGTCGCCAGCGTGTCACTCCCTGACCAACCTCATCCTCCCAGATGTCTCAAACTCGTGAAGATTCTGTCTACCTCGCCAAACTCGCCGAGCAGGCCGAGCGATACGAAGGTCAGTTCTGTCCACTTGTCGCGCCCATTGACACGGTCTAACCACCACTCCACAGAGATGGTTGAGAACATGAAGCGCGTGGCTTCCTCTGATCAGGAGCTTACCGTTGAGGAGCGCAACCTGCTCTCCGTCGCATACAAGAACGTTATCGGTGCCCGCCGCGCTTCGTGGAGGATTGTCTCCTCCATCGAGCAGAAGGAGGAATCGAAGGGAAATGAGGCCCAGGTCACCATGATCAAGGGCTACCGGGAGAAGATCGAATCGGAGCTTGCTAAAATCTGCGAGGATATCCTCGAGGTCCTTGACAAGCACCTGATTCCCTCCGCCGCCACTGGCGAATCCAAGGTCTTCTACCACAAGATGAAGGGTGACTACCATCGTTACCTCGCTGAGTTCGCTACCGGCGATAAGCGAAAGGAGTCTGCCGACAAGTCCCTCGAGGCTTACAAGGCCGCCTCCGACGTTGCCGTCACCGAACTCCCGCCCACACACCCCATCCGCCTTGGCCTTGCCCTCAACTTCTCCGTCTTCTACTACGAGATCCTCAACTCCCCCGACCGTGCTTGTCACCTCGCTAAGCAGGCGTTCGATGACGCCATTGCTGAGCTCGACACCCTCTCGGAAGAGAGCTACAAGGACTCGACCCTCATCATGCAGTTGCTGCGTGATAACCTTACCCTCTGGACATCGGACATGCAGGATTCTGGTATGTAATCTCCAACAGCTAGCTCATGCGATCAGTTTACTGATCGTCTTCGGCAGACAAGGCCGAGAACAAGGATGACGACGGTGCCGCCGGCGAGGAGTAAACGCCTCCACCTGTTCTTTGCGATTGGATTCCATTCGTCGTGTCTGCTTTCCTTCCCATCATTTGCATCTCGGTTCCTGTTCCTCATCAATTTTGACACCATCCACCGCAATTACCATTCTCCCTCATTATTCCACTCTTAGTACAGTTGGGCAGCCCTTATATCGGAGCTATTTCTTTTCGCCAATAGTAAGAAGCAAATTGAAAGAAGAAACGCGTTCATGCACGAATGAATCAATTGTACAAGTGCTTGTTGCGTGATGCGCGCGATTCTCATTCTGCCCTCCAATACCGTCGACCAACACAGACCCAGAAGACGACTCCAAGTCCAATGCTCGTGAAGTTGGAGATGAGGTATGCGTATCTGGCACCGTACATGAACGCAATGAACGCAATGGGGACGAACGCCCAGGTCATAGCGGCCTTCTGAATCATACTAGAGGGGTTTGGTATTCGATCAGCGCAGTTGCTGATCTGAGGAAGCAACAGACTTACGATTCGGTTTCGAAAATCTTAATGCTCCCCCGTTTCCTCACGCAGGTCCAGGCCCAGTCGGCAACCAATAGCCAAGGGGCAACGTACAAGAAATTGTGGTCGCCGTCAAATGGGGTGGTATAACCCGCCGTCGAAAGCGTGCGCACCCAAACGGCCAATACGGGGGCAGAGAGTGGGAGGAGGAGTGTTGTCAGGAGTAGGAGGTAGGTAAGCAGGGTGTGGTTGTGTATCTGATTGGTTAGGTGGCTTTCCGTCCGAGTGTAAGGGTTTGGGCGGGAAGGAGGGAATGGAGGAAATGTTGGAGAGGGCAGGCGGCCGCCAAAGGACGAATTTTTGGATTTATGTGAGATCCTCCTCCACAAGGGAGCAGAGCAGTAAGAAGAGACGGTGGTGTGGAAGATTATCAGGTAGCTCCCGAGGAATGCGACTTGCCATGGCACGAGGAAGAAAATCAGCAGGAAAGCGAATGCAATCGAGCCTATCGTCGTTCTCAATGTGCGCGTTCGCATCGGAGGTTCGCGCTCGCCACCTTTCCCACCTACAATCCGCCCCACGGCGGAGGCGACGACTGCAGCGAGATAAGTGAGGAGAGAGAGGAACCAGAAGGTTATGATGACGAGACCGGTGGAGAGCAGCACGAGGGTTGGAGCGAGGAGGGAGAAGAGTGGCTCGCCAGAGAGTCCGAGGTATGCGGAGGTAGGGAGGGGGAAAGTGGCCACTAGGAAGGAGATTAAGGTGAGACGAGGAAGGAAGGATTTAATGAATGTGGAGAGGGCTTGGCCGAGCGTTGGAAGGGGGGCTCCTAGTGTACGGTCCTTGTATTGAGTACGTATGCCAGGGGATTAAATGCAATGGGTTTCTCACCGGTTTCATTAACTGCCACGCACAATCCCTGCCAGATTACGAGTGACACGATTCCAATAGACCAAGTCGCCAGCACCGGCCAATACCTGTACCCCCACCTCCCGATGGACGTCCACCAATCGATAGTAATAGTGAGAGATTCTGGGTAACACGTCTCTGGCTCCCCGGAAGTGTAGAGTGTTAAGTTTAACCCTTTATTGGAAGAAGAGGTGTGAATGTATGGTGCGGAGGAATGGGAATGAAGGAGGACTTTGCGGTAGGGTGAGGAAGTAGATGGGTGAATACGGTGGTAGTGCGATTCAACGGGGGTGGAGTGAACGAGAAGGGGTTGGAGTAGAGTGTCTGGTCATCGTCAGGATATCGTAGATTGAAATTAGAGGGGATAGCTCGGACTTGCCTTGACATGAGCGCAATGTAAATTTCGGCGTGAGGCGGTAGACCAACAACGCGTTCGCCAACAAACTTGGGAAAGTAATTTTGGTTTCGAGGGGTGTGCGGCCAGATGATGGTTTTGGGAGAGAAACCGTGGCCGAGTGGAATAGCAAACCTGTACAGCACGGAGGTGAGGGTTGAGAGAATCTGACAGATTTGGTCACGAACTTGATTGACTCGCGTCTGAGCGAACGCGGAATGAGCCGTTGGTAAAGCCGCCGATAACCCAGCCCCCGCCGCTCGCTCCGTCGACCTTGATGGCGACCCAGGAATCAGTAGAGTCAGCCGGAATGTTTCCCTTGAAGTACACGATCCCCTCTGTCTCGTCGCTCCCAGCGCCTGGAACTGGAAACTCCTGGTGAGGGTGAGTCACCGGAAGCAAGTTCAACACGGCGGGTTGCAACGGAACGCATTGCTTCGCCGACAATTCTCTAGGACCGGAACATCGGAAGATCGAAACCCGTAATGAACCCGGCCTGAGAGATGACACGGACCCGATCGCCCCTCCAGCAAGGTAAAGCAGGAGACTACTCGGATCCCCGCTCAATCCCCCATCCTCCGGTGTCTGAGGCGGACGCAGGTAAAACACCTTCGATCCACGGAAGGTTGGGTTGACGAGTCTTAGTGTTGGGTCCGAAGAGTAATCCGTTTCGGATTCCGGGATGACCTCAATCTGTGCGCCGTGGGTAGACGGAACGGAGGGGTCGAGGATAGGAGGGGCTTCGTGTCCGTTTCGTAACCACGCATCTAGGGTGAGTACCCGAGCGAGGCCGGTGGATGGGGAAGGGACGAGGGACGAGAGCTCGAGGGCGGCCCTGGCGATTTGCCAACGGGCCTGGTGACACCAAACCATTTCCCTATGTCCGATCCCGGTCCAACACCTCTCCATGCCGGAAGAAAATATCGTCTTTCGGAATATTCCCGGGGAACTGGGTTTTGGGAGGATGCATGATTCAGAGGGGACCATCGTGTCAGTCGCACCCCCGCAGATCGAAATGATCGGCGTAGGATCGGAGGTGAGGTGTTCGTGATTGGCAGAGTATATGCCTTCTATGCGGTAATCGAAACGGGCAGGGGGGAGGGTGTGTGGAGTTGACATGGTGATGATGGCAGAGATATCTGGGGACGGGAGGAGGGACGTGGCGACCACACCTCCCATCGAGTGGCCCATAACCACGATCGGTGTATTGGGAGGGTATAGCGAGAGGATATAGCGGATTGCGTCCGAGACGTAGGCACGTTCCGAGAGGAGAGTAGGTCCATGGAAGGCGGAGAGGTCTTCGTTGAATTCGACTGTGAATACATCTAGCGGCTTGCTTGGCGGGGAGCGGGAGGAAAAGTCGGGTGATATGACGTATGGGGAGGCGAAATACTGCCGTGTTGCAGAGGAGGCGATGGAACGCACTTGATGAGAGGAACCCGCGTTTCCCGGAATGAAAAGTACAGGTGCTCCGGATGGCTATGGCACGCCGAGTTCATGAATCATTCATTGGCGATCTGCAAGCGACGAACCTGGTTATTGTCCCAGCCTACTTCGCGATAGAGCCAAAGGGAATATCTTCCGCTCAAACTTGTCCAGGAGGCATCGAAGCCGTTTTGCAGGATGTATGACGGAGACATATATGACATCCGGCATCCCTGGGGTGACAACTGACCAGGTGTCTGCGTGCTCGCCCGGAAACATGCGAAGATCGTGACGACAGTTATTAGACCAAGCAGCGTGCTCAGCGTGCTATGATTCATGGGTGGTGTATCGGCACACTACGAGGGTGGCACGGGCGGCGCCTGGGAGATTAACGGGAAATTAAGGAATCAGTGTTGTTTTGGACGGTTTTCTGCAGACGAACTTTGAGGCTACGGTTGCCTACCACCGACCTTTGTCTTGAAATCGTTAGAGGGAGCTGAAGCGCTGACCTGGCGGAGATCCAGGCCGGTTTGATGGGACGGGTGCACGTGACACGCAGTCAAAAGCGGTGATCGGGTCCCAGATCGCCTGAGCGAGGACGCTGGGCGTAGAAACGTTGAGAGGGTGTGGTGAGAAGCGGTAAGTCAGCTAGGGTGTGTTCCGAGATGCCGAAGGGGGAAGGGTGGGGGGTGAATTGACCGGAGGTGTTTACGTGGCGGTTACGCTTTAGACGGTTCGACTGAGAACGTTGTGAGGTTGATCGATCATTGCGATGATCACCACGCTTCTGATGCCCCCCCACCCAACGGGAACTGGGGGGGTGAGCCGGCCCAGCGAGGGTTTCGCCCTCAGACGACGGAGGAGCTCCGGCGCGGCCGCACGAGGATGGTGCGGAAGGAGGGAATGGCCCCTGGGCCCTGGACCGGCGCTTCGGGGAGGCCGGACATGAGGATCGGGCACGGTGAGAGACGGTGGCCCAGCCGTAGCGGGCCCAAGCGAGGCTCAACGGAACATCCGAGGCCGTTCGCAGCCCACACCTGGTTTTCGAAAACAAACGGATTTTCCGCTGACCCGCCGTTATTTCCAGTCGAGTCTACATTCGCGGAGTTTGGAAGCGTGGAATTGTGGGAATAAATTAAAACACCGACGCAGGCTACCGCGCCTCCGCATTCAAATCTCTGTTGCTTCCCAAACTCATGCGTGAATCCTCCACTCTCCCAGCCAAGGGGAGAAAATCACACCGACAATCAGACGACGCTCAGCCGTCGCTCTCGGCCGCTGAAATGTCTTCGGATTTCTCTGGTAGGCAGGCCTCGGCCTTCTATTCCTGCCTCGCCATTCCCGTCGAAGGCGCTACGCCGATCCAGGATCAGGACACCCAGCCAAAATCCACCTCCCCCCAATCTACCACCACCCCCAAGCGGGCTCCACGAAAGTCCAAGACCGACGCTCTCGCCGCAATGCAGATTCAGGCGAACTCCTCTGACGACAGGTCCCAATCATCCTATCAGGTCACGGGTCTCAGAACCTTCGACGACCCCGGGCCACCCATCGCCGTTTCACCCGTGTTGGACATGACCTCTGTAAAGACAACGAGTCCTCGCAACCCTCCTCCGAGGAAACACCCTCGTCCTTTTGGTTTGGACGATTGCCCCACCTACCATCCCACCATGGAGGAATTCAAGGACCCCCTGGGATACATTCGGTCCATATCAGAACACGCAAAGAACTATGGAATTTGCAAGATTGTGCCACCAGAGTCGTGGAAGATGCCCTTCACGACCGATACCGAGGTACCTGCCCCTGCCACATTCTCGCGTCGCGCCGGATCCCTCACGTCATTCCTCGGTCCACAGCTTTTCCGCTTCAAGACAAGGCTCCAGTGCCTCAACTCTATCGAGGCTTCGTCGCGAGCCAAAGTCAATTTCCTCGAGCAGTTGTACCGGTTCCACAAACAGCAGGGTAATCCCCGCGTTTCCGTCCCAACGATAAACAACAAATCTCTCGATCTTTGGCTGCTTAGAAAAGAGGTCCATAAGCTCGGTGGCTATGATGTGGTATGTGCTCTTGCGTCTTATCTCCCTCCCTCCTCATTCACCCACCTCCCCAAGGTCAACAAAGGCAAGAAGTGGGCGGACCTCGGACGCCTTCTCGGCTTCTCAGGTATCCCCGGTCTCTCGACCCAAATCAAGAACTCCTACACCCGAGTCATTCTCCCATACGAACACTTTTGTGAAAGGGTCCGGAATAATCCTTCCATTTCCAAGGTTGACAAGCGGGTCTCCTCCCCTGATCTCGGCCGTGAATCCAACATCAATCCGAACACGTCGATGACACTGATGAGCACACGTGGGAAATCACGCGCAAGCACCTCAAGCGTATCCAGGCAGAAGGAGAGGGATGCCGAACCCACCGTCAAGGAGGAAGGCGCGAGCGTGTACGATGATAACTCGCCACCCCTAAGCCCGCTTAGCTCGGCTTCCAGCACGCTTTCTGACCCTCCCGACGAACGGGACCCCCAGGACCCCGAAGGGACCTCAGAGACCGTTAGAGGCAAGAGGAAGAAGGATGAGGGCGGTGAAGGTTCTTCTGGGGCCGCCGTCAACGGGAAGCCGAGAAACGGTACTTCCTCATCTGAGGTAAAGTCTCGTGTGTCCGATGTTGTTAACACACGTTAATGACGCAGCCCCAGACCCAGTGCGAGGTCTGTCACAAGACTGACCGCGGACTCCAGATGCTGCTTTGTGACGGCTGCGACTGTGGTAAGTCATAATCAATCATACGACCAACATTTCGGCTAAGCTCCTGCAGGATACCACACCTTTTGTTTGGACCCGCCACTGAGTGTTATCCCCAAAGGGCAGTGGTTCTGTCATACTTGTCTATTCGGGACCGGAGGCGATTATGGGTTCGACGAAGGCGAAGAACACAGCCTATCTAGTTTTCAGGCCCGGGATAGGGAGTTCCGCCGTATGTGGTTCGCCGCCCACCCACCGGGTGACCACATCGAAGACGACTCGATCAAGGCGAGGATCGGGGACGATCTCGTTTCCGAAGACGACGTGGAGAAGGAGTTTTGGAGGCTTGTCTCTTCACAAAAAGAGACAGTAGAGGTTGAGTACGGCGCCGATGTGCATTCCACCACTCATGGAAGGTGGGAAACAGTCCCCCGTTGTCCATTCAGCTCTCACCCACCACATCATAGCGCCATGCCCACACTCGAGACACACCCTATGAACCAGTACTCGAAGGATCCTTGGAACTTGAATAACATTCCAATTCTTGCTGATTCCCTGCTCCGTTTCATCAAATCCGACATCTCCGGAATGACCGTCCCCTGGACGTATGTCGGAATGGCCTTTTCCACTTTCTGTTGGCACAACGAGGTGAGCGTTCCCTCGTAGCTATCCCAGACCACTTCTCACGCCGCGTCCAGGACCACTACACGTACAGCATCAATTTTAGTATGTGCTTGGTTATGTTTCAGAAGTTCTCCACCTCATCCCCCTTCAGTGCATTGGGGAGAGACGAAGACCTGGTATGGCGTACCAGGGGAGGACGCCGAGTTGTTCGAAGATGCCATTCGGAAGGAAGCCCCAGACTTGTTTGAAGCCCAACCCGACCTTCTCTTCCAACTGGTGACACTTTTGAGTCCAAAGAGGCTCACAGACGCCGGCGTTCGTGTCTATGCTTGTAACCAGAGGGCTGGCGAATTTGTCATCACCTATCCGAAGGCGTACCACGCTGGATTCAACCATGGGGTGCGCCTGCGTTCGAGGCTGCCTTGTTTCCTCTCAGTTCCTGACGGCTTCTTTCACGTAGTTCAACTTTAATGAGGCTGTCAACTTTGCGCCTCCAGATTGGCTACCTTTTGGCCTTGACTGCGCGCGCCGGTATCAAGAGCATGGAAAGATGCCAGTCTTCTCGCACGACGAGCTCTTGGTTACCGTGACCCAACAGTCAAACTCGATCAAAACTGCGCTTTGGTCCGTGACTTCTCGCCGATCTGATCGTTGAAGTTTACGCCACAGCTGACATCATACCCACCCCAGGTTGAACGACAGTTTCAAGGAGATGATTGACCGAGAGTTCGCCTTCAGGAGGCGCGCCCGCGGCGCCAAGTTTGGCGAGATCCTCATCGAGGAGGACCGCCCGGAGGACCAGTACCAGTGCTCTGCGTGCAAGGTCTTCCTCTACCTGTCCCAGATCACCTGCCAGTGTACGACTCAAGTCACATGCATGGATCACCCCGACAAGCTTTGCAAATGTTCCCTCTCGAGCCGCGTGCTGAGGAAGCGATTCTCGGACGAGGAACTGACCGAGATCCTTATCAAGGTCTCCGACAGGGCCCGGGTTCCGGAGGCATGGAGATCGAAACTTATGAACTTGCTTTCATCTACCGCTCGACCACAGCTTCGCTCTCTTCGCGCTATTCTTGCGGAAGGAGAGCGTATCAGCTACCCGATGCCTGAACTACAGGTTCTCAGGAGATGCGTCTCTCGCGGAAACGAGTGGGTCGAACAGGCCAACATGTTCTTACGCAAGGCGAGTAGGAAGAGAGCTCGAAAGTCCGCGCGTCCCGGCGACGTCATTAAACCTGGAGTGCTGGACGAACCATACGACAGGCCGGAGCGGGGACTAGAGGATGTCTACGCCTTGCTGAGAGAGGTTGACGGATTGGGGTTTGACGGTCCCGAGCTGGATGCTCTACGAACTCTTGCGAAGGATGCGGAAGAGGTCAAGGCGAAGGCTCGCCACTTCCTCGCCACCTCGGAGGGAGAACGCTCGCGACCAGGTTTCGTCCAGGACTGCGAGAATTTGGGTATCACCGCCTCCTCGCTGAACGTGTACATCCCAGAGTTGTTCGAGGTGGAGCAGATTGTGTTGAGGGATCGGTTGATGAAGGATATCGATGACTGGGAGGCTGGGATGTTAATGGATGACGTTCGGAACCTTGTCGCGAGGGCCCGGGCCTGTAGCCTTCCGGTCGACAGCCGACACATGAAGGTCCTCAATGCGAAGCAGGCGGCAGGGTCGAGTTGGGAGGATGGAGCCAAGGCTTTGATCGCCCAGCGGGTCAAGAATATGGATGACCTCGAGGAGTTCGCAAAGACAGAGTCGAACGTTCCTGTTGACGGTGCCCTCTTGGATCGCATCATGGGTTTCCACGGTCGGGCGAAGGAGTATCAGAGACAGGCGGATGCCATCCTCCACCGCGAACCCGGAGTTGTGAAGGTCAAACCTCAGGACGCTATGAAGCTGGTCACGCGCGCCGAGGGAAGTTTCAACATCCCCTCGATCAATGACCTCAGGAGGACGACAGACTTTGCACTCGATTTGGAGTCCAGGTGCGAGATGGTGATGAGAGGGGTGTATCAGCACGCCGAGTCCGACGGGGACGTGTTCAACATGTTCCAGCAGTGGAAGAGCTACGCGAAAGAACACCTCACCATGTTTACCATGCCAAATTTCGAGAAGTTCGAGAGGAGGTTAGCGGATCATTACCGCTGGGTCGACCGTCTACCTTGGAACCACCGTCGGCAGAGTCCAGCTCAGACCGCCAAACTTTACGATGATGTCATGCAGGCGACGCAGATCAATGACGATACCCCCCCCACGGATGAATACCTCAGCTGTATCTGCACCACGCCAGTCCGACCTCCGGCGCCGGGAACCGTATCTGACGCGGTCCAATGTGACCATTGCTTCGCAAGGTTCCATGGAGCGTGTGCCAGCAGTGGCGGTTCCTGCCCATTCTGCGACCACCACCATTGGAATGGGTCTATCCACAAGGACCGAAACTGGCATTACTGTCACCTTGTCGAGGTCGCTAACGAGGCTCCCTTGATCTCCCGTACGTATTCTCCCGAGTGGAAGCAGGTGGAGACCATGGTATTCCGTGTCGATCGACTCGTGCAGCAGGTCGGCCAGTTCCTGAGCTTCGCATCCCACCCTGCCAACCAACGCTCGGAGCTGTTGCCGCGAGTCAAGCACTCTATGCGCAAACTCTACACACTCCAGTTCGTCGTTGGCCATTCAGAGAGCGTCTCTTACGGACTTGACCTGGCGGGGTTGCACCGGCTTCTTGCCACTCAACCCGTTCCACCGAAGAATAGGAAGCGCAAGCGTCCCAAGCTTACTTTCGGCCAGGACTACGACAAGGATTGGACAGACGGGACCAGATGCATCTGCCGCGGTCGCACGGAGTACCTGATCAACTATCCCAAGGTCCAATGTGAATCTTGCCAGAGGTTCTATCACAGTGGGTGTGTCTTCTTCCCCAACAATCACGCGGACCCTTCCAAGAACGTTTTCACCTGCCCTCTCTGCTGCCTGAGGAAGAACAAGAAGTATCCTTATTCAGAGGTCCGGGTACGCAGCGTTGGTGAGTGCTCCCCTTACCGTTCGCCGAGTTTATATACCGACTGGATCCTTAGACCCCCCGGACATGGATACCTACATCGACACCGAGAGCATGTTATCATCCTCCTCCAAGGTTGTCATATACAAGAAGCTTCCCCGACCGTACACGCAAACCCTTTTTGTTGAACTGGTCAAGTACACGCCTGGAGATACCTCCCCACAAGAACCTGTCCTTTCCTCAAGATCCCTTTCCGTTGTCGATGATCGAACGTCACGCCACTCTATCCCCCCTTCTCCTCATCACCACCAATCCCAATCACCCGAGCAGAATAGATACGTACCTCCTCCCCCTCCGTGGTCCAGCAGGTGGAGTAACGCTGCTACTGCCGCTTCACCTCCGACAGGAGCTCCTTCCACTTCTGCCCCAGCATCTCCCCCCTTGTTACCCTTTCCTGGGCGCGAGTTGAGAGAACCTTCCGGGGGCATACCGACGCCACCTATTTCTTTGAAACGCAAATACGACGAAGATCCTGTGGTTGACTCTCGACCACCTCCTCCATTCCACGGTGACTACGACAGGCGAGGGTTAAAGCGATGGGAAGACGAAGGCGCCATCGATGTGGACCGGTCGCGATCTCCAGCTAGCTACTACGACGCCACTTCTACCAAGGAGTACGCCGACCGCAAGTTTGTCTCTAATGGCGTCCCCGGTCCCAGTAGAGATCGAGAACGCGATGTCCGTGAGGACGGACGGGACCGGACATCCCCTATCCTACCTCCCTTGGTCAACAGGGATGTTATTCGAATTCCTGTGAAACGGAAGTATGAGGACGCTGCTCCTGGGCATGACGATCGATTGCTCCCTAGCCCATCGTCGATGCAACCATCCCCGAAGCGTCGTTTGACCGGAGGCGGCATCACCCTGCCCCCACCCCCCTCAGTGTCGCCCGCGCCCCCTCCGCGCCACCCTCCGACCCTTTCCCCGTCTCTCGCGATGATTGTTTCCCCAACTTCCACGGAACCTCGGCCGTCTCCGCGCGAACGACGACCTTCGATCACGTCCTACCCTTCCTCCGTCTCTGCTCCCAGCAACCAGACACGGCTGCCCCCCATGACCCCTCCTTCGCCGCAAAGGCTGATTTACAGGAATTCCTGACTTGCTCGCCGAACCCGATGGCCGTGTCGCTTTTTTTTTTCTTGTACTGTTATGTCTACGATTGCCCTTGATACTGTTCTCTGTTTCGTTGTCCATATGTTTTCTCCTAGGGTGTCCTGTGACGTAACCGCAGCGAATTCAATGACCGATCGAAGTTTGACCAACCTCATCACAACTTCCTCCTGCAATTCTATCCTCCCGCGGAGGCTTTGTCCCCGCTCTCCTTGACCAGGACCACTCGCCACCGTCCGCTCTGGTTGGTCGCAGTTTTGCCTTGGCACGTGGCTCAGAACACGTTTTTACATTTATCGGTCCCTAGCTTGCAGAAAACTGCAAAAGTCCTGTAGACTCTTCTATCCAAAAGCCCGACAATGGCTCCTGGTCTCAGCGAATCTCCCATACTTTCCAGCTCACCTATCTCCATCCGCATCCCCTCTCATTCGCCCGTTCGTCACCGAACCAACAGCACCCACGATGCTGACCCGGACGTTGAAGGGCTTTCCCTCTCCCTGGGTTCAAGACACTCTCCAACCCTCAACCGTTCACATGCAAACCCCCATGATCCCGATGTACGCGAACGGCAAAGAGCCATGGATGCCGATATGGCAATACAACTTTCGAGGGTCCGGAGTGCTACCATCAGCCAACGCCGCCCAGTTCCCCCGATAATTGCGCGGAGACGGTCGGACGAACTCACACCGACCTACAACCGATATCCGCTTTCATCAGAACCCCATTTCCCGTTCCCGGAGCCGGAGAGGTCGGTGGACGGGGGGCAACTGGACTACGGTGAACCGACAAGGAGGGACTTGGGCGAGATTCAGTCCCGAATAGACCTTCTCTCACCCCCCGTTCATCTCGGCCACCAGGAGCATGACGATTCACACATGGTATCACGGGGCCCTGATCATCGCGACCTCGACATGGAGCCCACGGGTTTAGAGCCTGTTCCGTCCATGGGGGAGTTACCCATGTACCGACCCATGTCGATGCAGCACACTCACCTGAGATGGGACTTTTCCATCATGGAAGAATTCGCCAACGCTGAGAAAATTCGGTTGGGCATACCCACGCCCCAGGCATCACTTCCGGTACCAACGAGTCGCGTCCACCCCTCCCAGGAGGCGCAAGGTGATGCTACTACCGCTGATGCAACGATTAGTACCTCGACTGGATTCACGCTCCCCCCTCGACGGCCCCGAGAGCGCAAACTCAGTTCGAGCGCCGGCAATACGCGAAGAGGGAAGATGGCCTTATTCGAGCAAGCTATCAACAATTCCTCAGGGAGGCCTCCGATGTCGACCCGGATCAGCATGCCTGAGATCCCAGAAGGAAGCCTCCTCTCATCGTCTGAAAATATTCCAGGTGGCAATCGGGGCGGTCACGACGGACCGTATCGTTTCTCCTTTTATTCCAACGCACTATCCAAGACGATTCACTCGAGGAGCCTGAGCGAGTTGCCCGCCGAAGGACAGTCATTCGAAGAATTGTTTACTGGCATCCTTCCTCCTGAATTGCGCTCAGATGTTCCTCAGTCCGGTTCCGCCTCTCCGGGGACAAATGGAAACGGGACTAGCAGCGGCGCCCCGTCAGACTTTGCAATTCGGATGGGGTTGGGAGAACAGGTGAATAAGGGAAATGGGGAGCCAGACTCAGAGACGGCGACGTGGTGGTTAGATGTCATGTCGCCGACTGACGAGGAGATGAAGATGCTGAGTCATGTAAGTGACGGCGTTTTGATCAAATGACCTCACGAAGGTTTAACGCGTTTTTTAGGTTTTCGGTATTCATCCTTTGACAACTGAGGATATTCAAATGGAAGAGGCGCGCGAGAAGATAGAACTATTCCGCAACTACTATTTCGTCTGTTTCCGGAGTTTCGACCAGGATCCATACAGCCCGACTCACCTGGATCCCATCAATATGTATGTGGTGGTGTTCAGGGAAGGAACTCTCTCTGTACGTGGTCCCCCCGAAAAAAAAAACACCCAGCATAAGTCTTACACACAAGGTGTTCTAGTTTCACTTCCGCCCAACACCGCACCCCCAAAACGTGAGAAGGCGGATAAAACAACTCAAGGATTATATCAACGTCACTTCGGATTGGATCTCCTACGCTCTCATCGATGATATTACCGATGCGTTTGGGCCCCTGATTCAGAGCATCGAATACGAAGTCGACAGTATCGACGAGTTGGTGTTGATTCTAAAAGACGCCGAACAGAGCGACATGTTGAGAAGGTCCGTGGCCTAGAAATACCAACTTTTCCTGGCAACTGAGCATGTACAACAGGATTGGGACCTGTCGGAAAAAGGTCATGGGGTTGTTGCGACTCATGGGCAACAAGGCCGACGTCGTCAAAGGGTTGGCGAAGCGA